>Ga0209148_1000517_pt1 | contig 38502 bp, 37 predicted proteins | sample AraplaCol_mMF_r2_2_FD_184288 | JGI IMG/M metagenome (GOLD analysis project Ga0209148, IMG submission 184288) | Arabidopsis root microbial communities from North Carolina, USA - plate scrape CL_Col_mMF_r2 (SPAdes) (version 2) | ecosystem: Host-associated > Plants > Roots > Endosphere | place... | reverse complement strand
CTGCGGCACAATCCACCAAGAAGTCTCCCAACGGCGGGAGCAAGAAGGAGAAACACTGATGCGCATCCTCCTGGTCGAAGACGAAGCGCCGCTGCGCGAGACGCTGGCGGCTCGACTCAAACGCGACGGATTTGCCGTGGACACCGCCCAGGACGGCGAAGAGGGCATGTATCTGGGCCGCGAAGTGCCGTTCGATCTGGCCATCATCGACTTAGGGCTGCCCAAGATGTCGGGCATGGACCTGGTCAAGTCGCTGCGCGAAGCCGGGCAGCGTTATCCCATCCTGATCCTCACCGCGCGCGGCAGCTGGCAGGACAAGGTGGAAGGCTTGAAGCACGGCGCTGACGATTACCTGGTCAAGCCCTTCCACGTCGAAGAGCTGCTGGCGCGCATCAATGCGCTGGTACGCCGCGCAAGCGGCTGGTCCAAGCCGGTGCTGGCCTGTGGACCGATCAAGCTGGATACCACGGCCCAAACCGTGATGGTGGAAGGCAAGCCGGTGGACCTCACCAGCTACGAATACAAAGTGCTGGAATATTTGATGCTGCACGCCGGCGAGCTGGTGTCGAAGGCCGACCTTACCGAGCACATCTATCAACAGGATTTCGATCGCGATTCGAATGTGCTTGAGGTCTTCATCGGCCGCCTGCGCCGGAAGCTGGATCCGGAAGGCACGTTGAAGCCGATCGAGACGGTGCGTGGGCGCGGGTACCGCTTTGCCATTCCTCGCAGCGAAGACGAATGATGCAGCCGAGCGCCGCCCGTTCTCGCTGGCGGCGCGAGCGGCGCTCACCACCGGCCTCGTGCTGGCGGCCTTTCTGGGCGCCGTGGGCTGGACCCTGTCGCGCACCTATGCCGACAGTGAACTCAACAAGCTGCAGGCCCGCCTGCACGATTACGTAATCACCTATATCGCCGGCACCGATCCACGGCGCGACGGCACGCCGCTGATGCCGGATACGCCGCCGGATCCCATGTTCTCCCGCCCCGGTTCCGGCTTGTATGCCGTGGTCATCGGGGACAATGGCTTCCACTGGGAGTCGTCATCCGCGCTACAGCGTGATTTCAGCTTTCTGCATTCGCTGCAGCCTGGGCAGCAGCAATTCATCGGCCCGGTGGATACCGAACTCGGGCGGCTTTACTACTACAGCTTTGGCGTGGCGCTGGATGTGCCGGTCGCAGCCGGCGCGCCGGAGCGTCCGCCGGTGCATCTCACCTTTACGGTGGCGCAGACCGAGGCCGAGCTGGAAAGCAACACCACCGTCTATCGGCGCAGCCTGGTTGGCTGGCTGGCCACGCTGGGTGTGATGCTGATCGTGCTGCAGCTGTTGCTGTTGCGTTGGAGCCTTACGCCGTTGCGTAAAGTGGCTAGCGACATGAGTCGGGTCGAACGTGGCCAGAGCGATCATCTGGATAGCCAATACCCTGCCGAACTCACCGGCCTTACCGGGCGCATCAATGCGTTCATCGATAGCGAGCGCGAACAGCGCACGCGTTATCGCAACACGCTGGCAGACCTGGCGCACAGCTTGAAAACGCCGCTGGCAGTGATTCGCTCGCAGGTGGAAGCCAGCGAACTGCCGCCCACTGTGCGGGCACCGGTGCTGGATCAGGTGCGTCGCATGGATGAACTGGTCGCCTATCAATTGGCACGCGCGGCGACCACCGGGCGCCAGACGTTTGCCGCCGCCGCGGTGCCGATTGCCGGCCGTGCCGAAGATCTGGTGCAAAGCCTGGAAAAGGTCTACGCAGCGAAGAACGTGCTGTGCGAATTCGATATCGAGGACGGCGCCGCGTTCTACGGTGAGCAGGGTGACCTGCTGGAACTGATGGGCAATCTGCTGGAGAACGCCTTCAAGTGGGCGGGCCACCACGTGCTATTGGTGGTGAAGTCGCAACGCCAGCCGGGCCGGCCGCGTCCTGGTTTAATGCTAAGCGTGGAAGACGACGGCCCCGGCATCGAAGACGACATGGTCGAGAAGATTCTGCAGCGCGGTGTGCGCGGCGATGAGCGCGTCAAAGGCCATGGTATCGGCTTGTCCATCGTGCAGGACATCGTGCGTGCTTATAACGGGGAACTCACCGTGGACCGTTCGCCGGAGTTCGGCGGTGCGCGCTTCAGTGTGACGTTGCCGCCGACTTGATCACCGCGTGATGCGCGGAGCTGCGGTTATTGGATCGACCCTGGCAGCAGCGATTGCCAGCTGAGCCCCGAAGAACTGTGCGAGGAGCCATCGGGCGAGGTCTCGCCGTTGCTCAAGCGGGTGGGGCTTTCGTCCATGTTGCTGCTGGAGTTGCCAGAGCGATTGCCGGACGACGAGGAGGATGAGGACGACGAACCTCCGCTGCGGGACATGTTCAGTGAATCCCCGCCGGAAGACGATGACGTGTCATGACTGCTGCTACGGTCGCTGCCGCCGCTATGCCCGGTGCAGCCACTGCTTGCGCCCATGCTGGCTGCAGTCGCAATACCGCCTGAGGCCGCCGCGTTGGCGGCAGCTCCGAGACCGAGCAGGCAGACGAGCAGCAATGAAGTGGCGCGCATGGCGATCAAAGCCCCCAAGGCATTTAGCCTAGCCGCCCGATGGTCCCAGAAACCCTGCCGGGATGCCAGTGCCCTCTCCGCTGCGGCCGGTGGCTTAGAATTTGTGAATGCGCTATCGCCTTCTTCCCATCTTGCGGCCTCGTTCGGTCGCTTCCCTCCTGGACCCCTAAGACCATGCAGCCGCAACAGCTCCTGGCCATCCTGGCTTCCGGGGAGACGCTCTCCGGTTCTCGTCTGGCTGCCGAAGCAGGTATCACCCGTGCTGCTATCTGGAAGCAGATCGAGGCGTTGCGCCAACGCGGTGTGCCGATCGAATCCGCCGGCGCTGCCGGGTACCGGTTGCCGTGGCCGACCCAGATGCTGGATGAGCAGGCCATCCGTGCTGGGCTGCCGACCGCCGTACGGCGGCGGCTCGGTGCCTTGGAGGTTCACTGGGAAATCGACTCGACATCCAATGAATTGCAGCGACGTGGTGTCGATGCCGCCGATTTCAGCATCGTGCTGGCCGAGACGCAGACCGCTGGGCGCGGTCGGCGTGGACGCAGTTGGCTCTCCCCGCCCGGTATGAATATCTACCTGTCGTGCCTGAAGCGGTTTGACGCGGGCTTTGCGGCGCTGTCCGGCTTGTCGCTGGCCACCGGGGTGATTTTGCTGCGTGCACTGCACGCGCTAGGCATCGATGGTGCACGCCTGAAATGGCCCAACGATGTATTGACCGACAGCGGCAAGCTGGCCGGCATTCTGGTCGAGCTAAGCGGTGAATATCAGGGACCGTGCGCTGCAGTGATCGGTATTGGCCTCAATGTGCGGTTGACTGATGCCTTGCGCGAGCAGGCGGGGCAACCCGTCTGTGATCTGGCGACCTTGGCGCATGGCGTGGCGCCCGATCGCAATCAGGTGGCGGCCGCGTTGATCACCAGCTTGGTGGAAGGTTTGGCCCAATTCGAACGCGAAGGCTTTGCTGCTTTTGTTGAGGAATACGCCGACTACGATGCCCTGCGCGGCGTACCGCTGCGCGTGAGCAGCGCGTCGGGCGACCTTGATGGCATCGGCGCCGGCATCGATGCACGTGGCGCCTTGCAATTGCAGACGGCTGCCGGTTTGCGCGGCATCGACAGCGCTGATGTAACGGTGCGACGCACATGAGATTGCTGCTTGATCTTGGCAATACGCGCCTGAAATGGGCTTTGGTTGACGATGGTGTTTGGGCCGCACGCGGTGCCGTGGCATGGGAGGAGGATGTTTCCAGCGCCTTGGCAAAGACGTGGCGTGCGCACGCGACATCACCACGAGTGCTGGGCGCATCGGTGGTAGATGCTGCGCGTGAGGCGCAGATCGAACGCCTTGTGGCGGAGGTTTTCGCACAACCGGTGGAATGGGTGCGTACATCGGCCGAAGCCGGCGGCGTGCGTATTGCCTACGCCGAGCCGCAACGCCTGGGCGTGGACCGCTTTCTCGCCATGGTGGCAGCACATGCGACGGGGCCATCCTCCTATGTCCTGGCTGGTATCGGCACTGCGTTGACGCTCGATGCCTTGACGGGAGATGGGCGCCACCTGGGTGGCCTGATCGCGCCAGGGCCGCTGTTGATGCAGCAATCCTTGTTCGGCGCCACGGCGCGCATCAAACCCTATCAGCCTGGTGCCATCCGCGATATCGCCGACAACACGGCCGACGCGGTGGTCTCCGGCTGCTGGCAGGCGAATGCCGCCTTGATCGAGCGCTTTGCGGCGAACGTCGCCAGGCAATCGGGTGATTCGCCACGCCTGCTGCTGGACGGTGGCGATGCCGAGACCTTGCTGCCATTGCTTGGCATTCCCGCCGAACTGGCTCCCGACAGCGTGCTGCGCGGCCTCAATGTGTACGCGACCGCACATCCACCCCAGCCATCCCCCTAAAATCAGCCATTCGAGGGGGACTTGTTCGATGCTGCTGCGCTTGCTGTTAGTTCTACTGATCGCTCTGAATATCGCCGTCGGTGCATGGTTGCTGCTGGGCCAGAACGACACGCATGCCAGCTTCGCCACCGACCCTGGCGTTCCCAAGCTGCATCTGCTTTCCGAACTGCCACCGCCTGCCACCACTGTGGCCCACGCCGCCTCGGTCTCGCCGCCGGCTACGGCTGCCGCGCCAACGCCCGCTGTTGCCAGTTCCAATCCAGCGGTTGCTGCCGCGCCCAACGCCAATACGCTCAGCTACCAGTGCATGGCGCTCGGACCGTTCGCAACGCAGGAAGATCTGCGCATCGCCCGCAACGCGCTTGGCGGGGAAGTGCAACGCATGCGCGCACGTCAGGAGCAGACCACCCAGACACGCGGCTGGTGGGTACACCTGCCGCCCAGCCCGAATCATGCGGCGGCATTGGCGCAGGCGCGCCAACTCGGCGCGCGCAATATCCAGGATTATTTCGTCGTCAGCGCGGGTGACAACCAGAACACCGTCTCGCTAGGTCTGTTCAAGGACCCCGCCAACGCACGTAAGCGCCGCGAGGAAATCGCCGCCGCCGGCTTCCCCGTCCAGATGACCGAACGCACCGAAACCGTGCCCGAATATTGGCTGGACCTGATTCCGACCGACAGCAAGCACTTCGACTGGCGTAGTCGGGTTCATGATCCCGCTATTGGTTCTCACAGTACCGGCTGCTTTTAAAGCCGACCCTGCTAGAATGTGCGACCCAGTGCCGGCATAGCTCAGTTGGTAGAGCAACCGCCTTGTAAGCGGTAGGTCGTCTGTTCGAGTCAGACTGTCGGCACCACTAGCTTATGTCACGCGTGAGCAATCGGATGAGCGGAAAACTGCATCCCGATGGCGTGACAGACTTTCAGAACGGTATCGATACGCGGGTTTGCTCCAGGCCGGAGTGCTTTGTAGAGGCTCTCGCGGCCGAGTCCTGTTTCTTCCGCGATATGCGCCATGCCACGTGCTTTCGCGATATGCCCAATAGCGCGTAGTAGTTCATTCGTATCGCCGTCGGCCAATACCTGGGTGAGGTAAGCCGCAATGGCTTCATCGCTGTCGAGTAGCTCGGAAGGATCGAAAGCGAGCAGCTTCTTTTTCATATCTGATACTCCTGGATAAGTCGCAAAGCGCGCTTGATGTCCGCTTGCTGGGTCGTTTTGTCGCCACCGTAAAGCAACATGATCATGACCCGGCCGCGTGTGGCGAAATAAAGCCGATAGCCCTTGCCCACATCGACGCGCATCTCCGATACGCCCTCGCGAACGCTTTTGACATCGCCCAGATTGCCGTTTGCGGCGCGTTCCAGCCGCCGGGTCACTGCGGCGCGCGCCTGTACATCTCTTAGTGCTTTGTGCCAAAGCGCAAACTCTTCTGTTTGCCTGACGATGTACTTCATGGGCATTGTATCCAAAAAGATACAATAAAAAAGCACTGGGCAAGGTTGTCTGGCAATGGCAACCCAGCCATTTGAACCGTAAGCCTATGGCGCTACGACCCGCTACACTTGCATCCCACTAAAAAAGCACGAGCAAAGTGGCATGAAAAAACAGGTGGTTGCATTGGTCGGCGTGCCGACCGATATCGGCGCCGGGCATCGTGGCGCTTCGATGGGCCCGGAGGCCCTGCGCGTGGCGCAGCTTGGGGAGAAGCTGCGCCGGCGTGGTATCGACATCGTTGATCGCGGCAATCTGCATGGGCCGATGAATCCCTGGCAGCCGCCGGAAAATGGCTATCGCCATCTGCCCGAAGTGATTGCCTGGAACCTCGCCGTGCATACCGCCATCCACCAGGAACTGCAGGCCGGGCGCCTGCCGATCATGCTGGGTGGCGATCATTGCCTGGCCATCGGTTCGATCAGCGCGGTTGCGCGTCATTGCCGTGAGCAGGGCCGCAAGCTGCGCGTGCTGTGGCTGGATGCGCATGCCGATTTCAACACCTCGCAAGTGACGCCGTCCGGCAACATCCATGGCATGCCGGTGGCTTGCCTGTGCGGCAACGGGCCGCGCGAGCTGGTAGAGATCGGCGACAAGGTGCCGGCTGTGACGCCCGACGTGTTCCGCCAGATCGGCATCCGCTCGGTGGATGAAGGCGAGAAGCGGCTGGTGCGCCAGGCGAAAATGGATATCTACGACATGCGCCACATCGACGAAGTCGGCATGAAGCGCACGATGGAAGAAGCGCTCGATGGCCTGGATGAGAACACTCATCTGCACGTGAGCTTTGACGTGGACTTTCTCGACCCGTCCATCGCACCCGGCGTAGGCACCACCGTGCGCGGCGGCCCGACTTATCGCGAAGCGCAGCTGTGCATGGAGATGATTGCCGATACCGGCCGTCTCGGTTCGCTCGACATCGTGGAATTGAACCCCGCCTACGACAAGCGCAACCGCACGGCGCGGCTGGCAGTGGAGCTGGTCGAGTCGCTGTTCGGCAAATCCACCTTGATGCGCGAGCCGGATTAAAAACCTTAAACTGCAAAGCTTCCTGCGCAAGCTGCGTGGGTGTTTGATCTTTCTTGGATTGCCGCATGCAAACACGCGTCCTTACAGGCATTACCACTACCGGTACGCCGCATCTGGGCAACTACGTCGGCGCGATCCGGCCGGCGATTGCCGCCAGCCGCCGCCCTGACGTCGATGCGTTCTTTTTCATGGCTGACTATCACGCGCTGATCAAAAGCGATGATCCGGCCCGCATCGAACGTTCGCGTCTGGAAATCGCCGCCACCTGGCTGGCGGCCGGTCTGGATCCGAACAAGGCGACGTTCTATCTGCAATCGGATATTCCGGAAATTCCGGAACTCACCTGGTTGCTGACCTGTGTCACCGCCAAGGGTTTGCTCAATCGTGCGCATGCTTACAAGGCGGCGGTCGACAAGAACACCGAAGCGAATGAAGACCCGGATGCGGGCATTACCGCCGGCCTGTACATGTACCCGGTATTGATGGCAGCGGACATTCTTGCCTTTGATGCACAACAGGTGCCGGTAGGTCGCGATCAGATCCAGCACATCGAAATGGCGCGCGATATCGCGCAGCGCTTCAACCATATTTATGGCCGCGACTTCTTTGTGCTGCCCGAGGTGGTGATCGAAGAGCAGGTCGCCACGTTGCCGGGCCTGGACGGCCGCAAGATGTCCAAGAGCTACGACAACACCATTCCGTTGTTTGCCGGCGGAACCAGGCAATTGCGCGACACCATCATGCGCATCGTCACCGATTCGCGCATGCCAGGTGAGGCGAAGGATCCGGAAAGCTCATCGCTATTCACCATCTTCCGCGCCTTCGCCAGCGAAGCGGAAAGCCAGGCGTTTCGCCGCGCGTTGGAAGAGGGTATCGGCTGGGGCGAAGCCAAGCAGGTGCTGTACGAACGCCTGGAGGCCGATATCGCGCCGATGCGAGAGCGCTACGAAGAACTGATCGCACGCCCCGCCAACATCGAAGAGATGCTGCACGAAGGTGCACGCAAGGCACGTGCGATCGCCGCGCCGAAACTCGCTGAATTGCGCAATGCCGTGGGCTTGCGCGCGATGTCCGCAGTCAGCGTGGCTGGCGGAACGTCCAAGCCAGCGCCGAAAGCCACCAAGCCACCGCGCTTCGCCAGCTTCCGCGACAGTGATGGCAGCTTCCGCTTCCGCTTGTTTTCCTCGGAAGGCGAGGAGCTGCTGCTATCCAAATCCTTCAAGGATCCCAAGGAAGCGGGTGCAGTGCAGAAGCGCCTCAAAACGCTAGGCGGGGCTACTGCAACGGTACACAGCTTGCCGCGCTCGCTGGTGCTGGAACTGGATGGCGAACCCGTCGCTACGGCGCCTGACTACAACGACGAACGCGAACGCGATGAAGCCGTGCGCTATTTGCGCGCAGCGTTGGACTCGCTTGCCCAGCAGGAAAAGAGCGACTAAGTACACCCTCCCCTGCGCGTGGCAGGGGAGGGTTCGTGCTGCTCTCTCGCAGATTACTTCTCGCTGGACGAACCGCTGGATGACGGCGTAGAACCGGAGCTATCCACCGTGAGGCCCGATGCATCCACGCTCTTCACGCCCTTCACCTCTTTGGCGATGTGAATGGCGCGCGTCTTTTCCGCCTTGGTCGTGGCTGTACCGGTGAGGGTTACTTTTCCGTCGGTCGTGCTAACCGAAATATCCTTGGCTCGCACGCCTTTCGCCGTCGCAAACTTGGATTTCACCTTGGTGGTGATCCAGCCATCGTCGACTTTGCCGGGCACCGTTTCGTTGCTGCGGCCCATCGTCGACTGATCGTTGCTGGGCGTCGACTGCTGCATGCTCGACGGCGTGGATGACGGCGACGTGCTCTGTTGTGCCATCACAGAGCATGGCACGGCGGCAAAAGCCATCATCACTGCAGTGGCGAGTAGGGATGTGCACAGATGGGACTGGTTACGCATTGGCAATCTCCTTGGAGCTATGGACTGCCTGCAGATGAGGTTGTGGTAGCAAGCAGGCGCATCGCTATCGATCCGCCTATACATGGCAGCAGGCGATGCGTGAATGCGACGTGGCAACGTGCAACGAAATGTTGCATCGGTTCAGCGATGTGGTCGCATTGCCAAGACCGTGTGTGCAGCGTGTTGCGTGCGCTTAGAACAAATGCTTGAGCGCAATGAAGAGCACGCCTGCTAGCAGAATCGATGCAGGCAACGTCAGCACCCACGCCATCAGCAGATTGCGCACCGTGGCCCATTGCAGGCCGGAGCCGTTCGCGGCCATCGTGCCGGCCACGCCCGAGGTCAGCACGTGCGTGGTACTGACCGGCAAATGGTACATATCGGCGGCCTGGATCAAACTCATCGCGACCAGTTCGGCGGATGCACCTTGCGCGTAGGTGAGATGCTCCTTGCCGATGCGCTCGCCCACTGTCACCACGATGCGCTTCCAACCGACCATCGTGCCGAGGCCGAGCGCCAGCGCAACGGCCACCTTGACCCAGGCGGGAATGAATTGCGTGGCTTTGGCGGCAAGACCGCGCCACGTGGTGAGTGTCTTGCTCTGATCGCCGGTCAACGCGGGTTGGGTCAGCACCAGCGGAATCGCGGCATTGGCCAGGTAGATGTCATTGCGCACGTTGCCCATCTGTTCTTGCGGCACCGAGCGCAGCGAAGGACGATTGCCTACTTGCCGGTCGATGTCGGCCAACAGCGCCGAGAGCGCGGGAATCGTGCCAGGTAAAAGCGTGTGCTGTTGCAGTGAAGCAGTGACGATATCGCGCGGATTGCCGTTCGCGTGAACGCCATGATCGATGGTGTCCAGCACTTGCTGGGTTTGCAGCGTCACTTGATGAAAGGTCTGTACCTGGCCGCCGGATACGGCGCCATTCAAGGCATAGGCAGTGGGCACCGTGCCGATCAGGATCAGCATGATCAGCCCCATGCCTTTCTGGCCGTCGTTGGAGCCGTGGCTGAAACTCACGCCGGTGCAGGTCAGCACCAGCAGCAAACGGATCGGCCACGGCGGCGGCTTGTTGCCTTCCGGCGCGCGATACAGCGCAGGAATCTTGATCAGCGCCTTCAGCAACAACATCAACAGGCCGGCCAGGAGAAAGCCGGCGATCGGCGAGAAGACCAGACCGCGCAGCACGCCGATGGCGGAATTCCAATCCACGCCGCTGGTACCGCTTTTCACCGCCGTCAGCTGATTGGCAAGGCCTACGCCGATGATCGATCCGATCAGTGTGTGTGAAGACGAATTCGGCAAGCCGAAATACCAAGTGCCAAGATTCCACAGAATCGCTGCGAACAGCAGTGCGAACACCATCGCAAAACCCGCACCGCTGCCGACCTGCAGGATCAGCTCCACCGGCAGCAGCGATACCACCGTGAAGGCCACCGCGCCCGAGGAGGTGAGCACGCCCAGAAAGTTGAAGATGCCCGACCAAATCACCGCCAGGTTGGCCGGCAACGAATGCGTGTAGATCACCGTCGCCACCGCATTGGCCGTATCGTGAAAGCCGTTCACGAATTCGAAGCCCAGCGCGATCAACAAGGCCACACCCAGCAGAATGAAGGGCGTGAGCGAATGCGAGCGCACGATGGAGAGGTCGTCAACCAGATGCAAGCCGGCGTACGCGGCGCCTGCCAGCAGGATCAGCCCGAACAGGATGCCGAAGATCCGTCCGGACCCTTGAGTGGCGGTGGCGGAACTGACTGCGGTTGCTTCCGTCTGCATGAGCTTGCCCTCGGTGGTCAGCACTCGGAAAGCTACGGGCTGTGCAAGACAACTGCGTGACAGTGCGGCCTGTCGCCGTGTCATATCGGGCGATGTCGTGTTCCATAAAAAAGCGATCGCCGGTGCAGCGGCGATCGCTCAGGTGATCGGTTGGAACGTCCGCTAAGAATCGCTAACCGAAGTTCTTTTTTTATTTACGGCGCCTTACTCGGCCGAGCTGGCGCTCGACGGCAGCGGGTGTTCAGCCTTGAACTGCTGCCACTGTGCCTTGCGCGCCTGGAACGCCGCCTTGTTGCTGGCGTACTGGCTCTGCTGCGCGCTGGTCAGCACCGTGTTGTAGATTTGCGCGGTGACGGCGGCGCGGGCGGTGATGCGTGCGCTGGTGAAGTTGGCTTCAGCCTGGGCCAGGCTGGCCGCGGCAGACTGATAGTTGGATGCATTCGGCGACAGCGCTTCGAACGCTTCACGCTGCTGGCGCACAGCCTGGCCTTGCGACTTCAGCGAGGCAAAGCTCTGCTGCATGATCGTCTTGATTTGCGTCTTCTGAGCGTCCGTGAGGTTCAAGCCGCGGAAGGCCATTTCTGCGCCGCCGCGATGGCCGTGCGGGCCGGGGCCGAAATCTGGGCCGCCCTGGGCGAAGGCCAGTGAGGACACGCCGAGTACGGCCGAGAGAATGAGCGACAGAGTGATCGACTTGCGCATGGTGCATGCTCCTGCTTGGGGGGAGGGTTTTGTTGTGACTATTGGAAAGCAGGGGCAGGTTTAAGATCTTTGCCGTGGCGTAAAGAAGGGTAAAGTCAGCCCGGCGCAAGCGACAGGCAGCCGTTCGCAGTTGTCATGCCATAGTAACGACGCCTTGGTTTCAGGTTTAACCGATGTCCCGAATATTGATTGGTGATGACGACCGCGAGCTGTGCTCGCTGCTCGCCGAATACCTGCGACGCGAGGGTCTGCAGGTGGAAGTGGTGCACGATGGCGAAGGCGTGCTGGCGCGGCTGCGCGATCCGGCCTTGCGTCCGGATTTGTTGATTCTCGACGTGATGATGCCAGGCCGCAGTGGACTGGATACCTTGCGCGATTTACGCGCGCAGTACCGATTGCCGGTGATCATGCTTTCCGGGCGCGGCGAGCCGGTCGATCGCGTGGTGGGGCTGGAGCTGGGCGCGGACGATTACCTTTCCAAGCCCTGTCTTCCGCGCGAACTGTTGGCACGCGTGCGTGCGCAACTGCGTCGTCACACGGTGGAAAGCGTGGGCGAACTCACTGCCGGCGTATTGCGTTTGCTGCCCGGTGAACGGCGTGCCTATGCGGGCGATCAAGAACTCAACCTGACAGGCGCCGAATTCGCCTTGTTGTTGTTGCTCGTGCAGCGTGCCGGAGAAGTCATCGACAAGACCTCGCTCACGCGCGTGGCCTTGGGGCGCGAACTGGAGCGTTTCGACCGCAGCATCGATGTGCACGTCAGCCGGCTGCGGCACAAGCTGGCGGAAGCCTCGGCACAATCGCCGCGTATCGACTCCGTGCGCGGCGCGGGCTACGTGCTGCTACCCCATAGCGCGACGCCGGCATGACGTCATTCAATAGCCCTTTTCGCAGTCCATTGTTCTGGCGCCTGCTGATTTCCGTGTGCATCGCCAATGTGCTGGTGTTGATGCTGGGTGGCTTGCTCACGCGCAGCTTCATCAATTTCTCAATGCAGCAGGCATTCGATTGGCCTGCCTTGGCGCAAAGCGCCGAGCAGGCGTATGAAAAGGACGGCGACAGAGGACTGGATGAGTGGGTAAGGCAGCAGCGCGAACAGGGCATGGATGCCACGCTGTATCAAAACGGCAAACCGTTGCGCGATATACGCCTGCCGCCATCGATCCGCGACATGCTGCCGGATTGGCTGGCTGCCGGCCACGACATGGCGCTGAACCCATGGCCCGGCTTCTACGTTGCCGTGCAGAACGTCACGGGTACGGATGGGCATGTACGGCAGCTGGTGGCCGTAAGCAGTCCGCGCTCGCGCGTTCCGCCACGCACGCGTGGAAAGATTCTGCTTGGCGTGCAGCTGTGTCTTTCGCTGTTGATGATCGCCGCCATCGGCTGGTGGGTGGCACGCAGCGTATCCCGTCCGGTGGAAGCGATGCGCGCGGCAACCCGCAAAATGGCTACGGGCGAATTTACGACGCGCGTGGATCAACGCTGGAGCAACAAACATGATGAGCTTGGCCAGCTCGCGCGCGATTTCAACGGCATGGCCGAGCGCATCGAACACTTGGTGGCGCACGATCGCGGCTTACTGCAGGATCTCTCGCACGAATTGCGTTCACCACTGGCACGGCTGCATCTGATTCTGGATCTGGCCCAGCACAGCGCAAATCCTGAGGAAGCCGCGGCGCACTTTGAACGCGCCGAGCATGAAATTTCCCGCATGGATCGTATGACGGCGGAGATGCTGGCGCTGTCGCGGCTGGAAGGTGGCTTGCCGGGTATGGCGCGTGAATCGGTCGATCTGGTGGCGCTGGCCAGGGACCGCGTCGCCGCTGCACACATTGATGCGCAAGCACGCGACGTGGTCCTGCAGATGGCGGATGATGGTCCCGTCAGCGTGCAGGGCAGCACCATTCTGCTGGAACGCGCGCTGGATAACGTGATCGCCAATGCGATCAAGTTCAGTCCATCGGAAGGCGTTGTGCACATAGCCTTGAGCCGCCGCGAATCATTCGTCGAACTGTGTGTGGGTGATCGCGGGCCAGGCGTGCCGGAAGAAGAACTGTCTCTTTTGTTCAGGCCTTTCTTTCGTGGCACCAATGCGGCGCAAGCCAGTGGTCATGGCCTTGGCTTGGCAATTGTGCAGCGGGTGATGCAGAGCCACGGTGGTGATGTGACGGCGCGAAATAGGGAAGGTGGTGGCTTGGAAGTGGTTATGCGCCTGCCGTTGCAAGTCACCGTGTAGGTTGGGGTGAGCGGTGCGCGAACCCCAACGTTCTTGTTACGTGCATGCGATGTTGGGGTTCGGCTTTGCCTCACCCCAACCTACCGTTTCGCCACGATAGGGGGATCAATCCCACCGATTGAGGTGGGGTCCGAACGTTTCGCGCTGCTTGTGCACAACGCAGAAGCGGTGCCCGCTCGGCGCTTCCATCACCCACCAGCGTCCGCGCACGTAGGCAATGCGCTTGGCGCCGAGTTTTTCCAGCCGGGCGACTTCCGCATCCTGGTCATCTGTTTCGATATCCAGATGCACGCGGCTGGGGTGGTCGACTTTCTGCAGAAGAATCTGCAGTTCATCGTCCGCTGTTTCCAGCTCGGCGTATTTGCCGTCGCCTTCCACGTCGACCTTGGCAATAGGCTTGCCGTACGCGGCGCTCCAGAAGGCAGTGGCGTCGCGGAGATCGTCGCAGTGGCAATCCAGTACCAGCGTACTCAGCCTGCTGTGGTGCATGGCACGTTCCTCATGGTGAGTGACAGCTAGTGTGCAAAAGCAGGTGTGAAGAAGTTGGCCTGCTGCTTTGCAGCTGCAAAAGATACGAGTTTGTGTAGGGGTGACAGCACAAGACATGCGGCAATCGCTGAGGTCCATATCGGAACACGTTGACTCACTTATCCGTCACAACCACCGCACAATCGGGTCTTCGACATTTTTTTGAGTGACGGAAGACATGAGCGCAACGGATAGCAAGCAGCTTTATATCGGTGAAGGATTCGTAGGACCCGGCGTCAACCTCGCGCACATCAACGTGCTGGTCGGCCCCCGCAATGGCCCCGCCGGCCAGGCATTCGCCACCGCGCTGGCCACACCTTCCGCTGGGCATGCACCCTTCGTGGTCATTGCGCGCCCAGGCATACCGACCAAGCCGCTGACGCTCTACGTCAACAAAGCGCAGATCGCCAACGAATTCCACGGCAACGCCACCTGGGGCGCTTCACAGGCCGGTATCGCCAAGGCGGTTGCCGAAACATTGGAAGAAGGCGTGCTGCCGCCTGAGGCGGACAACGACTGGGTCATCGTCTCGGCCAATTGGGTGAACCCTGCTTGCGACGATCTGGACGCGGTCTACGAAAACAATTACCGCGCCTGCAAGAACGCCATTCGCGCCGCCATGCTCGGCTTGCCGGACAACAAAGAAGTCTTCGCCGCAGCGGCCAACGTCAGCAATCCGTTCTACACGCCCAAAGCCTGAGCGATATCCGGAGCCTCGCATGCAATACGTACGTCTTGGCCAGTCAGGCCTCAAGGTATCGCGGCTTTGCCTCGGCACCATGAACATGGGAACGCCACAGTGGAAGCCGTGGATTTTCGATGAAGCGCAGAGCGAACCGATCGTCCGCCATGCGCTTGAGGCAGGCGTCAATTTCATCGACCTGGCGGACTTCTATTCCACGGGTGTGGGCGAAGAAGTCGTCGGGCGGATATTGAAGCGGCTGGTGCGGCGCGAAGAAGTCGTCATCACCACCAAGGTGGGTTACGACATGGGCGAATACCCCAACGCGGGTGGGCATTCGCGCAAGCACGTCATGAACGGCATCGATGCATCACTCACGCGCCTGGGCATGGATTACGTCGATATCTACATGCTGCATTTCTTCGACGTGAACACGCCCGTGGAAGAAACCATGGGTGCGTTGAACGACATCGTCCGCAGCGGCAAGGCGCGCTACATCGGCGTATCCACCATGTACACCTGGCAGCTCGCCAAGATCATCCAGGCATGCGAGCGGCATGGCTGGGACAAACCGATCAACATGCAACTGCAGCTCAACCTCGCTTATCGCGAAGAAGAGCGCGAGATGATTCCGTATTGCGCCGATCAGGGCATCGGCGTGTCCGTATTCAGTCCCTTGGCGCGCGGCCTGCTTACCGGCGATGTGAAGTCCACGCGCAATCAAACCGACTTCTTTACGGCGCAGATGTATGGCGACAAGGCTTCGCTGGCCATCGCCGCTTCGGCGGCTCGCGTGGCCGAACGCCACGGCGTGCCGGCCGCACAGATTGCGCAGGCCTGGGTACTCACACGACCACAGGTGACCAGCATGCTGGTGGGCGCCGATTCGCCGGCCCAATTCGACAGCGCCCTGGCTGCGCTCGACACCAAGCTGGATCAGGACGATCTGCACGAACTGGAACGCAACTACACCCCCTGCGATCTCATCAACGACTACACCGCCGGCAGCCGCATCGCGCGCGAGCCGCGTCCGGCCCAGGGATGGTACGCACACGACAAGGAGAAAATGGCATGAGCCACGGCGATCACCCGATCGAGATCAATCTGCTGCGCAACGGCCATTACATCGATGGCAGTTGGCGCGGCAGTTCGGAAACCTATTTGGTCTACAACCCGGCTACGGGAGACGTGATTGCCACGGTGGCCAAAGGTGGCAGTGCCGAGGCCCAAGAAGCGGTGGATGCTGCCGCCAAGGCTTTCCCCGTCTGGCGTGCGCTGACGGCAAAAGAACGAAGCAGCAAGGTGCGCCGCTGGGGCGAGTTGATGCTCGCGCATCGCGACGCGCTGGCCGAACTGCTGTCGCGCGAGCAAGGCAAGCCGCTGGCCGAAGCGCGTGGTGAAGTCGCGTATGCGGCGAGCTTCCTGGAATGGTTTGCAGAGGAAGCCAAGCGCGCCTATGGCGACGTAATCCCCAGCCCCTCTGCCACTTCAAAAATCCTGGTTGTCCGTGAGCCGATCGGTGTTGTCGCCGCCATCACGCCGTGGAATTTTCCGCTCGCCATGATTACTCGCAAAGCGGCGCCTGCACTGGCGGCGGGTTGCACCATGGTGCTCAAGCCCTCAGAAGAAACGCCGCTGTCCGCGTTTGCACTGGCGGTGCTGGCGGAGCAGGCGGGCATTCCGGCTGGCGTGTTCAACATCGTTTCCGGCGATGCTGTTGCCATCGGCGCGGTGCTTACGGGTTCAAGCACCGTCCGCAAGCTGTCGTTTACCGGTTCCACTCGCACCGGCAAGCTGTTGGCGCGGCAATGCTCGGATACGCTCAAGAAGCTTTCGCTCGAACTGGGTGGCAACGCGCCGTTTATCGTGTTCGATGATGCGGACATCGAAGCGGCGGTGCGCGGTGCGATCGCCTCGAAATTCCGCAACACGGGTCAGACCTGCGTGTGCGTGAACCGCTTCTACGTGCAGAGCGGGATCTATGGCGATTTCACCCGAACATTGGCGAAAGCCGTGAGCAAGCTGCGCGCAGGTGACGCCTTGGCTGGCGACTTCGAGCAGGGCCCGCTGATCAACCAGGCGGCGTTGAACAAAGTTCAACAGCACGTCGAGGATGCCGTGAGCAAGGGCGCGCGTGTTCTGACGGGCGGCAAGCCGCATGCGCTGGGCGGCACCTTCTACGAGCCCACCGTGCTGGTGGGTGCCACGCATGACATGCTGCTTGCGCAGGAAGAAACCTTCGGCCCTGTCGCCGCCTGTTTCCGTTTCGATTCCGAAGAAGAAGCCCTGACGGCCGCCAACAGCACGCCCTATGGCCTGGCTGCCTACTTCTACACGCGCGACATGGCCCGCAGTTGGCGAGTGGCCAGCGCGCTGGAAAGCGGCATGGTGGGCATCAATGAAGGCATCATTTCCACCGAAGTGGCCCCGTTCGGTGGCGTCAAGGAATCCGGCCTCGGCCGCGAAGGTTCCAAGTACGGCATCGATGAATACATGGAGCTGAAGTACCTCATGTTGGGTGGTTTGCACGCTTAAAGAACGACTAGGCACGCAAGCGGGGGATAAAAGGGGCGCAACCCGCGCCTCTCACAATGGAAGGAGAAACCATGAGTAGCCGAGATGGACAGGTACTGGTCGCGGAGAGGCCAGCCAGCTACGGAGATGGCGCAAGGCGGAGCGATGGAAAGATTCTGCTGGATGACGTGCCACTCAACTTCTTCCATTGCAAGATCGCCGCGCTCACCTTTGGTGCGCACCTCACCGAAGGCTACGCCATTGGCACCATCGCCTATGCCTTGACGCCTTTCCTGGACCAGATGTCCGGCGTGCAGGCGGAACACCGTGCGCTGTGGGAGGGGCTGATCGGCAGCTCCACCTTGCTCGGCATCTTTTTCGGCAGCCTGTTGTTCGGCTGGCTATCGGATCGCGTGGGCAGGCAGAAGATCTTCCTGCTCAGCTTCGTCATCATTACCTTCGCGGCTTTTGCGCAGTTCTTCGTCAACACGCCCTTGATGCTGTGCCTGTTGCGTGTGTTGCTCGGTTTAGGCATGGGTGGAGATTTCGCGGTGGGGCACGCGATTCTTGCCGAGTTCTCGCCACGCAAGCATCGCGGGATGTTGCTAGGTTCCTTCAGTGTGATCTGGACTGTCGGCTACGTCGCCGCCAACGTGTTGGGCATGCATTTCGTGCAGCACGCCGCAGACCCTGATGCATGGCGTTGGCTGCTGGCCTCCAGCGGCATTCCGGCCCTGATCGTGCTGATCCTGCGCATGGGTACGCCCGAATCGCCGCGTTGGCTGTCCAACAAGGGCCGTCGTGCCGAAGCGGATGCGGTGGTGAAGAAATACTTCGGGAAAAAAGTGGTGCTGGATACCAGTGCGCGCGATGACGATCACGCGCCTGGTGGCTATGCGCGCCTGTTCCGCCGCGACATGATCCGCCGCACGGCATTCAACAGCATCTTCTTCGTATGCCTGGTGATTCCGTATTTTGCGATCTACACGTTTCTGCCGAGCATCCTGCAGATCGTCCACCTTGCGGATGACAGTGGCGCGGACCTGCTGTTGAACGGCCTGCTGGTTGCGGGAGCGGTGTTGGGTATCTGGCTGACGATCAAGCTGCCGCGCCGCAGTTTCCTGATCAGCTCATTTGCCATCACCGCCGCCGCGCTGGCTGCGCTCAGCCTGATGCCGGAATCGGCCTCCGTAGCGCTGGTCGTAGCCTTCGCCTTGTTCACCGCCACCTTGTCGGCCGTGTCCAACCTGGTTGGCGTGTACCCGCCCGAATGCTTCCCGACGGAAGTGCGTGCCTGTGGGGTCGGATTTGCCGTGGCGTGCAGCCGCCTTGGCTCAGCCGTCGGCGTGTTCCTGCTTCCGCTTGGCATGCAAGTGTTCGGTTTGCAGGTGACGATGATGGCGCTGGCTGCCGTGCTGGTCGTCGGCATGGCCGTGTCGATCGTATGGGCGCCGGAAACCCGACATCTGCGCTTGAATGATTGCGCCAAGGCGTAGCCATCCATCGACCACGTAGGCTGCGCTGCTGGCGATCGTCATCCGTGTCGCTTGCGGGTCGGCGGGATGTGCACGGCAGTGTCTTCGGGCTTCAGTACGCGGCCATCCTGGGCGCGAGGTTCGAGCCTTGGTACAGGGCGGCCGGTTTTCCGATCGACCAAGCGGGCGTGAGTCTCACCTGGTTCAAAAAAGAACGCCTCGCCCCATTGCCTGAGCGCAACGAGCAGCGGGAACAAGCCGCGGCCTTTTTCCGTCAACACGTATTCCTGGTAAGCGCTGCCATCCGCAGCCGCGGCGGTTTCCATGATGCCGTGTGCGACGAGATGGCGAAGGCGCGCTGCCAGGATGTTTTTCGCCAGCCCTAGGCTTTTTTGAAACTCGCTGAATCGGCGCGAGCCGCCGAAGGCATCGCGCACGATCAGCAGCGACCAACCATCGCCGATGGCATCCATCGGGCGGGCCACGCCGCAAAGCGAATCTTGGTGGGAAATGCGTTTGACCATCGAATATGTCATGTGTCGTAGTGGTTGCAAGATAAAACTAAGATTGCTACAAAGGCAACTGGTTTTAATTTGAAACATTTTAGAGGCGACCATGATCCAGCCCAACGAAAGCTTCAATGGGACGTTCCCGTATGCGCCCCATTTCTCCGATGCAGCGGGCTTTCGCATGCATTACGTCGATGAAGGGCCGCAGGATGGCGAGGTGATCCTGTGCCTGCATGGCGAACCCACCTGGGGCTATCTGTTTCGGCATCTGATTGGCGCGTTGCGCGACTCTTACCGTGTCGTCGTTCCCGATCACATGGGTTTTGGCAAAAGCGGCACGCCACAGGAACGCAGCTATTGGCTGCAAGATCACATCGATAATCTCGAACGCTTTGTACTGGCGCTGGATTTGCGAAACATCAGCTTGGTCATGCACGACTTCGGCGGCCCGGTCGGCATGGGCCTCGCTGCGCGCCATCCCGAGCGCATACGTCGCATCATCTCCACCAATGGGCCGACGCCCTGGGGGCAAGCGAGTCTTGTCGAGCGCCTGACGTCGAACGCGCAGGTTTCGCCGTGGTTCCAGTGGATACTGAAGGCCGAATCAGAAGGGCACCTTGAAGCCGTGCTGGGCGAACTCCGCTTCAACATCCTGAGCACGCTGAAGCTCAATGGATTCGAGAACCACGCATTGATCAGCGACACGTGGTTACACGCTTATGGTGCTCCTTTTGATCAGCGCGACCAATGTGCCGGTGCGATAGGTTGGGCCAAAGGCTTCGCCATAGGCGCGCATCGCTTTGAAGAGCCTGATGCGAAAGCCAGGCAAGCGATACAAGCCAAGCCTGCGCTTGCGATCTGGGGCATGGCCGATCGAACGCTGCATGCGGAACATTTTCTGCCGCTCTTCAGCGAAGTGTTTCCGCAAGCGCCCGTACATAAGTTGGAAGGCGTGGGGCACTACTGTCTTGAGGATGCACCAGACGCGATCGCCAGCTACGTCATCGCGTTTTTGAAGCAGCATTGAGTTTCGGAAAGGCACAAAAAAAGCGCCCATGAAGGGCGCTTTTTTTTGAAGACACAGCCATCAGTTCGGTAACGACAAATCATCCAGCAACGCCTTCAGGAAGCGTGCCGCTTCACCGCCGGTTGCCGCACGATGATCAAACGTGAGGCTGATCGGCATGCGGCGATGCACTTCGATGCCGCCCATCACCGCAACCACATCGTGGCTCAGCTTGCCGGCACCGATGATTGCCACGCATGGCGGAACTACCACCGGTGTGGCGTAGCGGCCGGCGAACATGCCGAAGTTGGACAGGCTGATGGTGTAGCCGCTGAGTTCCGAGGAAGGAATGGTGCGGTCTTCCACCTGCGTGCGCAGGCGCTTGATGCCGGCGCGGATGCCGGCGCCGTCGAGCACATCGGCGTTGCGCAGTGCCGGTACGAACAGGCCGTCTTCCGTATCGACAGCGATGCCAATGTCCACATGCGGATGCAGAGTACGCGTGAGGTTCTTGCCGTCGAACCAGGCGTTGAGTGCAGGTACGGCCTTGCAGGCTGCCACGATGGCGCGGATCAGGCGCGCGGTGATGTCCTGCTTGCCGATCCAGGCGTGCAGGTCGGCATCATCGACCAGTGTGGTGGGCACTACGTTGGCGTGTGCTTCGGCCATCACGCGTGCCATGTTGCGGCGGACGCCCTTGAGCTGTTCCGGCTGGCCACTGGCCTGCACGCTCGGCGGTGCGGTGCGCACCGGCTTGCCGGCCAGCGACACGGCCGTGCGTGCTGGTTCCGGCTGCGGCAGTTCGGGGGCGAGATGGCGACCGGCGGAGGCCGGCACAGCGCGCGCCGGCGCTGCGCCGAGTGCAGCGGAGCCGTTGGCGGCGGCGTTCTTTACGTCCTGCATGGTCACGACGCCATCGGCACCGGTGCCGCGCACGCGCGTGATGTCCACCTTGAGCTTCTTCGCCAATGCGCGTACGGCCGGCACGGCTTTTACGCCGCCAACGCTGGACGCCTGCTCGACGTGCACGTGGCTGCCGCTGACCATCGCGCCGACCACGGTGCCTTCGTCTTCGCGCTCGGCCTTGCCGTTGTTGGCTTCGATCTCGCCGCCTTCATCGGAGGCGCTGACTTTCTTGGGTTCCGCCGCGGCGGCCTTCTTGGGGCCGTGATGGTGGCCGGTGGATTCGGCTTCGGCGCGTTGCTTGGCGTTGGGATCGGGTTCGAAATCGGCCAGCGCGGCGCCGGTATCGATCACGTCACCAGCGGCGCCATGCAGCTTGGTGACCTTGCCGGTGTAAGGGGAGGGCACGTCCACGACGGCCTTGGCGGTTTCCATCGACACCAGCGGTGCGTCGAGCTTGATGGTGTCGCCTTCCTTCACATGCCATTCGACGATGGTTGCGTCGGGCAGGCCTTCGCCGAGGTCCGGCAGGTAGAACGTCTTGATGTCGGCCATGTTCGGTTCCCGTAATCAGTCTTGATGTTCTTTGTGCTGCCATCCCGGCGTAGGCCGGGATCCAGTAAGCAGGTTTTGTGCGCTTCGCGCAGCGTAGTTTGACTGGATTCCGGCTTTCGCCGGAATGACGGTTCGCTATGAAGTCAGGATGCCGCGAGTGCGCGCTTGGCGGCGTCCACCACGCGCTCCACGCTGGGCAGATATTTCATTTCCAGGCGGAACAGCGGAATGTGCGTATCCCAGCCGGTAACGCGTTCCACCGGTGCGAGCAAGTCATAGATGCATTCCTCGGCAATGCGTGCGGCGATTTCCGCGCCGAAGCCAGCCGTCTTGGGTGCTTCGTGCAGGATCACGCAGCGGCCGGTCTTCTGCACCGATTCGGCGATGGTGTCGAAGTCCAGTGGCGTGAGCGTGGCCACGTCGATCACTTCGGCGCTGATGCCTTCTTCGGCCAGTGCGTCCGCGGCTTCCAGTGCTTCCTTCACCTGCGCACCCCAGGTCACGATGGTGACGTCGGTGCCATCGCGCAGCACGAAGCACACGTCGAGCGGCAGCGCTTCGCCGTCGTCCGGCACCTCTTCCTTGTATTGGCGATAGATGCGCTTCGGTTCGAAGAACATCACCGGATCCGGATCGCGAATCGCGGCGAGCAGCAGGCCGTAGGCACGCGCGGGCGACGAAGGCATCACCACGCGCAGGCCAGGGATGTTGGTGAACAGATGTTCGTTCGCTTCGGAATGATGCTCCGGCGCGCGAATGCCGCCGCCCCACGGTGCGCGCCACACGGCCGGCACGGTGAGGCGGCCGCGCGTGCGGTTGCGCATGCGTGCGGCGTGGCAGGCGATCTGCTCCATCATCGGATAGATGAAGCCTTCGAACTGCGCTTCGGCCACCGGCTTCATGCCTGCTGTGGCGAGGCCCACGGTCACGCCAGCGATGGTGGTTTCGTCCAGCGGCGTGTCGAGCACGCGCAGTGGGCCGAATTTTTCCTGCAGACCCTGCGTGGCGCGGAACACGCCGCCGTTGACGCCCACGTCTTCGCCCAGCACGACGACGCTGTCGTCGTGGGCCATTTCGTAAGCAAGAGCCTGGGTAACGGCTTCGATAAGGGTGATCTGTGCCATGGCTTAGTGCGCCTTCTTGTCGAGCGAGAGCGCGAGATCGCGCTGCTTGGCGAGGTCTGCGGGAACGTCGGCGAAGGTGTAGTCGAACATCGCCGTGACGGGCTGGGTCTTGGTCTGCAGGTAGGCATTGACCTCGTTATCCATCCACTCGTCGCACTCGGCCTTCCAGGCTTCTTCCTTTTGGTCATCCCACACTTTTTTGGCGACCAGCCAGTTGCGCAGGCGCTTCATCGGCTCCTTCGCCCAGGCGTCTTTCACTTCCTGCTCGCCGCGATAGCGGCGTGCGTCGTCGGCGGTGGTGTGATCGCTCAGGCGATAGGTGACCAGCTCCAGCACGCTGCCGCCTTCACCGTTGCGGGCACGCGCCAAGGCATCTTCCATCGCCTTGCGCACAGCGATGATGTCGTTACCGTCCACCTGGATGCAGTAGAGACCGGCAGCGATGCCTTTCTGCGCCAAGGTCGGCGCGCCGGACTGGATCTTGCGCGGTACGGAGATGGCCCACTGGTTGTTGACGATCACCGCCACCAGCGGCAGGTTCTGCGCGCCGGCAATGTTGATGGCGCCGTAGAAGTCGCCCTTCGACGAACCGCCGTCGCCGATTGTGCACACCGCCACGCGCTTTTCGTTGCGAATCTTGAAGGCGAGCGCGGTGCCGGCAGCATGCAGGCATTGCGTGGCGATCGGCACCGACCAGGCGAAGTCGTGGCGGGCGGGCTCGTTCTGGTAATCGTTGCCGCGCTCGTCGCCGCCCCAGTACATGTACACCTCTCGCGGCTGCACGCCGCGATAGAGCTGTGCACCGTATTCGCGATAGCTCACGGCGAGCACGTCTTCCGGCTTCATCGCGCTGCCGATGCCGACGTGCGAGGCCTCGTGCCCCAGGCAGCTTGCATACGTGCCCAGCTTGCCGGTACGTTGCAAGGCCACCGACTTGGCGTCGAACACGCGGGTGGACATCATCAGCTTGTACAGTTCGACCATGTGGTCGAGGTCTTTGGTGAACTCGGGCAGGTCATCCCTAACCTGCTTGCCTTCGGCGTCGAGATATTGCAGATATTCGATTTCAAACTTGGCGGCGATGGACACGACTCGCTCCCGGAAGGGGTAGGGGAAACAGTGCGGGGGGAGGCGCGGCCCATCCAGTGGGGCCGAACGCGCTGCGGGATGCTCTGACTTATTTTACGTGGGCATCACCACGTTGTGTGTGTAGTCAGAGCAGCCTTTTCGAACCCAGACAAACGCCAATTGATAGCAGGCTGCCTTCTTGCGTCGCAAGGTACACTGCAGCATGCGAGTCCGTACGTAGGGGTTCGCCAGAGTGGTTAACATTCCATCTTTTTGCAGGTTTGCGGGCGCCATGACGGAAAACCAGCGGGACCTCGAGGCAGGGATCGAACTCGACTTGAGCGGCCGGACCACGTATGGCGGCTATCTGCGGCTGGATCAACTGCTTAGCGCGCAACAGCCGCTCACGCAGCCACCGCATCATGACGAAATGTTGTTCATTGTGATGCACCAGGTGGCCGAGCTGTGGATGAAGCTGATCATCCATGAACTGACCTCGGCGATCGCGCATCTGCGTATCGATGACGTGAATGAGTGCCTGAAGATTCTTGCGCGCGTCAAGCACGTGCAGCGGCAGCTGTTTGAGCAATGGGCGGTGCTGGAGACGCTGACGCCGGCGGAATACCTGGAGTTTCGTGATGCACTGGGGTCGTCGTCGGGCTTTCAATCGCTGCAGTACCGCATCATCGAGTTCACCTTGGGCAACAAGAATGCCCAGATGCTCAAGGTGTTCGAATATGATCCCGCCGCGCAGGCGCGCTTGCGCGAAGCGTTGGAAACCCCCGGTTTGTATGACGAATTCCTGCGCTATCTGGCGCGCCGCGGCCATGCCGTGCCGGCGGCGCGGATCGAACGCGATTGGACGGAGCCGTATCAGCGCCATGATGATTTGCTGCCGGTGTTCAAGCGCATTTACGAGCAGCGTGCGGCGTTCTGGACGGAATATCACATGTGCGAACAGCTGGTGGACATCGAGGAGAGTTTCCAGCTTTGGCGTTTCCGGCATATGAAAACGGTGGAGCGGATCATCGGGCATCGGCGCGGGACGGGTGGTTCCTCCGGCGTCGCGTTCTTGAAGAAAGCGCTGGAGTTGGAGTTCTTTCCCGAGCTGCTGGATGTGCGCACTGTCCTGGGAAGCTGATCGCCTGCGTAATTTGTAGGTTGGGTTAGCGCAGCGTAACCCAACGCGGTCGGAGCGGTTCGTTGGGTTGCGCTGCGCTAACCCAACCTACAGGCCACGCGTGCCAGCACACGCAAGAACATGCCGAGTTGAGCGCTTTGTGCAACGTATTCGGAATAGTTGCCCGTCTTCATCCGCATCGCGATGGACCCGGCTTGCTGCGATGCATTTGACGGAACGCGTTCAGCTGGTTACATCTTCGTAATTCCGAATCCAAGGGGGTCACCGCGTGAACCAGCACTCCGAAGCCGGCGTCCAGGCCACGCCTGACTTTCCACAACTGTTCGGCCACCCGCGCCCGTTGTGGATGCTGTTCATGACGGAATTCTGGGAGCGCTTCGCCTACTACAGCCTCAGCTGGGTGCTGGCGCTGTACGCGGTGGCGCAGTTCTACAACGGCGATCCGACCGGGCAGAGCTGGGCCAGCAGCATCTTTGGCGCCTACGTGGCGCTGGCGTTTGCCTTCGGCGTGTTCGGCGGCTATGTCGCGGACAAGATCATCGGCTATCAGCGCTCGATCTTGCTTGGCGCGGTGGTGATGTCGGCGGGCTTGTTCGTGCTGATGATTCCCAGCCGCGATGCCTTGCTGTTTGGCTTGGCGATGGTGATCGTGGGCGATGCCTTGTTCAAGCCGAACATTTCCTCGATGGTGGGGCAGCTTTACGCGCAGGGCGATGAGCGGCGCGATCGCGGCTTTACGTTGTTCTACATGGGCATCAATTGCGGTGCGTTCCTCGCGCCGATCATCACCGGTTGGATGGCCAGTTATTTCACCAAGACGCCGCTGCAGCAGAACTTCCGCATCGTGTTTGCGGCGGCTGGTGTGGGTATGCTTTTGAGCCTGTTGTGGTTCTGGTTCGGGCGGCGGAGCTTGCGTGGCGTGGGGCGTCCGGCACCGGGTAGCGAGAGCCGCATGCGCGTGCTGCAAGTGGTGATTGGTGTAGCGATCGCCGTCCCGGTGACGTATCTATTGCTGGCCAAGCTGGGCGCCGTGGGTCTGCAATGGGTGATGGGCGTGCTGTTCGCCGGCATGGTGGTGGTGCTTATCGCCGAAGCCTTGCGCCACGATCGCGTGCAGCTTCATCGCGTGATCGCCATGCTGATCATCTTCGCCTTCAATGTATTGTTCTGGGTGTTCTATTACCTGTTCGGCACCACCTTCAATTTTCTTGCCGAGAACCTGGTGGATCGGCAGATGTTCGGCGGCTGGATGTTCCCGGTGGGCTGGTTCCAGGCGATGACGCCCCTGTGGGTGGTGGCGCTGGCACCGATTACCGCGTTCGCGTGGGGATGGCTGGCCAAGCGGCACAAGGAGCCATCGATTCCGCGCAAGTTCGGCTTGGGGTTGGTGTTCAACGGCGTGGGTTTCTTGAGCTTGATCTATGCCTTGTCGCACCTGCTCGACGGCCGTGGGCTGATTCCGTTCTGGCCGCTGGCGGTGTGCTACCTGTTCCAGTCGGTGGGCGAGCTGTGCCTGTCGCCGATCGGCTTGTCGATGGTGACCAAGCTGGCGCCGCCGCGATTGGTGGGGCTTGGCCTAGGTGGCTGGTTCCTGTCGACCGCGCTGGGCGGCAATCTCTCCGGCATGCTCGCCTCGCATATCAGCGGCGCCACCGGCATGACGGCGGCCTCTGCGCTGAGCGGATTCACCTTCTGCTTCTACGTGTTGGCCGGCTCAGGCGTGCTGTTGCTGCTGATCTCGCCGCTGGTCAATCGCTTGATGCACGGTGTGAAGTAACCCGCGTGCATAGCGAGAGCTGAAGCGTTTCAGCGCTCGCCGGGTTTCTTGCCTGGCGCATCTTCCAGCAGCTTGTCCAGGATGCGCGTCAGCCACTGGCGTTCGTTCTCATCCAGCTTGGCCAGCAGTTCGCGCTCATGCGCGCGAGCCATCGGCGCCACGTCGTCGTGAATGTGCCAGCCGGCTTCGGTCAGGCTCAGCACCGAGCGGCGCTTGTCGTTGCCATGGGTTTCGCGGTGCACGCGGCCGGCCTCGACCAAGCCGGCCAGCGCGCGGCTGACCGCTACCTTGTCCATCGCCGTGCGTTCGGCCACTTCGCGCGCGGAAAGTCCGTGGAACCGGGCCAGCACCGCCATCACGCGCCACTCCGTCATGCTGAGGTCGTAGCGGCGCTGGTAGTCGTTCGCAATCGCCTGGCTCACCGTGTTCGAGAGGATCGACAGCTGATAGGGCAGGAAACGCTCCAGTTCGAGCGGGGCGTGTTCGGCCCCGGCGGGGGCGGGCTTGCGCGGGTGGGACATTTGCGGCGATGTTCCTTGCAATTAGTTTCAGGTGTAACTATAAAGGTCGTCTGAATCTGATGATGGCATGTAGTCGAACGCTGACATTGCCGTCGTCGCGCATCGATACCAGGAGAGCGCCATGAACGCCCAACCCAATCTCGGCATGCAAGTCACCACCTTCGAGAACCCCATGGGCATCAACGGATTCGAATTCGTTGAATTCGCCGCCCCAGCGGGCCGCGGCGGCGATTTGCATAGGTTATTCCAGAACATGGGCTTTACGGCGGTGCTCAAGCACAAGCGCCGGCCGATCACCGTCTATCGGCAGGGTGACGTGAACTTCCTGGTCAACGAAGACCCCGATTCCTTTGCCTCCGACTTCGCCGCCAAGCACGGCCCCTGCGCCTGCGGCTTCGCGATCCGCTTCAAGAAGCCCGCCAACGAGGTGTTGAAGGCGGTGCTGGCCAATGGCGGCGAGGTGCCGGCGGGCAAGGTCGACACCAAGGCGGTGAACGCGCCAGTGGTCAAGGGCATCGGCGATTGCATGCTGTATCTGGTGGATCGCTACGGCGATACCGGCGATATCTACGATGGCGATTACGTGCCGATGCCGGGCGCTGACCAGCATCCGGCCGGCTTCGGCCTCACCTTCATCGACCACCTCACGCACAACCTGTATTTCGGCAACATGCAGCAGTGGTCCGATTACTACGAGCGTCTGTTCAATTTTCGCGAAATCCGCTACTTCGACATCAAGGGCGCCAAGACCGGCCTGGTGTCCAAGGCAATGACCGCACCGGACGGCATCGTGCGCATTCCGCTGAATGAGTCGAGCGACCCCAAGAGCCAGATCAACGAATACCTTGATGCGTATCACGGCGAAGGCATCCAGCACATCGCCTGCTTCACCGACAACATCTACGAAACCGTGGAAGCGATGCGCGCGAAAGGCGTGGAGTTCCTGGACACGCCCGATACCTATTTCGACGTGATCGACCTGCGCATTCCCAATCACGGCGAAGACGTGGCGCGCCTGGCGAAGAACAAGATTCTGATCGACGCCGATCCGGAGACCAAGCAGCGCAAGTTGCTGCAGATTTTCACGCAGAACAACATCGGCCCGATCTTCTTCGAGATTATCCAGCGCAAGGGCAATGAAGGCTTCGGCGAAGGCAATTTCCAGGCGCTGTTCGAGTCGATCGAACGCGACCAGATGCGCCGCGGCGTGCTGTGATCTTAAAGCCCCTCTCCCACCGGGAGAGGGGTTGGGGTGAGGGCATCGATAGTGCAAGGAAGCATCAAACCGCCGTTACCGAGAAGAACGCGCAACCATTCGCGTAACTTGCGAAAATCGGCAACGGAAGCGGAACAAAAAATTTGGTATTACCTGCGCGGTGGTCGATTGAATGGTTACAAATTCAGGCGACAGCATCCGGTTCCACCTTACATAGTGGATTTTTATTGCGACGCGAAACGCCTGGTGATCGAGTTGGACGGTTCGCAACATAATGTCGACGTGGACAGAGCTCGGACGCTGTATCTGCAATCGCAGGGTTTAAGAGTTGTACGTTTCTGGGATAACGACGCGTTACAGCAAACTGAGGCAGTGCTGGAAGCCATCTTGCAGGCCCTGGAAATCGCTCCCTCTTCTACAGGATAAGAGTTGGGGTGAAGATTTAGAGACGCCGCGAGATGCGGCAACTGCGTATATTTAAGGATGTAGTGTTCGGGGAAATGATCACCATCTTCGGATGCCGCACCCTCACCCCCAACCCCTCTCCCGGAGGGAGAGGGGAGTCTTGATGAGGCAAGAGTGAGCGTGATGATGCAATCGAACGGCTACCAATCCGGCTTCGGCAACGAATTCGCCAGCGAGGCGATTGCTGGCGTACTGCCAACAGGCCAGAACTCGCCGCAGCGTGTCGCGCATGGTTTGTATGCGGAACAGCTTTCCGGCACCGCGTTCACCGCGCCGCGCCACACCAATCACCGTAGCTGGCTGTACCGTATTCGCCCGGCGGCAATGCATAAGCCGTTCGAGCTGCTTGCGCATGCCAGTTTCCATAATCGTTTCGACGAAGCACCGGCCACGCCGAACCAATTGCGCTGGGATCCGTTACCGCTGCCGTTGCAACCCACGGATTTTGTCGATGGCCTGGTCACCATCGCCGGCAACGGTGGTCCTGCGGAGCAGGCCGGTTGCGGCATCCACCTGTATGTCGCCAACCGCTCGATGCAGGGGCGCTTCTTCTACAACGCGGATGGCGAGCTGTTGATCGTGCCGCAGCTGGGCCGTCTGCACATCGCTACCGAGCTGGGCGTCCTGGAAATCAAGCCTTTGGAAGTCGCGGTGATTCCGCGAGGCGTGCGTTTCCGGGTGGAACTGATGGACGGCGAAGCACGCGGTTACGTCGCGGAAAACTTCGGCGCGCTGTTGCGCTTGCCGGATCTCGGCCCGATCGGCGCCAACTCCATGGCGCTGCCACGCGACTTCCTCACTCCGCATGCAGCGTATGAAGACGCCGAAGGCGACTTCCAGCTGATAGCGAAATTCCAGGGCGCGCTATGGAAGGCGAGCATCGATCATTCGCCATTGGACGTGGTCGCATGGCATGGCAACTACGCTCCCTATAAATACGACCTCACGCGCTTCAATACGGTCGGTTCGATCAGCGTCGATCATCCCGATCCCTCTATCTTCACTGTGCTGACTTCACCCAGCGATACGCCCGGTACGGCGAACGTGGATTTCGTGATCTTCCCGCCACGCTGGCTGGTGGCCGAACGCACCTTCCGCCCGCCGTATTTCCATCGCAACGTCGCCAGCGAATTCATGGGGCTGATCGAAGGCGTGTATGACGCCAAGGCCGGTGGTTTCGCGCCGGGCGGCGCGAGCCTGCACAACTGTATGAGCGGCCATGGCCCGGATGCGGCAACGTTCGAAAAAGCGAGCCATGCCGACGTGAGCAAGCCGGATCACATCACCGGCACCATGGCTTTCATGTTCGAAACGCGCAAGGTGATCCGCCCCACCAAGCAGGCGCTGGAAGCGCCGCAGCTTCAGCGCGACTACTACCAGTGCTGGCAGGGCATCGCCAAGCACTTCGATCCAGACCGCGCCTAAAATGAGCGACCTGTTTAGGTGTTGGCGAATAGCTACCCGGTACCGTAATCCCAATCAACGATGTAATGGGCTGCCCATCCCTGCAGCCGACGGAGTGAATGCATGAAACTGGGCAGTCTCAAGGAAGGTGGTCGCGATGGCACGCTGATCGTCGTCAGCCGCGATCTGCAGCAAGCGGTGAAAGCCACCGGCATCGCGCCGACCATGCAGGCGGCATTGGACGATTGGTCGCATGTGGCGCCGCGCCTGAATGCCTTGTCGGATGAGCTCAATGCTGGCAAGGCATTGGGTGCCTTCGCGTTGGACATGGCTTCGCTGGCCGCACCATTGCCGCGTGCCTATGAATTCGTCGATGGCAGCGCCTACCTGCCGCATGTCGAGCGCGTGCGTCGTGCGCGTGGCGCGGAAGTGCCTGAGTCGTTCTATGTTGATCCGCTGATGTATCAGGCGACGAGTGCGGGTTTTCTGGGGCCGCGCGACGCCGTGGTCGTGCCGAGCGAGGATTACGGCATCGACCTGGAAGCTGAAGTGGTGGTCATTACCGACGACGTGCCCATGGCGGTGAGTGCCGAGCAGGCCGCCGGCCATATTCAACTCGTCGGCTTGGTCAATGACGTGAGCTTGCGCAATCTGATCCCTGGCGAGCTCGCCAAGGGGTTCGGGTTCCTGCAATCCAAACCGCGTTCGGCGCTGTCGCCGGTGTTCGTCACGCCGGATGAACTCGGTGATGCATGGCACGACGAGAAGCTTCATCTGCCCATGCGCACCTGGCTCAACGGCAAGTGGTTCGGCGAAGCCGAATGCGGTGTCGACATGCAGTTCAACTTCGCCCAGCTGGTGGCGCATGCCGCCAAGACACGGCCGCTGACCGCGGGCACCATCGTGGGCTCCGGCACCATTGCCAATCAGGACACCAGCAAGGGTGCTTCATGTCTGGCCGAGCAGCGCACGGTGGAAACACTGCGCGATGGCAAGGCGAGCACGCCGTTCCTGAAGTTCGGTGACAGCTTGCGCATCGACGTGACGGATAAGCAGGACGCGTCGATATTCGGTGCGATCGAGCAAGTGATCGCGCCTTTGAAAATGTCCTGATTCACGGCCTTGGCTCGGAGGCGTGGGCTGGGGTGATTACTCCAGCGCTCTGCGCACCGCGATGCTGGGATTGCCATCCCAACCTACGCCGCTATGCCAACCATCGATGACAGGTGACGCGCCGGAACATCGGCGCTATCTTCCGGCGATACTTCACTCGCAGATGCCAGGAGTTACACATGTCGCAAGTCACCCTCAAAGGCAATCCGGTTCAAGTCGATGGCCAGCTTCCGGCCGTGGGCAGCAAGGCGCCCGCTTTTAGCCTCGTTGCCAAGGATCTCTCCGATACCACGCTCGCCAGCTTCGACGGCAAGCGCAAGGTGCTCAATATCTTTCCCAGTATCGACACGCCGACTTGCGCCACATCGGTGCGCAGGTTCAACGAAAAAGGCAGTCAGCTTGGTAACACCGTCGTGCTTTGCATCTCGGCAGACCTGCCGTTTGCACAAGCGCGCTTCTGCGGCGCCGAGGGTCTGAGCAATGTGGTGACGTTGTCCACGCTGCGCGGCCACGATTTCCTCAAGAGCTATGGCGTGGCGATCGCATCCGGTCCACTGGCCGGCCTGGCTGCGCGTGCGGTCGTGGTGTTGGATGAGCACGACAAGGTGCTGCATACCGAACTGGTTGGCGAGATTGCCAACGAGCCGAATTACGACGCGGCGCTGAAAGCGTTGGGCTGATTGAAATAAGTGCCGTATCCGTCGCCTTTTTTTGTATCGAGGCGATGGATACGCACATCAGCCACGACCGATCACGGGAATGGCGAACGGAGTCTTGCCGAGTTGCTCCGGCAACCCCATCCCCAGGCGCAGACTGCGCCCGATACGGTCGGCGTGTTCAAGCATGAGCTGCGCATCGGCGTCGTCCAGCACGTCGCGCGTGGTGGTCTTCCATAACGACAGCCAGCGCTCGAAGTGTTCGGTGCGGATGCCGGGTTGCATGCGGTGCACCGCCATCGGGTTGCCGCGATAGCTGTTGGCGCGCAGCGCAACCGAGCACCAGAAGGAAGTCAGCGTGCGCTTGTGCTCGTCCCAATCGTGGACGGCGGCGTTGAAAACGGGGCCGAGCAGGGGATCGACGCGCACCTTTTCATAGAAGCGATCGACCAGATGGGCGATCCGCGAAGCGTCGAGTCTGGATGGTTCTTGCATGTCGTCATAATACTACTCGTGTTCATCGGCATTGAACCTGATGCGGCAAAACAGCACTCGTACGCAACTGCCAAACGGTTGCCTGTTCAACCGCTTTGACGGTGGTGCGTACCGGTAGATCGAGTTGTTAGAATTCAACGGACATGGATCACGGCCATGGAGCAATGCCGGCCCGCACGGGCGGCGAGGGAACGAAAGGGATGTCGATGCAAGCTGCCGCAGGAACCGCCATCATCAATCCAGCCGTATTGGCCAAGGTTGCCGAATATTCCAAGGAATTTGCCGCTGCGGCGCCGTTCCCGCACGTGGTCATCGATGATTTTCTGGAACCGGCTTTTGCCCAGGCGTTGCTGGATGCGTTTCCCGCTTTCGAGCGTGGCAATTTCATCGGTGATAGCGGCGAGCCTGGCGGAAAATCCACACTCGCCAAGGTGCGTAGTCTGGGGGCCGCCTATCAGCAATTGGATGATGCGATTCAAAGCCCGGCTTTTCTCGAAGCGGTCGGCCGCATCACGGGCATCGACGGCTTGATCTACGACCCCTGGTATCTGGGTGGTGGCACGCACGAAAACCGCACTGGCATGGCGCTCGATCCGCATGTCGACTTCAACTATCACCCAAGCGAGCGCTGGCACCGCCGGCTCAATCTCATCGTTTATCTCAATCACGATTGGGAGGAGGCATGGGGTGGCTGCCTGGAATTGTTCCGCGATCCGCACGCGGACCATCGTCCGTCGCGCCTGGTGAGCCCGGTATTCAACCGCTGCGTGATCTTCGAAACTTCCGAGCGTTCCTGGCACGGCTTCGACACCATCCGTCTGCCGGATGAGCAAGCCGCCATGACGCGGCGCTCGGTGGCGTTGTACTTCTACACCAAGGATCGCCCGGAAGAAGAAACCGCGCCGCGCCACACCACCTTCTATGTCAATCGCCAGCTTCCCGAGCGCTTCGCCGAAGGGCATACGCTGACACGTGGCGATGTGGCGGAAATCAAGCAATTGCTGGAACAGCGCGATGGGCACATCCGCATGCTTTACGCGGACAACACGGCATTGCGTGGTGCGCAGGACCGCGGCTTGACCGGGCATCTGCTTTATCTTGCCAAACGCGCGTACGTGCGATTCCGCGGCTAGCTTGCGCATAAAAAAACGGCCGCCTGCGGGCGGCCGTTTTGCGTGAGCAGGGTTGATGGCTTACTTCGCCGCCACCAGCGCCTTGGTCATATCCAACATACGGTTGGAGAAGCCCCACTCGTTGTCGTACCAGCTCAGTACTTTCACCAGCGTTCCGCCCATCACGCGCGTCTGCGTAGAGTCGTAGATGGAGGAGTGCGAGTTGTGGTTGAAGTCGATCGACACCAGCGGCTTGGTGTTCACGGCCAGGATGCTCTTCAGCGGGCCGTTGGCAGCTTCGTTGATGGCAGCGTCGATTTCTTCCTTGGTGGTGTTGCGTGCGGCCACGAAAGAGAGATCAACCACCGACACGTTGATGGTCGGCACGCGGATGGCGAAACCGTCGAGCTTGCCGGCGAGTTCCGGCAGCACCAGGCCCACCGCGGCGGCGGCACCGGTCTTGGTCGGGATCTGCGAGTGCGTGGCGGAACGCGCGCGCCGCAGGTCAGAGTGGTAGACGTCCGTCAGCACCTGGTCGTTGGTGTAGGCATGGATGGTGGTCATCAGGCCATGCACGATGCCGATCTTTTCGTGCAGCACCTTGGCCAGCGGCGCCAGGCAGTTGGTGGTGCACGAAGCGTTGGAGATCACCTGGTGCGAGGCAGTGATCCGGTCGTGGTTCACGCCGTACACGAAGGTGCCGTCCACGTCCTTGTCGCCGGGCGCGGAGATGATCACCTTCTTGGCGCCAGCGGCGAGGTGCGCGCCGGCCTTGGCTTTGGAGGTGAACAGGCCCGTGCATTCCAGCACCACGTCGATGCCCAGGTCGCCCCACGGCAGCTTGGAAGGATCGCGCTCCGCGAAGACCTTGATGCGATCGCCATTGACGACCAGCTCGCCGCCTTCGACCGACACCTCGCCCGGGAACCGGCCGTGGGCGGTGTCGTACTGGGTGAGGTGCGCGTTGGTCTCGGCGTTGCCGAGGTCGTTCACCGCGACGATCTGGATTTCATTCGTGCGCTTGGCTTCGTATAGCGCGCGCAGCGTATTGCGGCCGATACGACCGTAACCATTGATGGCGACCTTGATGGCCATGAGACAGCGTCCTCCAAAGGGTGATGGGGCAGCGAAGCGGCAGCCAGCGGGCCGCCGAAACCCGCATTCTAGCCCGAACCGGCGTATCCCTCATCCGGGGAAGAGCGGCACCGCAGGAATCGTGCATGATGCATGACCATCCATAAGTGAGGAAAAGTCATGAGCGGCGAACAGCTGATTGAACTGACCCTGGAACAGACGGGCGATTACGAGTTCCGAGTGCGCTTCGATGGCACCGCCATCCCGGACATCACCACGGATGAAACCGCGCCATTGGGCGGCGAAGCAGGGCCAAATCCCGGACGCCTGCTCGTCGCTGCCGTGGCGAACTGCCTGTCGGCCAGCCTGTTGTTCGCATTGCGCAAGTTCAAAAATACGCCCGACAAACTGGTGACCAAGGCCCGCGCGATACTCGAGCGCAACGAACACGGACGCTTGCGTGTCGCGCGCATCCAGGTGGAGCTGCAACTGGCCCAGCCAACCGCGGCACTTGAGCATATCGAGCGGGCATTGGCGCAATTCGAAGATTTCTGCATCGTCACCGAAAGCGTGCGGCAGGGTGTAACGGTCGACGTCAGCGTGCGTGATGCTGCTGGCGCGGTGGTGCATACCAGCCACGCCTGATTGTCATCAGGCATATGGCATCATCCACGGCTGCTTATCAGGGGCTCTCAGCATGTCTTCCTCACGTCGTCTTGCTGCTGCGTTGTTCGCAGCGCTGGCCATCACGCCCAATGCGTTCGCGTGGGGGCCGCTCGGGCATAGCGTGGTGGCAGAGTTGGCGCAGCGGCATCTGAGTCCGGCGGCTGCAGCGGAAGTGGAGCACTTGCTGGCGCTGGATCACACCCGATCGCTGGCCGAGATCGCCAGTTGGCCGGACGAGATTCGCAATGATCCCAAGCAGCAGGATCTGTGGAAGGCAACGCGTGCGCAGCACTACATCGATTTCCGCGACCCTTCCTGCAAGTACGTGCCGCCGCGCGATTGCAAGAACGGCCAGTGCGTGGTGGAGGCGATCCCGCGTTACGTTGCCATCCTGAGCGACCGCAGCCAGCCGGACGCGGCAAGGCTGCAGGCGCTGAAATTCGTGGTGCATTTCGTGGGTGACATTCACCAGCCGCTGCATGGCGGCTACCGTGACGATGCCGGCGGCAACACCTACCAGGTGCAATTCCAGGGGCAGGGCATGAATCTGCATCGAGTGTGGGATTCCGGCCTGCTCGGCACCCGCGGCCTGGATTGGAAGGCCTATGCCAAGCGGCTCGATGCCGAAGGCATTGCACCGCTGCCCTCGCAGATCGCGCCACTCGATAAGCCGGCAGCGCAGTGGGCGGAAGAGTCCTGCCAGATTACGCGCGATATTTACCCGGCCAATCACAAGATTGACCAGTCGTACATTGATGCCGAGCTGCCGGTGGCTGACACCCGCCTGCGTGAAGCGGGTAGGCGGCTGGCTGAAGTTTTGAACTTGGCCTTGCAGGATGGCTGATCAGTACGGCCGTATGGGTGGTGCCTCATGCAGGCGAGGTGGCACTTTTGTGACATGACGGTCGGCCACCGTGCGCGAACGTATCGAAGCGCCTTCGGCATAGTTGAAAGCCGTGGTCTGCCAGTACTGCCATCAAGGCATGCTTGAGATAAACCCATTTACGTCTAGCCGTCCAAACCACCGGGCGCTCCCTTTGCGGCGCTGCCACATGCAATCTTGCATACGTTTGCACGCAAAAAGATATTGCAGTGCAGCCATGGTGTTCTGTTAGTCTCGTCCGACAAATTTCAAAACTCCCCCCAATGGCCACTGACACTCATTCCCGCCGCACCAAAATTGTCGCCACCCTGGGCCCCGCCACCGATGCGCCCGGCATGCTCGAAAAAATCATCGCCGAAGGCGTCAACGTGGTACGCCTCAATCTCTCGCACGGGCAATCCGACGACCACCGCGCACGTGCGGTGGCGGTGCGCAAGGCGGCCGAAAAGGTTGGCCGCGAGGTCGGCATCCTGGCGGATTTGCAGGGGCCGAAGATTCGCCTGGAGCGTTTCGCCAACGGTCCGATCGAGTTGCGTGACGGCGATCCGTTCGTGCTCGATTGTCGCGCCGACGCACCGCCCGGTGACACCACACGCGTGGGTGTGAGCTATCTGGGCTTGCCCAAAGATGTGAACGCGGGCGACATCCTGTTGCTCGACGATGGCCTGGTCGCGCTGACCGTGCTTGAAGTGGCCGGCACCGAGATTCGTTGCCAGGTGCTGATCGGTGGCCGTCTTTCCGATCGCAAGGGTTTGAACCGTCAGGGCGGTGGTCTCTCCGTCGACGCGCTGTCCGACAAGGACAAGGCGGACATCAAGCTTGCAGCTGAGATCGGTGCGGATTTTCTTGCGGTGTCGTTCGTGCGCTCCGCCGCCGACATGGACCTCGCACGCCGCTTGCTCAAGGAAGCCGGCGGCAATGCGTCGCTGGTGGCGAAGATCGAGCGCGCCGATGCGATTCCGGTACTCGGCGAGATCATTGACGCTTCCGACGTGGTGATGGTGGCGCGTGGCGATCTCGGCGTGGAGATCGGCGATGCCGAACTGCCGGGCCTGCAGAAGAAGATCATTCGCGAAACCGTACAGCGCAATCGCGCGGTGATCACCGCGACGCAGATGCTGCAATCGATGGTGCGCTCGCCGATCCCCACGCGCGCCGAAGTGCTGGACGTTGCCAATGCGGTGATCGACGGCACGGACGCGGTGATGTTGTCCGAAGAATCGGCGGCGGGTGCGCATCCGGATAAGGCCGTGGCGGCACTGCGTCGTATCTGCCTGGGTGCCGAGCGTCAGTTCGAGCCGAAGGAAACGCTCACCAAGGATGGACACCACTTGGATCGCACCGATCAGGCTATCGCCTTGGCGGCCATGATCCTGGCCAGCGAGATCGGCGTACGCGCGATCGTGGCGCTGACCGAATCCGGTGCTACCGCGCAGTGGCTGTCGCGCTACCGCAGTGCCGTGCCCATCTATGCACTGTCGCCATTCGACGATGCCCGTCGTCGCATGCTGGTGCTGCGTGACGTGCAGCCGGTGAAGTTCACGCACGACACCTTGAACCCGGCCGTGTCAGCGCGCGAAGCCGTACGTCAGCTGTTCGGCGCCGGCAAGCTTTCCGAAGGCGACCGCGTAGTACTTACGCATGGCGACCACATCGGCAAGGGCGGCGGTACCAACACGCTCAAGCTGCTGTCGGTGGGTGCGGATGGCATGGTGGAAAGTCTGCGCGATCTTTGAGCTATCAGCGGGGTCTCCCCTCACCTCAGCCCTCTCCTCGAAGGGGAGAGGGAGGACGTTGAGTCCATGCCCCGAACTTAAGGCTTTCCTGTCGCCTCAGATTCCATACTCGTCATTCCGGCGAAGGTGTTCAGACCGGACACATGGTTTACAGGTGTGCCAAGACATGGTGGACACTTTATCGCACAGATCGCATGTCGATGGTCTGTAAACGATGGTGGCTGAAGAACAGGTCGTAGACCCCGTCTTCAGT
>Ga0209148_1000516_pt1 | contig 38539 bp, 31 predicted proteins | sample AraplaCol_mMF_r2_2_FD_184288 | JGI IMG/M metagenome (GOLD analysis project Ga0209148, IMG submission 184288) | Arabidopsis root microbial communities from North Carolina, USA - plate scrape CL_Col_mMF_r2 (SPAdes) (version 2) | ecosystem: Host-associated > Plants > Roots > Endosphere | place... | reverse complement strand
TGACGACCAGGATCTGCCGCAGATCGTTTCGCGCGCGACCATCGCCAACATCGTCAAGCATCGTGCCGAGGAAGTCTTCGAAATGGTTCGGGACAAGCTGAAGGATTCGCCCTTCGCGGCAGAGCCCAAAGGCCGTGTCGTGCTCTCGGGCGGCGCCTCGCAGCTCACCGGCCTCGTCGAGCTCGGAACCCAGATTCTCGGCCGGCCCGTACGGGTCGGACGTCCGCTCGGCTTTGGCCGGCTGCCCAACGAGGCGAAGAACGCCGCGTTCTCGGTGCCGGCCGGACTTCTCGTCTACCCGCAATATGTTCACCTCGAACATGTCGAACCGCGGCATACGCGGCAGCAGGTCAAGACAGGGACCGGCGGTTATTTCGGAAAGGTCGGACGATGGCTACGCGAGGGCTTTTGATGACCGCTTTCCGCACATGTCTGATTTCACCAACTCCCGCGGCCGCAGGCCGGGGCGAACCCACGCGCGCGTGATCGAGAGGCAAACATGACCATCAGCATCAACGTTCCTGATATTCACGAGTTGAAGCCCCGCATCACCGTGTTCGGCGTCGGCGGCGCCGGTGGCAACGCCGTCAACAACATGATCACGGCGGGGCTCCAGGGCGTCGACTTCGTGGTCGCCAACACCGACGCGCAGGCGCTGACGATGTCGAAGGCGCAGCGCATCGTGCAGATGGGCACCGCGGTGACGCAAGGGCTCGGCGCGGGTTCGCAGCCGAACGTCGGCGCTGCGGCTGCTGAAGAAGTGATCGACGAGCTGCGCGACCATCTCTCGGGCGCCAACATGGTGTTCGTCACCGCCGGCATGGGCGGCGGCACCGGCACCGGTGCTGCTCCCGTCATCGCCAAGACCGCGCGTGACATGGGCATCCTCACCGTCGGCGTCGTGACCAAGCCGTTCCACTTCGAGGGCGGCCGTCGCATGCGCACCGCCGAGGCCGGCATTGCCGAACTGCACAAGGTGGTCGACACGCTGCTGATCATCCCGAACCAGAACCTGTTCCGGGTCGCCAACGAGAAGACCACCTTTGCCGACGCCTTCGCGATGGCCGACCAGGTGCTCTATTCGGGCGTCGCCTGCATCACCGACCTGATGGTCAAGGAAGGCCTGATCAACCTCGACTTCGCCGACGTGAGGGCGGTGATGAGGGAAATGGGCAAGGCGATGATGGGCACGGGCGAGGCCTCCGGCGACAAGCGCGCGCTGACCGCTGCGGAAGCCGCGATCGCCAACCCGCTGATCGACGATAGCTCGATGAAGGGTGCCAAGGGCCTGTTGATCTCAATCACCGGCGGCAAGGACCTGACCCTGTTCGAGGTCGACGAAGCCGCCACCCGCATCCGCGAGGAAGTCGACCAGGACGCCAATATCATCGTCGGCGCGACCTTCGACGAAGCGCTCGACGGCCTGATCCGCGTTTCGGTCGTTGCCACCGGCATCGAGCAGGCAGCGATCGCCCGCAACAGCCAGGCCACCTCCGCTCCGGTCGCGAACGCCGCCCCGCAGCAGGTGCAGCAGGCTCCCGCGGCGGCTCCGGCCGCTGCTGCCGAGAGCCGTCTCGCCGACCTGACCGCGCGCCTTCGCGCCGACAATCAGCGCATGGCCGAGCGTGCCCAGAAGATGGAAGCGCAGCTTCCGGCCGCTCCGGTCGCGGCCGCGCCCGCCGCCCCGCGTCCCAATGTCGAGCGTGCGGCGCTTGCCGCGATCGCAGCGGCCGTCTCCGAAGTCCCGCCCGCGCCGCAGACCTACGGCGACGTCACCGTGCGTCCGATCGCGCAGAAGCCCACGCTGTTTCCGGAACCTGAGCAGGCTCCGCTGGCCATCCAGGAGCCGATGACGCCGGAAACCTTCATCCCGCCGCAGGCCGAGCGCGCCCCGGCCCGCGCGCCCCGGATGCCGCGCCTCGAGGAGCTGCCGATGCCGGCCCAGGCCGAGCTTCGTCAGGCCCGTGGCGAGGTGGAAGAAGAGACCCCCCAGAAGACCCGCCTGTCGCTGCTTCAGCGCCTCGCCAATGTCGGCCTCGGCCGTCGCGACGAGGAGACCGAGGCGCCGATCGCCGCCCGCACCGCTGGCCCCGCGATGCCGGCGTTGCCCGACCGCAAGCCGCAGCGGTCGGTGGCGCAGCAGATTGCTGCCAACGAGCCGGTCTCGGAATACGCTCGCCGGCCCGCGCCGCAGGGACTCGACGCCCACGGCCGCCCGGCACCTGTTGCGCCGGCGCCACAGGGAGACGACCATCTTGATATCCCGGCCTTCCTGCGGCGGCAGGCGACCTGAGGATTGTTACATTAAGGCAGACGCAAAAAGGCCCCGGCGGGATGCTCGCCGGGGCCTTTCCTTAATCTCCGTGCACATCCGGATTGCACGTTCAAGCAACTGATTTTAAATCATTAATTACCTGTTGGGTGCTTCAGTAAAGCTGCCGATAACGCCCTGAAACCGAGGTGCAATTTGGTTAAGCCTTGGCGCGAATACGGCGGGTTTGGGGTAACAATCGGTAAAAAAGCGTGAGTTGGCGCTGTTTGAGGCAGTGACTATGGTTTGCCGTGACTTGGGGATACGGAGATTCGAACGGTCGATCTCGATCGATCAATCGAGTTGAGTAAGAGTCGCAGTGGGTCGTAGTGGGGCGGGTTCCTGATGAAATTTAGCCGGCAAACAACGCTTCGTGCGCAAGCCACCGTGGCCGGCGTCGGCGTTCATTCCGGTCTTCCCGTCACCCTCACGCTTGGACCTGCCCCTGTCGATGCAGGTTTTATTTTTGTCCGCACCGGCCTTGAAGGAAGTGACCGCGAGATTCAGGCGACCGCCGATCAGGTGGTGGCCACCGATTTCGCGACCGTCCTCGGTGATCGCAATGGTCCGCTGATCTCCACGGCTGAGCATGTGCTTGCAGCGCTGCGGGGCATGGGTGTCGACAACGCCATCATCGAAGTCGATGGTCCCGAAGTGCCGATCATGGACGGCAGCGCCGCGGCCTTCATTGCAGCGATCGACCAGGCTGGCATCGTGACCCAGCCGGCACAGCGCCGCTTCATCCAGGTTTTGAAGCCTGTTTCGGTCAAGATGGGCGACTGCTTCGGCGAGTTCAGGCCCTATGCCAACGGCTTCCGTGCCGAGGTCGAGATCGACTTCGCCAATCCCGTCATCGGCCAGCAGAGCTATGGCTTCGACGTCAGCCCCGAGCGCTTCCGCCGCGAAGTCAGCCGCGCCCGCACCTTCGGTATGATGGGCGATGTGGCCAAGCTCTGGAGCGCGGGCTACGCGCTCGGCGCCTCCTTCGAGAATACCGTCGTGTTCGACGACGAGCGGCTGCTCAACACCGAGGGCCTGCGCTACGCCGATGAATGCGCCCGCCACAAGGTTCTGGACGTGATCGGTGATCTTGCGCTGGCCGGCCTGCCGCTGCTCGGTGCCTATCGGTCGGTGCGTGGCGGTCACAAGCTCAACCATGCCGTCCTGACCGCGTTGCTCGCCGACCGTACCGCCTGGCGGGTGATCGAAGGTGAGGCAGCCCGCCGCACCAGCCGTCCCGTGGTCGAGGTCGGCAGCGGCATCGTCGGCGGCCGGATCGCCGCGGCCTACGGGCCGGACGTGTCCTGAAGCGCAGTTGGGGCTGGCGGCCAAGCCGCGATTTCTCCGGGAAACTCCTGGTAACCATGATCGGCTAGGATTGCGGCGTTTTCGCCTTAATCCGGGCGGAATGCCTGCCTATCCGATGGGTTAACGATCGTTTTTCGGTTACACCGGCGTGGTCGCATGGCAGGCACCACGGACACATTTCGCGCCCATGGCGGGGATCATGGGCTGGCGGGCACCGCATCACAGGGCGTCAGGTCTAAATTCATGTCGGCACAGCGTATGACGCGCGGATATCTCCTGGTCTCACCGCGAGCCCGTGGGCTGCTTCAGGCCGCTGCTCTCTTCCTGCTCGCGTTGCCGCTGGCCGGTTGCGGCACCGGCGCGTTGTGGGACAAGTTCATGAATAAGGACGACACCTTCGTCGAGGAGCCTGCCGACAAGATCTACAATGAGGGCTTGTACCTCATGAACGAAAAGAAGGACATGAAGGCGGCGAACAAGAAGTTCGAGGAAGTCGACCGCCAGCATCCCTATTCCGACTGGGCGCGCAAATCGCTGCTGATGTCGGCCTATGCATCCTACCAGGGCGGCGACTATGACAGCTGCATCGGCGCTGCGACCCGCTACGTCACCCTGCATCCCGGCAGCCCGGACGCCGCCTACGCGCAATATCTGATCGCCGCCTCGCATTACGACCAGATCCCGGACATCAACCGCGACCAGGGCCGCACCGAGAAGGCGATCGCCTCGCTGGAAGAGGTGGTGCGCAAATATCCGAACTCCGAATATGCGACCTCCGCCAAGGCTAAGATCGAGGGCGCGCGCGACCAGCTCGCCGGCAAGGAAATGGCGGTTGGCCGCTACTACATGCAGAAGCGCGACTACACGGCCGCGATCAACCGCTACAAGGCCGTGGTGACGCAGTACCAGACCACGCGCCACGTCGAGGAGGCGCTCTACCGCCTCACCGAGGCCTATATGTCGATCGGTATCGTCGGCGAGGCCCAGACCGCGGCCGCCGTGCTCGGCCACAATTTTCCTGACAGCCGCTGGTACAAGGACGCCTATAATCTTGTAAAATCCGGCGGTCTCGAGCCGAGCGAGAATCAGGGGTCCTGGATCAGCCAGACCTTCAAGAAGATAGGCCTTTAGGTCTCGGCTAGGAAATCTGGTTCCATGCTGGCGCGTCTGTCGATCCGTGACATCGTCCTGATCGAACGGCTCGATATCGAATTCGCTACCGGACTTGCGGTTTTGACCGGCGAGACCGGTGCAGGCAAATCCATCCTGCTCGATGCCTTTGCGTTGGCCCTCGGCGGCCGCGGTGACGCGGGCCTTGTGCGCCACGGCGCGGAGCAGGGGCAGGTGACCGCCGTCTTCGATATCCCGAAGAATCACCCCGCAACGAAGATCCTGGCCGAGAACGGGCTGGACGATACCGGCGAGATGATCCTGCGCCGGGTCCAGTTGTCCGACGGCCGCACCCGCGCCTTCATCAACGACCAGGCCATCAGCGTGCAGACGCTGAAGGCGGTCGGCGCCGCGCTGGTCGAGATCCACGGCCAGCATGACGAGCGCGCGCTGGTCGATGCCGCCACCCATCGTCTCCTGCTCGATGCCTTTGCCGGTCTCGAAAAGGACGTTGCCGCCGTTGAGGCGCTTTGGGACGCGCGCCGCACCGCCAACACCGAACTGGAAGAGCATCGCGCCAGCATGGAGCGCGCCGCGCGCGAGGCCGACTATCTGCGCCACGCCTCGGGCGAGCTGAAGCAGCTCGCACCGAAGGACGGCGAGGAGACCTCGCTCGCCCATCGCCGCACCACCATGATGCAGGGCGAGAAGATCGCCTCGGATCTGCGCGAGGCGCAGGAGGTCGTTGGTGGACATAATTCGCCGGTCGCGGCGCTGTCGGCCGCCGTGCGACGGCTGGAGCGTCGCGGCGTCAATTCGCCGGCGCTGGTCGAGCCTGCGGTGAAGGCGATCGACATCGCGATCAACGCGCTGGAGGAGGCCGACCAGCATCTTCTGGCGGCGCTCGCCGCGACGGATTTCGACCCGGCCGAGCTCGAACGCATCGAAGAGCGGTTGTTCGCCCTGCGCGCTGCCTCGCGCAAATATTCGACGCCGGTCGATGGTCTGGCGGCGCTGGCCGCCAAATACGCCGCCGACGTCGTGCTGATCGATGCCGGCGCCTCGCGCCTGAAGAAGCTGGAGCAGGCCGCGATCGAGGCAGATAGCCGCTTTGCTGCGGCGGCGAAAAAGCTCTCCGCCAGCAGGCAGAAATCGGCCGAGAAGCTCAACAAGGCCGTCAACGCCGAGCTCGCGCCGCTCAAGCTCGAACGCGCCAAATTCATCACCCAGGTCACATCAGACGAGGCGACGCCGGGGCCGCAGGGCTTCGATCGCGTCGAGTTCTGGGTGCAGACCAATCCGGGCACCAAGCCGGGTCCGATGATGAAGGTCGCCTCCGGCGGCGAGCTCTCGCGCTTCCTGCTGGCGTTGAAGGTCGTGCTGTCTGATCGCGGCTCTGCCCCGACCCTCGTGTTCGACGAAATCGACACCGGCGTCGGCGGCGCGGTCGCGGATGCCATCGGCGCGCGGCTGGCACGACTCGCCGGCAAGGTGCAGGTGATGGCCGTGACCCACGCCCCGCAGGTCGCCGCCCGCGCCGACCAGCATCTGCTCATCTCCAAGGATGCGCTGGACAAGGGCAAGCGCGTTGCCACCCGCGTCAACGCGCTCGCCGCCGACCATCGCCGCGAGGAAATCGCCCGCATGCTCGCCGGCGCCGAGATCACGGCCGAGGCGCGGGCGGCCGCGGACCGGCTGCTGAAGGCAGCGGCGACGGCTTAGTTGTGTATCCCGGACGCGGCGCGTTGCGCTGCATCCGGAGAACAAAGAGACTGACCCGCCTTTACCCTCCCGCCCGCTCCGTCGTATCCAAGCACCATGGCCAGAGCAGCAAAAACAAAACCGCTTCGCGACGTCGCCGATCTCACCAAGGCGCAGGCCAAGGTCGAGCACATGCGTCTGACGCTCGAACTCGAAGAGCACGACAAGCGCTATTATCAGGACGACGCGCCGACCGTGACTGACGCGGAATACGATGCGCTACGCCAGCGCCTCAACGCGATCGAAAAACGCTTTCCGGAATTCGTCAGCGCGGACTCGCCCTCCCAGAAGATCGGCGCTACGCCATCGGGACGTTTCAAGAAGGTGCGGCACTCCGTTCCGATGCTGTCGCTCGACAACGCCTTCGCCGACGAGGACGTCCGCGACTTTGTCGGCCGTATCGTGCGCTTCCTCAAGCTCGACGACGACAAGATCAATTTCTCGGCCGAGCCGAAGATTGACGGCCTGTCGATGTCGTTGCGCTACGAGGGCGGCGAGCTGGTCACCGCTGCGACGCGTGGCGACGGCGCGGAGGGCGAGGACGTCACCGCCAATATCCGCACGCTCAAGGACGTGCCGCAGAAGCTGAAGGGCCGCAACGTCCCTGATATCTGCGAGGTGCGCGGCGAGGTCTACATGACCAAGAAGGCTTTCCTTGCGCTCAATGAGCGGCAGAAGGCGGCGGGCGACACCATCTTCGCCAACCCGCGTAATTCGGCCGCGGGCTCCTTGCGGCAGAAGGACCCTGGTATCACTGCCTCGCGTCCCCTCGGCTTCTTCGCCTATGCCTGGGGCGAGATGAGCGCGATGCCGGAAGGGACGCAAACCGGCATGATTCATTGGTTCGAGCGCTGCGGCTTCAAGACCAATCCGCTGACCAAGCTGTGTCACTCCGTCGAGGAGCTGGTCGCCTTCCACCAGAGCATCGAAGAAGAGCGCGCCGAGCTCGACTACGACATCGACGGCGTCGTCTACAAGGTCGACCGCATCGACTGGCAGGAGCGGCTCGGCTTCGTCTCGCGCACGCCACGCTGGGGCATCGCGCATAAATTCCCCGCCGAACGCGCCATGACCGTGCTGCGCGACATCGAGATCCAGGTCGGCCGCACCGGCTCGTTCACGCCGGTCGGCAAGCTCGAGCCGGTCGGCGTCGGCGGCGTGATCGTGCAGAACGTCACGCTGCACAATGAGGACTACATCAAGGGCATCGGTAACAAGGGCGAGGTGCTGCGCGAGGGGCGCGACATCAGGATCGGCGACACGGTCGTGATCCAGCGCGCCGGCGACGTGATCCCGCAGATCGTCGATGTCGTGCTCGACAAGCGGCCGAAGGGCGCCAAGGAATTTCCTTTCCCGAAGAAGTGCCCGTGCCCGCTGCACACCGACGTCGTGCGCGAGGAGACGGCGACGGGCGAGGAGGGCTCCCGCGCGCGCTGCAGCGGCGAATTTGCCTGCCCGTACCAGAAGATCGAGCACTTGAAACTGTTCGTGTCGCGGCGCGCCTTCGACATCGACGGTTTGGGAGAGAAGCAGCTTCAGTATTTCTTCGACGAAGGGTGGGTCAAGGAGCCCGCCGACATCTTCACGCTGGAGAAGCGCAATTCGAAGCTCAAGCTCGAGGAGATCGAGGGGTATGGCGCGACCTCGGTGCGAAATCTGTTCGGCGCTATCGAGAGCCGCCGCCGAATCGCGCTGGAGCGCTTCGTCTATGCGCTCGGCATGCGTCATGTCGGCGAGACCACCGCGCTGGCGCTGGCGCGCGGTTACGGCTCCTGGGATGCCTTCCACGACGCCTGCCTCAAGGTCGCGAAAGGCGACGAGGAGGCGATGGCGGAGATGGACGCGCTGGACCAGATCGGCGACACCGTCATCAAGAGCATCGCCGATTATTTCGGCGAGAGCCACAACCGCGGCATCGTCGAGCGGCTGACCAGGGAGGTCGAGATCGTCGACGCCGAGAAGCCGAAGAGCAACTCGGCGGTCGCCGGCAAGACGGTGGTGTTCACGGGATCGCTGGAGAAGATGACGCGGGATGAGGCCAAGGCCACTGCGGAGCGGCTTGGCGCCAAGGTCTCCGGCTCCGTGTCGAAGAAGACCGACCTCGTCGTCGCCGGCCCCGGCGCAGGCTCCAAGCTCGCGGATGCCAACAAGCACGGCGTCAAGGTGCTGACAGAAGATGAGTGGCTGGCGCTGATCGGGGAGTGATAGAGCATTCTTCCCTTCTCCCCTTGTGGGAGAAGGTGGCGCGAAGCGCCGGATGAGGGGGTCTATCCCGAGTTCAAGCTTTGAGAGCGGGCCGTGCGGAGCGAGACCCCCTCATCCGACGCGCTACGCGCGCCACATTCTCCCACAAGGGGAGAAGGAAAGCTTCGTCCGCCCCTACATCATCCCGCTTTCTTCCTCTTCCGCCTGCCCGATCAATTCCTCGCTCACCACGAGCTCCCGGCGCGGCACGACGAAGATCATCATGCAGGCGCAGAGCAGCGAGACCGCGAGCACCGCTGAAGTCAGCGGCAGTGTCGTTGCGGAATGGCCGCCGAGATAGGCGCCGAATTGCGACATCAGCGCGCCGATCCCCTGTTGCAGAAAGCCCATGGCACCCGATGCCGTGCCCGCGGCCTCGGGACGGATGCTGATGGCGCCGGCCGCGGAATTCGCCATCACGAAGGCATTGCCGACCATCACAATCATCTGCGTGCCGAACAGCCAGGCGGGTACCTCGTTCCAGCCGGTAAAACTCCAGATCAGGTTCAAGAGGCTGCCGCAGAGCTGCAAGGCGAGCCCGAACCAGATCAGCTTTTCCAGCGAGTGCCGCGGCGCAAAGCGCACGCAGAGCAGATTGCCGACCAGATATGCAAATCCCGTCGTGGCGAACCATGCACCATATTCGGCGCCGGTCCGGCCCATCTGGGTGACCACGATGTAGGGACCGCCGCCGGCAAAGGTGAAGATGATTTGCGAGGCCAGCACCTGGCACATCACATAGCCGATGAAGGCGCGGCTCTTGATGAGCGTGCCGACATCGCTGCGAAAGCCGCCGCTGCCGACCGCGCGGTCGCGCCGCGTCTCCGGTAGCGCGATCGCGATGCCGATTGCGACCGCAACCGCGCCGAACGTGACGGCATAGAAGATCGCGCGCCAGCCGAAGGCGGTCTCGATCAGGCCACCGGTCAGCGGCGAGACCATCTGGCCGATCATCAGGGCGGCAACTACGAGGCTGATCATGGAGGCGACGCGGTCGCGCTCATAGATGTCGCGGATTATGGCACGGCTGATCACCATGCCGGAGGCGCCGCCGAGCGCCTGGAAGAAGCGCGCTGCGATCAGCTGCGGCAGGTCTTGCGCGAAGATGCAGGCGACGCTCGCCGCGACCATCAGCGCAAGGCCGCCAAGCAGCACCGGACGCCGGCCGAACTTGTCCGACAGCGGCCCCATGGTGAGCTGCGACAGCGCGATGCCGACCATGTAGAGCGACACTGTCATCTGCGCGATCGAGATGTCGCGGTCGAAAGTCGTCGCCAGCACGGGCAGCGCCGGGACCAGGATGTAGAGCGAGATCGGCGCGATCCCGGTCATGACGACGAGCAGCAGCAACACCACGCGCGAAGTCGCGATGTTGGTTGCCGTTCCCGGCGGCTGGCTGATCATACCGTGCATGGATCGACACTAGCCGCATCGCCGCGACCTCGAACATGGTCGTTTCGGTATGCGGCCATGCGTGATGCTGGAGCCTTGCGCCAGTCGCGTGGCGCTATGCGGGCATCGTTTAGGCCTTCAGCTCCGCCGTGGCCTGATCGAGCCACGTCTTCGTCGCCTCGTCCAGCGCCGGCCCCACTTCAGCGCGGACGCGCGCGTGGTAGGCGTTGAGCCAGGCGAGCTCGTCGCGGTTCAGCATCGCGGCGTCGATCAGCCGGCGGTCGATCGGCGCCAGGGTCAGCGTCTCGAAGGCGTTCATCGCTTTCTCGGCGCCCTTGATGCTGGCTTCGACCACCAGCTCGAGGTTCTCGATGCGGATGCCGAATCCGTCGGTCTTGTAATAGCCGGGCTCGTTGGAAAGGATCATGCCGCGCTTCAGCGGCGTGGTGCCGAGCTTCGAGATCCGCGCCGGTCCTTCGTGCACGCTGAGATAGCTGCCGACGCCATGGCCGGTGCCGTGCTCGAAATCGACGCCGGCGGCCCAGAGATATTGCCGCGCCAGCGTGTCGAGCTGCGCGCCCGTGGTGCCATCAGGAAACACCGCGCGCGCGATCGCGATATGGCCGCGCAGCACGCGGGTGAAGCGGTCGCGCATCTCCTCGGTCGGTTCGCCCACCGCCATGGTGCGGGTGACGTCGGTGGTGCCGTCTTCATATTGCGCGCCGGAATCGATCAACAGCAGGTCGCCGGGCGCGATCCGCCGGTTGCTCTTGCGGGTGACGCGGTAATGCACGATGGCGCCGTTCGGCCCCGTGCCGGAGATGGTCGGGAACGACACGTCCCTCAAGGCGCCGGTGTCGCGGCGGAACGTCTCCAGCGCCTCGACGGCGTCGATCTCGGTGAGCTTGCCGCTCCCTGCCTCGCGATCGATGAAGGCGAGGAAGCGCGCCAGCGCGATGGCGTCACGGCGGTGCGCCGTCTGCGTGCCCTTGATCTCGGTGGCGTTCTTCACGGCCTTGAGCAGCGCGATCGGATCGCTGCCGCGCAGCGGCTTGCCGCCGCCATCAGCGATCAACCGGCTCAGGGCATCGGCCGCGGTGGCGCTGTCGAGCGCGATCGCGGCGCCGCTTTTGGCCAGCGCCATCAGCGTCGGCGTCAGCGCATCGGGCTCACGCACGTCGGCCGATTGCTCGAGATGGTCGCGCGTCAAATTCGAGAGCTTGCGGTGGTCGATGAACACGGTCGGACGGCCGACCTTGGGCACCAGCGCATAGGACAGCGGCAGCGGCGTATGCGCGACGTCGGCACCGCGGATGTTGAAGGTCCAGGCGACGGCGTGGCTGTCCGACAGCACCAGCGCATCGGCGCCGAGCTTATCGATCTCGCGTCTGATCTGCGCCACCTTCTCGGCCTCTGCGACGCCGGCATATTGCAGGCCGTGGATCGCGACCGGCGCGATCGGCGGCTGCGGCCGGTCCTGCCAGACCGCGTCGATGGGATTGCTGTCGACCGCCACCAATTCGGCGCCGGCCTTGGCGCAGGCGGCGGAGAGGCGCTCGGCTGCTGCAAAAGTGTGCAGCCATGGATCAAATCCTAGGCGATCACCTGACTTGAGATGCGCGGAGACCCAGCTCTCCGGCGGCGGATCGATCAGCGATTCGACAGCCCATGCCTTGGCGTCGACTTGCTTGGCCGCCTGGATCGTGTAGCGACCGTCGACGAACAAGGCCGCTTCCTGGGCCAGCACGACAGCAAGCCCCGCTGAGCCGGTGAAGCCGGTCAGCCAGGCGAGCCGCTCTTCGGAGGGGGCGACATACTCGTTTTGCTGCTGATCGGCGCGCGGAACGACGAAGCCGCTCAACTTGCGGCGGGCGAGTTCTTCACGGAGCGCAGCCAGGCGTGCCGTCAACGCGACGCCGGCCTCGGGCTCCTCGAATGTCTGGAAGTGTGCTTCGAACATGGCTCAGTTTAGGATCATGGGGATCAGTCCGCAATGTAGACGCAATTGCCCCTTCATCTGGCATGGACTGTGCTTGAAAATGTTCCATTCGAATTGAGTGGAGTAATGGATGCGGCAGTTGCGCTTCGTCCGGATAACAGGGAAGTTCGAGCAAGTGGTTCATCTCAACGGCGAGGGGACACACGATGCCAGCGTTCACGTTTGAGAAGATTTCGCCGCCGGTGCGCCGCGCGCCGGCTGTTGCGACACCCAAGAAGCCGCGCGGCCTCATCGGCCAGATGATCGAACGTTTCGCCGAACGGCGCGCCAAGCGAGCCTTGCGCGCTTCGGCACGTGGTGACGATAAGGCGGTGAAGTAGCCACCCTACGAGATCTCGCTCAGCCGACCTTCCGCAACAATAGACTGCTCCACCCCTCGATCCGCAGATGCCGCAGCGGCACCAGGCCGCGCGCGCGATAGGCCGCGATCACGGCGGGCGCCTGGTGGGTCAACAGGCCGGAGAGGATGACGCGCCCGCCCGGCACCACATGCCGGGCCATCGAGCCCGCTAATTGCCGCAGCGGATTGGCCAGGATGTTGGCCAGCACCAGGTCGAACGGGCCGCTTCTGGCAAAGTCCGGGGCGGCAAAGCCGGTCGCCCGGATGACCCGCAAATATTGACCTGCTTCGTTCAGGGCCGCGTTCTCGGCCGCGACCCGCACTGACGGCGGGTCGATGTCGGAGGCCAGCACCGCGCGGTGCAGCGCCTTGGCGGCCGCGATCCCCAGCACGCCGGTCCCGGTTCCGAGGTCGAGCACACGCTTGGGGCGAGCATGCTTCAGGACATGGTCAAGCAGAAGTAAACAGCCACGCGTGGTGCCGTGGTGTCCGGTGCCGAAGGCGAGCGCTGCCTCGATCTCGATGGCGAGCTTGTTTGGCGCCACACGGTCGCGGTCGTGACTGCCATGGACGACGAAGCGTCCGGCCGGCACCGGCACGAGGTCCTCCAGGCTTGCCTTGACCCAGTCCTTGGCCTCGACCGTGTCGAATTCAAGCGTCGCGGCGATGTCATTTCCTGCTGAAGTTGCAACGAGTTCGCGAAGCAATTCCTGATCCGGCGCCTCGGCAAAATGCAGCGTCACGTCCCATTGCCCATCCGGCCGCTCGAAGGCCGCGACGGCGGCATCGCCGTCGAAAAAGATCTCCGTGAGCACGTCGACGACACGCCTGGCAGCAGCCTCGTTGCCGATTGAAAAACTGGCGCGATGGGTGGGGGAAGGCTGCATTCTCGGGTTCCGTTGGGTTCAATTTAGGGAACTTTTGTTCCCAATTTTCCGCATAACTTGCGGTTCCCAGGTTAACTGGACCGTAGGTTGTGCTCCGTAGATTCCCTGATGTTCCAACCCACACAGTTCGGAATGGAAATGGAGGCGAGTCTTGAAGCACATGATTTCGAAGTTCTGGTCCGATGAATCAGGCGCGACTGCGATCGAATACGGCCTGATCGCCGCCGGTATTGCGCTGGCAATCATCACCGTGGTGAACGGCCTGGGTTCGACGATGAACGACAAGTTCGGTTCGATTAGCAGCTCCTTGAAGTAATTTCTGCCTCCCTTTTCCCAGCGGGGCCATATTCTTCATAGACGGCTTTTTCGACGACCGCCCGCTGGGGAGTTGCCCCCCGGTGGGCGATGTCGTTTTTTGGTGAGCTGGCGAGGCCTTTAACGCCGCGTCCCCACAGGATGTCCACGCGTAATCGTGGAGCCTTCCACGGGCTTGTCCGCGGTCTATACAGTCCCTTCTCCACAGCTTGATCCCTAGATGTCCCCAGCGGTCACGGCGAGGATCCCGCCGCTTCACCACAGCCTGCCAACAGCTCTATCACCAGGCCTGTCCACAGCCCGTCCACAGACCTATCCACGGCTTGCAAACAGGCTGCGGTGATCCTTCAAAATCGCCTGCGCCGCGTTGTGGCCGGGAGCGCCGGTGACGCCGCCGCCGGGATGGGCGCCGGAGCCGCAATGATAGAGGCCCTTCAGGGGCCCGCGGTAATCGGCATGGCCCAGCATCGGCCTTGCCGAGAACAGCTGGTTCAGCGACAGCGCGCCGTGAAAGATGTCGCCCCCCAACAGGCCGAATTGCCGTTCCAGATCGAGCGGGGAGAGGATCTGGCGGCCGAGCACGCTTCCCGCAAAGCCCGGCGCGTAACTGTCGACCGTCGCGATCATGAGATCGGCGACCTCCTCGCGATGGTCGTCCCAGGATTTGCCATCGGGGAGCTCCGGCGCGACGTGCTGGCAGAACAGGCTCGCCACGTGCTGCCCCGCAGGCGCGAGCGTGTCGTCGAGCGTCGAGGGGATCAGCATCTCGACGATCGGCTGCTTGCTCCAGCCCTGCGCCCGCGCGTCGAGATACGCGCGGTCCATATAGCCGAGACTTGGTGCCAGGATGATGCCGGAGGTGAGGTGATCGCCATCGCCGGGCAAGGCCGCGAAGGAGGGCAGGCGGTCCAGCGCCACATTCATGCGGAAGGTGCCTGAGCCGTTCTTCCAGTGGCGGATGCGGGCGAGGAAATTGGCGGGCAGCGCGTCGGCCGCGACCAGCCGCGTGTAAAGCAGCTTGGGATTGACGTTGGCCGCGACGTATTTTGCGCGGATCGCCGTGCCGTTCTCGAGCACCACGCCGACGGCGCGCTCGCGCTCGACGATCACCTCGCGCACGCCGGCATCAAGGTCGATCGTGACGCCGCGCCCGCGTGCCGCGCGGGCCATCGCTTGCGTGATCGCGCCCATGCCGCCGATGGCGTGGCCCCAGACGCCCTTCTTCCCGTTCACCTCGCCAAAGGCGTGATGCAGCATCACATAGGCCGAGCCGGCGGCGTATGGGCTCGCGTAATTGCCGACAATGGCATCGAAGCCGAACAGCGCCTTAACCAGATCGTGCTCGAAGCGTTCGTCCAGCATCTCGCCGGCCGAGCGGGTGAAGAGATCGAGCAGGCTGCGGCTCTGCTCCAGCGTCAAGCCACGCAGGATGTTGGCCGTCGCGAGCGCGTTCGCGGCCTCGCGCACCGCGCCAATGCCAAAACTGTCGAGCAGGTTCGGCGGCGCGCGCAGCACGAACTGTCGCAGCACGTCGGCGATGTCCTCGAGCTCGCGCGAAAAGCCGTCGAGCGCATCGGCATCGCGCGCGCTCAGCCGCGCGACCGACGCCTTGGTCCGGCCTTCGCCGGTGAGGAGATAGCTGCCATCAGGCGCCGGCAGAAAATTCTGCGCGCGCCGCTCGACCACGCGTAAGCCTTGCTCTGCAAGTCCGAGGTCGCGGATGATTTGCGGGTTGAGCAGGCTCACGGTATAGGCCGCGACCGAGTTGCGGAAGCCCGGATGAAACTCCTCCGTCACAGCGGCCCCGCCGACCACCTTGCGGCGCTCGACCACATGCACGCGCAAGCCCGCCGCCGCGAGATAGGCCGCGCAGGTGAGGCCATTATGGCCAGCGCCGATGATGACGACGTCGGTTTCGGTCATGATGTTCCTGGCGTCATTCCGGGTCGGGTCCTTCGGACCATCCTGGAATGACGTTCTATATCAAGCATTTCTCGCGGCAACATCACGAGACCATTTATTGCCCGTTCAGGCGCGGTGTGCTCCATTGCGCGCGCCCGGCGCCCGCCGGAGGAAAGCCGGAGCTCCCATGGATTCGATCGTGCAACCCGCCGCCACGGAGCAGCCGTCCGCCTCGCGCAACCGGCTGCTGCTGACGGTCTACACCGCCGCGATCTTCGTCAGCGCGCTCCTGCTGTTTTCGGTGCAGCCGCTGTTCACGAAAATGGTGCTGCCGCGGCTCGGCGGCTCGCCGGCGGTTTGGTCGGTGGCGATGGTGTTCTTCCAGTCGCTGCTGCTGGCGGGCTATGCCTACGCGCATCTGCTGATGCAGGTGAAAAACCGCGTGGTTCCGGTCGTGGTGCATCTGGCGCTGCTGCTCGTGGCTTTCGTCACGCTGCCGCTCGGCATCGCCAGCGCCTATGGCGAGCCGCCGGCGTCGGGCTACGCGTTCTGGCTGCTTGGCCTGTTCGTGATGTCGATCGGCTTGCCGTTCTTCGCGCTCGCTGCCAACAACCCGCTGCTGCAGGCCTGGTTCGTTCGGACGGGCCACCCTGATGGCCGCGATCCGTACTTCCTCTATGCATCCTCGAACATCGGCAGCTTCCTTGCGCTGCTGTCCTATCCGTTTCTGCTGGAGCCGATCTTCACGCTGCACACACAGAACCGGCTCTGGACCGGCGGCTATGGCCTGCTGATCCTGCTGATCGCCGCCTGCGGCGTGCTGCTGCTGCGCTCGCCAAAGCTTGCGGTCGCCGATGCGCGGACCGAAGAGGCGAATGCGCCGGCACCGGGCATCGTGACGCGGCTGCGCTGGATCTTCCTCGCCGCGGTGCCGTCAGGCCTGCTGATCGCGGTCACTGCGCACATCTCCACCGACGTCGCAGCGGCGCCACTGTTGTGGGTGCTGCCGCTGTCGCTGTATCTCCTGACCTGGGTGGTGGTGTTCCAGTCGCGGCCGCTTTTGCCGCACAAATGGATGCTGGTGCTCCAGCCGGTGGCGATCGCAGGCGTCGTCATCCTGCTGGCCTTTGGCGGCGAGCAGAATCTGCTGCTGACGCTTGGTGGCCACCAACTCTGCTTCTTCATCATCGCCATGGCCTGCCACGGCGAACTGGCGCGAACGCGTCCCGCCGCAAAGTATCTCACCGGTTTCTATGTCGCGCTGTCGTTCGGCGGCATGGTCGGCGGCCTGTTCGCCGGCCTGGTCGCGCCCTTCACCTTCTCCTGGATCGCCGAATACCCGATCCTGGTCGCGCTCGCGGCGCTGTGCCGGCCCTCGGCAAACGAGCGCCTTGCGGGCATCGTCAGATGGTACTGGCTGGCACTGGCCGTGCTCGCGGTCGCGCTGATTGCACCGTCCTACACGACGGGCGCGCTCTCGACCTGGGTCGAGGATCAGCGCGTCTGGGTCGCCGGCGCCGTCGGCTTGCTCGCAGCGCTGCTGGCGCTTGCGCTCAATGCCGACCGCTGGAAGATCTTTGCCACCGTCGCGCTGGCGCTGGCCTTGACGCGGATCTACCCGGCCGACGAAGGCCGCGTCACCACGGTGCGCAGCTTCTTCGGCGTGCACAAGATCGTGGAGACGCCGGGCGGCTATTTCCACGTGCTGATGCACGGCACCACGATTCACGGCGCCGAGCGCTTCCGCAACAATGACGGCACGCCGGTCACCGGTCGGCCCGAGCCGATCACCTACTATCACAAGGACGGCGGCATCGGTCAGGCCATCAACGCCATCCGCGAGCGCAAGGGCGCGCCGTTGAAGGTCGCCGCGATCGGCGTCGGATCGGGCACGCTTGCCTGCGCCGCCGAGCCCGGCGAGGACTGGAAATTTTTTGAGATCGACCAGTCCATGGTGGATGCGGCGCGCGACCCGAAGAATTTCCGCTACATCTCGAGCTGCCTGCCGGACCTGAAGCCTGTCATCGGGGACGCACGCCTCACCTTCGCAAGAGAGCCCGACGGCATCTACGACCTCATTATTGTCGATGCCTATTCGTCGGATGCGATCCCGATTCATCTCGCCACCGAAGAGGCAATGAAGATCTACAAGGACAAGCTTGCCCCGCACGGCGCCGTGGTGATGCACGTCTCCAACCGGCATCTCGATCTCGAGCCCGTCGTGGTCGGCATCGCCGATGCCAACGATCTCAAGAGCTGGGTCTATGACGAGGATTCCGGCCGCGACGCCGATTACATCTTCTCCACCGACGTCGTCATCTCCGCGCGCGAGGCTGAGGACGTCGGCAAGCTCGCCTCGTCCAAGCAGTGGGAGGAGACCGACGCGGACGAGAAGGTGCGGGTCTGGACCGACGACTACTCCAACATCCTGGGCGCGCTGTACCGCCGCTTGCGGTACGGGGAACAGTAATGCTGAAGCTTACGGCTGGACCGGCGTCCCCGCCGGCAGCGCGATGCCCTTCTCGCCGGCGACCTGCCGCAGCAGGTCCGGCTTGTCCGAGATGATGCCATCGACGCCGAGCTCGATCATCCGGGCCATGTCGTCGGCCTTGTTGACGGTCCAGACCACAACACGCAATCCCAGCGTATGGGCTTCTGTGACAAGCGCCGCGGTCACATCGCCGAAATAGGGTGACCACACCGCACCGCCCGCGGCCTTGATGGTGCGCGGCAGCGAGCCGCCGTGATCGGCCGGGTTGAAGCCCGCGGTCCAGCTGGTGGCCTTGTCCAGGGCATTGGTCGGTGCCGAGCCGCGCTGCAGCGTCAGGTATACAGTTGGAATTTTCGGGGCCTGCTGCTGAACGAGGAGCAGCGTCCGCCAGTCGAACGACTGGATCATGACGCGATCCGAAAATCCCTCCGCGTCGATCACTCCGAGCAGCTTTTCGACGAAGGCCTGCGGCCCCAGCGATTCATCGGGATGATCCGGATCGATCTTGGTCTCGATGTTGAAGCGCACGCGTTCGTTGCCGGATTTGCGCACCAGCGCGAACAGCTCCTTCAGCGTGGGAATGCGCGTCCCCGGCACGGCACGCTGGTCGGGAAATTGCTTCGCGTAGGCGCTGTCTGGCCGGATCTGACCGACGTCATAGGTCCTGACGTCGGCGAACCGCAGCTTGACGAAGGGCGTGCCTGGTGCCGTGACATAGACGCCGTTCGCATCCCGCGCGAGATCGGGATTGAGCCCGCGCTCATGCGACACCACCACCTCGCCGTCTGAGGTGACGCCGGTGTCGAGCTCAAGCGTGTCCACGCCCATCGTGAGTGCGTTGGCGAAGGCCGGCAGGGTGTTTTCCGGCAGCAGCGCCCGTCCGCCGCGATGCGCCTCGAGATCAAAAGCCATGGCCCCTCCTGCAGCGAGAAGACAGATCGTGCCGAGCAGTAGCGCAGGACGGAATGACATCATGAACCGCGACGGGCAAGAGGGACGGCGGCGGTTGCCGCAAAGCCGGATCACCAATAATCGGCATCAGCGGCGCCGTCCACCCGGTGAGGGCGGAGCGTCAGGGCCGGCAAAGAAATGCGCGGCGGGGGTGGCGCTCAGCGGTCGGACATGGAGGCCGTGAGCTGGTCGATCGTGGGATGAGGCTTCGACGGGCGCGGCATGCTGAACGGGCTGTCGTCTTCGCCGAGCTCGTTGAGGAAGTCGTCGACGGCGCCGCCGATGAAGCCCTTGACCTGATCCGAGCCGCGGTCGCTGAGGTCGTTGTGCTGGAATTCGGTCCTGACCACCTGGATACCGGCCTTGGCGCAGGTCTCGTCGTCAGGGACGACGCCGGGATCGGCCTTGAATTGCGGGTCCTTGGAGCGGAAGGACAGGATCTTGATCTTGCCGTCGGTCACGAATGGCACGCGCAGATTGTCGAGCGTGACGACCTTCTTCACCAAATCCGGATGCAGCTTGGCGAAATACATCGAGATATCGCCGCCGTTGGAATGACCGACCATGGTCAAATGGCGGTAGTCCGCATTGGGATAGAGTTTCTTGAGCTCGTCGATCGTGAACAGGATGTTGGCGATGCCGCGATTGTATTGCGAGCGACGGCCGACATATTCCTCGCCCGTCTTGGTCACCATCGGATCGTCGGTCGAAAGATCGTGCTGGATGCTGACGACCAGATAGCCGCGCGCAGCGAATGTGTTGGTGAGGAACGAATACTCGGTGTGCTTGACCGTGTTGCCGTGACTGAGGATCACGACAGGAAGCTCGATCATTTCCGCGACCGATTCCATCTCGCGGTCGCGGCGGACCGAGACCTCCACGGTGACGTCGCGGTCGCCGCGCAGAATGTCGGCGAACGCCATGGTGCTGTGGTGGATCGCCCATTTGCCGGCAACGAAATAGATGAAGGCCATCAGCGCTGCGGCTGAGGCGAATACGGCAATGCCTCGCTTCATGACAGTCTCCGCATCCGGTGTGCACATCATGCCGGTGGGCCGTCGGTCCCGATGCGGGGGTACCGCAATGTTCCCGGCGAATGTCGAGCTCAATGAATAATGGAGCGGACGGTATTGCGGATTTTTTGCAGTTGGATGACTGGCTCAGCCAGCGGGCGGGATTCCTTGCGCAAATGTGAGGGGATTGCCCGCTCCGAGGTGGGCGGTGCCCCGTTGAGGCGTCATGTCCTGGACGTGTTGGAATGCGCCTTCGGGCTGTCGACAGGGGCCGCCAGCACTCGTATCCTGCGATCATTGCAATTCGACGCGCGTGACGGGAATTTCGCATGAGCCGCGCCCGCCTGTTCGCCGCCATTTTTTTCGCGGTCCTGATCGTATTGAACCCTGCCTTCGCCCAGCGCGGCAACGAGTTCGATGCGCTGCTCGCGCAGATGAACGCGGCGACGCAAGCAGGGCGCTGGGCCGAGGGGCTGGCCGCCGCGCAAAAGCTGGAAAACCTCGTGAGGCGCCGGCAGGGCGCCGACAACATGAACTATGCCGGCGTGCTGCATAACGAAGGCATGTTCCTGCACAATCTCGGCCGCTACGGCGAGGCTATCGACAAGCTCAACGCCGCGCTCGCCATCAAGCTCCGCAACAACGACGTCGCCTCGACATTGCGCACCTCCAGCCTCCTGGTCGGATCGCTCGGCATGCTCGACCGTCGGGCAGAGGCAACGACGGTGGCCGAACGGGCGCTGGCGCTCGGCACCAGCGCGTTCCGCGCCAATGATGTGCGGCTCTCGGATACGCTGGCCGCGCTCGGCGGATTGGCGCGCGACAGGGAAAATTACAAGGAAGCGGCCGGCTATTTCGAGCGGGTGCTCGCAGGCCTGCAGGCTGCCAATGCGCCGCCGATCGATGTTGCATCCGCCCTGGACAATCTCGGCGATGTCTATGGTTTGCAGGGGCGCTTCGACGACGGCGAGCGGATGCTGAAGCAGGGGCTTGACCTGCTCGACCGCAGCTTTGGCGGCAAGGCCGAGGCCGTGCCGAACTACGACAAGATGCTCAACGATCTCGGCAACCTCTATCTCGATGCCGGGCGCCTGTCCGACGCCGAGGCCATGATGCGGCGCGCACTGGCTATCACGCGGGCGCGCAGCGGCGAGACGCATCCGAACGTCGCCGCCACCATGGGCAATCTTGCGACCGTGCTCGAGCACGAGGCGCGCTACGCTGAGGCCGAGAAGCTCTACCAGCAGACGCTGCAGGCCTATGAGCGGATCTATGGCCCAAACCATCCGACCACGGCGATCGGGCTGAACAATCTTGCGAACGTCTATTCGGTGCAGGGCAAGAACGAAGCGGCGGCCGGCTTGCAGGAGCGCGCGCTCGCGATTGACGAGAGGGCCTTCGGCCCCGATAGCCCCGATGTCGGACGTGCCCTCAACAATCTCGCCAACAGCTATGCCAGCCTCGGGCGCAACGAGCAGGCGCTCGGCCTCTACCGGCGCTCGCTCGCGGTGATGGAGCGCAAGTTCGGCGAAGGCAGCGGTGCGAGCGCGCTGGCGGCCGGCTCACTCGGACAGGCCTTGATGGAGGCCGGCAAGACGGACGAGGCGAGGCCCTATCTGGTGCGCTGTCTCGAGATCGACGAACGCGTGCTCGGACCCCGGCATCCGCAGCTGATCAAGGATCTGCGCGCCGTCGCGCTGCTCGACCTGAAGACTGGCAATTTGACCGAGGCGCGCAGCCTGCTCGAGCGCGCGCTGGCGATCGCCCAGGACAAGCTCGGGCCGAACCATCACGACGGCATCGCGACGCTCATCAACCTCGCCGACGTCGATCGTCGCGAGGTCAAATGGCAGGAAGCGCTGGCACGGTTGCGGCTCGCCGCGACAACCCTCAACGCGCAGAGCAACGCTCAATTCACCCGCTTTACCGAGCTGGATCCCTGGCTGATCGATACGATCTGGCGAGTCTCCGATGGCAGGGCCGACGGAGCAGAAAAGGATGAAGCCTTCGGTGCCGCGCAGCGCGCCCATGAGACCAGGGCGGGCGCCGCACTGTCGCAGATGGCGGCACGTTTTGGCGCCGGCGATGATGCGATTGCGGGACTTGTGCGGCGGCAGCAGGACCTGAAGGCAAGCCTCGACACGCTCGACAAGCGCGTCACATCCGAGCTTGGGCAGGCCGATGGAAAACGCAACGACCAGCTGATTGCGAGCCTGCGTGCGCAAATGGCGCAAACGCAGAAGTCGCTCGATGATGTTACGGCCCAGCTCGACCGCAGCTTTCCCGCCTATGCCGACCTGTCCAATCCGCAGCCGCTGTCGCTTGCGCAGACGCAAGGGCTGTTGAAGCCGGACGAGGCGCTGGTGGCGTTCACCGTTCTCGGCGACAAATCCTATGCCCTTGCGGTGACGCGCGAGGCGAGCGCGCTGCGACAAATCGCGCTCGGCAGCCGGGAGATCAGCGACCGCGTCGCGCATCTGCGGCAGGGGCTCGCCGATCCCGAGGCGGCAAATTCCTCGTTCGACCTCGATGCGTCGTTCGACCTCTACACCGCCTTGTTCGGCCCGATCGCGGCCGACATCGCCGGCAAGCCGAAACTGCTGATCGTGCCTGCGGGGGCGCTGACCAGCCTGCCGTTTCAGGTGCTGTTGACGAAGAAGCCCGATGGCGCATCCGCCAGCCGCTACCGGCAGGCCGCGTGGCTGCTCAACGATCGCGCCATCACGGTGCTGCCCTCGGTGCCGAGCCTGCGCGCGCTGCGCAGCTTTGCCCGGGATTCGCGCGCGCAAAAACCGTTCATCGGCTTTGGCGATCCCGTCTTTCAGCACTCGCCCGGCGACAAGCGTGCGGGGCGCAATGTGCAGCCTTACCAGAATTATTATGAGGGCTCCGCTGTCGATCTTGAACGCCTGCGCACCGGCCTGCCGGCGCTGCCGGAGACTGCGGGCGAGCTCCAGGCCGTGGCGAGGGCGCTCGGCGCTTCGCCCCAGGATGACGTCAAGCTCGGCGCAGCCGCGACCGTAACCAATGTCAACCAGCTGCCGCTCGATCAGTACCGCGTCGTCGATTTCGCCACCCATGGGCTCGTTGCGGGCGAGGTCAACGGCCTCAGCGAGCCCGCGCTGGTGCTGACGCTGCCGGACCGGCCAAGCAGCGATGACGACGGGCTACTCACCGCAAGCCGTGTTGCAAAACTCAAGCTCGATGCCGACTGGGCGGTGCTGTCGGCTTGCAATACCGCCGCGGGCGACAGGCCCGGTGCCGAAGGCCTCTCGGGTCTTGCGCGCGCCTTCTTCTACGCCGGCGCACGGGCGCTGCTGGTGTCGCACTGGCCGGTCGATTCCGATGCAGCGGTGCGCCTGACGACGGGCGCCTTCTCCGAACTCGCCGCGCATCCCGGCATCGGCCGCGCCGAGGCATTGCGGCGCTCGATGAAAGCCCTGATTGCGGACAGCTCGTCCCCGCGCAACGCCGATCCGGCCGTGTGGGCGCCGTTCGTGCTGGTCGGCGAGGGCGGTTGACGTCGGCCGAAGAAAGCCGAAACTGGTCTGCAAAAAAGATCGGGAGCTACTCGCATGCGGCTCATCCTCATCGCAATGATGGCGGCTCTGATGGTTGGACAGGCGGCGGCCAAGGACGTGTTGTCGGGCGCAAGTCTCTATGCCGACGTGGCGCATTACGCCTCGTTCGGCCTGCACCGCTTCGGCTCACCGGGCGATCGCGCGACTGCCGACTGGATCGCGAGCGAGTTGTCCGGAGCCGGCTACGCGATCAAGTTCCAGCCCGTCGTGCTGGGCCGGCAATATGTCGTCGAAAGAGCCAGCGCGGAAACGGCAGGCACGACGGTCGAGGCTACGCCGTTCTGGTGGCCGCCGGAGGACAAGGCCAGCTTCCACCTGTCGGCGCCGCTCGCCCGCGATGGCGATGTCGCCGGGAAAATCCTTTGGCTCGAGCTGCCGTTCGATCGCGGCGCCTATCTTGGTCCGGCCCATCGTGGCGCGATCAGCGAAGCCGCCGCAAAGAAGCCCGCCGCGATCCTGCTGATGATCGGCAATCCTGCCGACGATCGTTTCGCCTATAACGTCACGCAGGAGGATACGCCCTGGCCGGTGCCGGTGATGGTGGTCGGCGCCAAGGCGCGGGCGACATTCGAGCGCGCGCTCGCATCGGGTGCGCCTGTCACGTTCGACGTTTCAGGTCGTTACGAGCGCAACGTGTCCGGCCGCAATGTCATCGCCGAGACCGGCATCGGCCGCGGACCGACCGTCGTGGTCTCGACGCCGATGACTGGCTGGTACTCTTGCGTCTGCGAGCGCGGCCCCGGCATTGCCAATTTCCTTGCGCTGGCGCGCACGGCGGCGACGGAGAAATGGCCGGCGCATTTCGTCTTCATCGCGACCGCAGGTCACGAGATTGGCCATGGTGGCATGGAGCTGTTCCTGAAGAATGGTGCGCCCGCGCCAAAGGATACGCTGGCCTGGATTCACTTCGGCTCGTCGAACGCGTGCTATGCCTTTGCGGAAGGCGCGCGTACCAGCAGGCCGGAGGACGAGCGCTATCTGGTGCTCAGCAAGTCAGCCGTTGCGCTGACCGACGAGGCCTTTGCTGGGGTTGCGGCCAAACGTCTGGTGACGGAGAAGCAGGCGGTCGGTGAGCTCCGCGACGTCCATGCGGCGGGCTACGCCAATTTCCTCGGCATGGCCGGCCGCCATCAAACCTTCCACACGCCTGCGGACGATCTCGGCGCGACCGGGCCTGATATCCTGGAGCCGGTCGCGCGCGCGTTCGTCGCTGCTGCGCGGAGCATCGTTGAACGCGGCGATGCCGCGTTCAAGCAATAGCGTCAGTTCTGGTAGTAGTAGTTGCGCGGCTGATAGTACTGGCGCGGCTGCGGCTGATAGTAGCCCTGCTCCTGGCCATACGCCGGGCCGTAGTTCGGCTGTGGTTGCGGCAGCTGCTGGTAGACCTGTGCGCCATAGGGGCGGGCGATCGGGCGCGGCGCCGGGTAGCGCGCGCCGGTGTCGCTGCCGTCGGCGGGATAAATGTAGTTGCTGTCCTGCTGCATGTAGCGCTGCGCGGGCTGCATTGGCGGCGTCAGACTCACGGGATCGCCAGAGGTCGCGTACTGCTGCTCGTCGCCGGGTTGCTGGGCGCGGGCCACAGCGTTGCTGGCGCGGCCGCGCGGGTTGCGGGCCAGAGCGACCTGCGCCGAGCCGGTCAGCGTCACCGTGGTGTTGAGCACGCCCTGCTCCTGCACCAGCGCGTAGAGGGTCGAGGCGTTCTGACGCGACAGTCGCACGCAGCCATGCGATGCGGGTGTGCCCAATCGTCCGACCGAGTCGGTGCCGTGGATGGCGTGCCCGATCTTGGTGAAGAAGATCGAGTGCGGCATTGGCGCGTCGTCGAATTCCTTGGAGAAGTGATCCTCCTCCATGCGGAAGGCGCGGAAGGAGCCGTTTGGCGTCTCGCGCGAGGGGATGCCTGTCGACACCGGCCAGTGGTAGCGCGTCACGCCGTCGACCACGACGGTCATCTGCTGATTGTCCTTGTCGACGGTAATGTCGACCTTGGCCTGCGCGGCGCCCGCGCTGAAAAGCATCAACGACGTGAACGCAATGAAAAAGGAACGCATCTGAATTCTGGCCTCCGGCCTGTTCGCCGCGGCTCTCCGTCCCCCGGCATGCAATATGCCCGCAATCCGGCTTTCGTTCCAGCGGCCTACCCACCCATCGTTAACGCGATGCCGGGCGTAAGCAAGGCCGCTTTGTGCCGCGCCTGTCCCGGCGGTGCTGACATTTTCGCGATTGGGCGCGCGTTCACAACGCCGACAATTCGTCACAAAGGCGCAACCATTCGGCCGCCTCACGCGTTGATGGTGACCTGCCTGACAGGCGGCGTTTGCCGCCGTCCATCCCTTAGGACTCAAGATGAACAAAGCTCGTATTGCCGCCGCGCAGTTGCCGGCGGGTCTGTCTGTTCGCCTGCTTCTCGCCGGCGCTGCCGTCCTTCTTGCCCTGGTTTGCGTGCCGCAAGCCAGTCACGGCCAAGGGATCGTGCGGGGCGCCCAGGAAGGCTCTTATGAGGGTAATCGCATCGCAGGTCCCGTGGGCGGCGCTGTTGGCGGCGTCGTTGGCGCCGGCGTCGGTGGCGCGGTAGGCGCCGTCGACGGTATTCTGGGGATCCCCTATCACGGCCACCGTCACTGCCGCGGCTACTATGACGGGTATCACCATTTCCGCTGCTACAGGTAACAGCTGGTCATACCGGGCGCGCGGAGCGCGCCTGGGATGCCGGGTCAATTCTTCAGCCGATACCCTGTCCGGAAGATCCACCAGACCACAGCGAGGCAAATCGCCAGGAACGCGACCGTCATGCCGATGCTGACGGACACGCTGACATCAGCGATTTCGTAGAAGCTCCAGCGGAAGCCCGAGATCAGGTAGACGACCGGGTTGAGCAGCGCCAGCGTGCGCCAGGTCTGTGGCAGCATGTCGATGGAATAGAAGCTGCCGCCGAGGAAGGTCAGCGGCGTCACCACCAGCATCGGGATCATCTGCAGCTTCTCGAACCCGTCGGCCCAGATGCCGATGATGAAGCCGAACAGGCTGAAGGTGATCGCGGTCAGCACCAGGAAGGCCAGCATCCAGACCGGATGATGGATGTGCAGCGGCACGAACAGGCCGGCTGTCGCCAGAATGATCAGGCCCAGAATGATCGACTTGGTCGCGGCCGCGCCGACATAGCCGAGCACGATCTCGAAATAGGAGATCGGCGCCGACAGGATCTCGTAGATCGTGCCGGTGAATTTCGGGAAGTAGATGCCGAACGAGGCGTTGGCGATGCTCTGCGTCAGCACCGAGAGCATGATCAGGCCGGGCACGATGAAGGTGCCGTAGCTGACGCCCTCGACCTGGCTGATGCGCGAGCCGATCGCGGCGCCAAACACCACGAAATAGAGCGAGGTCGAAACGACAGGCGAGACGATGCTTTGCAGCAGCGTGCGCCAGGTGCGTGCCATTTCGAACAGATAGATGGCGCGGATGGCGCGGTGGTTCATGACGTCCTCACGAGGTCGACGAAGATGTCCTCGAGCGACGATTGGGTCGTGTCGAGATCGTTGAAGCGGATGCCGGCGGCGCGGAGGTCGCTGAGCAGGCTGGTGATGCCGGTGCGGTCGCCCTTGGTGTCGTAGTCGTAGACCAGCGTCGCGCCGCTGTCGCAGAGGTCGAGCTTGTATTGGCTGAGGCTGTCTGGCAACGCGCCGAGCTTGCCCTGCAGATGCAGCGTCAGCCGCTTCCTGCCGAGCTTCTGCATCAGGGTCGCCTTGTCCTCGACCAGCACGATCTCGCCCTTGTTGATGACGCCGATGCGGTCGGCCATCTCCTCGGCTTCCTCGATGTAATGCGTGGTGAGGATGATGGTGACGCCGGATTGCTGAAGCGTGCGCACCACTTCCCACATGCCCTTGCGCAGCTCGACGTCGACGCCGGCGGTCGGCTCGTCCAGGAACAGGATCTGCGGTTCGTGCGAGAGCGCCTTCGCGATCATCACGCGGCGCTTCATGCCGCCGGAGAGCGTGATGATCTTGTTGTCCTTCTTGTCCCAGAGCGACAGATCCTTGAGGATCTTCTCGATCAGAGCCGGGTTCTTCGGCTTGCCGAACAGGCCGCGGGAGAAGCTCACGGTCGCCCACACGCTCTCGAAGGCATCGGTGTGCAATTCCTGCGGCACGAGGCCGATCAGCGAGCGCGCCTTGCGGTAGGAGGTCTGGATGTTCTCGCCGCCGACCAAAACCTTGCCTTCGCTCGGATTGGCGATGCCGCAAATGATCGAGATCAGCGTGGTCTTGCCGGCGCCGTTGGGGCCGAGCAGCGCAAAGATCTCGCCGCGCTTGATGTCGAGATTGACGTTTTTGAGTGCCTTGAAGCCGGACCCATAGGTCTTCGACAGGTTGGCAACGGAAATGATTGAGGACATGAGGGCCGCTGGGGGGTGGGGGATGCGCCCGAATCTGCACCATGACGGGCCGAGACCGGCGGACCCCCGAAATAGGAATGACCTTGCCCGGTCGCAATCGCCTGGAGAAAAATGGTCCCAAAACAGGCCCTTCGGCGGCAGGTTTCGGGCAGGTGTTGCGCGATGGTCACGGATTGCGGCGAAGATCGCCCGTTCACGCGGCTCTTTGTTGCGTCTGCGGACGGGCCGTGGCTACGATTCCGGCCAATCGCGAAGCGTATGTCCCCAGGGAAAACATCGATGAGACTGAACGGCCGTCACACCGCCGGCGCAAGCCAGTTGCCCGCCCTCCGCGTGTGGGCGATCTGCCTGTTCCTGCTGTCAGCTGTTGCCATGAGCCCGACCACGGCCAAGGCGGCGCCGACCCAGGCCACCGCGACGACGCATGTCTATCTGCTCCGCGGCGTGCTCAACATCTTCTCGCTCGGGCTCGACACGATCGGCTCAAGGCTCGAGGCGCAGGGCATCCCGGTGACCGTCGCGAACTTCGTGTCCTGGTCCTCGCTCGCCGATGAAGCTGCGACCGCCTACAAGGCCGGCCGCCTCAAGACCATCATCCTGGTCGGCCACTCCTCGGGCGCAACCGCGCTGCCCGACATGATCGCCAAGCTCAACCAGCTCGGCGTGCCCGTGAAGCTCGCGATCGGCCTCGACTCCGTGTTCAAGACCAAGCTCTCGACCGGCGCCGAGCGCTACATCAACATCTATATCGGCGACGGTCCGGGTGAGCCCGTGCGGGCCGCGAACGGCCTGCGCGGCAAGCTCGACAATGTCGACGTGCGCGGCAGCGGCGTCGGCCACATCACCATCGACAAGAACGAGGCGATCCAGCGCCGCGTCATCGCGGAGATCGACGCCGCCATCGCCCGCTCCCGCGCGCCGGCGGCCCCAGTCGCCGAACCGGGCGCGGCTCCGCGGGCTGCGCGCTCGGCGGCAGCAACGGCGCCGGCGAGGAACTGAGACCTAGTCGCCGGCAACGGCTGACATTATCGTGCCGCCGTCGACTTGACTGTCGGCGGCGGCGTTGTCTTGTCCATGCCTCGACCAATCAATCGCGGCGCCAACAATTGGTTGAACCAAAGGGCCCTCCGCGGGCGTTTTGAGGAACCTGGCGCACGATCTGGTGTTGCTTCACCATGGCAAAGAGACGAGACGTCGGCCCCATGGTCGTCCAGCCCGAACGCTTGTGGGCGGCTCGACAGATCGCCGAAAGTGCGCCCGCAAATGCGTCGCGGCCACGATCGACCCGTCTGAGCGCGACGCGGGCCGGCTTGTTGCGGCAGCACGCACTCCGGATCCAGCGCGCGCTGCTTTCCGCCATAAGCGGCAAGGGCTCCGCGAAGTCATAGCCCGTTTTCCGGTGCGCCGTTGGTTCAGGACGATAGCAAGTGAAAGAAGTTCAGTGTCCGTCGTGCCGACAGCCTGTTTCGTTCGAGCACGTCGCGTGCGCGAATTGCGGTACGCATTTGGTGTTCGACCCTTCATGCATCGACATGAGAAAGCTCGGGCCGAACCAGGCCTGCCGCAATCGCGAGATCATCGGCTGTAATTGGTGTGTCGAGGGTGCGGATTGGTATTGCGGGTCCTGCCGCCTGACGCGCACGACTCCTGACCTCCGCGGCACGAGAAACATCATGCTCTGGCGGCGCATGGAGGAAGCCAAGCGTCGTCTTGTCTACGACCTCCGCCGCTTGCAACTCCCGCTCGTATCGCGCAGCGGCACGCAGGTGACGTTCGACATTCTCTCCGACGAGGTCAATCCGATCCTGACGGGGCATCTTGCGGGGGTGATCACACTCAATCTTGCGGAAGCTGACGATGTCGAGCGCGAGGCCCGTCGCGTCGCATTCCGCGAGCCGTACCGCACCCTGCTCGGGCATTTCCGGCACGAGATTGGCCACTTCTACTGGGATTTGCTGGTCAACAGCACGACTTTCCAGGCCCCGTTCAAGCTGGTCTTCGGCGACGAGACTCAGGATTATCAGACCGCGATCAGGACCTATTATGGTCGGGTCGATCGTTCATACGACCGGCGCGGCTTCATCAGCGAATACGCGACGTCGCATCCCTGGGAAGATTGGGCGGAGACCTTCGCGCATTTTCTCCACATCGTGTCGACGCTCGACTCGCTGGCCGGCTTGCCGCTGTCCCTGGACGAGCGCGCCCGGCAGACCCTGACCGATCCTTATTTCGAGAGCGATTTCGAGGCGCTGCTGGCGTTGTGGATGCCGCTGTCCCGCGGCATCAACGAACTCAACCGGTCGCTTGGGATGAGCGATGCCTATCCGTTCGACATTTCGCCGGCGGTAAAAGGCAAGCTGCATCTCGTCCACATGGCGATCAGCGCGTTTCGCGATCAACAAAAGCTGGCGGCATAACGCGGCGGCGGGCAGCTCCTGCGGCGTCAGCAAGGCGCGAATGACATCGGCGATCTCCGTTGCGAGCGGCTCTGGGCGGTGATGGGCTAGCTGGAGCCGGTTGACCCGGCGGGTTTCGTGCCCCAAAAACCACCCAATCGGCGGTCACTACCGCCGCGGGGAGGCCGTGTGCCTCCCGTGGTAGGACTGCGGGACTTGATGATTGATCCAAGGCGACTTGTGGTGTTGGCAGCTTGTGTGCTGCTCGCCTTGAATCCTCCTCTGGCCGCGGCCTCACCCGCCAAGCCGAAGGCGGCTGCTGTCCCCGCTGTCGCACCGCCGCCGCCTCCTGCTCCGCCGGTCGAGCCGCTGCCGCCGCCCAAGATTTATCTGTTCCGCGGCGCCATGGGCCCGTTCTTCTCGACCGGAATCGACCGGCTGACGGAGAAGCTGACCAAGGCCGGCTTCTCGGCCGATATCAATGAATTCACCTTGTGCCGGCTGATCGGCAACCGCGCCATCGACAGCTACAAGGAGAGCCCGGCGCCGATCGTTCTGATCGGCCATTCCATGGGTGGGCTGTGCTCAGTCCTCATCTCCGAGATGGCGGCCAAGGAGAACATTCCGATCAGCCTCGTCATCGCCATCGACCCCGCGCACGCAACCGACGACGTGCCGCTCAATGTCGAGCGCTTCATCAACATCTTCCTTTCCGACAGCGTGCTCGGGGGCGGCGATGTGGTGGCCGTACCCGGTTTTCGCGGCCACTACGCGAGCTACGATCTGAAGCTGAACAGCCGCGTCACGCACATCAACATCGAGAAGTCCGACGACATCCACCGCCAGATCGTCGAGATGGTGACGCAGCTTCCACGCATCCAGGCGCAGACCCAGGCCGACGCCGTACCGCTTCGTTATCAGGTCCCCGCGGATGCGCTGGTCGAATTGTGGGACAGCGGCGTGCGCATACCGGTCCGCACAGGCGATACGATGGAGAGCATCGCGGCGACCCATCGCGTGCCGGTCTGGGCCATCGCCCAGAGCAACTCGCTGGTCGAGAACGCGACGCTCACGCCGGGTCAGTCCATTATCGTCCCGAGGCATTTGACGCCGCCGGAACCAGCGGCCGCAATAGCGGTGCCGGTGACGCCGAGCCGCCGGTAGGACCTCGGGCGCGCAGATGGCCGCGACAAAGCGGACACGGGGCCGTGTCCCCGTGCCTCGCCATGTCATCCACGCATCTGGTGCCGTGGCAGCCATGACGCCGGCCTCGCTAGGGGCGAGAGTGATCGTGCCATGGTGGAAGCTTGGCTCGCCGCTTGATAGGGCGCAGCGAGCAGCATCGTGAACAGTGCCCTCTCAGCTGCGTATTTGGCGGCGGGTCGGCCAATTTCCGAACCTTGCATGACAAGGCGCCCTTCTGTCGTACAAACACGCCAATACCAGGTTCGCCGGCCGCACTTCCTCAAGAACACTTCGAAGGTTTGGTACTTGTCGGGCATCTCGACTAGCCGTGGCTGCTTGTTGTGTCTGACATGGTTGCGTTTTTGACGCCCCCGATTGAAGTTCGAAGCGCGAAGGGGAACGTCGACGCGGTGAGCTCCTGCATCGCGGTCCGTTCCTCCGACAGCCGCCTCTCGATGTAGCGCCGCTCGAATTCCGTCAGTTCGGTCTCGAGCAATCGGTTGTAACGGCGAATGTTGCTGCGGCGTGCGCGCAACAAGGCCAGCTTTTCGTCGATCATCGTCGTAATCCGTTTGAGCAATCGGCTGGCTAGGCTGCGACGCCGGTTCGCGAGATGGATTTTGTACGTGCCGGCTTGCCGCCCGGAGGGCCCTTCGGATGAAGATCCAGCTTCGCGAGCGCTTCCAGCACCTCGTCAATTGTGACCGTCCTGCTCGAGCCCGGCAATTCCCTCAATATCGGGTTTGACGCCACGCTGGCTGCGTCCGAAGCCCATGATGCGAGGATCGCCCGCTTCTCGCCGATCGAGAGGGTTGTGTCCTCCACGACGTCGCGGGGATGATCGTAGACAGAGCCGGGGTGCAATATCGCGTTCAGGTCGATGACGTTGTCGGCATGATCGATCATGAGAGGTCCTCCTTCTCCTTTCGCAAGATACCTCTGGTTTGATTTGGGCAGGCGATCGGACGGGGCTGCTCCGCCTGACGCTCAGGCAGGGCAGCCGACGTCTGACGAAGCAAATTCAGGCAGCTTTGCCCTCGAGCTGATGCACGTTGCCGGCCGGCGCGCCGTTGATCGCAATTCGCCGCGGCTTCATGGCCTCTGGGATTTCCCGTATCAGCTCAATCTTCAGCAGACCGTTCTCGAATGCGGCGCTCTTCACCTGAACATAGTCGGCGAGATTGAATTGCCGCTTGAATGGCCGCGCCGAAATGCCGTGATAAAGATATTGGCGCTCAGTCTTGTCCGCCTTGTTGCCCTCGACGATGACGGCGTTATGCTCGGCTGTCACCGACACTTCGTCGGGTGAAAAGCCCGCAATCGCCAGAGAAATCTGGTAGCGATCCTCGTCGACACGTTCGATGTTGTAAGGGGGATAGTTGTCTTCGCCGGCGCGCTGCGCCGCTTCAACAAGGTCGAAAAGGCGGTCGAAGCCAATGGTCGAGCGCCACAGGGGAGAGAAGTCATAAGTGCGCATAGCCAGATCCTCCAAGGAGCAAAATGGATACGAGCGGCACCGGACACGACCGGTGCCCGTCTCAACCTTTCCCGACCCATCAGGCGCCGGGAACGCCACCTCTCGGCGGCATCGGAAAAATAAAAAAACGCGGTTTTGGTTTCAAGAGGGGAGGGCAAAAAATTTTGGAGGCCCTGAAGCCGTCGCATGCGGGCGAAGAACCGCCTGGCATCCGGTAGTCCGGCGTCGGCCCTTCCGCTCGCTCCCGGTATCGAAAGGAATTTGGGCGAACAAGTTTGCAGGCGCGCCAGTCATTGACGTCCCAGGGAGTGACAAGCGCGCCAACGCTCGGGCGCCTTCCTGCCAAAGTCAGGCACTCCCCATCTCCGACATCGGAGCGGACCTCCAGTACCGATGTCGTTAGGGGATCAGGTGACCTAGACATTCGAGCCGTGGATCGCGTCGATCACGGCATCGGTCACCTCTTTCGTCGTCGCCGTGCCGCCGACATCAGGCGTCAGCACGCCGGCCGCGCAGACCTGCTCCACCGCCTTCATCAACCGCACGGCTGCGTCCTTCTCGCCGAGATGTTCCAGCATCTGCGCGCCGGTCCAGAAAGTTGCGACCGGGTTGGCGATGCCCTTGCCGGTGATGTCGAAGGCCGAGCCGTGAATCGGCTCGAACATCGAGGGGAAGCGACGCTGCGGATCGATGTTGCCGGTCGGCGCCACGCCGAGGCTGCCCGCAAGCGCGCCTGCGAGGTCGGAAAGGATGTCGGCGTGGAGGTTGGTCGCAACGATGGTGTCGAGGCTCTTCGGGTGCAGCGTCATGCGCACCGTCATGGCGTCGACCAGCATCTTGTCCCAGGTCACATCAGGGAATTCGGTCGCGACCTCGGCTGCGATCTCGTCCCACATCACCATGCCATGGCGCTGTGCGTTCGACTTGGTCACCACGGTCAGGAATTTGCGCGGGCGCGACTGCGCGAGCTGGAACGCATAGCGCATGATCCTGCTGACGCCGACGCGGGTGAAGACCGCGACTTCCGTGCCGACCTCCTCGGGCAGGCCTCTATGCGCGCGGCCGCCCATGCCGGCATATTCGCCTTCCGAGTTTTCGCGCACGATCACCCAGTCGAGATCGCCGACGCCGACATTGCGCAGCGGTGAGGCGACACCAGGCAGAATCTTGGTCGGGCGCACATTGGCGTATTGGTCAAAGCCCTGGCAGATCGGCAGGCGCAGGCCCCACAGCGTGATGTGGTCGGGGACATCAGGCGCGCCGACTGCGCCGAAATAGATCGCGTCGAATTTCTTCAGTTCGGTGAGACCGTCGGCCGGCATCATCACGCCGTGCTTCCGGTAATAGTCCGAGCCCCAGTCGAACGTCCTGACGTTGAAGGCAATGTCGCCGCTGCGCTTCGCCAGAGCCTCCAGCGCGCGGATTCCGGCCGAGATCACCTCGGGGCCGATGCCGTCGGCGGGGATGGCTGCGATCGAATGGGTGCGCATGGGAAAGCTCCGTTTGGGATGTCGCGTGGGAAGCTTAGGCCGGGCTGCGAGGCGGATTCAATTGGCGCTGGTTTATACAAAAAAATGATATAATCATCGCTTGGCGGGACGAGGAAATGTTTGATGGAATTGCATCAGCTCCGATGCTTCGTGGCGGCGGCCGAGCAACTGCATTTCGGCCGCGCCGCGCAGCATTTGCAGATGCTGCCGTCTGCGCTCGGCCGGCAGATCAGGCTGTTGGAGGAGGATCTGGGAACGCGGCTGTTCGCGCGCACGACCCGCGCGGTCTCCCTCACCGAGGACGGCGCGACGTTGCTGCGCGATGCCCGCGCCATCCTGGCCAAGGTCGAGGCGGTCGAGAGCAATCTGCGCAATCGCTCCCGCGCGGGCGCCGCGCGACGGCTCCGGGTCGGCGCCGTCGACAGCGCTGCGGCGGGGCTGTTGCCGCCGCTGCTGCGTGACTTCCGCAGCAGCCATCCCGAGATCTCGGTCCAGCTTGTCGAGGACAAGACCATCCGCCTGTTGCCAAGGATCCTGACGGGCGCGCTCGATCTCGCCTTCGTCCGTCCCCCCGACCGGGCGGACAGGCGGCTGGAGTTTCGACCTCTGCTTCAGGAGACCGCGATCGTGGCGTTTCCGCAGCGCCACGCGTTCGCGGCACGGACATCGATCACGCTGGCTGATATCGCGAGCGAGCCGATGCTGGTGCCGGACCGCCGCTCGCGTCCACACAGCCACGACCTCACGGTCAAGCTGTTCGAGCAGGCCGGATTGACGCCGCATATCGTGCAGGTCGCCGACGAGAAGCAGACCATCATCAACCTGGTCGCAACTAGGCTCGGGGTTGCGATCGTGCCGCGCTGGACCACGCGGATGGCGGTGACGGGCGTGCGTTTCGTGCCGCTCCGGCCGAAGCAGAGCGGCCCAATCGGCCGGCTGCCGCTGGCCGCGGCTTGGCTGCGCGGCTCACGCGATCCGGCTCGCGATGCCATGCTGGCGGTGCTGGAGGCGCGCCTGCGTAGCTATGCGCGGGAGGCGTGAGCGGCTATGACCTGGTTCGGACAAAAGGTGTGATGCGATGACTGAACAAAAAGCTTCGAACGCGTTGCGGGTGGCCATTGCGGGGCTGGGCTCGATCGGCAGCAAGATTGCGACCGCGCTCGATCAGGGCATCGAGGGGCTGACACTGTCCGCCGTGGCGGTGCGCGATCCGGCAAAACATCAGGCGTTCCTCCGCAGTTTGCGTCATCAGCCGCAGATCCTGCCGATCGACCAGCTCGGCGAGGTCGCCGACATCGTGGTCGAGTGCGCGCCGAGCAGCCAGTTGCGCACGATCGTCGAGCCGGCGGTGAAGCGCGGCAGGTCCGCGGTCGTGGTCAGCGTCGGCGGGCTGCTCGACAATTTCGATCTGGTCGATCTCGCCCGCGCCAGGGGCGGCCGCATCCTGGTGCCGACAGGCGCGCTGATCGGGCTCGACGCCGTCAACGCCGCTGCGGTCGGCACCATCCATTCGGTGAAGATGGTCACGCGCAAGCCAATCGACGGCTTACGGGGCGCACCCTTCATCGTCGAGAACAAGATCGACATCGACAATCTGCGCGAACCGCTGAAACTGTTCGAGGGCAGTGCGCGCGACGCCGCAAAGGGCTTTCCGGCGAACGTCAATGTCGCGGTTGCGCTGTCGCTGGCGGGCATCGGGCCGGATCGCACCCAGATACAAGTCTGGGCCGATCCCACCGTGACCCGCAACGTTCACCGCATCGAGGTCGAAGCGGATTCGGCGCGGTTCTCGATGGGCATCGAGAACATTCCGTCCGAAAATCCCAAGACCGGCATGATCACCGCGCTGTCCGTGATCGCGCTGCTACGCAAGCAGCGCGCCACGCTGTGCGTTGGGACGTGACGGGTTGAGATTAGCTAGCCCAGACGGTGGTGCACTCTATCACCGTCATCCTTCGAGGCTCCTGATGGGACGCTTCGCGCCCCATCACTCGCACCTCAGGATGACGGAATACATGTGCTAGCGCGCGTGGCGCCTACCTCAACTTACGCGCCCGTCACGCGCCAGATCACGTTGCCGACGTCGTCGGCCATCAGCAGCGACTTCTTGTCGGGGCCGATCACGACGCCAACCGGGCGCCCGTAGGATTCCTTCTCGTCCGGCGACAGGAAGCCCGACAGGATGTCGCGGCCGGGGCCAGAGGGTTTTCCGTTTGCGAACGGGATGAAGACCAGCTTGTAGCCGGACAGTGTGCTGCGATTCCATGAGCCGTGCTGGCCGATCACCATGCCGTCTCCGAAGCCGGGCAAGGTGCCTGCTGGCATCCAGCACAGGCCGAGCGACGCAGTATGGCCGCCGAGCGCGTAATCAGGTTGAAGAGCCTTTGCGACCATCGCCGGATCCTGCGGCACGCGGTCGTCGACCGTCTTGCCCCAATAGCAATAGGGCCAGCCGTAGAAGCCGCCGTCGCGCACCGAGGTCAGGTAATCCGGCGGCGTTTCGTCGCCGAGGCCATCGCGCTCGTTGACGACGGTCCAGAGCACACCCGTGTTGGGCTCCCACGCAAGCCCGACGGGGTTGCGAAGGCCCGCGCCAAAGATGCGATGCGTGCCGGCAACGAGATCGAGCTCGTAGACCGCGGCGCGGCCTTCCTCGACCTCCATGCCCGTCTCCGCGATGTTGCTGAGCGAGCCGACGCCGGCATAGAGCTTCTTGCCGTCGGGGCTTGCGAGCAGGCTGCGCGTCCAGTGGCCGCTCGGCTTGAACGTCGTCAGCCGCTTGCCCGGTGCGGTGATGCTGTCGGCATCGGCGACATAAGGAAAGGCCATCACGCCGTCGGTGTTGCCGACATAGAAGGTGTCGCCGACCAGAGCCATGCCGAAGGGCTGGTTGAGGTTCTCCATGAAGACGCCGCGAACTTCCGCGACACCGTCGCCGTTCTTGTCGCGCAGCAGCGTGATGCGGTTGGCGGAGACGCCGAGCGCCGCGGCACGGCGCATGGTCGCCTGCATCGCGTAGTGAAACACGCTGCGCGGGGGACCTGCGATCTGCGTCGCTTCCGCGATCAGCACGTCGCCATTGGGCAGCACCTCGATCCAGCGCGGATGGTCGAGGTCGGTCGCGAACGCGTTGACCTTGAGCCCGGCTGCGACCGTCGGCTTCTGGCCCTGGCTCCAGCCGCGCGCGGTCGGCATCTTCAAGGTCGGGATCGCGCCTTGCGGCTTGGCTTCGGGAATGGCCGGCGTCTGGCCCCAGGCCGGCGCGGCCTCGGTGCCGGTCAGCTTGCGCCATTGCAGCGCGATGCCGCCGAGGACTGCGACGAACTGCGCGAAGATGCTGGAAAAAGTCATGAGAAGCCCCTGTCGAACCCTGCGGCACAGTCCGGATCGCACCAAGCCCCGCGCGGGCTTGAGGCCTGACCATCGATCTCGCCAGATCGACGATGGAACGTCGTCGTGCCCTTTTGCGCGCGCATCCAACTGGGTGGCGATCAAAAGGTCAACCTGTCAGGGCTTGGATCGAGCCGTTTGCGACGTGGATGGCAGCTCGCCGAATTTGCATGGCAAGGTCCCATCCCCCGTCATCCTGAGGTGCGAGCCATGGGGCGCAACGCGCGCCATGGGGAGCCTCGAAGGGTGGAGGGGCCGGCTGCTGCATCTCGGCCGTGCATCCTTCGAGGCTCAGCCAGCGATGCTTTCGCATCGCCGACCTCGCACCTCAGGATGACGGGACGAACAGTGGCGTTGCGTGCAGAAGGGTTAGGGAAAGCCCGCCATCACCGCGGCGAGGTGAACGGAATGATCATCGGCACGCGGCGGCAATAGGCGCCGTAGGCGTCTTCGCCGAGCTCTTTCGACAGGAACACCTCTTCCATCCGGCCCTTCTGCCACATGCCGAGCGAGATCAGGATGGCGCCGAGGATCGTCGTCACCATGCCGATCGCAACGCCGGTCACCAGCATGCCGAAGATCAAGCCGGTGTAGATCGGG
>Ga0209148_1000514_pt1 | contig 38623 bp, 36 predicted proteins | sample AraplaCol_mMF_r2_2_FD_184288 | JGI IMG/M metagenome (GOLD analysis project Ga0209148, IMG submission 184288) | Arabidopsis root microbial communities from North Carolina, USA - plate scrape CL_Col_mMF_r2 (SPAdes) (version 2) | ecosystem: Host-associated > Plants > Roots > Endosphere | place... | reverse complement strand
ACGGCGAGACGATGATCCGCCACGCGCGCATGGCCCTGACGAGCCTCGCGCTGGCGCACGACGACATCGTCACGCTCAAGGCGGGGCTGACGGGCCAGGTCGAGGTCGGCGTGATCATGACGCCGGCGATGGCGCTGCTGCCGCGCGCCATCGCCCGCGTGAAGGAAGACGCACCGCTGCTGCGCATCGGCGTGCAGCTGGAGACCAGCAACCTGCTGCTCGATAAACTGCAGCACGGCATGCTGGACTTCATGATCGGCCGCATCTTCGACACCGGCGACACGTCCGGCCTGATCTATGAAGAGTTGACCGAGGAGCCGGCCTGCGCCGTCGTCCGTCCCGGCCATCCGCTGCTGGAGCGGAAGGAGCTGGCCCTGCAGGACATCGCGCCGCTGCCGTGGATCGTGCCGCCGCACGGCAGTATCCTGCGCTACCGCTTCGACATGATGTTCCGCCGCGCCGGGCTGGAGCCGCCGTCGAACGTCGTCGACACGACGGCCATGCTGATGATCACGGCCCTGCTGCAGCAGACCGATTCGCTGCACGTGATGCCGATCGAGGTGGCGCAGTATTACGCGTCGCTGAACGTGATGCGGATCCTGCCGATCGAACTGCCGTGCAAGATGGACGCGTTCGGCATCATCCGCCACCAGGACCATTTGCTGTCGCCGGGCGCCGACCTGCTGCTGCGCGCGGTGCGGGCCGCGGCCAAGGAGATTTACTGAGCCGGCGGCAGCGGTAAGGTGGGCACAGGGGCGCCCGCCCTACGTCGATGCCCATGATTGTGTTAGGCTGTTCGACGCTCCGGCGCCGCCCGGACGCTTCAGACATCGTCAATACAAGGATCCGCATGACTGGCTTCGTCATTCCGCCTCCCGCCGTCCCGGCCCTCGCCGTGGCCGGTTCCGACCAGGTGTTCCCGCTGCGCCGCGTGTTCTGCGTCGGCCGCAACTACGCCGCCCACGCGCGCGAGATGGGTTCCGATCCGAACCGCGAACCGCCGTTCTTCTTCACCAAGCCTGCGGACGCTGTCGTGCCCGCAGGCGGCACCGTGCCGTATCCGTCGTCCACGCGCGAACTGCACCACGAGGTCGAACTGGTCGTCGCACTGAAGGCTGGCGGCACGGACATCGCGCCGGAACGCGCGCTGGACCTCGTGTGGGGCTACGGCGTCGGCCTGGACCTGACGCGGCGCGACCTGCAGGCCGTCGCCAAGAAGGACGGCCGCCCGTGGGACATGGCGAAGGGTTTTGACGCGTCCGCGCCGTGCAGCCCGCTCGTGCCGGTCGCACGCACGGGCCATCCGCGCGACGCCCGCATCTGGCTCGAAGTGAACGGCCAGCTGAAACAGGAGGGCAACCTGAACGAGATGATCTGGCCCGTGGCGGACGTGATCGCCGCGCTGTCGCGCCTCGTCGCGCTGGCGCCGGGCGACCTGATCTACACGGGCACGCCGGCCGGCGTCGATGCGCTGAACCCGGGCGACAAGGTGCGCGGCGGCGTCGACGGCGTGGCCACGTTCGAACTCCAGATCGGCGCGGGGGCATGAGGGCGATCCTGCAGATCGGGGCCTTCGCGCCCGAGATCCAGGCCCAGCTCGACGCCGAATTCCGCTGCGTGGGCCTCGCCGATCTCGAGCGCGAGCCCGGCCTGGCGGACGAGATCGGCGCCATCGTCACGCGCAGCAACCAGGACGTGCCGGAAGACGTCGTGCGGCGCCTGCCGGCACTGGAAATCATCGCCACCTGCGGGGTCGGCTACGACCTGATCCCGCGCGCGCTGGCGGCGCGGCGCGGCATCGTCGTGGCCAACACGCCGGACGTGCTGAACGCCGCGGTGGCCGAATTGTGCATCGGCTCCCTGCTGGCGCTGCTGCGCCGCCTGCCGCAGGCCGACCGCTACGTGCGCACCGGCCGCTGGACGGCGGCCGGCTTCCCGCTGGCGACGAGCCTGGCGGGCAAGCACGTGGGCATCGTCGGCATGGGCCGCATCGGCAAGGAGATCGCGCGCCGGCTGGAGATGTTCGGCGTCGCGCTCGCCTACCACGGCCGCACCGACCAGCAACTCGCATGGCGCTACGAGGCCGACCTCGCCACGCTCGCGCGCGACTGCGACATCCTCATCGTCGTGGCGCCCGGCGGCGCCGACACGAAGCACCTGATCGACGCGCGCGTGCTGGACGCCCTGGGCCCCGCCGGCTACCTCGTCAACGTGGCGCGCGGCTCGCTCGTCGACGAGCAGGCGCTGCTCGTGGCGCTGGAGCGGGGCGGCATCGCCGGCGCGGCGCTGGACGTGTTCGACAACGAGCCGGACATCGACCCGCGCTTCTTCGCACTGGACAACGTGATGCTCACGCCGCACGTGGGCAGCGCCACGCGCGAGACGCGCGCGGCGATGGCGCAGCTCATGCTGGACAACGTGCGCGCCTGGTTCCGCAGCGGCCGGGCGCTGACGCCGGTCGAGCCGGACTGAGTCAAGCCGGACCCCGTGTCCGGCTATTGTGCGCCGCAACGCGGCCGGGTGGATTACGCTCATCGGGACGAGCGCAAACCGCAATGGAGGTCCCATGCACATCCACACGCCCGCGTGCACCTGTTTCATCATTCCGTCTTCCATGCTGCGCAAGCTGGCCGTCCAGGCCGACGATGCGGAGCGCCAGCGCCTGCTGGAGCAGATGGAGCGCTCGGCCTTCCTGCGCGGCCAGCGCGCGGCCAGCGGCCTCGCCGCGCCGGGGCTGCAGGTGGCGCCCGGCGTCAAGCACCGCACCGTGTACGACGCGCACCACGGCACCCGCCTGCCGGGCAAGCTGGTCCGCACCGAGACGGCGGCGCCCGTGGCCGACGCGGCCGTCAACGAGGCATTCGACGGCGCCGGCACGACCTACGACTTCTACCTGCAGGTCCTGCACCGCAATTCCATCGACGGCCGGGGCATGGGCATCGATTCGAGCGTCCACTACAGCAAGAGCTTCAACAACGCGTTCTGGAACGGCCGCCAGATGGTCTATGGCGACGGCGACGGCAAGCTGTTCACCGGCTTCACGCGCGCGCTCGACGTGATCGCGCACGAGCTGACGCACGGCGTCACGCAGTACACGGTGCCGGGCGGGGGCCTCGTCTACGATGGCCAGAGCGGGGCGCTGAACGAATCCGTGTCCGACGTGTTCGGCTCCATCGTCAAGCAATGGCATCTGAAGCAGACGGTCAAGAAGGCCGACTGGCTGATCGGCGCCGGCATCATGACGCCCGCCGTCGGCCATGCGCTGCGCTCGATGGCCGATCCGGGGAACACGGCCCTCACGTGGTCGGGCGACGACCAGCCGGGCACGATGCAGGGGTATGTGGACGGCGGGGACGTGCACACGAATTCCGGCATCCCCAACCACGCGTTCTACCTCGCCGCGATGAAGCTGGGCGGGCACAGCTGGGACAAGGCGGGGCCGATCTGGTATCAGGCGTTGCCCCTGCTGCACCCGGACGCGACGTTCGCGGAGGCCGCGCAAGCCACCGTCAAGGCGGCCGAACTGCGCCACGGCGTCGGGTCCGCCGAGGCCGCGGCGGTGCAGGGCGCGTGGCACGAGGTGGGCGTCGGGTGATGCGCCTGTCGCTGCATTGCGTGGGCGGCTTCACGGGGCCGGCGGGCGCGGAGAACCGCAGCGTCGACGTCGACAGCCTCGCCGCGAACGAAGGCGCGCACGTGCGCTCGCTCGTGCAGGCGCTCGACCTGGCGCAACTGCCGGCGACGCTGTTGAAAGCGCGGCCGCAGCCTTGGGATTTCACGTACACGCTCACCGTCGACGGGCGCCAGGTGCGCTTTCACCTCGACGCGGCGCCGGCGCCGTTGCGCGAGCTCGTCGAAGTCCTGGAACGGCATCCGCCCGGCTAACGTCAATTCGCCATGTTCCTGGCAACGATGGCGTCCGTCGCCTCCCGCGCCTGCTGCAACGGCTGATTCAACACCGTCGTCGCATACGCCGGCGCCGGTGCCGCGACCGTGCCGAGCGCGCTGCCGTTCTTCTGGCTGATGTCCACGTCGACGGTGGCCGACAGGCCCACGCGCAGCGGGTGGGCCGCCAGCTCCTTCGGATCGAGCGAGATGCGCACCGGCACGCGCTGCACGACCTTGATCCAGTTGCCCGTGGCGTTCTGCGCCGGCAGCAGCGAGAACGCGTTGCCCGTGCCCGCGCCGAGGCCCACGACCTTGCCGTGGTAGACCACCTTGCCGCCGTAGATGTCGGCTTCGATGGTCGCCGCCTGGCCCACGCGGATGTCGCGCAGTTCCGATTCCTTGAAGTTGGCGTCGACCCACAACTGGTCCAGCGGCACGATCGACAGCAGCGGCGCGCCCGGCGCGATGCGGCTGCCGACCTGCACGCTGCGCTTGGCCACATAGCCCGACACCGGCGCGACGATGGCGTTGCGGCGCGCGGCCAGCCACGCGGACAAATAATCCGCCTTCGCCGCCAGCACGTTCGGGTGCTCGGCGGGGGACACGCCGGCCACCGTCACGCGCGCGGCCGCCAACTGCTTCTGCGCGACGTCCAATGCGGCCCTGGCGTCGTCGACGGCGCGGCGGGCGTGCGCCACGTCCTCGCCGGAGACGAGGTTGTCGGCCGCCAGCGGCGCGCGCCGCGCCAGGTCTTCCTGCCTGGTCTTGAGTTCCACGCGGCGCTGGTCGACGACAGCCTCGAATTGCGCCACGTTCGTGTAGCGCTCGCGCTGCTGGCGCACGGCCGTGCCCAGGCGCGCCTCGGCCTGGGCCAGCGCGACCTCGGCGTCGGACGGATCGAGGCGGACGATCTCGGTGCCGGCCCGCACGAGCTGGGTCTCGTCGGCGCGGATCTCGACGACGCTGCCCGTCACCTGCGACGACACGTTCACGAGATTGCCGCCGACGTAGGCGTTGTCCGTCTCGACGCGCTTGGACGCGACCAGCGCATACCAGGCGGCGTACGCCGCGCCGGCGGCGAGGAAGGCGACGGTGATGCCGGCCAGGACGACGCGGCGTTTTTTATTGGAGGGGGCTTGGGTCTCGGTGCTCATGGTCGGTCTGACTTCGTGTTCGATTGGGTGAGGGCGGGCGCAGAATTGGGCAAACTGGCGTGGTAACCGCCGCCGAGCGCGCGGGCGAGGGCGACCTGCGTCTGCAGGCGCGCGTCCGTCAGCTGCAGGCCGACGTCGCGCTGGCGTAGCACGGCCATGCGGGCCTGCTGCACGGCGGCGCGGTCGGCGAGGCCGCGCCGCATGCGCGCCTCGGCGTTCGCGGCGAGGCGCACGCTGGCATCGAGCGTGGCGGCGTGCGCCTGCGTCTCTTTCTCGATGCCTTGCAGGGTGGCGGCTTCGCGCGCGACGTCGCGCACGGCGTTCAGGACGGCCTCGTTGTACTCGGCCAGCAGCTCGTTGCGGCTGGCGCGCGTGGTGCCCAGCTGGGCGTGCAGGCGGCCGCTGTCGAACAGGGGCAGGTCGAGCGTGGCGCCGAACAGCGGCGTGCGGCTCGGATAGCGCAGCAGCTTGCCCAGCGACGTCGCGTCGAGGCCGATGGCGGCCGCGAGGTTGATGTCGGGCCGGAACGCGGCTTCGCTGGCCGCCACGCGGCCCAGTTGCGCCTCGACGCGCCAGTGCGCGGCCGCCAGGTCGGGCCGGCGTGCCAGCAATTCCATGCCGAGTTCGCGCGGCACGGCATCGATCGCGGGCGCCGGCTGGAAGCGCGCGAGGTCGGCCAGCGCGGCGGCGTCGCCGCCGATGAGCGCGCGCAAGCCTTCGCGTTCGCGCGCGGCGTCGGAGTCGTAGCGGGCGGCCTGTTCCTGCAGGCTCGCGAGGTCCTGCTCGGCGCTCTGCAGCGCGTCGGCGCTGATCAGGCCATGCGCCATGCGCGTCTTGCGGCCGGCGATCACGTCGCGCTGCACGGCGATGAGGGCGTTCGTGTTGTCCTGGCGCGCCCACAGCATCTGCAGGCGCAGATAGCTTTGCACGACGGATGCCGCCAGGGTCTGGCGCGCCTGCGCGGCTTCGGCGGCCGCCGCATTCGTCTCGCCCAGCGCGGCGGCGATGAGGGCGCGGTGCTTGCCCCACCAGTCGACGTCGTACGAGGCGCGCAGCGCCACGGAGGCATCGTTGAACCACGCCCCGCCGATCGGCGGCGGGAAGAAGCCGTTCGAGGAATAGCGCTGGCGGTTCAGGCCCGAGGCCAGGTCGACGCGCCCGCCTTCATTCGCCACTTCCGCGCCAAACGCGGCGCGCGCGCTCGCGACGCGCGCGGCGGCGACCGTCAAGGTCGGACTGTCGCGCAGCGCGCGCGCCACGAGGCCGTTCAGTTGCGGGTCGTGGTAGTCGAGCCACCACGCTTCGGCGGGCCAGGCGTCGGCGGGCAGCCGGATCGCGGCCGCATGCTGGGCTTGCGCGAAATCGGGACCCTTGGCCCGGCTCGCGTCCGGCGGGACGCTGATGCAGCCGGACAGCAGGGCCAGCGCGGCGGCCGCGCTGGGGATCAGTTTCATGTGTCGCACGTTCGAGTCTTTCAAATTATTCGAGGGCCGCGTGGTCGACCTGCGCCGGGGCGGCGGACGCCTTGGGCGGGCGGATCAGCAGCAGCATCGGGATCACGGCCAGGGTCAGGAGCATCATCAGCCAGTAGTCGTCGACGTAGGCGATCATCGACGCCTGGCGTGTGATTTCGTTGTTGATGAGGGCGGGGCCGGCCTGCGTCGCCATGTCGTACAGGCTCATGGGATCGCGCACGGCCGGATTCGCATTGGTGACCTGCGTGACCAGCGACGCGTGCGCGATCTGCGTGTTGCGCACGAGGAGGGCCTGCACGAGCGCGATGCCGATCGACGAGCCGATATTGCGTACGAGGCTGTACAGCGCCGTGCCTTCGGCGCGCATCTGCGGCGACAAGGTCGCGAACGTGGCGGCCGACAGCGGCACGAACACGAGCCCGAGGCCCACGCCCTGGATCACGCCCGGCCACACGATGTCGGACTGCGCCAGCACGAGCGTGTAGTGCGTCATCTGCCACAGCGAGAACGCCGTGATGGCGAAGCCGACGCCGAGCAGCAGGCGGAAATCGACCTTGCCCGTGAGGCGCCCGACGATCATCATCGCCGCCATCGTGCCCAGGCCCGACGGCGCCGTGACGAGGCCCGCCAGCTTGGCCGGATAGCCCATCAGGCCCTGCAGCATCGTCGGCATCAGCGCGCGCGTCGCGAACAAGACCATGCCGACGATGAAGATCAACAGCAGGCCCGTGACGTAGTTGGCGTTCTTGAGCAGGCGGAAGTCGACGAACGACTGGCCGGCCGGGCGCGTCAGCGTGTGGCCGATGAAGTAGGCGAAGGCGAGCGTCGTCAGGATCAGCTCGACCCACGTCTCGGTGGAGGCGAACCAGTCGTTCTGCTCGCCGCGGTCGAGCAGCATCTGCAGCGCGCCGATGGCGACGGACAGCGTGACGAAGCCGAACGTGTCGAAGCGGATGCGGCGCGCCGGCGAGGCGCCGTGGATGTAGCGCCAGATGCCCCAGAACGCTAGTGCGCCGATCGGCACGTTGATGAAGAAGACCCAGCGCCAGCTGTAGCTGTCCGTCAGCCAGCCGCCCAGCGTCGGGCCGAGGATCGGGCCGATCATCACGCCCATGCCCCACACGGCCATCGCGGACCCGTGTTTTTCGCGCGGGTTGATGTCGAGCAGGACCGACTGCGACAACGGCACGAGCGCCGCGCCGAACACGCCTTGCAGCATGCGCGCGACGACGATCTCGGTCAGCGTGGCCGAGATCCCGCACAGCACCGAGGCGAGCGTGAAACCGGCGACCGACACGAGGAACACGTTCTTCAGGCCGAAGCGGTCGACGAGCCAGCCGTTCAGCGGCGTCGCGATGGCGGCCGCTACGATGAACGACGTCAGCACCCACGTGATCTGGTCCTGCGACGCCGACAGCGACCCCTGCATGTGCGGCAGGGCGACGTTGGCGATGGTGCCGTCGAGCGCCTGGATGATCGTCGCCAGCATGATCGAGATCGTGATCATGGTGCGGTTGATGGGCGCGGCCGTGGTCACAGGGTGTCCTCGATGCGCTTCTTGAGTGTCTCCAGCAGGACGGTCGCGGTGGCCAGCGCCTGCGGATCGAGGCCGGCCAGGAGGTCGGCGCGGAACGGCGCAGCTTCCTTGATCACCTCGGCGTAGACGGTCTTGCCGGCGTCGGTCAGCTGCACGAGCTTGACGCGGCGGTCCAGGGCGGAGGGCGCGCGCGTGACGAAGCCGCCGCGCTCGAGGCGGTCCAGCATCGACACCATCGACGGCCCCTCGACGCCGACCAGGTCGGCCAGCGCCCGCTGCGACATCGGCTCGCCCGACTTGGCGATCATCGCGATGGTCATCCAGCCGGACTGGCCGATGCCCAGGCGCTTGAGGCGCTTGTCCAGCGCAAGCCGCCACAACCGCGCGCTCGTGTGCAGGGCCGCCGAGAAGCGTTCCTCGAACGATTCGGGTAGCTTACTCATAATTAGTCAGGAAATAGATAGGAACCTATCGATTTTAAAGTGCGTAAGCGAACTGCGCAAGTGACAACACCGGGGTCAGAGCCCGATTTTTGGAAATTGCCCAACACCGGGCTCTGACCCCGGCTTGTCCAGCGTGAACACGGCGTGGACGTCGCCCGCCACGATGCCGCGCGCGTTCTTGATCGGCGGGGCGCGGTAGGGGGCGAGGTGGGCGCGGCGCGTGGCGTCCAGCAGGCCCAGTTGATCGAGCACGGAGAACGTGGCCGGGTGCAGGGCGCGCGGGGCGCCGTCCGCCACCTTGAGCGCGATGCCGATGCCGGCCGAGCGGATGCCGATCGCCTGCACGGCGTCCGCACCGATCTTGGCCACCCAGTCGCCGCCGCCGGCCTGCATCCAGGCGAGGTCGGTGCGCGAATCGCCCGACACCATGTCCGGATGCGCCGTCATCGCGTCGAACAGGTCGCCCAGCGCGCCGCCCAGGCGCGCATCCGGACCCGGTTGCGCCAGGCGCGCGTACAGGTGCGCGAGGCGCGCCAGGGGCATCGCGTAGTTCGGCGCCGAGCAGCCGTCGATGCCCATCGGCAGCGTGTCTTCCGTCATTTGCACGCAGTCGGCCAGCGTGGCGCGGATCGCACGCTGCAGCGGGTGCGCGGGATCGACGTAGCCGGCCATCGGTGCGCCGTGCAGGCGGCACCAGGCGAGGAAGCCGCTGTGCTTGCCCGAGCAATTGTGGTGGACCGTGCGCCAGCGCCGTTCGGCCGGCACGGGCAGGCCGACGGCGTCGTAGTACAGCGGCGCCGCGCAGCCGCATTCGAGCCGGCTTTCGTCCACGCCGATCTTGTCGAGGATGGACGTCACGCCCACCAGGTGCTTTTCTTCGCCCGAGTGGCTGGCGCACAGCAGGGCCAGTTCGGCGCGGGTGAACCCAAAGCGGGCCGGGCCGTCGTCCAGCACGAAGGGCAGGGCCTGGAACGGTTTCAGTGCCGAGCGCGTGAACGTCATGACGTCGGGATCGCCCGCCGACCACAGCAGGCGGCCGGCCACGTCGACGACGGCGATCGAACCATGGTGGATGTTCTCGACCGCATAGCCGCCGGCGGCGTCGCGCTCGCGGTCCGGCGGATAGCCACGCGTCGTGGCGACGAGGGGGACAGGATGCATCGGTCGACTCCCGTGGATGGCCTTCGGAAGCCGCCACTGTAACGGATATCCGCCGCACGGCGCGCGCCCAAGCCGGCGTGAACGATGTCAAAAGCTATATGCATCCGCAGCAATTCGGGCCGGCTTTTCGACAGTTCATCCCCTGTTTTCGACGGTTTGGCGTTTCGCCGACGACGCTGGCGCACGCGCTTCCTACACTGTCATCACTCGCCGCACATTATCGACGCGGCGATATGAAAAACGGTGGACCCGTCGAGCATCCAGCGATCCTTTTGAAATCGTCGTCGCGGTCCGTTATAAATTTCGTATCTTGACTTCGGAGCAATCATGCGTATCCAACCAGTCCTGGTCTTCGCCGGTGCCGCCACCCTGTCGCTGTCCGCGTTCGCCGACCCGTCCATCGCGCCCTCGTCGGCCACCGCCACCGCCGTGCTGCCCCAGGCCCCGCTGTACGCCTACCGCCTGACCCAGGACGAAGCCGAGCACATGCACGGCGCGTTCCGCCTCACCGACGGCCGCACGATGACGGTGACGAGCAGGATGAACAAGCTGTACATCGACCTGGATGGCAAGCATGAAGAACTGGTGCCGGTCGCTCCCAAGAAATTCGTCACGCGCGACTCGGGCACCATCGTCTCGTTCAACCAGGTGCCGTTCGCGGACGAGGTCGTCGTCAACCAGGCCGCGCGCTGATGCGCGGCGCGGCGCACGGCCGGCCTGGCCGACGCGGTCCGGGCCGGCCCCAGTCAATGCGGCGCGAGCGGGGCGGCGCAGCCCCGGCGCCGCACCCTTTGCGGCAGGTGCGCGATTGACGGTTCAGATCGGCGCGCCGAAGCGCCCGGCCTGGTAATCGACGATCGCCTGCTGGATTTCCTCGCGCGTGTTCATCACGAACGGCCCGTGCGCCACGACCGGTTCGCGGATCGGCTCGGCATGGCCCAGCAGCAGCAGGCTGTCGTGGTCGGCCACGATCTCGATCTCGTCGCCCTGCGGTTCGAACTCGGCCAGGTGAGCGGCGCTGACCGTCTCCGGCACGCACTGGATGACGCCGCGCACCACGTACAGGAACACGTTGCGGTCGAGCAGGCCGTCCACGTGCAGGCGCGCTCCCGCCTTCATTTCCACGGTGCTCATGAAGACGCCCGTCAGCGATTCGATCGGACCCGTCACGCCGCGGTACGTGCCCGCCACGAGGTGCACGCGCGCCTTGCCGTCCGCGCTTTCCACGACCGGTATCCGGTCCGCCTGCAGGCCCACGTAGCGCGGCGCCGTCATCTTGAGCGCGGGCGGCAGGTTGACCCACAGTTGCAGGATCTCGAGCGGACCGCCGCGCTCCATGAACGCGGGCGGCGACACTTCCGCGTGCACGATGCCGCGGCCGGCCGTCATCCATTGCACGCCGCCGGGGCCGATGATGCTCTCGTGGCCGGCGCTGTCGCGGTGCGCCAGCAGGCCGTCGAGGATGAACGTCACGGTCTCGAAGCCGCGGTGCGGATGCGGCCCGAACGGCAGGCCGCGGTTGTGCGGCGGATAGACCTGCGGCCCGTGGTGGTTGAGGAACAGGAAGGGATCGATCTGGTCGAGACGCGGACTCGGTACGGGCCGCCGGGTAATGAGGTCGCCAATGTCGTCGCGCAGCGCGGAATGTACCCGCTGGATGATCTTGTGGGTCATGCTAGCCGTCCTCCATGTGTCGAGGCCATACGATACCCGATCGCACGCATTTCCCGCATCCCTGCTAGACTCGTTGCGCCTTTGCAATCATGGAGACAATGACAATGAATACGACAACATGCGCACGCAACCTGGCGGCGGCCATCAGCCTCGCGTGGGCGGCAAGCGCGACGGGGGCGCCGACCGCGACCCCGGCCGTGCCCGGCGACGCCGCGATCAAGGCGGCCAAACATGCCGTCACCACCTACCGCGACGACGTCGTCGCCACGCTGGCCAGGCTGGTCAGCTACAACACGGTGGCCGACAAGACCATTCCGTGCGAACGCAATCCGCGCCACCTGGCGTTCAAGGCTTACCTGAAGCAGGAAGCGGAGCGGCTGGGGCTGGACTTCAGCGATTACGGCTGCGTGGCCGTCGTCGGGCTCGGCAAGGGCGACGACCGCGTGGGCCTCGTCGCGCATGGCGACGTGCAGCCTGTCGATGCGAGCAAGTGGAAGAAGTCGCCGTTCGAGCTGGACGGCACGAGCGAACCGGGCCGCCTGCTGGCGCGCGGCGCCGAGGACGATAAGGGCCCCATCGCCACCGCGCTGTACGCGATGAAGTCGCTGAAGGACTTGCAGGTGCCGCTGTCCAAGCGCGTGGAGCTGTACGTCTACATGGCCGAGGAATCGGACTGGGGTCCGCTGGAAGCGTTCATGAAGACGCACACGCTGCCGCAGATGAACATCACGCTCGACGCCGAATACCCGGCCGTCACGGCGGAGAAGGGCTATGGCACGCTGGCCGTCACGATGCCGAAAACGGCCGCGGAGCCGCCTGAGGGCGCGCCCTTCGTGAAGGCATTCAAGGGCGGCTTCTTCGGCAGCCAGATCCCCGAGGACGCGCAGGCCCTCGTCGCCAACGCGACGCCGGCGCTGGAAGCGCAGATCCGCGCGCGCGCCGGCAAGCAGGTCGGCATGCACTATCAGTTCGAATGGAAGGACAAGGACCTGCTCGTCACGGCCAAGGGCCTGTCGGCGCACTCGTCCAAGCCGGAAGACGGCGTCAACGCCATCAGCATGCTGGCCGATGCGCTGGCCGTGCAGCCGTGGCCGGACACGACGGCCGGCGCCCTGGTGAACTTCCTCAACGACATGGTGGGCACCGGCTACTACGGCGAAAAATTCGGCAGCATCGCCTACCGCGACGCCTTCATGGGCCCGATGACGTTCGCGCCGACCGTGATCCGCCAGAAGGACGACGGCGGCATCGAGCTGGCGATCAACATCAGGAGGCCGCAGGGCAAGACCGCCGAACAGCTGACCAACGAGATCAATGCCGCGCTCGCGCAATGGCAGGGCGCGCACGTGCAGCTGGCGAACATCTCGGCGCAGATCGGCGACCCGTGGGTGCAGAAGGACGCGCCGCAACTGCCGGTGCTGATGAAGACGTTCGCGTACTTCACCGGGATCAAGGACCCGAAGCCGGTCGCCATCGGCGGCGGCACCAATTCGCGCCTGTTCCCGCATGCCGTCAGCTTCGGTCCGGCCATGCCGCACACGGTCTACACGGGCCATTCGGAACACGAGTTCATCACCAACAAGCAGTTGCTGCTGAACCTCGAGATGTACACGGCGGTCCTCGCCGAGCTGGCCAAATAACGACCCATTGGAGCGCCGCCCGTGCCCGCTCGCGGGGGCGCTTCAAGATTTTGGTCACTGGACCGTCGTGTAGGTCCTCTTCTCGCCAAAAAGTGTAAATCCTTCCAAAAGTTTTGTAGGTTTGAGCCTACATGACGTCCTTCTTCATAGGGAAAAAATGCCTGTCCGGCGCCTTTTCCCTAGGAGAGACAGCAGACCGCGCCACGGCCCCCGGACGTCCCTCCGCGCGGCCCGTTGATTGTCGGAAAAGCTAGAGCTGACTGCAAGAAAATGTGGCGAAAACGCCATGATAGGATCAAGCCTGACCGCGACCGGATACCCGACGTCGCGCAAGGAGCAATGCCTGACCTGTCGATGCCATGCACAGCCGAGACCTGATAAAACCTGACGGAAGACACCTGACGTTGTACAGCAACCGGCCCATCCCGGACGGCATCGTCGCGACCAGCCCCTTCGCCGAGCCGCAGCACGCCAACCCGCACCTGCGCTGGCATGCGCTGCGCGGCGAGTGGGTCGCGTATGCCGCGTTCCGCCAGAATCGCACCTATCAGCCGCCGCCGCAGTACAACCCGCTCGCACCCACGCGCGACCCCGAGCACCCGACCGAGATGCCGGCCGGCGACTACGAGATCGCCGTGTTCGACAACCGCTTCCCGTCGCTGGCGCTCGACGCGCACGACCCGCCCACGTTGACGGTGCCGAGCGCGCCCGCGAACGGGCAGTGCGAGGTCGTCGTGTTCACGCAGGACCCGCAGGCGGCGCTGGGCCGCCTGCCGTTGGCGCACATCGAACTGCTGCTCGACGTGTGGGCCGACCGCACGCGGCGCTTCCAGGGCCGGCACCACATCCAGTACGTGCTGCCATTCGAGAACCGCGGCGCCGAAGTGGGCGTCACCCTGCACCATCCGCACGGCCAGATCTACGCCTACCCGTTCGTGCCGCCGGTGCCCGCGCGCCAGCTGGCGCAGGAGCGCGAGTACTACCTGCAGCACGCCGCGAGCCTGCTTGGCGACATGGCGCGCGCCGAAGCGGAGGACGGCAAGCGCGTGCTGTACGAGGACGGGCACGCGATCGCCTTCGTGCCGGCCTGCGCGCGCTATCCGTACGAGGTGTGGGCGATGCCGACGGCACCCTGCCGCGATTTCGCGGCGCTCACGCCGGCGCAACGGAGCAGCCTGGCGCGCGCGTTGAAGACGGTGCTGCTCAAGTTCGACAGCCTGTGGGAGCGCCCGTTCCCCTACCTGATGACGTGGTACCAGGCCCCGACCGACGGCGCCGATCACCCCGAGACGCAGCTGCACTGCCAGTTCTATCCGCCGTACCGCACGCGCGACCGCTTGAAATACCTGGCCGGCACCGAGATCGGCGCCGGCATGTTCGCGATGGACGTGCTGCCCGAAACCACCGCGTACGAGCTGCAGCAGGTCGACGTGCGGCTGGAGGCGGCGGCATGAGCACGCTGCCGGACCCCCGCGCCGCCGAAGTGGCGGACAAGCTCGCCCTGCTGCGCGCGGCGCTGGCGGAAACGGGCGCCGGAGCGCTGCGCCTGCGCAGCACCGACTGGTTCGCGTGGACGACGGCGGGCGGCGATTCGGCCGTGCTGCTGGCCGCCGACTGCGGCGTGGCGGAGGTGCTCGTCACGCGCGACGACGCCGTCGTGCTGACCGACGCCATCGAGGCCGAACGCCTGCGCCTGGAACAGGTGCCGGCCGGCTTCACGTTCCACATCGCGCCGTGGGCCGAGACGGAGCTGCGCGAGACCTATGTGCTGGGCGCGGCCCACGGCGGCGCCGTGCTGTCCGACCGCCCGCGCAACGGCAATGGCAACGGCATCGACGAGCAGCCGCTGCCCGCGAGCCTGCGCCTGCGCCGCATGGTGCTGCAACCGTCCGAGCACGACCGCTACCGCGCGCTGGGTGCCGAGGCGACCGCCGCGATGACGGCGACGCTGCGCGCCGCGCGTCCGGACTGGACGGAGCTCGACCTGGCGGCGGCGGGCGCGCAGGCGCTGTGGCGGCGCGGTATCCAGCCCGCGCTCGTGCTGGCCGCGGGCAGCAGGCGGCTGCCGGCGTTCCGCCATCCCGTGCCCACGCACGACACGCTCGGCGCGCGCGCCATGCTCGTGTTCTGCGCGCGGCGCCACGGCCTCGTCGCGAGCCTGTCGCGCGCCGTCGCGTTCGGGCCGCTGTCCGACGACGAGCGCAACGCCGAGGCCGACCTGCTGCAGGTCGAGGCCACCGGCCTGGATGCCGTGCGTCCGGGCCAGTCGCTGGCCGCCGTCTATCACGCCTTCGATGCCGCCTACCGCCATGCCAACCGGCCGGACGCGATCCGCGAGCACCACCAGGGCGGCATCGCGGGCTATCTGGCGCGCGAGATCGTCGCCAGCCCCAGCACCGCGACCGGCATCGAGACCGGCATGGCGTTCGCGTTCAACCCGAGTTTCGCCGGCATGAAAGTGGAAGACACGTTCCTGCTCGGGGCAAGCGGCCTGGAAAACCTGACGCTCGACGCGGACTGGCCGGCGACGACAATCCAGGGCCGCGCGCGGCCCACATGGCTGGAGGTGGCATGACATGAACAATCCCGAGACCTTCTTCGGCGGCGCCCCGGAGGCGCACGCGTCGGCGCCCGGCCGCGTCAACCTGCTGGGCGAGCACACCGACTACAACGACGGCTACATGCTGCCCGTGGCGACGCCGCAGCGCACCGAGGTCGCGCTCGCGCACAGCCACGACGACCAGCACCACCTGTATTCCGGCACGCTGGACGGCAACGTCACGTTCGCGGCGAAGGGCGGCAGCGCGCCGCAGGGCTTCGGCAGCTATATCGAAGGCTGCATCCGCCTCGTGGAAGCGACGGGCGTCCTCGTGCCGCCGCTGCGCGTGTTCGTGACGACGAACCTGCCCGTCGGCTCGGGCCTGTCGTCGTCGGCCGCGCTCGAAGTGGCGATGCTGCGCGCCATGCGCAACCTGCTCGGCTTCACGCTCGACAACGTCAAACTCGCGCAGATCGCCCAGCGCGCCGAGATCGAATACGCGCGCGTCAACTGCGGCATCATGGACCAGATGGCGTCCAGCCTGTGCGACGAGCGGAACATGCTGTTCATCGACGCGCGCACGCTGGAGCACCATCTCGTGCCGATGCCGTCCGGGACGGAACTGATCGTCGTCGACTCCGGCGTGCCGCGCACGCTTGCGGCCAGCAAGTACAACGAGCGCCGCGCCGAATGCGAAGAGGCGTCGCGCAAGCTGGGCGTGCGCGCGCTGCGCGACGTGACGGATCCGGCGGCGGTCGAAGCGCTGCCCGAGCCGCTGCGCCGGCGCGCCCGCCACGTCGTGCTGGAAGACCTGCGCGTGCTGGAAGCGGCGCGGGGCGTGCCGGCCGAACGTTTCGGTGAACTGATGAACGCGTCGCACGAGAGCCTGCGCGACGACTACGAAGTGTCAATTCCCGAGCTCGACCAGCTGGTGGCCGCGCTGCGTGCCGCGCCCGGCGTGCTCGGTGCACGCCTGACCGGCGCCGGATTCGGCGGGGCCACCGTCGCATTGTGTCGGGCCGAAGGTAAAGGAAATTCGGCAAGACAGGCAGCGGAAACTGCACTCTCCACCTACAACAAAGCTGGACGCCAGGGACGCATCCTGATCCCGGTCCCGACCCAAGGAAAGGAAAACAATGAGCCAGTTTGAGTATCCCCGCCCGCAGCTGGTCCGCGACAATTGGATCAACCTGAACGGTAAATGGCGCTTTCGTTTCGACGATGAGCTGGTCAACAAGATGCCGGAAGGCGTGCAAGGCTGGACCCACGAGATCAACGTGCCGTTCGCGCCCGAGACCGAGATGTCCGGCATCCAGGACACCGGTTTCCACCGCTTCTGCTGGTACGAACGCGACTTCGAGCTGATGCCGTCCGAGGACCGCGTCATCCTGCACTTCGGCGCCGTCGATTATTTCGCGCGCGTCTGGGTCAACGGCCAGCTCGTGGCCGAGCACGAGGGCGGCCACACGCCGTTCCGCGCCGACATCACGCCCGCCGTGCGGCCCGACGGCAGGCAGACCGTGACCGTGTTCGTCGAAGACGATCCGGCCGACCTGGCCAAGCCCCGCGGCAAACAGGACTGGCTGCTGGAACCGCACTCGATCTGGTATCCGCGCACGACCGGCATCTGGCAGACCGTGTGGGTCGAACGGGTGGCGCGCACCTTCATCCAGACCTTGCGCTGGACGCCGTTGTTCGAAACCTTCGAGATCGGCTGTGAAGTGATCGCCGGCGGCGACATCCAGGAAGACATGTTCGCCGAGGTCAAGATCTGGCACGGAGATCAATTGCTGGCGGACGACAACTACAAGCTGCTGGCCGGCGAGGCGAACCGCAAGATCGCGCTGTCCGACCCCGGCATCGACGATTCCCGCAACGAATTGCTGTGGAGCCCGGAGCGTCCGACCTTGCTGGATGCCGAGGTGATCCTGCGCTGCGGCGACAGGATCGTCGACCACGTGAAATCGTACACGGCGCTGCGCTCGTTCCACATCAACCGCGACCGGCTGCTGCTGAACGGCCGCCCGTATCCGCTGCGCCTCGTGCTCGACCAGGGCTACTGGACCGAGTCGTTCCTGACGGCGCCGTCGGACGCGCACCTGAAGCGCGACGTCGAACTGGCCAAGCTGATGGGCTTCAACGGCGTGCGCAAGCACCAGAAGATCGAGGATCCGCGCTACCTGTACTGGGCCGACAAGCTGGGGCTGCTCGTGTGGGAAGAGATGCCCTCGGCCTACCGCTTCGCGCCGCGCGCGATCACGCGCATGGTCAAGGAATGGACCGAGGCCATCGAGCGCGACTACAGCCACCCGTGCATCATCGTGTGGGTGCCGTTCAACGAATCCTGGGGCGTGCCGAACTTGACATTGACCCAGGCGCACCGCAACGCGGTCGAGGCGCTGTACCACCTGACGCGCACCCTCGATTCGACCCGCCCGGTGATCGGCAACGACGGCTGGGAAGCGTCGGCCACCGACATCCTGGGCATCCATGACTACGACTGCAACCCGGACAAGCTCAAGGCGCGCTACGAGGTCAGCGACCCCGTGCGCACGCTGTTCGATCAGCGCCGCCCCGGCGGACGCATCCTGACCTTGGACGGCTTCCCGCACCGCGGCCAGCCCATCGTGCTCACCGAATTCGGCGGCATCGCGTACGACCCGAACGCGACGCCCGAGGACGGCACGTGGGGCTATACCCGTGCCCATACGGCCGAGAGTTATCACGCGCTGTACCAATGCCTGCTGAAAGTGGTCAACGAGACCTTCATGTTCAGCGGCTTCTGCTATACCCAGTTCGCCGACACGTTCCAGGAAGCGAACGGCCTGCTCAACGCGGACCGTACGCCCAAGCTGCCGTTCGAGTTGATCAGCGCGGCGACGCGCAACGTCACCCTCGAACCGAAGGACGTGGAAGAGGAGGGAGAAGGGCCGGGCGTGAGTTGACACGTCGAAAAACCTACTGCGCGTTGCACTGCCGTCCTGCGATGCTCACTGTACTCGCGTACAGCTGCGCTTCTCGAACGGCATTGCGGCCGCTCGCTACGGTTTTTCGAGGTGTCGTGACTTATGAGAGGTACGCGCCGCCCGGCGCGCTCCGAACCCTGTCGCGAGCACGGCACCCGCAGGGCGCCTGCCCCATCGCCGCGCGGCCGCGCATGGTCGCGCTGTCGGATGGGCACGCCCGTCCGTGCCGCGCGAAGGCGTTCGCCGTCGCGCCGCGGCGCGGGCGGTCGGCCCGCACCGATTCGATCAACCGACCGCCCGTAGCGGGCGAAGAAGGAGCCCATCATGTCCACGATCGTCGTTTTCAGCCACCTGCGCTGGGATTTCGTGTTCCAGCGGCCGCAGCACCTGCTGTCGCGCCTGGCCCAGCATTATCCGATCCTGTTCGTCGAAGAGCCCGTGTACGATGACGGCGCCCCGTTCATGGAGAGGTCCAGTCCGGCGCCGAACGTGACCGTGTGCCGCGCGCACACCCCGATCCACGCCAACGGCTTCCACGACGAGCAGCTGCGGCTGCTCCAGCCCATGGTCGCGCAGCTGGCACCACCGGGCGAGGAAGTCGTCGCGTGGTTCTACACGCCGATGGCGCTGCCGCTGCTGCAATCGCTGCGGCCCGCGCTCGTCGTGTATGACTGCATGGATGAACTGGCGTCGTTCAGGAATCCACCCAAGCAATTGCTGCAGCGTGAAAGCGCGCTGCTCTCCATCGCCGACCTCGTGTTCGCCGGCGGTCCCAGCCTGTACGAGGCGAAGCGCCACCGCCACCCGAACGTCCACTGCTTTTCCAGCAGCGTCGACGTCGTGCATTTCCAGCAGGCGCTGGACCGCACGCGCACGCATGCGCAGCAGGACGGCATCCCGCATCCGCGCCTGGGCTTCTACGGCGTGCTGGACGAGCGCTTCGACCCGGACCTCGTGGGCGCCGTGGCGGAAAGCCATCCCGAATGGCAGATCGTGCTGGCCGGACCGATCGTCAAGATCGATCCGGAGCGTCTTCCACGCCGCCCCAACATCCATTACCTGGGCCAGCAGTCGTACGGCGCGCTGCCCGACCTGCTGGCCGGCTGGGACGTCTGCCTGATGCCGTTCGCCATCAACGAGGCGACGAAATACATCAGCCCGACCAAGGTGCTCGAATACATGGCGGCCCAGCTGCCGATCGTCAGCACGCCGATCGCCGACGTCGCCAATCCGTACGGCCACGTCGTCGCCATCGCGGGCACGAGCGACGAATTCGTCGCCGCCTGCGAGGCCGCGCTGGCGCAGACGCCTGAACAGCGCCGCCACATGGTCGAGGCGATGCAGGCCGTCGTCGCGGCCACGTCGTGGGACAACACGGCCGCGCGCATGCGCGAGCTGATCGACACGGCGCCGCCGCACACGGACCGGCGCGCCACCCCGCGCAGCCTGGATGCGGCCGGCGATGCGGCCGCGGTCTCGCTGCGCGGCGACGCCCGGCGCGGCTCGAAGGTGAACGCCTTGCGCGCGCACGAGCCGCACGTGGGTACGATCGTCATCGGTGGCGGCCCGACGGGCCTGTCGGCCGCCTACCACCTCGGCGCGGACACGCTGCTGCTGGACCGCAACGAGACCGTCGGCGGCTGGTGCCGCTCGATCGAAGATCACGGCTTCACGTTCGACCATGCCGGCCACATCATGTTCTCGAACGACCCGTACGTCCTCAAGATGTACGAGGTGCTGCTGGGCGATAACGTGCACTGGCAGAACCGCGAGGCGTGGATCTACAGCAAGGGCGTCTACACGCGCTATCCGTTCCAGGGTGCGCTGTACGGCCTGCCGCCCAAGGTCATCACCGAATGCGTGATCGGCGCCATCGAGGCCCGCTACGAAAGCGCCGAGGGCAAGACGGCGGCCGCGCAAGCCGTCGACGACTGCTGCGCCGACGGCACGGCGGACGTGTGCAATACCGATCGCGCGGTCAAAGGCGAGGTGCGGAACTTCGAGCAATTCATCTACAAGGTGTGGGGCAAGGGCATCGCGAAGCACTTCGCGATCCCGTACAACCGCAAGATCTGGACCGTGCCGCTGGCCGAGATGGAAACGTCGTGGCTGGGCGGCAGGGTGCCGCTGCCGAACCTGGAAGAAATCATCCAGGGCGCGCTGGAGCCGTCGCCGAAACCGCTGGGGCCGAACGCCCGCTTCGGCTATCCTTTGAAAGGCGGCTTCCAGGCGCTGATGAATGGCTTCCTGCCCCACATCAAGGGCAAGATCGAACTGAATGCGGACGTCGTGAAAGTGCTGCCGCGCGACCACATCGTCGCCCTGCGCGACGGCCGCCGCTTCCGCTACGACGATTTGATTTCCACGATGCCGCTGCCGGAACTGGTCAAGGCGATCGGCGACGAGGCGCCGGAAGAGGTGAGGGCGGCGGCGAAAGGCCTGCGCCACGTGTCGATCCGCTGCGTGAACGTCGGCATCGACCGCGTCGCCACGGACAAGCACTGGATCTACTACCCGGAAGACACGATCTTCCACCGCATCTTCGTGCAGGGCAATGCGAGCCCGGGATGCAATGCGCCGGGCGGTTTCGGCTTCACCTGCGAGATTTCGTACTCGCCCACTAAACCGCTGCCCGTCGACGGCGACGCGCTGATCGCCCGCGCCATCGAGGATTGCCGCAAGGTCGGCATGATCCGGGACGGCGATACGATCCTCGCCGCGAACCAGGTCGACATGCCGTACGCCTACGTGCTGTACGACCACGCGCGCGCCCGCAACGTCGCGACGTGCAAGGCCTGGCTGAAGCAGTTCGACATTACCCTTGTCGGCCGCTACAGCGAGTGGGAATACTACAACTCCGACCATGCCCTGCTGGCGGGCAAGCGCGGCGCGGACATCGTGCGTGCCAAGCGTACCCAGGCGCAGCAGGTCGGGGCGGAATAGGTCGGGGCGGAATAAGAGACAGCGCCCGGACACGACGCCGGGCGCCGCTTCGTCGTGCTCAGTGTTGAATCATGCCGCCGGTCAGGCTCACCCGGTCGCCGGTGCGGAAATCGGGCGTGGTCTGCTGCGTCACGACCTGGGTGCTGCCGTCGTCCATGCGCAAGGTGACGCGATAGGCGCGGTCGGCGGAGCTGCCGGTAGTGCCGCCCGCGCTGCTGCCCATTGCTCCGCTGGCGTTGCTCTCGCCACTGGTCGCGGCACTGCTCGACCCCGGAACGGCTTCGATGGCGGCGACGGTGGCATTCGGGCTCGTGGGCGCCGCCGTGGCGCTCTGGCCTTGCGTCATGGTGCCGGCGCTGTCATAACCGGTCGAGCTGCCCGCCGTCCCGGAACTGCCGGACGATCCGGAAGATCCGGAAGATCCCGAGCTGCCGGTGCCGCCGCCCCAGCTGCCCGACCCCTGCGATCCGGTGCCGCCGCCGGTGCCCGACATGCCGCCGCTGTTCGACGTGCCGGTGGCCGTGCCGCTGCTGCCGGTCTCGCCGCTGGTGCCGCTGGTGCCGCTGCTGCCCATGCCTCCGCCGCGCCAGGAACTGCACGCGGACAGCCCGACGGCGAGCGCCAGCAAGCCCGCCAGGAAGACGCTCTGGTGTTTTTGCTTCATGATCAACTCCTTCTGATGGGATGGTAGGTGAGTGACGATGCCGCGTGCCACCTTGTTAAGAGGGCTGTTCGGTATCGGCGTTCAAGCTGCCTCCAGTTGAGCATGAGCCACGTCAAAGTCGTGACAAATAGCGGCAGGGCGCTCGGGGGTCAGCGTTCGGCGTCGACGGGCGCGCGCGACGCCAGCAGGGCCAGCACGCTGCTGATGACGATGGCGGCGCTGACGTCGACGGCCCAGTCGCGCACGTCGGCGCCGCGATAGGGGAAGAAACTTTGCACGAACTCGTCGCCGGCACCCATCACGGCGACCGCCAGCACGGCCTTGCAGGCGCGGGCCAGCGCGCCGCCGCGGCTGCCGACGAACCACAGCGCGGCGAGCACGGCATAGGCGATCGAGTGCAGAACCGGCCCCGGCGCGTAGGCGCCGATGTCGGCCCGTGCGCCCGGGATGTTGCCCGTCGTGATGATCGTCAGGTACATCAGGACGGCGCCCGCGAGGCACAGCAGGCGCCTGTGTGGATATTGCAGGAACGTGGACAAATACGCTGTCATGACAAGGTCAGGTCGAAAAACGCTCACCTTACCACGCCCGTTGTGCGCTCGTACAAACGTGCGTGACAGCGTCGGGTTGATACCGCGCCCGGCGGCGCACCGGGCCTCAGATCGTGAGGGCCGGCGCGCCGTTCGGATAGTGGGCGTCGAAGCAGCTGGCGCAGTCGGTGCAGAATAAATGGGCCACGCGTACCGCCGACTGGCGCAGGACCAGTTTCAGGTGGCCGCTCTGGCATTTGGGACAGATCTCCCGGACAGTGCCGAAAGTCAGTACGTGAAGGGGTTGCCCTTCATCGTCGAGATGGTCGATCACCATGCGCGGGTTCAGTTCGCTGAGAACCAGACAATCTTCCGGTTCCGCGTGGCGGCGGCGCGATGGATCGGGTTGCTGCTGGAGTGGCGACATCGTCTCAGGCACAGGTAAAGTCATTGGACCGGCTCCCTTCCATGTTGGCGTGTTGTCCGTGCGCGAAATGTAAAAAATCGCGAGGCGCAGGGTTCATCATAGCGGAATCTGAAGATGGTTCAAGCACAACAGCACGTAATTGTGCGGTGCGTGGCAGACACGACAATAAAATACGGAACAAAAAAATGCCCGCCAACGGAGGACGGGCACAACCCAAGATCGGGCCAAGAGACGCGGAATTCGGTGCGGTGTGCCGCGAACAGCACACCTTCTGCGATCACGCATATCGGTTGCGTGTATGCAGATGAACCCAGTATAGGCAGAGAATGTGACTTGACCATGACACTCGTCAATGGTGCGCGTCTTTGGTCCGGAACGTTTACGGATGGGCTCGGTCCGCATGACGACGATAAAAAAAAAGCCCGCTGGTTGAGCGGGCTTCAAACTATTTTCTTGGAGGAGAATAGTGGAGACAGGTGCGATTATGCTGCACTGCGATATACGTGTCCAATGATGAATTCGGATACCAGTTATTACCTGGCGTAATAATGGTTGGGCTCGCCTCGCGTCAATCGCTGACCGGCACCGTGTAATTCAGCGCCATGCGGCCGCCATCCGCGTACAGCGTCTGGCCCGTGATGTACGAGGCGTCGTCGCCGGCGAGGAAGGCGGCGATGCCGGCGATCTCGTCCGGTTCGCCGCACCGGCCCAGCGGCGTGCGCGACAGGACCGTGTGGCGCGCTTCCGGGTTGCCCAGCACGGCCTGCCTGGCCAGTTCCGTCAAGATCGTGCCCGGGCCGATCGCATTGACGCGGATGCCGTGCTGGGCCAGGCTGATCGAGGACACGCGCGTGAGCTGGTTGACGCCGCCCTTCGACACCACGTACGGGATCTGGTTCGGAATCGCCAGCTCCGCATTGACGCTCGACATGTTGATGATGCAGCCGCTCTGGCGCTTCACCATCTCGCGGGCGACGGCCTGGCTGCACAGGAACATGGACTTGAGGTTGATGCGCAGGACGCGGTCGAAATCTTCCTCGGCCAGGTCGAGGAAATCGGCGGCATGGGTCACGCCCGCGTTGTTGACCAGGATGTCGACGTGGCCGAACGCGGCCAGGGTGGCGGCCACCATTGCGTCGACGTCGGCTTTCACGCTCACGTCCGCCCGGAAGAAGCGCGCCGCCTCGCCCAGCGCATCGGCCGCGGCCGCGCCCTCGGGACGTACGTCGACGAGCATCACGCGCGCGCCCTCGCGCACGTAGCGCGCGGCGCACGCATGGCCGATGCCCTGGCTGGCGCCGGTGACGATGGCGACTTTCTGGCTGAGTTTCATGGGTTTCCTCGCTGCTGAAAAAGACAAAGGCCGCCATTGTAGCGGCACCTGTGTGGCGGCCGGCACAGGCCGGCCCCGATTTTCAGAGCATCACCGGCCGGTCGGGCAATTCGTTCGGCCGCGCGCCGCCGGACGGGAAATGGCTGCGCAGCAGCTGGTTCACCTGGGCGACCGCGGCCAGGGTCGCGGCGCGGAATTCGCCGCGGCCAAAGCCGAGCGTCATCGTGTCGCACACGCCCTGCCACGTGGCGGCGGGTATCTTGCGATCGATGCCCCGGTCGGCAATGATATCGACCTTGCGGTCGGCCAGGTTCACGTAGATCAACACGCCGCAATTGTCCTCGGTGTCCCAGATGCCGTAGTCGGCGAACAGGGCGATGGCGCGCTGGCGGTTCGTCACGCCGGCCCAGGCCAGCGACAGCGGCAAGCCCTTTTCGACGATCAGCCGCACTTCGCCCCGGTGGGTCTGCTCGCCGGCCGTGATGGCTTCCGTGATGGCGCCGAGGGCGTCCGGCGGAAACGCGCGCTCCGCTTCGTTGCGGGTGCTGAACAGGTGGCGCAGCGCGCGCCGCAGGCGGCTCGGTTCGGCCATCACCAGTCTCCCGAGGCGCCGCCGCCGTCGAAGCTGCCGCCGCCGCCGCCGGAGAATCCCCCGCCGCCGCCGTCCGAAAAGCCGCCGGAAAAGCCGCCGCCGCCGCGCCAGCGGTCGTCGTCGTTATGATGGTGGGCGGCATTGGCCAGGATGTTGCCGAGGATGAAGCCGGTCGTGCCGCTGCCCCAGCCGGCGCCGTAGCGGCCCGGCTGGCCCGCCTGGCCGAATTGGGCCAGGCGCGTGCGGCGCGGGCGGAAGATCGAGCGGACGACGACGATGCCGACGAGAAGCAGGAAGATGCTGACGACGATCCCGGGACCGCCTTCGTCATCCTGCTGCGCCGGTGTTTGCGCCTGCGGCGCCGGGAATTTTTCCTGGTTCAGCAGCGTCTCGATGGCGCCGACGCCCGCGACGAGGCCGCCGTACCAGTCCTGCTGGCGGAAGTGCGGGGCGATCGTGTCTTCCAGGATGCGTTTCGATTGCGCGTCGGTGAGGACGCCCTGCACGCCGCGCCCCGCCTCGATGCGCAGGCGCCGCAGCGCCTTCGGGTTGTCTTTCGCGACCAGCAGCAGCACGCCGTCGTCGACGCCCTTGCGCCCCAGTTTCCAGGCGTCGGCCACGCGGATGCCGTACTGCTCGATGGCTTCCGGTTCCGTCGACGCCACGAGCAGCACGGCGATCTGGCTGCCCGTCTTGGTTTCGTAATCGGCCAGCACGCTTTCCAGTTTCTGGCGCTGGTCCGGCGTCAGCATGCCGATCTCGTCGGTGACGCGCGCGCGCAGCGGCGGCACCGGCTTGAACTGTGCTTGCGCATGGGCGGAGCAGGCCAGCATCAGCGTCAGGACCCAGGCCCACAGCAGGCGCGGCAGGGTGTTCATGGCATGGCCTTATTTGCCGAAGTTGACGGCCGGCGCCGTCGAGATCGACTTCTCGTTCTCGACCGTGAACGAAGGCTTGGCCTGGTAGCCGAACATCATCGCGGTCAGGTTGGTCGGGAAGCTGCGCACGGTCACATTGTAGTCCTGGACGGCCGCGATATAGCGCTGGCGCGCCACCGTGATGCGGTTTTCCGTGCCTTCCAGCTGCGACTGCAGGTCGCGGAAGCTGGCGTCGGCCTTCAGTTGCGGATAATTCTCGGACACGGCCATCAGGCGCGACAGTGCGTTCGACAGTTCGCCCTGCACCTGCTGGAATTTCTGGAAGGCTTCCGGATTATTCAGGACTTCCGGCGTGATCTGGAAGCTGGTCGCGGCGGCGCGCGCCCGCGTGACGGCTTCCAGCGTATCCTTTTCGTGCGTCGCATACCCCTTGACCGTGTTCACCAGGTTCGGAATCAGGTCGGCGCGGCGCTGGTACTGGTTGACGACCTCGGCCCAGGCGGCCTTGGTGGCCTCGTCCTTGGCCTGGAACTGGTTGTAGCCGCAGCCCGACAGCAGGGTGGCGGCCAGTACGGCGGCCAGCAGCATGCCGGCCCAGCGCGTAAACAGGGAAGGTTTCATCTGACGATCCGTAACAAGTTGTCGAATGGCCAAAATATACCTGAAATGACATCGCATTGGCGAGACGGACAGGGCTGCACGCTACAATAGCGGGTTTGCAATCAGATCAGAGAGGCCGCCATGAACTTCATCGACAAACTGAACGCCGCCTGGCGCCGCAACGATTCCCTGCTGTGCGTGGGACTCGACCCGGACACGGCCCGCTTTCCCGCGCACCTGCGCGACCGGCCGGACGGCATCGTGGCGTTCTGCAAGGCCATCATCGATGCCACCGCCGACCTCGCCTGCGCCTTCAAGCCGCAGATCGCCTACTTCGCCGCCCTCGGCGCGGAAGACCAGCTGGAAGCCATCTGCGCCTACCTGCGCGAACGCTACCCGCACATCCCGCTGATCCTCGACGCCAAGCGCGGCGACATCGGCGCCACCGCCCACCAGTACGCCCGTGAAGCGTTCGAGCGCTACGGCGCCGACGCCGTCACCGTCAACCCGTACATGGGGTTCGATTCCGTCGAGCCGTACATGGCGTGGGCCGACCGCGGCGTGATCGTCCTGTGCCGCACGTCGAACGCGGGCGGTTCCGACCTGCAGTTCCTGGACGTGGGCGGCCAGCCGCTGTACCAGCACGTGGCGCGCCTCGTCGCGGAAAAGTGGAACAAGAACGGCCAGTGTGCCCTCGTCGTGGGCGCCACCTTCCCGGAAGAACTGGCGCAGGTGCGCGCCATCGTCGGCGACATGCCGCTGCTTGTGCCGGGCGTCGGCGCCCAGGGCGGCGACATCGAGGCGACCGTCACATCGGGGCGCACGGCCAGCGGCGCGGGCATGATGATCAATTCCTCGCGCGCCATCCTGTATGCGCAGCCGCAGGGCGCCGAAGATTTCGCAGCAAGCGCGCGCCGCGTGGCGCTCGAGACGCGCGACGCGATCAACCGCTACCGCGGCTGAGCCTCGCCGCGCTGCCGGGCGCCCGCCAGGTAGCGCATCCCGACCGCCAGCGCGGCGACGCCGGACGCGGCGGCGACACCCAGCGCCCAGCGCGGGCCGGCGTGGTCGGCCACCCAGCCGACGATCGGCGCGCCGACCGGCGTCGTGCCCAATGCGATGCCGAGCCGTACGGCCATCACCCGGCCGCGCATCGCGGGTTCGGTCGACAGCTGGATCAGGCTGTTCGACGTATTGGTGAAGGTGAGGGCCGCCACGCCCGTGAGCGCCAGCGCGGCGGCGAACCACGGATAGCCCGGCGCGACGGCCGCGAGCAGGCAGCCGACGCCGAACACCCCGGCGCCGATCACCAGCGCGCCGAAATGCGTACGCTCGCGGCCGGCGGCGAGCAGGGCGCCGATGACGCTCCCGACGGCCATCGTCGACGACAGCAGGCTGTAGCCGCGCGCATCCGTGTGGAATACGGACACGGCCATGGTGCCGATGAAGATCGGGAAATTCAGGCCGAACGTGGCGATCAGAAACAGCATGGCGAGGATCGCCATCAGGTCCGGCCGCTTCCACACATAGCGCAGGCCGTCGAGCATCCCGCGCGCGCTGCCGCCGGACGCCCGCGGGTGCGCGTGCAGCTCGCTCTTGCGCAGCCACGCCAGCGAACCCAGCACGGCAACGTACGACAGGCCGTTGATCAGGAACGCCCACCCGGTGCCGACGCCGGCGATCAGGAGACCGGCGGCGGCCGGGCCGATCATCCGGGCGGCATTGAACGACGTCGAATTCAGCGCGACCGCGTTCGGCAGGTCGGCATCGCCGACGAGCTGCGCCACGAAGGTCTGGCGCACGGGCGCGTCGAACGCCGACGCGCAGCCGAACAGGAAGGCGAACACGTACACCTGCCACAGCTGGACGATGCCCGCGATCGTCAACAGGCCCAGCGCCAGCGCGAGCATGCCCATGACCGCCTGGGTGGCCATCATGAGCTTGCGCTGGTCGACGTGGTCGGCGGCCCAGCCGGTCCAGGGCAGCAGCAGCAGTTGCGGCCCGAACTGCAGGGCCATGACCGTGCCCACGGCCGAGGCATTGTGGTGCGTCAGCTGGGTGAGCACGAGCCAGTCCTGGGCCGTGCGCTGCATCCACGTGCCGACGTTCGAGACGAGGGCGCCCATGGCCCAGAGGCGGTAGTTGAAGTTTTTTAAGGAACGGAATGCGCGGGCCATCAGGATTTTCGTAGGGTGGGCGGCCCTCCGCCCACGCGTGACGTTTGCGGCATGTTGGCGAACGCGTGGGCACGGCGTGCCCACCCTACCGAAACGCATACGGCAACGGTCAATAGCGGCTCGGGGCGATCATCTCCGCGTAATCATACAGCGCGCCCAGGATTTCCTCAGCCCGCTCGTCCGCCGTTTCGGACAGCGCGTCGATCTCGGCGAACAACTGGTCGATCGTGCGCGCCCCGCCGGCGCCGTCGAACAGGCGCGCGGCGCGGTGGTCTTCCCACGCCTGCTGCTCGTCTTCGCCCAAGGTGTGCGGGAAGTTGCGCGCGCGGTAGCGGAACAGCAGGTGCGCCAGGCGCTCGTCCTCGAACGACGGGCGCAGCGTCGCCAGCTTCGGCGCGGCCTCGGTCCGCAGCGATTCCAGCCGGCGCCGGTCGCCGTTCGAGACGAAGCCGCCGTACAGGTCTTCGTCGACGTCGGCCGCCGCCGCGCCGGTCTCGCGCTGGTACACTTTCTGCCAGACCGCCGCCATGTCCGGCCCGGCGGCCGCGCTGCGCGCATGCGCGAGGCACTGGTCGACGTCGAGTTCCCAGCGCGCGGCCATCTGCGTGCTCAGCGTTTTCAGATTGCCGACCAGCATAGGCGACTTGTTCAGGTGCACGCTCTTGATGGGCAGCCGGGTCATGCCCTCGGGCATGTCGGCGGTGCGGGTGAACAGGCGCTGGCGGATCGTCTCGACGTTCAGGCCGAACAGTTCGGACGGATCGTGGCGGCAGTCCCACACGAGGACTTCGTTCTTGTTGGTCGGGTGCGTGGCCAGCGGCCAGACCATCGCAAGGCAGCCGCGCTCGGCCGGGAACATGCCCGAGACGTGCAGGACAGGCTGGCGCAGCGCGCGGTCGAGGTGGAGGCCCATCTGTTCCGCCACCTTGTCCTTGCGGCGCAGTTCGAGGCAGAACTCGAACAGCTTCGGTTGCTTGCTGCGCAGCAGGCGCGCCAGCGCGATGGTGGCGCGCACGTCGGACAGGGCGTCGTGCGCGGCTTCGTGCACGAGGCCATTGTCGCGCGCGAGGTGTTCAAGCTTGAAGCTGGGGCGGCCGTCGTCGTGGCGCGGCCACGTGATGCCGTCCGGACGGAGCGCATAGGCCATGCGCACGACGTCGAGCATGTCCCAGCGGCCGCAACCGTTCTGCCATTCGCGCGCATACGGGTCCATCAGGTTACGCCACAGCAGGAAGCGCGTGACTTCGTCGTCGAAGCGGATCGTGTTGTAGCCGACGCCGATCGTGCCCGGCTCGGAGAACGCGGCGCAGATGCGGGCTGCGAACTCGTGCTCGGGCACGCCGTGCTCCAGGCAGTGCTGCGGCGTGATGCCGGTGATCAGGCAGGCCTGCGGGTCGGGCAGGTAATCCGGCGCGGGCTGGCAGTACAGCATGATCGGCTCGCCGATTTCGTTGAGGTCGGCGTCGGTGCGGATCGCGGCGAACTGCGCGGGACGATCGCGCCGCGGTTCCGCGCCGAAGGTCTCGTAATCGTGCCAGAGGAAGGTATGGGTGCTCATGGTGATGCCGGAGGCGCGGCTGAGTTGCGACGCGCCATTCTAACTTGCATGATTCGTACGGCCTAGCATCCGCTCAATCCGCCTGGCGGAACCAAATGGACGTTCAGGTGCCGATGCGGTCCCGTCCGGCTTCCTTGGCGCGGTATAAAGCGGCGTCGGCGGCTTCGATCAGGCCCCGTTCGTCCTGGCCCGGCAGCAGGGTGGCGACGCCGAACGAGCCGGTGACGTGCGGCAGCGGCAGGCGCATGTCGTCGAATACGACGGCCTCGCGCATGCGCGTGCACAGGCGCCCGGCGACCATCACGGCCTGCTGCTGCGGGGTGGCGGGCAGGATCGCCAGCATCTCTTCGCCGCCGTAGCGCACGGCGAAATCGGTCGGCCGCAGGCCCGCGCGGATCACGCCTGCGGCCGCGCACAGGGCAGAATCGCCCGCGATGTGGCCGTGGGTGTCGTTGAAGCGCTTGAAGTGGTCCAGGTCGATCATCACGAGCGACAGCAGGCCGCTCTCCTGGCGTGCGCGGGCGACCAGCTTGGGCAGTGCGTCGTTCAGCCAGGCGCGGTTGTACAGGCCGGTGAGGCCGTCGTTGAACGACAGCTGGCGGTAGAACTCGCCCAGCTTCTGGCGCCGGCGCAGGCGCGCGTTCGTCGCGCGGATGCGGAACGAGAGCAGCCGCAGCAGGTTGCGCGCCACGCCGTTGTGACCGTCGATCAATTGCCACACGCGATCGGGTTCGATCACGAGGAGCTCGCTGTCTTCCAGCGCGACGATGGCGTCCAGGTTGGCGGCGTCGTCCAGCACGGACTGCTCGCCGACGCTTTCGCCGGGCAGGATGCGGTCGACGTTGCCTTCGCCCAGCGCCGCCTCCACGGCGAGGCTGCCGGCGAGCAGGATGTACAGCCGGGCCCGCAGGCCATCCTCGAGCGCCTCGCCCTTCGGCAGATGCACGAGCCGGCAATCCGCGAGCGCTTGCGCGACGGCGTCACTGTCGGCGTCGCGAAACAGCTGCAGGTCGCGGATGCGGTAGGAGGATGCACCGAAGGTGCCGGTCACGATCATAAATTCAAACTTCTGGGCGACAACTTATATTGACAACCTCGCATGATACCTGAACGAAACAGCAACGCCGATGCTTGGCGCCGATAAACAACAGTGTTTCAATGGCGGCATGAACACCGCTCCCGATTCCCTCCATGCCGATGCGCTCGGCAAAATGCACGCACCCGCACCCGATGCCCGCATCGTCTGCCTCGTGCCCTCGATCACCGAACTGCTGTGCAACCTGGGCCTGGCCGGCAAGCTGGTCGGCCGCACCGGCTTCTGCATCCATCCGCGCGACGTCGTCGCCGCCATCCCCAAGGTGGGCGGCACGAAGGACGTCAACATCGACAAGATCCGCCGGCTGGCGCCCACGCACGTCGTCGTCAACATCGACGAAAACGAGAAGCCGACCGTCGATGCACTGGCCGAATTCGTGCCGCACATCGTCGTCACGCATCCGAACGCGCCGCGCGACAACCTGCACCTGGCACGCTTGATGGGCGGGATCTTCGGCGCCGAGGAAGCCGCGGCGCGCTGGTGCGCCGCCTTCGAGGCCGAGTACGCGGCGCTGCGCGCGTTGCCGAACCATCCGGCGCGCACCGTGTTGTACTGCATCTGGCAGGACCCGTGGATGACGGTGTCGGACGGGACGTATATCGCCGCGATGCTGGCCGAACTGGGCTGGCGCGTGCCCGACCTGGGCGCCGACCGCTATCCGCGCTTCGCGTGGTCGCAGGACCTCGTCGACGGGCTCGACGCCGTGCTGCTGTCGACCGAGCCCTACCGCTTCACGGAAGCCCATGCGGACGCGCTGGAAAAGCAGTTGGGGATTCCCGTGCTGCTGGTCGATGGCGAGATGATGTCGTGGTATGGCAGCCGGGCACTGGCGGGGCTGCGCTATCTGCGGCAGGTGCGGGACATGGTCGAGGGCGCGGGCTGAACGGCCGGCCCGGACCAGGGGCTGGCCGCAAGCGCTGCGGGCGGTCAGGAATCGCTGGTCAGGTCGTTGTCGGACTCGGCGTCCACCGGCAGCGGTTCGCGTTTGTTCTTGTCGTTCAGGCGGCCGATGGCGCTGTCCAGGGCACGCTTGAGCTTGGTGACGGCGCCCGAGATCGACAGCTGCAGGTTTTCCGCATGCGCATGCACGACGACGGGCGCATAGCCTGACACGAGCGCTTCCATCATGCAGTAGTTGCTGCCGTCCTCGTGCTTTTCTCGGTTTTCGTTACTCAGGTGGACGTCGACGCGGCGCACGTGGTCGCCGAAACGGGCGATCGCTTCTTCGACCTGGGTGCGGACGCGTTCGTCGAGGCCCTGGTGACGCTGGATCGTGTTATCGGTGTTGACATTAACTTCCATAAACTCCTCCAAAAGTGGACATATTTGCATCGATATTACACGCTTCGGGGAAACGCCAGCGCGCCGCACGCGCGCTCAGGTATTCACGAGGCTGGCCGCGATGTTCACCGACAGGCCGAGGATGACGAGGTTGAAGAAGAACGCCAGCACGCAGTGGCCCAGCACGAGCTTGCGCATGCTGCGGGTCATGACCGTCACGTCCGACGTCTGGACGGCGACCGAGAGCGTGAAGGAGAAGTACAGGAAATCCCAGTAGTTCGGCTGCGTGTGCTGGTCCGGGAATTTCAGCGGTGGCGTGTGCTTGTTGGCCGTGTAGTACAGGTGGGCGTAATGGAAGCAGTACATGACGCCGACCAGCAGCCAGGAACCGATCACGGTCAGCGCCGTGAACGCGTAGTGCAGGGCCGCCACGTGCTCGGACGCCTGCTTCATGTTCGCCAGTTCCGTCACGATGGCGTAGACGCTCAGGATCGCGCCGCCGACGACGGCGCCCAGCACCGCGCCGCCGCTTTCGTCCTGCCGCTCGGCGATCTCGCGCACCCGGCTGTGGTCGGCGCGGAACATCGTCCACGTCATCGTCAGCAGGTACGACCAGACGCCGCTGTTCCAGCCGATCAGGGCGCGCCGCAGGCCGGTGTAGTCGCCCGGCGCCAGGGTCCCCACCGCCAGGCCGAGGATGACGGCCCCGAGCAGGTAGGGCCGGCTGCGGATGAAGCGCAACAGGAAGCCCGGCTGCTCCGGCGGACGGGCGTCGTGCGGGAAGGGCGTGTTCATCCTCCGACCCTGGCCTTGGCCGCGTTTTCCGCTGCATGGTGCGGGAAGCGGTCCATGCGCGACAGCACGGGGAACAGCTTCATCCACGTGCCCGTGACGACCAGGGTGGCGGCGCCGCCGAACACGATCGCGCGCACGAGGCCGAACCAGCTGGCCGTGAGGCCGGATTCGAATTCGCCCAGTTCGTTGGAGGCGCCGATGAAGACGGCGTTGACGGCGCTGACGCGGCCGCGGATCTCGTCCGGCGTTTCGTACTGGACGAGCAGGTGGCGGATGTAGACGCTCACCATGTCGCCGGCGCCCAGCAGGAACAGGGCGCCGAGGGCGATGTGGAAGCTGTGCGTGACGCCCATCGTCACGGTGGCCGCGCCGAACAGCGCGACGCCGCCGAACATCCAGGCGCCGACCTTGCGCGTGATGGGCCAGAACGCCAGCGCGATCGAGCACAGCGCGGCGCCCGCGCCCGGCGCCGTGCGCAGCAGGCCGAGGCTCGTCGGGCCGGCGTGCAGCACGTCGTGCGCGTAGGCGGGCAGCAGGGCGGTGGCGCCGCCGAACAGCACGGCGAACAGGTCGAGCGAGATGGCGCCCAGCACGATCGGACGCGACCACACGAAGCGCAGGCCCTCCAGCAGCGTGTGCCAGCTGACGGGCGCCTTGTTCAGCGCCTGCGGCGCGCTCTTCGTGCCGGCCATCAGCAGCACGGCGATGGTCAGCAGCGTGCTCGACACGGCGTAGACGACGTTCGGTCCGAACACGTACAACAGGCCGCCCAGCACGGGACCGATGATCACGGCGACCTGGAACGTGGACGAGCTCAGTGCCACCGCCTGCGAGAAATCCTGCGTGGAGACCAGGTTGCGCAGCACGGCCTGCGAGGCCGGCATCATGAAGGCGCGCGCGCTGCCGTACAGCACGAGCACGGCGTACACCGGCCAGATCGTCTTGCTGCCGGACAGCGTGAACGCGACGAGCAGCAGGCTGCACAGCAACTGGGTGCCCATGCACAGCAGGACGATGTTGCGGCGGTTGTGGGTATCGGCCACGTGGCCGGCCCACAGGATGAGCAGCAGGAAGGGCGCGAACTGGGCCAGGCCGATGAGGCCGAGGTCGAACAGGCTGTGGGTGATCTGGTAGACCTGCCAGCCGACGGCCACGCTCTGCATCTGGATGGCGAGCGTGCCGAGGAAGCGCGAGGACAGGTAGAACGAAACGTTAGGGTTGCGCAGGACGGCAAGGCGGCCTGTCGGAGAAAACACGGACATAGGTTGGGGAAAGGGACTGGCAAGAATGCAACTCCCATTGTGCCTGATGTCGGCGAAGTGTGCTGTCTTGACGGGCGCCGCGGGCGGTGGGCTACGGCAGCCGCCCACCTTGCGTACCGCGCCTTATTTTTTGACGAACCGCACCGCGAACTTGTCGTCCGGCGCACCCTTCATCTCGAAGAACGGCTGCTCGCGCGGATCGGATGGCGCGCGCAGGTAATCGCTGCGGGCGTCGACCTTGAAGCCGGCTTTCGTCACCTCGTCGACCAGCGTGTCCTCGTCGATGCGGTGCAGCGTCTTGGTGGCCGTCAGGCCGCTGCCCTTCTTGGCCGAATTGTCGACGATGACGAGGTGGCCGCCCGGTTTCAGCGCGTCGTACAGGTGCTTGTTCATCGCGGCGCGGTCGGTCGGGGTGTTCACGATGTCGTGGTACGACATGTTGATCGTGATGAGGTCCAGCGGCGGCGTGCCTTTCGGGACCGGATCGTTGAAGTCCGCCACGACGGCATGCAGGTTCGGCAGCGTCGCCTTGCCAAGGCGCAGGTCGAGCTTGGGATTCGGCTTGGCATTCTGGGCCCAGACCTCGCCCTTGCTGCCCACGGCCGCCGTCAGCAGCGCCGCGGTGGCGCCGCCGCCGGACGCGACGTCGAACACCTTCATGCCCGGCTTCACTTCGGCGAACGTCAGGAACTCGTCCGATTTGCGGTGCGCGTCGGCCTTGCGGTCGTCGTCGGTGCGGATCGGGCTGGCGAGCACGGATTGCCAGTTCTTGCCCGCCTGGTCGGCGGCGTGGGCGGGGAGGGCGCCCGTCAGCAGGGCGGCCGACAGGGCGAGCAGGACAGGGGCGCAGCGGAGCGTCTTGTGCATATGGTTGACCCTTTCTTGTTGGGAACCGGCCGGGCGTGGCCGGGGCAATCGCGACCATACTCCAAATTCTTGTCGGAATATACAAGAATCGCATCTGCATGCGCGCCCCGTCCGCGCATCACGGCTGGGCCAGGTCGGCCTCCGTCGTGAAGGCGTCGGCGTAGAACTCGTCGTCCGGCAGGCCGCACCGGGCGACGTAGTCGCGCCGCGCCGAATCGACCATGACCGGCGCGCCGCACGCGTACACCTGGTGATTCGACAGGTCGGGAATGTCCTGCATCACGGCGGCGTGGACGAAGCCGGTGCGACCGGTCCAGCCGTCTTCCAGCAGCGCGTCCGAGATGACCGGCACATAGGTAAAGTGCGGCAGCTCGCGCGCCCATTGCTCGCACAGCTCGTGCATGTAGAGGTCCTGGGGCCGGCGTCCGCCCCAGTACAGGGCGACGGGACGCTCCGACTTCAGGTGGATCATGTGTTCGACGAGGGCCTTGACGGGCGCAAAGCCGGTGCCCGACGCCAGCAGCACGATCGGCTTGTCCGATTCCTCGCGCAGGAAGAAGGTGCCCAGCGGACCTTCGAAGCGCAGGATGTCGCGCTCCTTCATCGTCGCAAACACGTGGTCCGTGAACACGCCGCCCGGCAGGTGCCGGATATGCAGTTCGACGGGGCCGCCCAGCGACGGCGCGCTGGCGATGCTGTAGGCGCGGCGCTTGCCGTCCTTGAGCATGAATTCGATGTACTGGCCGGCGCGGTAGGCGAGGGCTTCGTTGGCCGGCAGCTGCAGCGTGAGGACCACCACGTCCGGCGCGGCGCGGCGGATCGCCGTGACGCGGGTCGGCATCTTGCGCACCGGGTACTCGCTGCTGCCGCCCACTTCACGCGCTTCGATCACCAGGTCGCCTTCGGGCACGGCGCAGCACATCAGCGCATAACCCTGCAATTTTTCCTGGTCGGACAGGGCGCGCGCCTGGTGCGGCTTGTGCTGGATCGTCCCTTCGACGACCTTGCCCTTGCACGAGCCGCAGGCGCCGTTCTTGCAGCCGTACGGCAGGCCGATGCCGGAGCGGATCGCGGCCGCGAGCACGGTTTCGTCCCCCGCGCAGTCGTAGTGATGGCCGCTGGGCTGGACAGTGATCTGAAACGTCATACAATCCTCGGAATGAATACAAAAAACAATGTCAGGTTCAACAAGCCGCGCCTCCTGATCGTGGGCTGCGGCGATGTCGGCATGCGCCTGCTGCAGCTGGTGCGCGAGCGCTTCCGCGTGTTCGCCGTGACGAGCCAGCCGGCCCGTGTGGCCGCCCTGCGCGCGGCCGGGGCGGTCCCGGTGGTGGCCGACCTCGACCGGCCCGAGACGCTGAAACGACTGGCCGGACTGGCGCGGCGGGTCGTGCATCTTGCTCCGCCTCAGCAGGACGGTGCGCTTGATTTGCGCACGCGCAATTTGACCGCCATTCTACCCGAGGGCGCGCGGGTCGTTTATGTCAGCACCACGGGCGTCTACGGCGACCGCGGCGGCGCGGCGACCCCCGAGACGACCCCCGTCGCCCCGCGCAACGCGCGCGCGCGCCGCCGCGTGGACGCCGAACGCGTCCTGCGCGCCTGGGCCGTGGCCAGCGGGGGCGAGGTGGCGATCTTGCGCGCGCCCGGCATCTACGCGGCCGACCGCCTGCCCATCGAACGGCTGCGGCGCGGCACGCCGGCGCTGGCGGCGGCGGACGATGTGTACACGAACCACATCCACGCCGACGACCTGGCCCGCCTGTGCGCGCTGGCGCTGTTCCGCGCGCGGCCGGGGCGGGTGTACAACGCATCCGACGATTCGCGCATGAAGATGGGCGACTATTTCGACCTCGTGGCCGACACCTTCGGCCTGCCCCGGCCGCCGCGGCTGGCGCGGGCCGAGCTGGAGAAGGCCGTGTCGCCGCTGCTGCTGTCGTTCATGTCGGAATCGCGCCAGCTGGACAATCGCCGCATCCGGACCGAGCTGCGCGCCCGCCTGCTGCACCCGCGCGTCGAAATAAGGGAAGCTTAAGCATTTCGCAACTGATCCATGTATCATTTGGGTTCGCCGTAGAGCGACCATACAAAGAACCTATATTCCCCAAAACTGGCTGATTTTCCATCACCCCTCAAGGGTTGTGGAGAATTTCCCATGGATGTCACTAGCGAAGGACCATCAATGCCCATCAGACGGATACCGGAGGGCGCCGAGTACGACCCGAACCGGGTGCTCGATGCCATCATCAACAAACTCAAGCTCAAGAACGACGCCGCGCTGTCGCGCGTGCTGGAAGTGGCGCCGCCCGTGATCAGCAAGATCCGCCACAACACGCTGCCGATTGGCGCCACGATCCTGCTGCGCATGCACGAAGTGTCCGACTACAGCATCCGCGAGTTGCGCGCGCTGATGCTGCGCATGGAAGGCACGACCAGCGCAGCCTGAACCGCAAAAAAAAGATCCGTCCCGGGTACGGGGCGGATCGGGCTGGCGCGGCCCGCGAGGAAGCGGCCGCGCCGGGAGGGGGCGGGACGTGGTGGCGTCCTTGCGACTCAGGCGGCCTTGGCGACGGTGTCGTTGCCGCGTTTGGTCAGCTTGTCGATCCACGGGCCGGCGGACCATGCGGTCATCATGGTGTGCGGACTTGCGCAGAAGGCGGTATCGGCCTTGATGTCGGTGGTACGCCGCGTGCTGCCTTGCTGGATATGCGGGCTGGCGCAAAAGGCGATGTTTTTGGTATGCGGGCTGGCGCAGAAAGCGGTCATCTTGGTATGCGGGCTGGCACAGAATGCGGTCATCTTGGCGTGCGGGCTGGCGCAGAATGCGGAGCCCGCACCGTCCAGTGCTTGTGCCGTCGCGCCGACGGCGCCCGGATAGGTTTCGCCGAACGTGGCTTCGTACAGTTCGCGCATGCGGTCGCCGCTGTCGAGGCGGAACTGCTCGTCATCCTCGCCATGCATGCCGACGTACGGATAGTGGTGCAGGAAATAGCCGAACACCTGCTCGCAGTCGGCGGCGTATTTCATCGTGTCGAGGATGTGGTAGTGCCAGAACGTGTCGACGTCGACCAGCGGCGCGGTGTCCTCGTTCGGATACATCTTCATCAGGCACAGGAAGCGGCGGTATTCCTTTTCCACGGCAT
>Ga0209148_1000512_pt1 | contig 39012 bp, 32 predicted proteins | sample AraplaCol_mMF_r2_2_FD_184288 | JGI IMG/M metagenome (GOLD analysis project Ga0209148, IMG submission 184288) | Arabidopsis root microbial communities from North Carolina, USA - plate scrape CL_Col_mMF_r2 (SPAdes) (version 2) | ecosystem: Host-associated > Plants > Roots > Endosphere | place... | reverse complement strand
AGGCACTACCTCGATGATGTTTCCGCCACCGGTGTGGTCGACCCGCTGGTACGAGGCCTTCTTCTCCTCGCCGCAATGGCTGACGGCGACCGGGGTCTCGGTCCAGGTCAGCCTCTGTACCGTGCTGGTGGCAACACCGATCGGCGTCGCTGCGGCCTATGGCCTGCATCACGGTCGCTTCGTCTTCGGCCAGGCCATCTACGGCATGCTGATCGCCTCGCTGATGGTGCCGGTGATCCTGGTTGCGGTCGGCGCCTTCTTCCTCTTCGCCCAGCTTGGCATGGTCAATACCAAACCGGCCCTGGTGCTCTGCGACAGCCTGCTCGCCGTGCCGTTCGTGCTGGTGACCGTCTCCGCTGGTTTCAAAGGCTTCGACTTCAACCAGGAACAGGTGGCGCGCTCCCTCGGGGCTTCACGGCTCAAGGCCTTCTTCACCGTCACCCTGCCGCAGGTGCGGGCCTCGGTCATCGCCGGTGCTTTTTTCGCCTTCATCATTGCCTTCGACGAGGTGGTGATCGCCAGCATGCTATCGGGTGGCGACAATGCGACCCTGACCAATCTGATGTTCGCCAGCCTGCGCAATGAGATCGATCCGACCATCGCGGCGATTTCCACCTTGATGATTCTCCTGACGACGCTGCCGCCCTTGATCGGCCACATCGTCATGCTGCGCCGCCGGCGCAACGCACTTTAATCGAAAGGACCAACCATGAGTGATGCTGCTAAGAAAGACGTTGTGCAGGTAGAGGATCGCGGTGCCGTCCGGACCATCGCCATCAACCGCCCGGAAGCCCGCAATGCCATCAACATGGATGTACTGTTGGGCCTCAGGAAGGCCGTGCGCGCGGCGGCCAAGGCCGAGCATTTACGGGCGATTATCTTCACCGGCCGCGGCGGCGCGTTCTCGGGTGGTGCCGATGTCAAGGAATGGATGGAGATTGCCCAGGGCCGCAATCCGCATCCCGATCATGACTGGGTCGGCGAGGCGATCCAGCTGGTCCAGGACGTGTTCCGTCTGCCGAAACCGACCATCGCCATGATGGATGGGGCGGCGGTCGGCGCCGGCCTCGACATGGCGCTCGCCTGCGATTTCCGCATTGCCTCGCCTAAGGCCAAGTTCATCTGCGCCTATACGCGGGTCGGCTATCCGCCCGATTGCGGCGGTTCCTGGCTGCTGCCGCGCCTAATCGGCCTCGAAGCATCGAAGATCTTTGTCTATACCGGCGATGCCTGGGACGCCGCCAAGGCGAAGGCTGCCGGCATGGTGACCGAGGTTACGGCTGATGGTGAGCTGGAGAGCACCACCATGGCCTGGGCGGAACGCATGTCGCGGACGCCGACCGTTGCCACGGGTCTCGCGAAACATCTGATTGACAACGCTCATCGCCGCACCTTCGCCGAGCAGCTCTCGGAGGAAGAGAAGGCGGGCAAAGTTTGCGCCAAGACCGCTGACCATGTCGAGGGCCTTGCTGCCGCCAATGAGAAGCGCGTGCCGAATTTCATCGGTCGCTGATCCGATTATCCGTTCTGGGAGTTTGTACTGTGGATTTCACGCTGACATTTGAACAACAGGCGCTGATCGACTCGCTAGCCGCTTTCGTGGAAAAGGAGCTCTATCCCCATGAGGCGATTGTCGAGGAACAGCGCCAGGTGCCGCCGGATCTCGCCAAGGAGATCAGCAAGAAGGCGCGGGATGCCGGCTTCTTCGCCATGAACATGCCGGTGGAGCTCGGCGGTGCCGGGCTCGACTACCAGACCATGGCCCTGGTCGAGCGCGAGCTCGGCCGGCCTTCGACGGCCTTGTCCCTGCTGGTCAAGCGGCCGACCAAGATTCTGCTCGCCTGCAAGGATGAGCAGATCGAGAAATATCTGATGCCGGTGATCCGCGGCGAGCGCATGGATTGCTTTGCCTTGACGGAGCCGGGCGGCGGCTCGGATGCCAAGGCGATCGTCACCAGCGCGAAGCGCGATGGCGACGACTGGATCCTCAATGGCGTGAAGCAGTTCATCTCCCATGCCGATGTTGCCGATTTCATCGTGCTCTTCGCCGTCACCGGCATGGATGAGACGCCGAAGGGTCCGCGCAAGCGCTATACCGCCTTCCTGATCGACAAGGACACGCCCGGGGTCACGGTGAAGCCGATGCTGTCGATCTGCACCCGCGGCTATAACCCGAACATGATCTATCTGAACGACGTCCGGCTGCATTCCCGTCAGATCCTGGGCGAGGAGGGGAAGGGCTTCGATTTCGCCAATGACTGGCTCTATTCCGGCCGCGTCATGCTGGCGGCCCATTGCGTCGGCCGCGCCGAACGGGCCTTCAAGATGGCCTGTGAATGGGCGGCCACCCGCAAGGCCTTCGGCAAGACCATCGGCGAATTCCAAGGGACCGGCTTCAAGATCGCCGACATGGCGAGCGACATCAAGATGAACTGGCTCCTGGTCACGGAGGCGGCCTGGAAGATGGACCAGGGCACCCTGACCCGGCACGAGGCCTCGATTGTTAACCTGCAGGGCTCGGAAATGATCGGCCGGGTGACCGATCACGCCGTCCAGATCTTCGGCGGCATGGGCATGATGGAAGATTTCCCGATCCAGCGCTTCTGGCGGGATGCGCGAATCGAACGAATCTGGGAAGGTACTTCAGAGATCCATCGCGACATCATCGCGCGGGACATCCTGAGGGAATACCGGAGCTAATTCATGGCTATAGCCGCCAAGCGCACCAAGACCATCATCGCCCGTCGCCAGGACTTGATCCAGGGAACGATCAAATCGATCGCCAATCTGGGCTTCAACAATGCGACGGTGCAGACGATCTGCGAGGCGGCCGGCCTGTCGCGCGGCCTGATCGGCCATTACTTCAAGGGCAAGGACGATCTGCTGCTGGAAGCCTTCCGGCACCAGACCGCCGAAGCCGACGAGGATACAAGGCGGGCGATCCGAGCAGTGGGTGAGGATCCCCTGCAGCGCATCCTGGCGGCGACTTCGGTCACCTTCCTGCGTTCGTCGACCAGCCGGGAACACGCCATGGTCTGGCTGGCCTTCTGTGGTGTGGTGCCCTGGAACGACAGCATGGGCGAACTGCATTCCAGGCTTTACCGCCGCTACCGCTCCTGGATCCAGCGCATGATGGAACAGGCCGCCGCAGAGCGCGGCATCGAAATCGACGCCAAACGCTGCGCCTTGACCTATGCACAGATGGTCGACGGCTTCTGGCTCGGCTGGACTATGGACCGGGAGGCCTATTCCCTGGAAGAGGCGAACCAGATCGTTTGCGACTGGGTCCTGGGCCTGTTCGGCGAGCGTACATCCGCCAAGCGGAAATCGGCGGCGATCAAGGCGGCGACGGATTCTGTGCGGGGCCGGATCGAGCAAGAGAAAAACGCGGACGAGATTTCCGCAATTGAGTCTGAGGAGACGGCCGCGGCCGATGCGGCGGCTGTGAAAAAGGCGGCACCCAAGAAGGCGTCGCGAAAATCCATCGAGACATGAGGATCTGATGTTCAAGAGCGATCTCCTGGCTGGGCAACGTATCCTGATCACCGGTGGCGGCACCGGGATCGGCAAATCGATCGGCCACTATTTCCTCACACTTGGGGCGGAGATCGTGATTTGTGGCCGGCGGGAGAATGTCCTCATCGACACGGCCAGGGAATTGATGGACGCGACGGGTGGGCGTGTCATCTACAAGACCTGCGATGTGCGCGATGCCGCCCAGGTCGACGCGCTCTGCGACTGGATCTGGCAGGAAGCGCCGCTGACCGGCCTCATCAATAACGCCGCCGGCAATTTCATCGCCCAGAGCGAGGGGCTGAGCCCGCGCGCGGTCGATGCCGTACTCGGCATCGTGTTGCATGGATCGGCCTATATGACGCTGAATTGCGGCAAACGCTGGCTCGCTGCCGGCGCCAAGGGCAATGTGCTCTCCATCATCACCACTTATGCCTGGACCGGTTCGGCCTATGTCATGCCCTCGGCCATGGCCAAGGCCGGCGTGCTGGCGATGATCCGCTCGCTCGCGGTGGAATGGGGTGGTCGCGGGATCCGCCTGAATGCCATCGCGCCCGGCCCCTTCCCGACGGCCGGCGCCTGGGAGCGCCTGGTGCCGAAACCGGAACTGGCGGCCGCCTTCGAGGCGAAGAATCCGCTGAAGCGGCCGGGCCGGCACGAGGAACTGGCGAAGCTCGCCGCTTTCCTGATGGCGGATGATGTCGGCTACATCAATGGCGAGGTCGTCACCATCGATGGCGGCGAATGGCTGCAAGGTGCCGGCCAATTCAACTTCATCGGCCAGCACATGAGCGATGCCGACTGGCAGGCCTTGCGCGCCAAGAAATAACGACTTCGAGAATCTTCTACGGCGCGGGACGCGCAATATTCACAACGACCTGAAACCGGGTCATTCATCATCTCTTGCGGGGAATCATCTTGGTCAGCTCGGAGCAGATCACAGCGGCACGGCGACGGAATATCAAGCGTCTCCTGGCGCCAAAGCATATCGTCTTTCTCGGTGGTGATCGCGCCGGCCATGCGATCCAGGCTACGCGCGATGCCGGTTTTAGCGGACAGATGTTCGCGGTCCATCCCAAGAAGCTGGAAATCCAGGGTGTTCCTTGCGTGCCGAGCATCCGCGACCTGCCAGTGGCGCCCGATGCCGCTTTCATCAGCGTGCCGGCGGATACCACCATCGAGGTTGTCGCCGACCTCGCCAAGCTCGGTGCCGGTGGTGCGGTCTGTTACGCCTCCGGTTTCTCCGAGCTCGGCGAGGTCGGCATGGCACGGCATCACGCTTTGCTGGAGGCAGCGGGGGAGATGGCGATCGTCGGGCCGAACTGCTTCGGCGTGATCAACTACATCAATCATGGCAGCCTGTGGCCGACCATCTATCCCCATGGCACGGCAAAGCGCGGCGCCGCCATCATCGGCCAGAGTGGTAATCTTTGCATCAATCTCTCGATGAACCAGCGCGAAGTGCCGTTCAGCTATATCATCAGTGCCGGCAACCAGGCGGTGCTGGGGTTCGAGGATTATATCGACGTCCTCGTCGATGACAGCCAAGTGACGGCGATCGGCCTCTTCCTCGAAGGCATTCGCGACATTCCGGCTTTCGCCGAATCCTGCCGCAAGGCGCTGATCCGCGGCATCCCGCTGGTGGCATTGCGGGTCGGTGTTTCGGAAATGGGTGCGCGTGTCGCGGCCAGCCATACCAGCTCGCTGGCCGGCCAGAATGATCTCTATGACACGCTGTTCGAGCATCTCGGCATTCTTCCTACCCGAACGGTGCCGCAATTCCTGGAAACGCTGAAGGGCCTGTCGGTCGGACGCTTGCCGCAAGGGCGCCGCCTCACCGTCTTCTCCAGCTCGGGCGGCGATAACGGCATGGCGGCCGATTTCGCCAGCGCCGCTGGTTTCGACATGCCACCGCCCAGCGAAAAGCAGGCGAAAGCCGTCAAGGCATTGCTGCCGGATTACGGCTCCGCCGGCAACCCGCTCGATTTCACCGCCGGTTATTGGGGCCAGGAAGAATTGCTGACCCCCATGTTCACCGAAATGATGGCGAGCGGCTATGACCAGGGTGCCATCGTCATCGACCATAGCCGACGCAAGCCCGGCAACCGGGAGATCGATGCCGCCCATGTCGCCATGGTGCGGTCGATCGCCAAGGCCAGCCGGGCGACCGGCACGCCGGGCGCCGTCATCTGCGTCAATCCGGAATCGATGCCGGACGAAATGCGGCAGATGGTCCTTGCCGAAGGGCTTGTGCCGTTGCAGGGCCTGCATGATGCCTTCGAAGTGCTGGGGCGCATGGCCGATTATGCGGTGACCAAATCCTGTGTCGCGATGAAAGGATTGCCCTCGGTGCCGCTGCGGGCCGGCAAGCTCGGCGCTGATCGCCGGACCCTGGATGAAGTCACCAGCAAGGCACGCCTGGCGGCTTGCGGCCTGCCGATACCTGCCGGTCGCGTCGCCGATCTTGCCGGCCTTGCCGATGCTGCCGCTTCCTTTGCGGGGCCGGTTGTCATGAAGGCCGTCAGCGATCGGCTGCCGCATAAGACCGAGGCTGGTGCCGTCAAGCTTGGGTTGCGTGGTGTCGAAGCCGTGCTGGCGGCTGCCAAAGAAATGGCGGAGCGTGTTAGCGCCTACAAGCCGGGTCTGAAGCTCGACCGGTTCCTGATCGAGCCGATGGTCGAGGGCAGCATTGCAGAGGTCCTGGTCGGCGTGACCATCGATCCGCATTTCGGCCCGGTCTTGGTGATCGGCGCCGGGGGCATCTTTGTGGAGCTGCTGCGCGATGCCAGCCGGTTGCTGCTGCCGACCACGACGGGTGATATCGAGCGGGCGATCCGCCGGCTGAAGACTTTCCCATTGCTCGATGGTTTCCGCGGGCGTCCGAAGGGCGACTTGCCGGCCTTGGTAGCGGCAGTCGAGGCTGTCGCGCGTTATGCCGGGGAGAATATCGCCACTTTGGCCGAGATCGACGTCAATCCGATCATGGTATTGCCGGAGGGCCAGGGTGTCGTCGCTGCTGACGCCTTGATCATCGAGGGTGTCTCAGCGTAAAGCCATGCTGCGGCTTTTGCGCAGCATCAAGAATAAGGGGATCCTATGAATACCGTCGGCATGTATCTGGCTGAACTCCTCGAAGCCTATGGCATCGAGGTCGTCTTTGGCATTCCCGGTGTTCATACGGTCGAACTCTATCGCGGCATGCCGAAGACGAAATTGCGTCATGTGACGCCGCGCCATGAACAGGGCGCCGGCTTCATGGCCGACGGTTATGCCCGCGTGACCGGCAAGCCCGCTGCCTGCTTCATCATCACCGGTCCCGGTATGACCAATATCGCCACGGCGATGGCCCAGGCCTATGGTGATTCGATTCCGATGTTGGTGATTTCCGCGGTCAATGCCTTCGGCCAGATCGGTTCGGGTGACGGCTGGCTGCATGAGCTGCAGGACCAGCGCCAGTTGATCAAGCAGGTCTCCGCCTTCAGCCATACGGTGACGACACCGGAGGAACTGCCTTTCGTCATCGCCCGGGCTTTTGCCATCTTCTCCAGCAGCCGGCCACGTCCGGTCCATATCGAATTGCCGCTGAACATCATCACCGCCTCCGCCGACAAGCTGCCGCCAATCAAGCCCGCCGTGGCCCCCAGCCGTCCCGGTGCTTCTGTCAAGGCGATCCAGGAAGCGGCGCGCTGGCTCGGCGCCGCCAGGGCACCGGTGATCCTCGCCGGTGGCGGTGCGGCAGATACCGGACAGCTGGTGCGCGAACTGGCCGAGAAATGCGATGCCCCGGTGGTCATGACGGTCAATGGCCGCGGCTTGATACCGGTCGGGCATCCGCTCGCCGTCTCAGGGAGTCCGTCGATGCAGCCGGTCATCGATCTCATCGAGGCGTCGGACCTCGTGCTGGCGATCGGTACGGAATTCGGTCCCACCGATTATGACTTCAACGGTGAAGGCGGCGCCAAGTTCAACGGCAAGAGCATCCGCATCGATATCGACCAGAGCCAGATGGGGCGCACCAAGCTGGTAGATCTGCCGATCATTGCCGATGCCGAAGAGGCCTTGGCTGCATTGGTGCCGCTGGTCGGCCGGCGGCAGGGTGACGGAACCCTACGCGCGGCCAAGGCACGCGAAACATTGCAGCGCGATCTTAGCCCGCTCTATCGAAGCTGTCTCACGGTCCTCCATGCCGTGCGTGATGCGCTGCCCGGTGCCATCCTGGTCGGCGATTCCGCCCAGCCGGTCTATGCCGCCTGTGTCGGTTACGAGGCGGCGACGCCCCGCTCCTGGTTCTGCTCGGCGACCGGCTACGGCACCCTGGGCTATGCCTTGCCGGCGGCGATCGGTGCGCAACTGGCGGCACCCGAGCGGCCGGTGGTCTGTGTCGTGGGCGATGGCGGCCTGCAATTCACGATCCAGGAACTGGCCTCGGCACGCGAGGCCGAGACGCCAGTGATCATCCTGCTGTGGAACAATAACGGCTATTCGGAGATCAAGTCCTACATGGTCAACCGCCAGATCCATCCGATCGGCGTCGACATCTATACGCCTGACTTCCAATTGCTGGCGAAGGGCTTCGGTTGCGAGGCGGTCAAGGTCGCGAAATTGTCGGATTTGCCCGCCGCATTGCAGGCTGCGGCAAAGCGTAAGACCGCCACGGTGATCGAACTGATGGAAGAGGACTTCGCCAGATTGGCGTGACAGTTTCGCCGCCCTTTCTTGAAGCAGGGCTGTGCCGGTTACCCCAAGCCAGACTGTCATCCAGCCCAAGCCATGACCGTTTGCCTGTTGCTAGATTTGCCTCGGGATGTGCGGCGCCTGTGAGCGCCCAATCCGAAGGGGCAGGGCATGCAGGAGCGTATATGGTGGGCGCAGCCTTCTGCCGCGACGGTGGCAATAGGCGATCTCTCCGCCATCCCGGCGGAAGTGAGTTTCTGCCTCGAAGGGTGGCGCGAAGGCGGGCAGCGTAGATATCGCTGCCGCCTCGGCGCGGAGCGGGGCCGATACAGTTGCACAGGCGACGCTCACGCTTCCCCTGAAGCCGCAATCGCCGATGCACTGAGCTACCGGGACATTGCTATGATGGAACCCGGTCTCTGGCGCGCGGTGAGGGTGCTGCTGCCTTATGCCGTTCTCAGCTGGATCGTTCTCGTGGCTGGCGGTCTCATCATCTTCGGGATCGTACGGTAGATGGGTTGGCTAGGTGCCACCGGCCGCTCCTAACGTGACGAAACCCAGGCCTGGTTCGATTTGCGGCCGAAAAAGGCGACGGCGGAAACGGCGATCAGCAACAACAGTCCGGCCGCCAGGGCGATGACGGCTTCTCCTTTCAGCACCAGCACGCCGCCGAGGGCAGCGCCGATCAGCATGGCGAGAACGGAAGAGAGACGGCGCAGGCGGTTGGCCGGTGCCGGCCCGGCATCGGCGGCCAGCCCTGTCAGCGTCAAGGTCAGCACGGTGGTGGTGAGGTCCGGCACCGCCAGGCGCCGCACGATCGCATTCTGCAGTCCCATCATGACGCCGAGCAGCACGATCAAGCCATAATGCATGGTGACGGGATAGACCCACTGGCTGCTGCTGGAGAGGCCCAAGGCCAGGGCGATGAGCACGGTTTCCAGCGCGGTCGCGATCCAGAACAGAAAACCGCGATGGGCATGATGCCGCCGCCCGAGCAGGCCACCAAGCCCGGCGCCGACAAGGAAGGCGGCGATCGCCGCGAGGGAGGACGCCACCGAGAAATCGGTGACGCCGGCGAGGGCGAAACCGAGGAAGACGATGTTGCCCGTCATGTTGGCGACGAAGACATGGCCGAGGCGCAGATAGCTGATCGCATCCACCATGCCGGTAAGGACCGTCAGACCCAGCAGGAGGATCGGCAGCGGACCATGCCGCTCGTCGATATTGGCGAGACGTTTCAGGAAGTTGCCGATGTCCGTCATGCTGTCCCCATGGATACCAAGAGAGCCTTCAGTCTCCGTCCTGCATATCGGCATGCCGTGGCGCGTCATCTGACGATGCTGCGGCTGCCTCAATAGCTGAGTTTGGCCGATTCCGCCCGGTGCCGGACATCCTGCCAGGCCACCAGCACAAATCCACCGGCCAGGCCGAGATGTTCGAAGAAAGCATTGGCCATGGCAAGCCGTTCCGGCGGCATCGCCGACCAGAAGGGATTGGCGAGAAAGCTGGCCATCAGCGTGAAACCCGCGAGAGCGGGGGCCGCGAGCCAGCGGAGATAGCCAGCAAGAATGAGGAGGGAGGCGCCGATCTCCAGCACGATCGTCGCGGCGGCGATCGGCGCCGCCGGCTCGAGATTGAAATGCCGCATTTCCGCCACCGCGGCATCGAAATCCACTGCCTTCATCAGGCCGCCCTGCAGGTAAGCGGCGCAGAGCGCCAGCAGGGCCAGCCAGTGCAGCAGCCGCGAGCCGAGCACCGGGACGAGGACCCGGCGCCAGATTGCGGGTGCCGGTCTGTCGGATGATATTCTCACCTCGTCCTTTCCCGTCTATCCGCGCTGATGTCCGGCCGTGCCGCCGGGCCTCAGACGGCCCAGCAGGCGCAGCCGAGAGCGCCCCAGAAGTCCTTCAAATCGCGCACCGGCAGGGAGCTCGACCAGGCGGTGGCATGATCGTGGCCGTGCAGGTTGCAGCTGTTGGTACAGGAGCAGCTTTGCGCCACCTGGCGCTGCAATGCCTGGTTCTCTTGCGTGCCCCAGGCACCGTAGCCGCCGAAGCGGCGCACCGGCGACCAGTCCGGCATGGCAGGCGGTGGCGGCGTGTCGTCGAGGGCGGCGAAGTCGCCCCGTCCATAGACGACCTTGCCGCCAACCAGGGTCAGGTCGCTGCTGATATCGGCGATCTCATGTTCCGGGCAGCCGAAAAAGTCGCGGTCCGGCACGATCAGATCCGCCAGCTGGCCGGCCTCAATGCGGCCTTTCTTTCCCTCTTCATTAGAGAACCAGGTGACGTTCTCGGTCCACATGCGCAAGGCGGTCTCGCGGTCGAGGCAGTTATGGCGCGGATAGAGGCCGAGGCCGCTGATCGTCTTGCCAGTGACCAGCCAGGCCAGCGAGACCCAGGGATTATAGGAGGCGACCCGGGTCGCATCGGTTCCCGCCGACGTCTTCACCCCGCTCTTGAGGATGGCGGCAACGGGCGGTGTCGCCTCGGCCATGCGGGCACCATAGCGCTCAACGAAATAGTCACCTTGATAAGCCATGCGGTGCTGCACGGCGATGCCGCCGCCAAGCGCCGCGATACGGTCGATCGAGCGCGGCGAGATGGTCTCGGCATGGTCGAAGAACCAGTTGAGGCCGGCCAGCGGGATGTCCCGGTTGACCTTCTCGAAGACGTCGAGCGAGCGGGAGATCGTCTCGTCATAGGTCGCGTGCATGCGCCAGGGCCAGCGGTTCTCGGCCAGCACCCGCACCACTTCTTCCAGCTCGCCTTCCATCTCCGCCGGCATATCCGGGCGTGGCTGGCGGAAGTCCTCGAAATCGGCGGCGGAGAAGACCAGCATCTCGCCCGCCCCATTGTGGCGGAAATAGTCGCTGCCCTGCTTGTATGTGGAGGTCTTGGTCCAGTTGAGGAAATCGGCCTTTTCGGCCTTCGGCTTCTGGGTGAAGAGGTTATAGGCGATGCGCACGGTCAACTGGTTCTCGGCCGCCAGCTTCTCGATGACGGCGTAATCTTCCGGATAGTTCTGGAAACCGCCGCCGGCATCGATGGCACCGGTGACACCGAGCCGGTTCAGCTCGCGCATGAAATGACGGGTCGAGTTCACCTGGTAGTCGAAGGGCAGCTTCGGCCCCTTGGCCAAGGTCGAATAGAGAATGCCGGCATTGGGCTTGGCGAGTAGCAGGCCGGTCGGGTTGCCAGCGGCATCGCGCAGGATCTCACCGCCCGGCGGATTGGGCGTATCCTTGGTATAGCCGACGACCCGCAGAGCCGCGGCATTAAGCAAGGCGCGGTCATAGAGATGCAGCAGGAAAACCGGCGTTTCCGGCGCGATCGCATTGATCTCATCGATGGTCGGCAGGCGCTTCTCAGCAAACTGGTGCTCGGTGAAGCCACCGACCACGCGCACCCATTGCGGCGGCGGTGTGATCGCCACCTGCTGCTTCAGCATCTCCATGGCATCGGCGAGCGAGCGCACGCCATCCCAGCGGAGCTCCAGATTGAAGTTGAGCCCGCCGCGGATGATGTGCAGGTGATTGTCGATCAGGCCGGGAAGGACACGCCGGCCTTTGAGATCGACGACCTTGGTCTTCGGCCCCTTCAAGGCCATGACCTCGCCCACCTCGCCTACCGCGGTGAACCGGCCGTCGGTAATCGCGACCGCGCTGGCCACGGGATTAGAGCGGTCGAGCGTGGTGAACTTGCCGTTGGTCAGAATCAGGTCCGGCTGCATTGAGTTACTCCCTAGGTTTGGGCGCGGTCGTCGGGTTCATCAGGCTTTGCCGATTTGCCAACCGGCAGGCTGCCCAGAACATGAGGCGCGCATTCGCTCTTCAGCCAGCTGGCGCTGATCGGCTCCGAAGACATCAGGCGCTTCGCCAGGGGCACGACCTGCTCGCCAACAAGGATGCCGAGCAGGCCAACGAGTGCGATCACAGGCGGCGCCGGTGATCGCACGTTGAGGACGCTGTAGACGATGCCAACCAGCACACCAACAGCGAGCGAGATCAGGTAGGGTTTCATCATAGCAACCTCCCACATAATGCGGAGGACAAGGTCAAGCCTTCACGGGTGCCAGCGCTTCGTGCTGTGTCTTGGTCCGCTGGGGCGCCTCGTGCACCATGGTGTAGGCGTAATCGACGCCCATGCCATAGGCCCCCGAATGCTCGCGGACGATGCCCATCACGGCGTCATAGCTATCCTTGCGCGCCCAATCGCGCTGCCATTCCAGGAGCACCTGCTGCCAGGTCATGGGAACGACGCCGGCCTGGACCATGCGCAGCATCGCCATGTCATGCGCTTCCTTCGTGGTGCCGCCCGAGGCATCCGACACCATGTAGATCTCGTACCCGCCCTCGAGCATAGCGCAGAGCGCGAAGGTCGTGTTGCACACCTCCGTCCAGAGGCCGGAGACCACAACTTTCTTGCGCCCATTGGCTTTGAGGGCATCCCGCACCTTCTTGTCGTCCCAGGAATTCATCGAGGTGCGCTCAAGCAGCTTGGCATCCGGGAAGACGTCCAGGAGTTCCGGATAGGTGTAGCCGGAGAAGCCTTGGGTCTCGACCGTCGTGATGGTGGTCGGGATATTGAACACCTTCGCTGCCTTGGCGAGGCCGACTACGTTGTTCTTCAGCGTCTGGCGATCGATCGACTGGACGCCGAACGCCATTTGCGGCTGCTGGTCGATGAAGATCATCTGCGAATTCTGCGGCGTCAGAACTTCAAGCTTTTCGTTGGCCATGGTGCTTCTCCAGGTTGGTAACAGGTGTGTTTACGCGGATGGCTTCAAATAGAAGCCGGTCGACATGACTTTGCCGTGGGAGGGAGGAAGGTCATTATTCCTTTTCTTCTGTAGGCATGCGATCGAGCCAGAAGCCGGCGCCGCCAAGCTAGAAGCCGCGTCTGTGACGCTCAGGCGGAGATCAACAGAACCTCGTTAACGATGCAAGAGAGGTCGCTCAGAAGATGTTGGTTTTGTCAAAGTGAGAGCATCTTTATACAACGCTCGGGCTATTTTCGCGCTACAACAGCAATCGGGGCTATGACCAGGCAGGGAATATCGCCCTTAGTTAAGAGGTATTGCCGGATTGACCGTCGAAGCGCCTGCAACGGTTGGGAAAAGCCGGCATGCGATGTGATAAACCGTCTTCAGAATACGGGGTTAAATGGAGAAGAAAGTTTCGAGACGCCTTCTGTTGAACACGCGTATACAGCTGAGGTCGGCACTGCCCAGCTTCTATTGCTATGACGACAAGAGCCATTTCGCCGTTAAGGTGGCGTCCAGCGCCGCCTATGACGTGGCGGAGCACCAGCACAATGATATTCAGATCACGATCCCGCTCGGCCGTACCACGGCCGAAGTCCGCTGGCGCCGCGCTGACGGCGTTTTTATGACGGCGCTGGCACGGTCCGGAGACGCAATGATTGTGCCGCCGCATCAACGGCATGCTGTCTCCTGGCGGCGCGAGGCACACTTCGTTAACTTGCATTTTGGTCCTCTGCCCGATGACGATGCCTCGGCGCTTTTTGCCAGTGTCGCCGTCGCCGGCGAAATGCATGTCGTGAAGGATTCTTTCATCAGCACCTTCGGCAAGAATATTGTTTCCCTGGTGGGGCGCGGCGCTGAAATCGATCCCCCGATGATGATGGGCTTTCGCCTGATGCTGGTGGAACACATCATCAATACCTATGCACCGGATCGGAAAACCGGATCCAGAGATGCCGGATCTCGGGAAATCGATCGGCGCGCCAAGGCGGAAAAGCCGTGCCGCTTCCGGGTACCGAAAGGGCCGGCGCAGCCTCTGATGATGCAGGCACCCGAGATACAGACTCCTGCTGCGCCGACCACCGTGATGCCGGCCACCGCGACGCCGGAGGCCATGATCGACAAGGTCTTGATGGCAGAGCCGCCGATCATGGTGGTCAATGGCTTGGCGCCCTGGCAGCTGCGCAAGGTTACGGCGACGGTCGAGGCCGACCTCCGCGGGGGACATAGCGTTGCCGAGCTGGCGGAATTAGTGAATTTGTCGAAAGGCCATTTCTCCCGCGCGTTCCGCGCCTCGACGGGCCTCTCACCCCGGCAATGGATCATTCAGGAGCGGGTCAAGCTGGCCATCCGCAAGCTCGCAGATTCCGACGAGACATTGGCGGAGGTGGCGCAGAGCTGCGGCTTTGCCGAACAGAGCCATTTCACTCGGACATTCACCCAGGTGACAGGCACAAGCCCCGGCGCCTGGCGGCGCGCCAACCGGATGTAGCCGTCACGGACCGATATCACGTTTGCACAAAGGACGGCATTCGCGGTCAAGACAGCGCATGTCCGCTTCTGTCAAAACGCTCCGATTGACCTCTGCCGGGCGATACCGGGCAGAGGTCGGGGTGGGTGAAGCCGTAAGTGTATAAGGTGAAAAGATGCGCAACACGATCCGAGGCAAGATTGCCGGTGCCGGCATTGCCGGTCTCTTCTGCATGGTGACCGGCCCGGCGATGGCGGCCTCCGTGAACTACGCCGTCGGCCCGCAATACGATACGACCCATATCTATGTTGATCCCGGCGACTACGACAAATTCATGGCGAGTTTCCAGGCGACATTTGGCGGCACCCTGTCGAAGCAGGTGGTGGCGACGGTGACGCCGACGCCGAGCAGCACTATTTCCCAGCTGGCGCTGACGCCTGCTGGCACGATCTCGGCCTTCGGCTTCAAGACGCCCGTGCCGCATCCCTTCGGCGCCGAGCGGACCGGTTATCTCGTGACCAATCTGGAAGACGCCGTGAAGGCTGCCCATAAGGCCGGCGCCAGCGTCATCGTGGCGCCTTTCGACGACCCGATCGGCAAAGACGCCGTCATCCAGTGGCCGGGCGGCGTCAACATGCAGCTCTACTGGCACACCACGCCGCCAAACTATCCGCAGCTGACAACGGTCCCTGAGAACCGGGTCTATGTCGCCGCGGACAAGCAGAAGGAATTCGTCAAGGACTTCCTCGCCTTTTCCCAGGGTAAGGTGGTGTCCGATGACGCGAAGGCGCCCGGCGTCGAGATCGGCCGCCCCAACGACACCTATCATCGCATCCGTATCGACTCGCTGTTCGGCAAGATGACCGTGCTGGTGACCGATGGCCACCTGCCATATCCCTATGGCGTGGAAATGACCGGTTATGAAGTCGCCAATCTGACGGATACCCTGGCCAAGGCCAAGGCCTCCGGCGCTACGGTGCTGGTCGATCCCTATACAGCCGATCATCGGACGGCTGCCCTGGTGCAGTTTCCGGGCGGTTATATCGCCGAGATCCACGCTGCCGCCAATTAAGGCTGTCACGTGAGAGGCACTTGTAAGACCTCGGCAAATCTTGCTTCACCCGGCCGATATCTGACGACAGCATTGCTGATCGCGGTGCTGGCGTGGGATATGGCGCAAGCCCAGGCCGATGATACGCAGCCGCAACGTCCATCGATCCGTTCGAATCGCTGGGAAGAGGATTGGTCAGTCCTAGCCGATCCGGCGTTGCGGACAGAACCTTTGGATTTCCTCAAATATCTCCCGCTGATACCGGGCGATCCCAAGAGCTATCTCTCTTTCGGCGCCACCATCCGCGAGCGTTACGAGTATAACGATGCGCCGGCTTTCGGGACGGGCGGCAAGAAGGCGGATGGCTATCTGCTGGATCGCACGCAGATGCATCTCGATCTGCATCTGAATGAGAATTGGCAGATATTCACCCAGGTGGAAGATGACCGTGCCCCCGACAAGAAGATGCCCGGACCGGTCGATGAGGATCAGCTCGATTTACGTCTGGCGTTTCTCGCTTACAACAGGACATTCGACGACGGCGCATTGAAGGCGCGGATCGGCCGCCAGGATTTCGATTTCGACTTGCAGCGCTTCGTCTCATCGCGCGACGGTCCCAATGTGCGGCAATCCTTCGATGCCGCCTGGGCCGATTGGGAATCAGGGCCCTGGCGTGTGCTGGGCTTTGTCAGCCAACCGGTACAGTATCGCAGTGGGCGGCCTTTTGACGATTTTTCCGATCGTCACTTTCTGTTCCACACCTTGCGTATCGAACATCATGTTTTCGGTACTGATGAGCTTTCGGCCTATTACGCCCGCTATGAGCGTGACGACGCGCACTATCCGGATGCAGCGGGACAGGAGCGGCGCAATATCCTCGATATCCGATTTGCCGGCAGCGCCAGCCAGATCGACTGGGATATCGAAGCCATGGGGCAGCAGGGCAAGGTCGGCTCGAGCGATGTCCTGGCCTGGGCGGCCGGTGCGCGCCTCGGCTATACTTTTGCAGAAATAGCCTGGCAGCCACGGCTGGGGCTGCAGATGGATGCAGCTTCCGGCGACCGCCATCCCAATGATGGCCGGCTGGAGACCTTCAACCCGCTCTTTCCCAACGGCTACTATTTCTCGCTCGCCGGCTATACCGGCTACGCCAATATTCTGCATGTGAAGCCGTCGGTGACGGTGAAGCCGCTGCCCGGCGTCTCGATCCTCGGTGCCGTCGGGTTGCAATGGCGCGAGACGACGGCGGATGCGATCTATGTCCAGCCGAATGTACCGATCAAGGGGACTGCCGGCAAAGGGGATGGCTGGACCGGCCTCTACGAGCAGATCAGGGTGGACTGGGCCATCACGCCTTACCTATCCAGTGCCGTGGAAGCCGTGCACTACCAGGTCGGCAACGCCATCAAGCAAGCTGGCGGTGAGGATTCCGATTATGTGGGTATCGAGCTGAAATACAGTCTATAGCCGGCGTTTCAGCCTATTCCGTCTTAGCCTTATGCGTCGAATGCCGCGGGAACCACTTCCGCGGCCAGAAGCCGATGACGAAAACGAAAAAGACCAGCAGCAGGACAGCGACCGCCATCTGGATGACGCTGAAATTCGGCTGATCCTTCTCGAAGAACCAGCCGGCGATCGCACCGCCGACAATCAACAACAAGCGAACTACCAGAGCGATCATGCCGGCCCCTCTATTTACCGGCATATGGCTCCTCGCAGGGCTACCGGTACTTCAGTTCAGACTATCTTGGAAAGATCTCATATCGGCCTTGATCTGAATCAGGTGCACCGCACAATGTATTTGCCCCTGCTTATGACCAAAGCGATGTGTGTTTTGAGATGTTAAAGCAGCGGGTCTCGGCTGAGCGCCCAGGGGCGCCGCCCGCGACTTGTTAAAATACAGAACCTTGATCTGCGTCAAAGTGCGTGCCCCAGGCGGCGCCTAGCTTTCCTGCAAAGCGGGGCAAGGGCCGACAACGGCCCGATTGCAGAGAGGGGCTGTCATGGCATCCGTTACCTATGTTCCTGAACAGGCTGAACGTCAGAAGTCGGACAAGCTGACCCTGTTGCCGCTGACGGCGCTGGTCGTCGGCTCGATGATCGGTGGCGGCGTCTTCAATCTGCCGAGCGACATGTCGCGGCAGGCCTCGCCAGGCGCCATCCTGATCGGCTGGTTGATCACCGGCATCGGCATGTTGATGCTGGCCTTCGTCTATCAAAGCCTCGCCTTACGCAAGCCCGACCTCAATGCCGGCCCCTATGCCTATGCCAAGGCGGGCTTTGGCGAATTCGTTGGCTTCAACAGCGCCTGGGGCTATTGGATCAGCGCCTTCCTCGGCAATGTCGCCTATGCGGTCGCAATCTTCTCCGCCCTGTCCTATTTCGTCCCGATGTTCGGCGGCGGCAATAACCTGCCCTCGATCATTGGCGCCTCCGCCTGTCTGTGGCTGGTCCACGCAATCGTCCTCAAGGGCGTCAAGGGCGCTGCCTTCGTCAATGTCATCACCACTGTCGCCAAGCTGGTGCCGCTGGTCGCCTTCCTCTTGATCGCACTCACGGCTTTCCATTGGGACAAGTTCAACCTCGACTTTTGGGGTCAGAACACGGGGGCGGCGGCGACCAATGCCGGTGAAATGACATTGGGCTCCGTGGCGTCGCAGGTGCGCAGCACCATGCTGGTGACGTTGTGGGTCTTCATCGGCATCGAAGGGGCGAGCGTCTATTCCGCCCGTGCCGCCAATCGTGCGGATGTCGGACGTGCCACGATCCTCGGCTTCGCCGGGGCGCTGGCCATCTATGTGCTGGTATCGCTGCTGTCGCGCGGCCTGCTGCACCAGACCGATCTCGCCGGCCTCAAGGTGCCGTCGATGGCCGGGGTGCTGCAATCCGTGGTCGGCGATTGGGGTGCCGCCTTGATCAGCCTCGGCCTCATCGTCTCGGTCGGCGGTGCTTTCCTGTCCTGGACCCTGCTGGCTGCCGAGATCCCCTATACCTGCGGCAAGGATGGGACTTTTCCGAAATGGTTTGCCGCCGAGAATGCCAATGGTGCGCCGGCGCATTCGCTCTGGATCACCAATGGGCTCATCCAGCTCTTCCTGCTGGTAAGCTTCTATTCGCAGAACGCCTACAACTTCTTCTACTTCATCGCCTCGGTCGCCATCCTGCCGCCCTATGTGCTGTCAGGCGCCTATGCCCTGAAACTCGCCTTAACGGGCGAAAGCTATGAGCGGAACGCGGCCGGCCGCAAGCGCGACATGATCGTCGGTGCCGTTGCGACGATCTATGGCATCTGGCTCGTGTATGCTGCGGGCCTTAGCTATCTCCTGATGTGCACTGTCTTGTTTGCCCCCGGCATCCTGGTGTTTTTCCGTGCCAGGCGGGAGCGCGCGGGGCGTGCCTTTACCACCCTGGAAGCCGTGCTGGCCGCGGCAATCTTGGCGCTCGCGGTGCTGGCTGGCTGGCTGATGTGGACGGGCGATATCAGCCCGATCTGATATCCGACCTCCTGGCGGCGCCAGGTCGCCGCAGGACTTGAGCTTCGTGACCCTGTTCTGACGCAATCTGACTCCTGTCGCGCGCGACAGGGGCATTAGGGAGGGAAGGCACCATGGCCCGGACATTCGGCGTCCATTCCGAAATCGGCAAGCTGAAAACCGTGATGGTGTGTCCGCCGGGGCGGGCGCATGAACGGCTCACCCCCGGCAATTGCCACGAGCTGCTGTTCGACGATGTCATCTGGGTGCAGGAGGCCCGCAAGGATCACTACGACTTTGTCATCAAGATGCAGGAACGGGGTGTCGAGGTGCTCGACTTTCCGGTCATGCTCGGCCAGACGCTCGACGACCCGGCGGCACGCAGCTTTGTCCTCGATCGCCGGATCACCGCCAATTCGGTTGGACCCGGCACGGCACGGGTGCTCCGCCCCTGGCTCGACTCCCTGACCGGCGCGGAGCTGGCGCAATTCCTGATCGGCGGTCTCGCCATCCAGGACGTGCCGCGGGACGAGGGCCAGAAGATGCTGGCCGAGGCCTTTGGCGAAACCTCGTTTCTCATTCCGCCCATTCCCAACACGCTGTTCCAGCGCGATCCGTCTTGCTGGATCTATGGCGGGGTCACCTGCAACCCGATGTACTGGCCGGCCCGCCAGCCGGAAACCCTGCTGCAGCGGGCCGTCTATAAATTCCATCCGACCTTCAAGGGCGGCGACTTCAAGATCTGGTTCGGCGATTCGGATGCCAGTTTCGGCGCCGCGACGCTGGAAGGCGGCGATGTCATGCCGATCGGCAAAGGCGTCGTCCTGATCGGCATGGGTGAGCGCTCGACGCGCCAGGCCGTCAGCCAGGTGGCCCGCGAGCTTTTCGCCCATGGTGCGGCGAGCCGCGTGATCGCCTGCAATATGCCGAAAAGCCGCGCGGCCATGCATCTCGATACTGTTTTCAGCCTCTGCAACCACGATATCTGCACGGTGTTCCGTGAAGTCGTGGAGGCGATCCAGTGCTATAGCTGGTATCCCACAGACGACGCCGGTGGCATGGAGATCCGCAAGGATAACGCGCCGATGCTCGACGTCGTGGTACAGGCGGTCGGTATCAAGAAGCTGCATGTCGTGCAGACGGGCGGCAATGCCTGGGAGGCGGAACGCGAGCAATGGGATGACGGCAACAACGTCGTGGCGCTCGAGCCTGGTGTTGTCATTGCCTATGATCGCAACACCCATACCAATACGCTGCTGCGCAAGGCCGGCATCGAGGTCATCACCATCCGTGGCGCCGAGCTTGGCCGTGGCCGCGGCGGCGGCCATTGCATGACCTGCCCGATCTGGCGTGAACCAGCCTACTAACAAGAAACTGATCCATCGAGACAGCAAAGGGGTACGACCATGAGCCTCAATCTGCGCAATCGGTCGCTGCTGACCGTGCAGGATTATACCCAGCGCGAATTCCAGTATCTGCTCGATCTGGCACGTGATCTCAAACGGGCGAAATATGCGCGGACCGAACAGGAGCATCTGAAGGGCAAGGAAATCGTCCTCATCTTCGAGAAGACCTCGACGCGGACGCGCTGCGCCTTCGAAGTCGCCTGCCATGACCAGGGTGCGCACGTGACCTATCTCGACCCGTCAGGGTCACAGATCGGTCATAAGGAATCGGTCAAGGATACCGCGCGCGTCCTGGGGCGCATGTATGACGCGATCGAGTTTCGCGGATTCTCGCAGACGGCAGTGGAAGATATCGCCAAATATGCCGGCGTTCCCGTGTATAATGGCCTGACGGACGAATATCATCCGACCCAGATGCTGGCCGATGTCATGACCATGCGCGAGCATAGCGACCGGCCGGTGCATGAAATCAAATATGCCTATGTCGGCGATACCCGGTCCAATATGGGGCATTCCTTGATGATCGTCGGTTGCCTGATGGGCATGGATGTCCGGTTGTGCGGGCCGAAGGAACTTTGGCCGACCGAGGAATATATGAAAATCGCCCGGTCGCTGGAGGCGAAGTCCGGCGCCAAGCTGACCCTGACCGACGACCCCAAGAAGGCAGTGGCCGGGGTCGATTTCATCCATACCGATGTCTGGGTGTCGATGGGCGAGCCGAAGGAGGTCTGGGCCGAGCGGATCAAGCAACTGCGTCCCTACCAGGTTAATGCCGAACTGATGAAGGCGGCCGGCAATCCGCGGGTCAAGTTCATGCATTGCCTGCCGGCCTATCACAATCTGGAGACGAAGGTCGGCCGGGATATTCATGAACAATTCGGGTTGGATGCCATGGAGGTGACCGAGGAGGTTTTCGAATCCGAGTTGAACATCGCTTTCGAACAGGCCGAGAACCGCATGCACACGATCAAGGCGATCCTTGTGGCGACATTGGGTGATTGACGCTTCGCGCCGACACATAAGCAGATCGGCCGCCGGTCGACGGGTCTTCCGGCGCGACCATCTCAGGGAGGTCAGAGATGCGCATCGTTGTGGCGCTTGGCGGCAATGCCTTGCTGCGTCGGGGTGAACCGATGACGGCGGAGGCGCAACGTGCCAATGTCAAGGTGGCGGCGACAGCACTGGCTGCTATCCAGCCTGGCAATGAGATGGTCATCACCCATGGCAATGGGCCGCAGGTCGGCCTGCTGGCGCTGCAGGGCAATGCCTACAAGCCGGATGAGACCTATCCGCTGGACGTGCTCGGTGCCGAGACCGAGGGCATGATCGGTTATATGATCGAGCAGGAACTTGGCAACCTGCTGCCTTTCGAAGTGCCCTTTGCCACCATCCTGACCATGGTCGAAGTGGACCGGCAGGATCCAGGCTTTCAGAATCCGACCAAGTTCATCGGCCCGGTTTACGAGGAAACCGAGGCCCGGCGCCTGGCTGCGGAGAAGGGTTGGGCGATCAAACAGGATGGGGCGAAATGGCGCCGGGTCGTGGCCTCGCCTGCGCCCAAGCGCATCTTCGAGCTGCGGCCGATCCGCTGGCTGCTGGAACAGGGAACGGTGGTGATCGCCGCCGGCGGCGGCGGCATTCCCACCGTCTATGACGCCAATCGGCAGCTGCGTGGCATTGAAGCGGTGATCGACAAGGATCTGTGCACGGAGCTGCTGGCGCGTGAATTGGCGGCAGACCTTTTCATTATGGCGACTGATGTCGAGGCTGTTTTCATCGACTGGGGCAAGCCAACCGCCAAGGCGATCCGCCGGGCTGCACCCAAGGATATGCACGCCTTTGCTTTTCCGGCCGGCTCGATGGGGCCGAAGGTCGAAGCCGCCTGCCATTTTGCGGAAGCAACCGGCAAGGCTGCCGCCATCGGCGCGCTGAAGGACCTGCCGGCGATCCTGAAAGGGCAGGCCGGCACGACCATTTCAGGCAAGGCAGGCGGCATCACCTGGGCTTGAGGCGGCGGCCATGCAATCTCGCAGCGCAACATCATGACGGCAGCGCAAGATAAATCCGGCCCGACACCTGTGGCGCGGCGCCCGAGTGTCCTCGACGCGTTGATACCGGTGGTCTTGCTGATCCTCTCGCTTTCCGCCTCTTATTATCTGTTCCATGACAAGGCCGCCTATGGGCCCAATCAGGTGGCACTGCTGCTCTGCGGTGCGGTAGCGGCGGCGATCGGCTACAAGAATGGCCTTGCCTGGGAGGATATCCGCCAGGCGGTGATCAATGGCGTCGGCACCGGCATCGGCGCCATCGGCATCCTGCTGGCGGTCGGCGCCCTGATCGGCACCTGGGCGCTGAGCGGCACGATTGTCGCCATGGTCTATTACGGCCTGCAGATTCTCAACCCGAACTATTTTTACGCGACTTCGGCATTGATCTGCGCAGCGATCGCTTTCAGTATTGGAAGTTCCTGGACCACGGCGGGGACGATCGGGATCGGTCTGATGGGGATTGCCGGGAGCATGGGGTTGTCGCCAGAGATCACTGCCGGTGCCGTGATCTCCGGGGCCTATTTCGGGGATAAGGCATCGCCGCTCTCGGATACGGCGAACCTTGCCACGGCGGCGGCCGGCTCGCCGCTCTTTGCTCATATCCGCGAATCCCTCTGGACCTCGTTGCCCGCTTTGGCCCTGGCGGTGTTCGGCTTCTGGCTGCTCGGCAAGCCGGGAGATTTCGATGCGTCGGGAACCCTGCTGGCGATCCGCCAGCATGTGATGGTTTCGCCGTGGAATTTCCTGCCGTTGCTGGTCGTCCTGGTCCTGGCGCTGCTGCGTTTCCCGCCGATGATGGCCATCCTGCTCGGCGCTCTGGCGGGTGGCCTGATGGCGGTGATCACCAGCGGCGATGCCGTGGTGGCCTTTGCCCAGGATGCAAGCCTGACCCGCCCATGGGCGTTACTCAAAGGCATCTGGTCTGCCCTGGCGACCGGTTATCAGAGTTCCACCGGCGATCCGGCGATCGATCAATTGACCAGCCGCGGTGGCATGTCGAGCATGCTCATCACCGTCTGGCTGATCATCTGCGCGCTCGCCTTCGGCGCGGCGGTGGAGCATTGCGGCCTCCTGAGCCGACTGGTCGATCCGCTGCTGGCGCGGGTGCGCCGCACCAGCAGCCTGGTGGCCTTGCTGGTTGCCACCTGCTTTGGCGCCAATGTCATCACCTCGGACCAGTACATCTCCATCGTCATTCCCGGCAGGTTGTTTCGCAGCGAGTTCATGAAGCGCCATCTCTCGCCGATCCTGCTCTCCCGCGTGATCGGTGACTCCGCCATCGTCACCTCGCCCTTGATCCCCTGGAACAGCTGCGGTGCCTATATGGCGGCGACATTGGGGGTATCGACCCTGGGCTATGCCAGCTTCTGCTTTTTCAACATTCTCAATCCCGTGCTGACAATCCTCTTCTGCGTGCTGGGTCTTCGCGTCCTGCGCGACGATCCGGTGCCAGAGGAGGCCAGCCTTCCCGGAAAGGGGCTTGCATGATGGTCCTGCGTTCGATCCGCTGCCGCCTCTGCCTTGCCGCCGCAACGGCGATGCTCCTGGTCACCGCCTGTTCCAAGGAAGAGGTCAAGGCGCCGCCACCGCGCAGCGTGCGGGTTGTCAAGATCCAGTTGGAAGAGGCCGGGATCGGCGGACATGCCAGCGGCGTGATCCAGTCGCGCTACAATGCCCAGGTCGGCTTCCTGGTCAGCGGCCGGCTGATCGAGCGCAAGGCGGATATCGGCATGGTCGTCAAGAAAGGCGATGTGCTGGCCCAGATCGATCCGACTGATTTCAAGAACAAGCTGACGGCGGCTCAGTCGCAGGTCACGTCGGCACAAAGCGAGATCGCCCAAGCAGCGCCCCAGGAAGCGCGTTTGCGCAAACTGCTGGCCGACGGATTCACCACCCAGGCCGATTACGACAAGGCCCTGCGCACCCTCAATGTGTCGCAATCGGACCTGCAGCAGGCGAATGCCAATCTCCGTCTTGCCCAGGACCAGGTCAAATACACGACGCTGGTGGCGGATACTGATGGCGCCATCACGCAGACCGGTGCCGATCCGGGGCAGGTCGTCAATGCCGGCCAGATGATCGTGCAGATTTCCCAGCTCGATGCGCGCGAAGCAGTCTTCGCCCTCAGCGAGCGGGCGATCACTTTTGCCAGTCGCATCCAGGTGGTGCATGTGGCACTGCAATCCGACCCTACCGTCACCACCGAAGGCACGATCCGCGAGATATCGCCGACCGCCGACCCGGTGACGGGCACTTATACGGTCAAGGTTGCCTTGCCGGAACCGCCTGACGCCATGCGGCTTGGTGCGGTCGTGACCGGCAGTGTCGATCTGAAGGGGGATGAGGTTGCCGTCATCCCGACCTCGGCCTTGCTGCAATCTGCCAAGGAGCCGGCGGTCTGGATCGTCACGGCCGATGGTGACAAGGCCGCGGTGCATAGCCGGACTGTCAAGGTTGCGCGTTTCGATCCCGATACGGTGACGATCTCGGATGGCCTCAAGGACGGCGATCTCGTCGTCACGGCTGGCGTCAACTGGCTGGCTGATGGCCAGCAGGTCGCCCTCCCCGGAGGGAGCGCCCAGTGACCTCATTCAATCTTTCCGATTGGGCTCTGCGCCATCGCTCGCTGGTAATTTTCTTCATGATCATCTGCGCCTTTGCCGGCGCCGATTCATATCTGCGCCTGGGTCGCGAGGAGGATCCCGCCTTTGCCATCAACACCATGGTCGTGCAGACCATGTGGCCCGGCGCCACCACCGCCGACATGATGGAACAGGTGACGGACCGCCTGGAAAAGAAGCTGCAGGAGACGCCCAATCTCGACTATCTCAAGAGCTATACCAAGCCCGGTGAGTCGGTCGTCTATGTCAATGTGCTCGATTCGACCAGTGCAGCTGCGTTACCCGATATCTGGTATCAGGTCCGCAAGAAGGTCGCCGATATCCGGGCGACCTTGCCATCCGGCACGCAAGGCCCCTATTTCAACGATGAGTTCGGCGACGTCTACGGCGTGATCTATGGCCTGACCTTCGACGGCTTCAACATGCGCGAGGTGCGCGATTTCGCCGAGCAGGCCCGCACCACCTTTCTCTCCCAGCCGGACGTCGCCAAGGTGGTGATCTTCGGTACGCAAGATGAAAAATACTACCTCACCATCTCACCGAAGAAGCTCGCCGCCCTGCAGATCAATCTCAATGACGTGCTGACGGCGATCGCCAGCCAGAATATCGTCATCCCGGCCGGCGTCGTCCATACCAGCCAGGAAGAATATCTGATCGAGGTTTCCGGCGCCCTCACCTCGACCGACAGCCTGAAGGCCATCAACCTCTTCATCAACGGTCGCTTCTACAAATTGAGCGAACTGGCCGTTGTCCAGCACGGCTATGCCGATCCGCCACAGAAAATGTTCCAGGTTAATGGCCGGCCGGCGATCGGCCTGGGTATTTCCATGAAGGCCGGCGGCAATGTGCTGCGCATGGGCGAGGATCTGCGCAGGATCGCCGCTGGTGTCGAGCAGCGATTTCCGATTGGCATCAATCTGACCCTGGTCTCCGACCAGCCGGAGGTGGTCAAGGAGGCAATTGGCGGCTTCACCAAGGCATTGGGTGAGGCGGTCGTCATCGTTCTAGCCGTCAGCTTTGTCAGCCTCGGATTGCGTGCCGGCCTGGTGGTGGCCTTCGCCATTCCCCTGGTGCTGGCGATCGTCTTCCTTGGCATGGAGATGATGGGGACCAGCCTGCAGCGCATCTCGCTGGGCGCCCTCATTATTGCCCTCGGCCTGCTGGTCGACGATGCCATGATCACGGTCGAGATGATGATCGCCAAGATCGAGGAAGGGTTTGAGAAGGCCAAGGCGGCAACCTTTGCCTATACTTCCGTCGCCTTTCCCATGCTGACCGGGACCCTTGTGACGGCCTTCGGCTTTCTGCCGATCGGCTTTGCCAAGAGCGGCGTCGGGCAATACTGCTTCTCGCTGTTCTCCGTCGTTCTGATCGCCCTGCTGATTTCCTGGATCGTCGCCGTCGTCTTCACGCCATTGATCGGCGTTTTCATTCTGCCGGCGAAGATGAAGGCCAAGCACGGTGCCGAGCATAACAAAGGCATGTTCACCCGTGTCTTCAACGTGATGATCACCGCCTGCATGCGCTACAAATATGTCACCATCGGCGTGACGCTGGCTCTCTTCGCCATATCGCTCTATGGCACCAAATATGTGCAGCAGCAGTTCTTCCCGGCTTCCGACCGCCCCGAATTGCTGGTTACCATGACCTTGAATAAGAATGCCTCGATCTTCGCTACGCAATCGGATGTCGAGCGTTTCAACAAACTGCTCCAGGGCGACCCGAGGATCGACCATTATTCCAGCTATATCGGCGGTGGCGCGATTCGTTTCTATCTGCCGCTGGATGTGCAGCTCGACAACAGTTTCCTGGCGCAATACGTGATCGTGGCCAAAAGTCTGGCAGAGCGCGATGAGCTGCTCGATAAGCTCAGCAAGGAATTGAACGACAATTTTCCCAACGTGACCGGTCGCGTCTCGCGACTTGAACTTGGCCCGCCGGTCGGTTGGCCGGTGCAATACCGGGTGAGCGCTGAAACGCCCGATGAAGTTCGGATCGCGGCCGATCAGTTGGCTCGCATCCTGCGGGCATCGCCCTATACCTCTCTGGTCAATTTCGACTGGGGTGAGAAGACCAAGACCATTCGCCTGGCGATCAATCAGGACGCCGTGCGCAAGGCGGGCCTCAGTTCGGAGGACGTGTCGCGGGCGATGAATATGATACAATCGGGTGTCACCGCCACCCAGATCCGTGACTCGATCTATCTGATCGATGTGGTGGCGCGAGCGCCGGAAGATGAACGCCTGTCGCTGAAATCGATCCAGAACCTGCAGCTCAGCCTCGGCAGCGGCCATTCGATACCGCTCGGCCAACTCGCCACCATCGAATATACCCTGGATGAAAGCTATATGTGGCGGCGCGACCGGCTGCCGACCATCACGGTCCAGGCTGATGTCGTGCCGGGTATCCAGGCGCCGACCGCTTATAAAATGAATGCTGCCGCGATTGAGGAACTCCGGAAGTCCCTGCCGCCGGGCGTGAAGATTGTCGAGGGCGGCACGGTTGAAAGCAGCGCGAAAGCCAACAAGTCCATTGTCGCCCAATTGTCGCTGATGGCACTTCTCATGCTGATCGTGCTGATGTTCCAGCTGCAGAATTTCCAACGCTTGTTCCTGGTGCTGAGCGTGGCACCCTTGGGCGTCATCGGCGTCGTCGCTGCCCTGGCCTCTACGCACACGCCAATGGGCTTCGTGTCGATCCTCGGCATCATTGCTTTGATTGGCATGATCATCCGCAATTCGGTCATCCTGATCGACCAGATTGAACATTACCGTGCGGCCGGCAAATCCGGCTGGGATGCGGTCATCGATGCCGCGGATCACCGCCTACGGCCGATCATGCTGACGGCCGCAGCCGCCATTCTCGGCATGATCCCGATCATGCATGACGTGTTCTGGGGGCCCATGGCCTATGCCATCGTCGGCGGCCTGACCGGGGCGACGTTGCTGACCATGCTGTTCCTGCCGGCGCTCTATGTTGCCTGGTTCAGGATCAAGGAAACGCACAATCCAGAAGGGAAGGCAGCCGTTACAGAGGAGATGAAGACTGCCGCTTCCTGAGCGGCTTTATCAGCGTCTGTCGAAAAGCAATAAAATGGACGAGAGGGAGACCAAATGATGAAGACCGTGAAGGCCCGGATACTCGCATCCGCCAGTATGTTGCTCATGATCGCCGCTTGTTCCAATGACATGACACGGGGCAATATCCCGCCATCGGCGCAGATGGAGGAAAGCCCCCGATACGCCCGGACCATGCGGTATGTCCGTAGTGATGTCGATTACCGCAAGTATAACAGCTTCATCATTGATCCGGCGGACGTCTATACCGGCGCAGATGCCGAATTCGGCAGCGCCTCGCAACAGGACAAGCTCGACATGGCGGCTTATACCTATGCCGAGTTCCGTGACATCATAGGTGCCAAATATCCTTTGGTGAACGCGCCCGGCCCGAACGTCGCCCGGATCCATATGACGGTTGTCGGCATGGAGGCAACCCAGCCGCTCCTCTCCACGGTCACGCATCTGGCCCCTGCCGGGCTGGCGCTGAACACACTCAAGGGTGTCAGTGGCGGGAAAGGGTCCTTCATGGGTTCGGTGACGCTGGAGATCGATATCTTTGATTCTGTCAGCAACGACCTTATCGCCGCAGTCGTGACCAACCAGCAGGCAAACGCCCTCGATATCACCTCCGTCCCGTCAAAATACGGTGCCGCACGGACAGGCGTTCAGGAAGGGGCCGAAAAGCTGCTAAAATCGATTGACGAGATTCAAGCCGGAAAAGGCATTCCGCAAGCCGATTAGTGGGCGGTGAAGGAACTGAGCCGCCGGCAGTTCCGAAAGCCGAGCATCGGCCCCCTGCTGACTTGATGAAGATCAAGTCGGCCGATCACACATTGCTTAGATTGATCCAACGGAGCAAAGACCCATTTGCGAAGGAGGTTGAGATGAGCGCAGGCAAACTGTTGACGCCGAAGGATTTGAAGCAGGTCACCGAGCAGGCCGAAATGGCCAAGGCGAAAGAGCTGACCGAGCGTCTCAAGAAACAGGAAGAGGAGCAGAAGGATCTCAAGCACCTCTTCATGGAGCGGGAGGTTCATCCCCAGGCCATGGAACGGGTGAATGCCGCTGTCCGTCACGCGGCGGAACAGGGCATCAGCGAGATCCAGGCCCTGACCTTTCCGGCCAGTTACTGCAACGACAAGGGGCGGCGCATCAATAATCTCGAACACGATTGGCCGGATTCGCTCGAAGGCTTCGCCAAACGCGCCTATGAATATTACGTCAAGGAATTGCAGCCGCTCGGCTATAAGATCCGCGCCCAGGTGCTGGATTATCCCCATGGTATGCCGGGAGAGGTCGGCCTCTTCTTGAGCTGGTAACGAGGGCTGCGGCGGCACGGGTGGCGACCGGTCGACAGGTGAGGAGGGGCAGATGAAAGCCAGCAAGAAGAATGGCGCTGCCGGTAGCGGCGGCACGAGATTGCCGGATACCGAAGGCAAGCTGAAACTGAAAGATTACGAGCACGAACTGGCCAAGCTGCATGCCGAACTGGTGAAGCTGCAGATCTGGGCGGTCGAGAAGCGCAAGAAAGTCTGCATCCTGTTCGAGGGTCGTGACGGCGCCGGCAAAGGCGGTGTCATCAAGGCAATCACCGAGCGGGTCTCCCCGCGGGTCTTCCGGGTCGTTGCCCTGCCGGCGCCGACCGAGCGCGAGAAATCGCAGATGTATGTCCAACGTTACATCAGGCATTTGCCGGCGGCAGGCGAGATCGTCATCTTCGATCGCAGCTGGTACAACAGGGCCGGTGTCGAGCGGGTGATGGGTTTCTGTACCGAGGAGCAAGCCCGGCATTTTCTGCAAACCGTGCCGGCGGTCGAGCGAGCGATCATCGATTCCGGTGTCATTCTCCTCAAATACTGGCTCGAGGTCAGCGAAGAGGAACAGACCAAGCGCCTGCAGGAGCGCATCAATGACGGCCGCAAGATCTGGAAGCTGTCGCCGATGGATCTTAAATCATATAGCCGCTGGTACGATTATTCGCGCGCCCGCGACGAGATGTTTGCGGCAACCGACAGTTCGTGGGCGCCTTGGTATGTTGTGCATTCGAACGACAAACGGCGCGCGCGCCTGAATGTCATTACGCATATGCTGAAACACATTCCCTATGAGGAATTGCCGCGCGCAAAGATCAGATTGCCCAAACGCCAGAAGTCGCATGGCTATAAGGAGCCTGACTATCCGTATAAGGTCGTCACCGAACAGACTTGGCCGTCAGGCCGTTGAGAGAGTCTGTGTTCCTCGCCTGAAGCAGGTGGGGGACGGATGTATATGCGGCTATGCTATGTGACGGAATTTTGAACCTCGCCACGAGTTGCGCAAATATTTTCTCTGCTCCTTGATTGCCTGTTGTCCGGTGTCATGCGATTGTTGATCGGCAAGGGCCACTGGATGGCGTGGCATTGGATGTTGCGTGGTATGGGACATTGATCTGCATCAATGCGATGACCCTGTTGCCTCCTTAGTTTGCAAAAAATCGGCTGGCCCGAGAGGGGAAGCATTAAGAAATTTGACGTGTGCGGGGCAGCAGATCCACTAGTCGAGGGAGGCCTCACATGTCGGCATCGAATGGCAGCAATCCTGTACAGGATTATCTCATAGACGCCTGGCAGCGCTGGGTCCTCAGCCTGGATACGCTGCGTGAGCGCGGCAATACCTACTTCGAGCATTCTGCGCGCCAGGCGCCGAATGTGCTGCAGTTCCAGGTGGAGCTCATCTCCGACGGCCGCAAGCTGCCACGGCCGGTCAATTACTGTCTGGTGCGCATTATCCCGCCCGAAAGCGCAATGCTGGATCCGACCAAGCCGCCGGTTGTCGTGGTCGATCCGCGAGCCGGGCATGGTCCCGGCATCGGCGGGATGAAGCATGACAGCGAGATCGGTGTCGCCTTGGCGGCGGGGCATCCCTGCTATTTCATCGGCTTTCTGCCGGTTCCCGTGCCGGACCAGACCATCGAGGATGTCTGTATCGCCGAGGCGGCTTTCATCGCCGAAGTGGCGGAGCGCCATTCCCAGGCGGAAGGCAAGCCGATGGTGATCGCCAACTGCCAGGCCGGCTGGCAGATCATGATGATGGCGGCCCTCAACCCGACACTCTGCGGGCCGATCCTGCTGGCGGGTTCGCCGCTCTCTTATTGGGCCGGGCATCGCGGCGAGAATCCCATGCGCTATCTGGGTGGCACGCTCGGCGGCACCTGGATGACGGCCCTGGCGGGCGATCTTGGCGCCGGCATCTTCGATGGCGCCAATCTGGTGGCGAATTTCGAATCGCTCAACCCGGCCAATACCTATTGGGAGAAATTCTACAACGTCTATTCGAAGGTCGATACGGAGACCAAGCGCTTCCTCGATTTCGAGACCTGGTGGGGCAGCCCGGTGCTCTTGAACGCCGGCGAGATGCAATGGATCGCCGACAATCTTTTCGTCGGCAACAAGCTGACCGCCGGTACCATCCGCACGACGGATGGCACGCGGATCGACCTGCGCAACATCCGCTCGCCGATTGTCGTCTTCTGTTCCTGGGGCGACAACATCACGCCGCCGCCCCAGGCCCTCGGCTGGATCACCGATCTCTATGAAAGCGAGCGGGACATCGTCCTCTCGGGCCAGACCATCGTCTATGCCTTGCATGCCAGCATCGGCCATCTCGGTATTTTCGTCTCCGGCAAGGTGGCGACCAAGGAGCATGAGGAATTCGTCAGCTGCATGGACATGATCGACCTGATGCCGCCGGGCCTCTATGAAGCGGTCATAACCGAGGTCGAGCCTGGGACCGAGCATGCGGACCTGATCCAGGGCCGCTATCTGTTCAGCCTCGAAGCGCGCGGGCTCGATGACATCCGGCAGATCTGCGGCGCGGATAATGACGACCGGAAGTTCGCGACTGTTGCCCGGGTCTCGGAGATCAATCGCAGCCTCTACGATACCTTCGTGGCGCCGGTCGTGCGCAGCGTCGTTACCAAGGGCAGCGCGGAGGCGATGCGCCAGAGCCATCCGAACCGCATGCGCTTTGCCATGTTCTCCGACCGCAATCCGATGATGCGGCAGGTTCAGGGGCTGGCGGATGCCGTGCGGGCCGATCGTCGGCCGGTGACGCCGGACAATCCGCTGCTGGCCATGGAACACGCGGCATCGGCGGGTATTGCGATGTTCTGGGAGGGCTATCAGCAGATGCGGGACCTGGGAACCGAGATCGCCTTTCTCGGCACCTATGGATCGCCGTTTCTGCAGGCGCTGGTCGGGCTGGATCCACGCTCTGCGGATGACAGCCGCCTGGCCGGTCGCGATCTGCTCCGGGAAGCGGTCGAGGCGCGACTGCAGGCGATCCTGGAGGGCCGGTTCGAACAAGGCGGGGTCGCGGCTGTCCTGATCCGCGCGGTGATCTATATCCGCTTCCCGGAGGGCAGTGTCGATGAACGGGGTTTTGCCGCCCTGAAGGCAGTTCGCGCGGCACAGCCGGCCCGCAACCGGATCAGCTGGGCGGATGCCAAGAAGCTCATTCGCGAACAGTATCTGCTGATGCTGATGGATGAGGAGCGGGCGATCAAGGCGATCCCCGCTTTGCTGCCGGAGACGAAGAAGGACCGGCGCGCCGTGCTCGAGGCGATCCGCAATGTAGTGAATGCGCGCGGCGCGCTCTCGGTGGAAGGGACGAGGCGCCTGCACCGGATCGAAGCACTGTTCACCGACGACATCACCGAAGAACCCGAGACGAAGGTTGCCAATGCCTGACACCAATGACGCCCAAGCGCAGCGGCACGAGAAATATCACCGGCTCATTGCCATGGCGAAAGAGTTGCCACGGGTGGAGACCGCGGTGGTTCATCCCTGCAATGAGGTCTCCCTGGAAAGTGCCGTCGAGGCAGCCAAGCTGGGACTGATTACGCCGATCCTGGTCGGCCCCTCGGCCCGCATACGCGATGTTGCGGCGAAGAGCAACTTCGATATCAGCGCCTTTGAACTCGTCGATTCCGCCCATAGCCATGATTCAGCCGCCAAGGCGGTCGAATTGGTGCGCAATGGCAAGGCCAATGCCCTGATGAAGGGCAGTCTCCATACGGATGAACTGATGGGCGCGGTGGTGGCCCGTGAAACCGGCATTCGCACCGAGCGGCGGATCAGCCATTGCTTCATCATGGATGTGCCGGGGCACAAGGATGCGCTGATCATCACCGATGCCGCCGTCAATATCACTCCGAATCTGGAAGACAAGGTCGATATCATCCAGAATGCCATCGATCTCGCCCATGCCATGCACATCGAAGAGGTGCGGGTGGCCATCTTGAGCGCCATGGAAACCGTGACTTCCAAGGTGCCGTCGACGATCGAAGCAGCCGCCTTGTGCAAGATGGCGGATCGCGGCCAGATTACCGGGGCTGTCCTGGACGGGCCCTTGGCGCTGGACAATGCCATCAGCCCGGAGGCGGCGGCCATAAAGGGCATCGCCTCGCCGGTAGCCGGCCGCGCCAATCTGCTGGTCGTTCCCGATCTCGAGGCCGGCAACATGCTGGCGAAAAGCCTTTCCTTCCTGACCGGCGCTGATGCAGCCGGCATCGTGCTCGGTGCGCGCGTGCCGATCATCCTCACCAGCCGCGCCGATTCACTGCTGACGCGCCTCGCTTCCTGCGCGGTTGCCATGTTCCTTGCCGAGGCGCGCCGCAAGGCCAAGACATCCGTGGTACATTAAGGGGGGATTCATGACGGAGACGATCAGGCCGGTCCTCGCTGGCAACAAGGCGCTGGTGGTCGGTATCGCCAACGACCAGTCGATTGCCTATGGCTGTGCCAAGGCATTCCGCATGGCGGGGGCCGATCTCGCCGTCACCTGGCTCAATGACAAGGCGAAGCCGCATGTCGAGCCGCTTGCGGTCGGACTCGAGGCCGACATAACGGCGGCCTTGGATGTCGCCATTCCCGGCCAGCTGGAAACCGTCTTCGATCTCATCCGCGCCAAATGGGGCAAGCTGGATATTCTGGTGCATTCCATCGCTTTCGCCCCGAAAGAGGACCTGCAGGGTGGCCTGCTGGATTGTTCGGCGGCCGGCTTTGCCAAGGCGATGGATGTCTCCTGCCATTCCTTCATCCGCATGGCCAAGCTGGCGGCGCCGCTGATGCGCGATGGCGGCAGCATGTTCGCCATGAGCTATTACGGTGCGGACCGGGTGGTGCCGAATTATAACGTCATGGGACCAGTCAAGGCGGCATTGGAGGCGGTCTGCCGTTATCTCGCATATGAGTTGGGCCCCACGGGCATCCGGGTGCATGCGATCTCGCCGGGCCCCTTGAAGACGCGGGCCGCCTCCGGCCTGAAGGATTTCGAGCTGCTCTTGAACGAGGCGGCGCAGAAGGCGCCGCTCGGCGAGTTGGTCGATATCATGGATGTCGGCTTCACTTGCGCCTATCTCGCGACGCCTTTCGCCAAGCGGGTGACCGGTGGCACCGTTTATGTCGATGGCGGGGCGAATATCGTCGCCTAGCAGATATAGGCGGCTCAACCGCCGGAGCGCTGTCAAACCCTACATGTGTTGCCGCCGATGATGCGGCCTGAGCTGGAGATTGCCGCAGCATGTCGACTTCCATTGCCGTCCTCAATTCAGGCTCCTCCAGCATCAAATTCGCGATCTTTGATCTGACCTCCGGCTTCGCGCTGCTGTTCCGCGGCCTGGTCGAACGTATCGGTATCGATGGGCATCTCAAGGTCACGGATGCTGCCGGCAAGGTGGTCGAGGAAAAGAACTGGAAGCCGGGCGAGTTGACCCATGAAACGGCCACGCATGAGATCTTCACGACAGCGACCAAATTGCGGCACGGACAACCGGTGCAGGCGGTCGGCCACCGGGTGGTGCATGGCGGCATCCAGTTCGATGCACCGGCGGTCGTTGATGCCGATGTGCTGCAGGCGCTCAAAAAGCTGATGCCACTGGCGCCGTTGCATCAGCCGCATAATCTCGCCCCGATCGAAATCATTGCCAAGGCGGCACCGCATCTGCCGCAAGTCGCCTGTTTCGACACCGCTTTCCATCGGCGCCAGCAGCAGCAAGCGCAAAGCTTTGCCCTGCCGCGCGCTTTGACCGAAGAGGGCGTGCGACGCTATGGCTTTCATGGCCTCTCTTATGAGTTCATCGTCTCCCGGCTGCGGGAGACGATGCCGGACCTTGCAGAAAAGAAGCTGATCGTCGGGCATCTCGGCAACGGCGCCAGCCTGTGTGCGATTGACCAGGGGCGCAGCGTCGCCAGCACTATGGGTTTCACCGCCGTCGACGGCCTGATGATGGGCACGCGCTGCGGTACCATCGATCCAGGTGTGCTGCTCTATCTGATGGATGAGCATAAGATGGACAGCGCGGCCATTGCCGATCTCATCTATCGCAAGAGCGGGCTGTTGGGCGTTTCTGGCATTTCCTCGGATATGCGTCAGCTGCGCCACTCGCCTGCTGCCGAGGCAAAAGAAGCGATTTCGCTTTTCGTCTATCGCATCATCCGTGAAATCGGTTCACTGACGGCGGCCCTGGGCGGGCTCGACGCGCTGATCTTCACTGCCGGGATTGGAGAAAACGATGCTGCCACCCGGGCGGAGGTTTGCGCCGGCTGTACCTGGCTCGGGCTGGCGCTTGACCCGCCGCGTAACGCGGCGGGCCAAGGCAGGATCAGCGCGGATGGTTCGAGCCTTTCAGCCTGGGTGGTGCCCACCGACGAGGAGGCGATGATCGCCCGGCACACGGCGGAGGCGTTGAAGCTCGCGACGCGGTGATCATTGCGTCACAGGCAGGATGCTCCATATCGGCTATTGCGGAACGCACTGGAAGGTGACCGTCCTGGTGCCGTCCATATTGTTCACGAAAGTCGCGACGGCCCGCTGCGAGCCGTTATTGAGGCAATAGGCATCGGCATTCCGGGACGCCTCCAGCAGCTCCTGATCGCTGCGATAGGGATAGGCGAGATTGGATCCCGTCGTCGTCGTCGTTGGCACCGTTGCAGCCATCGCCGGCGCGGCGGCAATGCAATTGAACGTCACCTCCTTGTCGCCATTCTCGGCGTTTTCGATATCGCCGGTCTGAGGCACCGCATGATATTGGCTGCAATAAGTTACCGCCTTGTCATTTGCTGCCATCAATTCGCGGTCGCCCCGGTACTTATACGTGACGCGGGGCGTCTGCGACGCCACCTCTCGTGGTGGGGAAGTGCGCTCCGCGCAGGATGCGACGAGAAGGCAGCTGGCCAAAACGAGGGAAATGGTGGTCAGGTTGGCGAATAGGGTGCCTGCTGCTGGGGATTTGTGAGGCTGAAGATTCATTGGAAGGCCCTTTCAGTCGTGGGATCGCTTGCCGGATCGCGCGATCTGCAAATTCTCTTTTGACCAATAAGGGAAGCGACACCAGCGCTGGATGTTGCCGGCCGCTGCTTCAAATCTATGTTAGCTGTCAAGCCTCGCGAGGCTTAAATACCGCGCATCATGCAAAAAAGTCATGGTCACTCCTGCTTCGCTGCGCTGCTTTCGCCTATACCTTTTGGCGCTGGCCGCCTATGACAGAGGGGCCGTCGCTTGGCAGCGGATATCGCGTAGCGACCGATCAATAGATGGGATCTATCATGAGCAATAACCTGAAGTTTTATATCAACGGCGCCTGGGTCGACCCGGTGAAGCCGGCGACACTCGACGTCATCAATCCGGCGACCGAGGAGGCTTTTGCCACCATCTCTGTCGGCAGCGCCGCCGATGTCGATCGTGCGGTCGCGGCTGCCAAGGCTGCTTTCCCGAAATTCACCAAAACCAGCAAGGCCGAGCGCCTGGCGCTGTTGAAGCGCATCCTGGAAATCTACAACCGCCGCTCGGAAGACATCGCCAAAGCGGTGTCCGATGAAATGGGCGCGCCGATGGGCTGGGCGCGCGATGCCCAGACCTGGGCTGGCCGCGCACATCTGGAAGCGACCATCGCGGCACTCGAGGAATTCGAGTTCGAGCATCAGCGTGGCAACAGCCGCATCGTCAAGGAAGGCATCGGTGTCGTCGCGCTGATCACCCCCTGGAACTGGCCGCTCAACCAGATCGTCTGCAAGGTGGCGCCAGCCATCGCCGCCGGCTGCACCATGGTGCTGAAGCCGAGCGAGATCGCGCCGATGAGCGGCCTAGTCTGGAGCGAGATCATGGACGAAGCCGGCGTGCCGGCCGGCGTCTACAACATGGTCAATGGCGACGGTCCCTCGGTCGGTCAGGTGATGGCTGGCCATAAGGATGTCGACATGGTCTCCTTCACCGGCTCGACCCGTGCCGGCATCATCGTCGCCAAGACGGCGGCCGATACGGTCAAGCGCGTCGCCCAGGAGCTGGGTGGCAAGTCGGCCAACATCATCCTCCCCGATGCCGATTTGGAAGTCGCCGTCACCAAGGGTGTCGAAGGCTGCTTCGGCAATACCGGCCAGTCCTGCGACGCGCCGACCCGCATGCTGGTCCCGTCTAAGCTGCACGACCAGGCCTTGGTCATCGCCAAGAAGGCCGCCGAGACTCATAAGGTCGGCGATCCGAAGGCGGAAGGCACCGTGCTGGGCCCGGTGGTCAGCGAGCTGCAGTTCAACAAGGTGCAGCGCCTGATCGAGGCCGGCATTGCCGAGGGTGCGACCCTGGTCACCGGTGGTACTGGTCGTCCGGAAGGCCTCAATCGCGGCTATTATGTGCGCCCGACCGTGTTCGGCAATGTCCGCCCGGACATGACCATCGCCCGGGAAGAGATCTTTGGCCCGGTCTTGTCGATCATCCCCTATGAGACCGAAGAGCAGGCGATCGAAATCGCCAATGACACGGTCTATGGCCTTGCCGCTTATGTCCAGTCGAAGGACATCAAGCATGCCCGCAAGGTAGCCCGCGAATTGCGCGCCGGTCAGGTCAGCATCAACTACCCGGATTGGGACACCTTCGCGCCCTTCGGCGGCTACAAGCAGTCAGGCAATGGTCGCGAATATGCCGATTGGGGCATCCACGACTTCCTGGAAGTGAAAGGCATCGTCGGCTACGGCGAAGAATAAGCGCCGGGGCACGTCGCAGAGAAAAGGGGCGCCATCATGGCGCCCCTTTTTGTTGGTCCAGGCTGCGCTGGTTACCCGCCGAGCGCGACCCCGCACAGCCGGCCGATGCCATAGGTGACGGCCGCCGCCAGCAGGCCGGTGCCGAGCTGGCGCAGCGCCGAGAAGACGATGCCGCGCCCCGTGAAGAGCGAGGTGCCGGCGCCGACCAGCGCCAGCGCCACGCCGCTCGAGGCGAGGCTCGCCGCCTGGGCCTGCCAGCCCTGCAGCCAGAACAGCGGAAAGACCGGGAAGATGGCGCCGAGGCTGAAGAGGGCGAAGGAGGCCGCTGCCGCAGACCAGGCGGAGCCGCCGAGCTCGTCGGGGTCGATGCCGAGCTCTTCGCGCACCAGCGTGTCGATCGCCGTTTCCTTGTTCGCCATCAGCTTCTCGGCCAAGGTCCGCGCCTGCGCTTCATCGAGCCCCTTGGCTTGATAGATCAGGATCAGCTCTTCCTTCTCCTCCTCCGGCATGCGTTCCAGCTCGTCGGTCTCGACGGCGATCTGCTGTTGGTTCAGTTCGCGCGAACTGGTCACCGACAGCCATTCGCCCAGCGCCATGGAGCAGGCACCAGCGACCAGGCCGGCCAGCCCGGTCAGCAGGATGGTGCGTTCGTTGCCGACGGCACCGGCGACACCCATGACCAGGCTGAGGTTGGAAATGAGGCCGTCATTGGCGCCGAGGACGGCCGCCCGCAGCGCATTGCCGCCGGTTCGATGGCGGCCTTCGAGGCGGGCAAGGCTGCTGCCGGAAAGGCCGCCCGGCAGGCTGGTGGCGACTGCCTGGACAACGCGGTCATGCGATCTCTCGGCGGCGTCCAGGCCGGCGGCGACGGCTTCCGGCTGGTTCTCGTATTGCCCGCTGTCGCGCTGCTCCTGGG
>Ga0209148_1000511_pt1 | contig 39051 bp, 34 predicted proteins | sample AraplaCol_mMF_r2_2_FD_184288 | JGI IMG/M metagenome (GOLD analysis project Ga0209148, IMG submission 184288) | Arabidopsis root microbial communities from North Carolina, USA - plate scrape CL_Col_mMF_r2 (SPAdes) (version 2) | ecosystem: Host-associated > Plants > Roots > Endosphere | place... | reverse complement strand
GATATTGGGCAGCAGCTTGACGCCGATATAGGGCGTGAAGATCACCGCCACGAACCAGGACGCAACCAGCGCGATCGCCACGATCCAGAAGATGCTGCCGGCATATTCGCCGACCGCGGAATTGGCAAAGCCGATGGGGAGGAAGCCAGCGGCCGTGACCAGCGTTCCCGTGAGCATCGGAAACGCAGTGGATTCCCAGGCAAAGGACGCCGCGCGCATGCGGTCCCAGCCTTGCTCCATCTTCACCACCATCATCTCGACCGCGATGATGGCGTCATCAACGAGCAGACCGAGCGCGATGATCAGCGCACCGAGCGAGATGCGGTGCAGGTCGAGCGACATCGAGTTCATGACGATGAAGACGATGCCGAGCACCAGCGGCACCGACAGCGCGACCACGATACCGGTCCGCCAGCCGAGCGCGAGGAACGAGACGAACAGCACGATCGCGAGGGCTTCCATGAAGGAGTGCACGAACTCGCCGACGGCGTGCTCGACCACCTTCGGCTGGTCCGCGATCAGACTGACGTTAATGCCTTGCGGCACTGCCTTCATGAAATCTTCGGTCGCCTTCTCGACCTCCTTGCCGAGCTCGAGGATGTTGGCGCCCTTGGCGGTGACGACGCCGATGCCGATCGCGGCCTTGCCTTCCTGGCGCACGACGAAGCTCGGCGGATCGACATAGCCGTGGGTGACGGTGGCGATGTCGCCGAGGCGGAACACGCGGCCGTTGCTCTCGACCGGGGTCTCGGCCACGGCCTTGGCGCCGTCGAGCGCACCGGTGACGCGCAGCGGCACGCGCTGCGAGGTGGTCTCGACCGTGCCGGCCGGCGTCACGTTGTTCTGCTTGGCGAGCGAATCGAACAGCGCCTGCGGCGTGATGCCGAGCGTGGCGAGCTTGGCGTGCGAAAACTCGACGAAGATCCGCTCGTCCTGATTGCCGTACATGTCGACCTTGGTCACGCCAGGCACCTTGAGGAGGCGCTGGCGGAAACCTTCCGCGACCTTCTTGAGCTGGGCGTAATCGGCGCCGTCGCCGGTCATCATGTAGAGGATGGAATCGACGTCGGAGAACTCGTCATTGACGACGGGTCCGAGAATCCCCGCGGGCAGCTGGCCCTGCACGTCGACCAGCTTCTTGCGCAGGAGATAGAAGAGATACGGCACGTCCTTCGGCGGCGTGGAGTCGCGGAAGGTGACCTGGAGCGCCGTGAAGCCCGGCTTGGAATAGGTCTGCACCTTCTCGAAATAGGGCAGCTCCTGGATCTTCTTCTCGATGGGATCGGCGACCTGCGCCTGCATCTCCTGCGCAGTCGCGCCCGGCCACAGCACGGAGACGTTGACCACCTTCACCGTGAAGAATGGATCCTCGGCGCGGCCGAGCTTCTGATAGGAGAAGAAGCCGGCGACGCCGAGCACGAGCATCAGGAACAGGACCAGCGTCGGATGGCTGACGGCCCAGGCCGAAAGGTTGAAGCGCTTCATCGCACTCTCCGGAAAATCGATCCAATTGCCCAAACGACAGCCGCTCTGTTCAAACCGTCGTCGCGAGGCAGCGAAGCAATCCAGGGGGCTGGGCAGGTTCTGGATCGCTTCGCCGCTTCAGCCTTTGCGTAGGGGCAAAGGCAGAAGCTCACCTCACACGACGTAACTGGTAGTGACGCTCAAAAAGACAGCGCCGACACGACCCGCACCCTCTGGCCGGGGTCGAGCTTCTGCACACCGAGCGTGACGATCTTGGCACCCTCGTCGACACCGCTGATGATGACGACATCGTTGCTGTCGTAGGACTTCACTACGACCGGCTTCAGCGAAACTGCGCCATTGTCGTCGACGACGTAGAAGGACGGCTTGCCGCCTTCGTTGAACAGCGCCGACAGCGGCAGCCGCGCGACGCGCTCGGTGGCCGCGTCCGACAGCGTCAACGTCGCGGTCATGCCGAGCGAGACCTTGTCACCGGCCTCCGGCAGCGAGAATTTTGCAAGATAGGTGCGGGTAGCCGGATCGGCGGTCGGCGCGATCTCGCGCAGCTTCGCGACGTACTTCTTGTCCGGCTCCGACCAAAGAGTGACGCTGGCGACGCCCGACTTGGCGCGTCCAACCAGCGTCTCAGGGATCGCGACGACCGCTTCCTTTTCAGCAAAGCGGGCGACACGGATCGAAGTCTGGCCTGCGGCGACCACCTGGCCCGGCTCGATCAGCGTTGCGGTGACGACGCCACGGGCGTCGGCGTTGAGCGTCGCGTAGGAAAGAGAATTCTTGGTCAGCTCGACGGAGCGGACGGCGCGATCGAGGCGCGCACGGGCCTCGTCAGCGGCGGCGCGGCTCGAATCCATTGCGGCGTCCGTGGTCCAGCCCTTGGCTTTCAGATCCTTGGCGCGCTGCTCGGCGGCGGCGGCCTGGGCCAGCACGCCGGTCGCGGCGGTCTGCTCGGCGACCGCCTGCTCGGCCTGGAGCTTCAGATCGACTTCGTCGAGGGTGGCGAGGGCCTGCCCGACTTCAACGGTCTGACCAACTTCCACGAGGCGCTTGTCGACCTTGCCGGCGACGCGGAAGCCGAGATCGCTCTCGATCCGGGGCCTGATGCTGCCGACGAAACTGCGCTCCGGAGTCTCGGCGTCATAATGGGCTGATGCGACCAGAACCGGCCGCGGCGGCTCGGCCTTTTGCGCCACGGTATCGTTGCATCCGGCCAGCGCCGCGGCCATCAGGGCCAGCGACACACCTGCCAAGAGCCTGGAATAGCTGGACAAAACGGACCTAACGAACATCGGAGGACACTCCTGCATCTCGAATGAGAGGAATGTCGACTAATCACTGATAAAAGTCAATAATCGTCAGTCATCAGGAAAGCGTGATCGTTAAGGGGTGGTGAGGATCGTTCAAGCGTTCTCAGAGCGGTAAGTCTGTAGGGCGGGCAGAAACCCGTAGCCCGGATGAAGCGCAGCGCAATCCGGGTTCAGGTCACCGCAGGCGTCGGTCCCGGATTTCGCTTGCGCTCCATCCGGGCTACGCGGTGGCGATTTCCGCTCTACCTCCCCTGATCCGCGAACTCGTGCTTGGTCTCGTGGCCGCCAATGAAGACCAAAATGCCGGCGAGCAGCGGAAGCACGGCGAGCACCAGGAGACCCGTCGAGGTCTGGCCGGTAGCTTCCTTGACCCAGCCGATCAGATAGGGACCGCCGAAGCCGGCAAGATTGCCGATCGAGTTGATCAGCGCGATGGCGCCGGCGGCCGCCGTGCCGGAGAGCCAGGCGGTCGGCAGGGTCCAGAACACGCCGAAGACGCAGAACACGCCGATCGCGGCGAAGGTGAGCGCCACCATCGTCAGGGTGGGATCGGTGAGATAGCTGGAGACGGCGAGAGCGATCGCGATCAGGATCATGGGCGCACCGACATGCATGACGCGCTCGCGCGTCGCGTCCGAATGCCGGGCCCACAGGATCATGGCGACGGTGCCGAACACATAGGGGATCGCGGTCACGAAGCCGGTCTGGGCATTGGTGAGACCGAACGCCTTGACGATCTGCGGCAGCCAGAACTGCATGCCGTAGAGCGCGCCGACGAAGCCGAAATAGATCAGGCTGAGTGCGATCACCTTCGGCGAAGACAAGGCTTCGCCGAGCGACAGATGCTTCACGGCCCGCTTGGCGGCGATTTCCGAATCGAGCTTGGCCTTGAGCCAGACCTTCTGCTCGGCCGAAAGCCAGTCCGCCTTCTCCGGCCTGTCGGTGAGATAGAACCAGGTGACGATGCCGAGCAGCACCGAGGGAATGCCTTCGAGAATGAACAGCCACTGCCAGCCCTTCAGACCCATCACGCCGTCGAGCCCGAGCAGGAGGCCCGAGATCGGCGCGCCGATCACGGTCGAAACCGGCACGGCGATGGCGAAGGCCGCAAGGAAGCGGCCGCGATATTCGGCCGGATACCAGTAGGTGAGGTAGAGGATGATGCCGGGGAAGAAGCCGGCTTCGGCAACGCCAAGCAGGAAGCGCAAGACGTAGAAGCTGGTCACGCCGCTCACCAGCGCCATCAGCGCCGAGATGATGCCCCAGGTCACCATGATGCGGGCAATCCAGCGGCTGGCGCCGAATTTCTCCAGCGCCAGGTTGCTCGGCACCTCGAAGATGAAATAGCCGATGAAGAAGATGCCGGCGCCCCAGGAGAAGATCAGCGGCGTGAACTTCAACTCGGCATTCATGGTCAGCGCGGCAAAGCCGAGATTCACCCGGTCGAGATAGGAGAAGAAGTAGGCCAGCACCAGGAACGGGATCAGGCGCCAGGAAATGGCGCTGATCGTCGAGGTCTCAATGGCGCTTTTCGCACCGGTCGAAGCGGTGTAGGTGGTCTGGCTCACGGCGTCCCCCCGAGGGTTGTTGCTTTTATGGGCTCAAACCGTTCCGAATCGGAACGGCTTGAGATTCTTGTTCTGACGCGTTTTCTTGACGCGAACCGGTATCCACTTCGCTCGAAAACGCTTTCGTCCGGGGGTTTTGAGCATCGCCGCGAAAGAGTCAATGGAGCAAGCAATGCACGGGGCGCAGCCAGATCATTCTGCTGCGCTGCTACGAACATCGCTTGTTCGCGCCGCCCGACATGGTGGCGAGCTCCGCTCACTCCGCCAGCTGAAACCGCTCGAACCGATCGAGCTCTTCCTCGATCTTCCGTTTAAGCTCCTTGCGCCCTGCCGTTTTCTTGCCCTGCCCGACCCAGGTCCATTTCTGCATCAACACCTGCTTCGCCTGCCGGTCGGTCTTGAGATCGAGCGCGGCGACGATCTCGTCGCCGACCAGCACGGGCAGCGCGAAATAGCCGAGCTTGCGCTTGGCCTTCGGCAGATAGGCTTCGAACAGATGATTGTAGCCGAAGATGAGATTGGTGCGCTTGCGCTGGATGATCAGCGGATCGAACGGCGAGAGGATGTGGACGAGGTCGGACGATATTTCGGTAGGCTCGAGCGCCGCGGGCGCGGCCCAATGCTCCTGCTTGCCGGCGCCTTCGATCGCGACAGGCATGAGTTCGCCGCGGCGAACGCGCGAGGCGACCAGGCTTGCGACGGCCTTCTTGCTCGGCGCATCAAGATGGCAGATCGAATCGAGGCTGACCACGCCTTGCGAGCGCAACGCGCGATCGAGCAGATAGGCGGTGATCTCCTTCGCTGACGCCGGCTTCGGCATTTTGTCCCAGCCGAAATGCCTGACCATCAGATCATAGGTCTTGAGCATGCCCTGGCGCGCGCTGATGGTCGCAACGCCGGTAAAGAAGGCCAGCTGAAGCGCCCGCTTCGAGGGTTTTCGGCTCTGCCAGAGATGCTCCTTCTCGGTGAGCACGTCGTCCTCGATGTCGCGGATCGTCAGTGCGCCCGCGCGCAACAGCCGCATCACTTTGCGCGTATCGGCCGGTGTCACCGAGGCATACCATTTATGCCCCTCGCGCTTGTGCTCGCGCATCGCCGGCTGGAAGAAGCGGAAATCGTTCGACGGAACGTAGGACAGCGCATGGGTCCAGTATTCGAACACGCTTTTGTCGACGCTCTGCGCCTGACGCAGGTCGGCGCGGCGGTAGGACGGGATGCGGCTGAACAGGATGTGGTGATGGCAGCGCTCGATCACGTTGATGGTGTCGATCTGCACATAGCCGAGATGGGCGACCGCCTCGGTGACGGCCTGTGCGCCCTCGCCGAACGGTGCGCGCGTGTCGAGCCGCTGGGCGCGGAGCCAGATCTGCCGGGCCTGTGTCGTCGGTATCAGGAGGGGTTTTGGGGCGCGGGACATTGCGAAAGGCAATGTAGCGGGATTCGCGCCAAGCAGAAGCAGAACGAACGTAAGAAAGCGGCGAGGAAAAGCCGCGCTGCCAGCTGCTGACAGCGCGGCCGGACGGCAAGGCCGAGGCCTACTTCATCATCATGGCCTTCTGCGCCTTCATGTAGTGCATGCAGGCGCCTTTCATCTTGCCCATGCTCATGTCCGTGTTGGCCATGGCCATTTCCTTGTTCATGGCCGCCTTGGCGGGCGTGTCGGTCGGGCCGGTCATCATGGCCGTTGATTTCATCATGTTATCGCTGGTGCACGCCATCATCGCGGCGGATGCGGGCGAAACGGAAAGAGCGAACGCGACAAAGGCTGCGGCGGTGAGCAAGGTCTTCATCGAAAAGTCTCCTCAAGTAAAACGAAACCGGCGTCATGCCGGCATTCGCAACTACGTATTCTCTCGCGACAATGTTTCGCAGAGAAGAAAATTTTCTTGCTGCAATGCGAAGTGAGAGGACCCTAGCGGCCGCCCTTCGGCGGCGTCGACCCGTCCTTGGGCCGGTCACTGAGGCTGCCGGTGGCGAAGTCGGGGATGACGGGTGCTAGGCGCGCATCTGGCCGAAAGCTCGTCCGCGGGCGGACCATGCCGCGACCGCTTTGAGACGAACAGTGTCCACAGGTTTCAGCAATGCCCTCCCGCGGTCCACCTGCGACAGGGCGGAAGCCCAGCCCCGGTTCCCCTAGAGAGCCAGCGTAAACCGGAAGCCCCCGACTATGAACGTGACTAATATCACATCGGAGCCTTTGAACCTTCCCTATGCTCGCAGCATCAAATCGCCATCAGGCGTCACAGCGAGGATTACGACAATGACCTATTTCAATAAGTCTTTTGGACTGAAGGCGATCACGCTCACGGCCGCGCTGTCGATGACGGCGGGCCTGGCTTTCGCCGGCGACAACAACGTCTCGTCCAGCCAGATCCTGGATGCGTTGAAGCCGAAGCCGATCACCCGCGGCCTTTCCGTCGGTCCGCAGGCCGATCCGACCGCGCAGGCCAAGGAAGCCACGTTCCTGAACACCGTGCGCAACCGGCAGACCCGCTCGCTCTCGATGGGCGAACGTGACCAGATCGCCGAGCTCGCGTCGACCAAGCCGAACATCGATCTGGAGATCCAGTTCGACTACAACTCTGCCGACATCGCCAAGACGTCCGTGCCGTCGGTGCAGGCGCTCGGCAAGGCGCTGTCCGATCCGTCACTGAAAGGCTCGACCTTCGTGGTCGCTGGCCATACCGATGCGATCGGCACCGAGGAGTACAATCAGGGCCTCTCGGAGCGTCGCGCCGACACCATCAAGAAATACCTGGTGCAGAACTACGGCCTCAACGGCAGTGACCTCGTCACCGTCGGTTATGGCAAGACCAAGCTGAAGGACACCGCCAACGGCGCCGACCCGATCAACCGCCGCGTTCAGGTCGTGAATATGGACACCAAGACGGCTTCGAAATAATTGCAACAGCCGACAAACCGCCTGCCGCGAGAGTCGCAGGCGGCTTTTCCGTTGTCAGATCCAGCTCTGAAACAGCATCAGCCGGTTGAACGTCTGCATCGATGTGCCGATGAAGGCCGCCGAGATCGGCAGCATCGCGGCAAAGCCGATGGCAGCCATGCCGGCATAGGCCCATAGCAGCCAGTGCGGCAGCCCCTCTCGACGCAGCGCATAGACCAGCGCAAGCGAGGCGACCGTTGCCGCCGGGAGGTAGTAGTAGATGAATCCCAGCGTGCGTGGCAGCAAGGCCCAGGCGAGCCAGCAGCCGAAATAGAATGCCGCGATCAGGAACGCGTCCCAACGACGCGCGACGATGACGTCGCGCAACACGACAGCGAGCGCGAGCAGCGCCGGCCACGCGACCAGCGGATTGCCGAGGAAGACGATTGCTGCAACGTTGTCGTCCGCAACCTTGTCGAACAGGAACCACACCGGGCGCGCGAGCAACGGCCAGGACGGCCATGAGCTCATATAGGTGTGGCCGGCGATCGCAGTGGTGGTGTTGTCGGCGAAGATCCGGCGCTGCGCCTCGACCAGATCCGATAGCGACAGGCCGTAGAGCGGAACGAAGGCGGCGACATAGGTCACCGCCGGCAACAGCGCAAAGCAGAGCGCGGCGTGATGCGCCCTGAATGTGGGCCAGAGATCGGGCCGGTACCAGTCGGTTGGCCTCGCATCGGCAAACAGGGTATGCCAGCCCTGCATCAGGCGGATCACCGCAACGATCGCAATGCAGACGGCAAGCGGAAACAAGCCACTCCACTTGCACGCGGCTGCAAAACCGAACAACGCACCCGCAATCGCGAACAACGCCTGTGGCCGCTCTCGTCGAAAGCCGTGCATGAAGGCGGCAATGGCGAGCAAGGCGAGGCCCAGCGCAAAGATGTCGAGCATCGCGATGCGCGCCTGCACGTAAAGCATCTGGTTGAAGGCCGCGATCAGCGCTGTCGCAATCGCGGGTCCCTGCGCCCCGAACAGCGCGAGCCCGCAGAGATAGATCGCAACGACAGCGAGCGCGCCGAACACGGTTGCCGGATAGCGCCAGCCGAGCGCATTGTCGCCGAAGGCCGCGATCGATGCCGCGATCAGCTCTTTCGCCAGCGGCGGATGCATCGGATTGAGCATCGGCTGCGGCGCGGTGAGGCCCAGCATCTGGCGCGCTGCGGGCACGTAGTGCACCTCGTCGAACACGAACTTGTCTGGAGTCGTCAGCCCGATCAGCAGCGCGACATGCGCCGCTAGGAAGATCGCGACAGCGATCACTGCGCTTCGCGACGTCATCGGCACCGCATGTGCTTCCGGCGACTGCTGTAGGGCTATTTTGCGTGGCAAATCTGCGTCACCGCGAATAAAAAATAACTCAGCCGATCCATTGAACGCATTCTGCCGCAACTGTCACTAAGCTAACGCTCGTCTCGCGCCGCCTGTGATAATTCTGCCACAACACTGGCGCGCGCGATCCAGTACGATCAGGGACCTCGATCGGTTGCGATATGAATTTACGTTTTCTGGTTTTCCCAACACTACTGTCAGTCGCACTGTGCGCTGCGCCTTCTGTGCAGGCTCAGACGCGCGTCGGCGAAGCCGTCCTCGTCCAGAACGAAGTGGTTCGTGTCGCCGCTAGCACGACGCCTATCAGCGTCGGTGACAGCATGCTGCGCGACGAGACCGTGCGCACAGGGGCCGACAGCGCGGCGCGCTTTGTCATGGCCGACAGCACCAATCTGTCGCTCGGGCCGAGTGCGACGTTGAAGCTCGACCGCACCGTGTTCAACGACGAGCACAGCTACCGCGACGTCGCGATCCGAATGGCGACCGGCGCATTCCGCTTCGTCACCGGACATTCGGAGAAGACCGCCTACAAGATCACGACGCCGCTCGCGACCATCGGCGTTCGCGGCACGATCCTCGACATCCTCTCGCAGCGCGGCCGCTCGGTGGTCGTGCTTCAAGAGGGAGCGGCGAACGTCTGCACGCTGAGCTTCCAGTGCATTCAACTTACCCAGCCGGGCGACACCGCGATCATCACCTCGACCGGTGGCAAGGTCACGATCACCAAGACCAACTCGCCGCCCTGGACCTTCGCAGCCAACTGCGCCGCCAATGCCGGGCTGTGCGCCGTCAATCAATATGCCGATGCCACGCCGACCATACCCGCCGTCCATGACGACGGCATGCTGTGCGGGCGCTGATGATGGCAAAGCCCGGCTCCAAGAGGCTTGTCCTGGCCTGCACGCTCGGCGCGGCCGCAGCGCTGACGCTGTTCGCGCTCGACGCTCGTCCAGCGACAGCCGCGACCTTCTGCGAATCCGAGTGCGGCAAGCCGACGCCCTCCCCGTCACCGACATATTCGCCATCCCCGACGCCAGGCGCATCGCCCTCCCCGAGCCCGTCTCCGTCGCCAAGCCCGTCTCCCTCGCCGATCCAGACTCCGTCGCCGACCCCGACGCCAACCCCGACCGGCTCCGATTCGAGCGGCAACTCGATCAACGGCCTTGCCAATCAGCGCTTCAATCAGATGATCACCAACCGCGTGCTCGGCACGGTGCTGCTTGGTGTCAACGAGCAGATCAATTGCAGCGACTGCATCAGCGCGTTCGGCTCGGCCGGCTCGTTCTCGGCCGGCATCCACGGCCGCAAGGAGCTGACGCCCAACCTCTCACTGCTTGCCGGCATCGCCTACACGCAATACAGCGAGGGCGGCTATAACATCACCAGCGCGCCGATCGGCGCCTTTGCGCTGCGTTATGACTTCACGGATTGGGGCTCATCGCGTCCGTTCTTCGACGTCGGCACGATCCTGACGCCTTGGGAGAAGGCGCGCTACACCCGCAGTTACAATACCAGCCTCGGTCCGGTCAGCGTGACGAGTTCGACCGACGCATCCAATTATGCGGTCTATGGCCGCGCCGGATGGATCAGCCGGCTGTCACCGCGCGATGAGGTCGCGGCCTCGATCGAGGTCTGGCAGCTCTGGCAGCGCGTATCGGGCTACGCGGACAACACGGTCGCGTTCAATCCGTTCGATGCCACCATCGCAACCGGCACCGACCGCACCAGCCTGGTCAAGATCGGTGGCCAGTGGACCCATCTCTTCGCCGACAATATCGAGACCAACATCAACGGCGGCTGGGTGCAGTCCTTCGCGAGCCACAGCGGCATCGTCGCCACCGTCACCGGCGACGGCGTGGTGGTGCCGACGATGGGCAATCAGGGCTGGTTCGAATATGGTGGCCGCCTCGGCTTCCGCGTGCAGAAGGGCTGGGTCGTTGACCTCTTCGCCAACGGCACGCTGGGCCCGCAGCCGGTGGGCAACACGATCCATGGCGGCGTGGGGCTCAGGATCAACTACTAGCATACGAGCAAGGTCTCGTAGTCTCGTAGGATGGGCAAAGCGCAAGCGTGCCCACCACCTCTCGCGAGCGGATAAAGATCGTGGGCACGGCGCTCGCGCGCCTTTGCCCACCCTAGGGCACTACGGATTTCGTCACGCCGCCGACTTGCCCTCGAACGCTCGCTGCAAGACCTCCACATCCAGCTTCACCATCTTCATCATGGCCTGCCAGGCGCGGGCGGCGGCCGCCTTGTCGGGGCTCGTGAGGAACTCGAACATCACCTTTGGGACGATCTGCCAGGCCACGCCCCAGCGATCCCTGAGCCAGCCGCACTGCTCTTCCTTGGCACCATGAGCGAGGAACGCATTCCAGACACTGTCGACCTGAGCCTGGTCGTCGCAATGGATCATCAGTGAGATCGCGTGCGTGTATTCCATCTTCATGCCGCCGTTGAGCGCGACCAGGGGCTGCCCGGCCACCGTGAACTCGACGACCAGCACCGAGCCCTCCTTGCCGGACGGGCCATCCGAAACGTTGTGCTGGATGTGCGTGATCTCCGAATTCGGAACGAGCGAGACGTAGAATCTGGCCGCTTCCATGGCATCGCCGTTGAACCACATGCAGGGCACGAGCTTGGACATTGCGGATGCTCCTTTTCAGGCTTCGATCAGGCGTTCGCCATGGCGGGCTTCGGGGGGACGGCCGCCATGTCCAACCAGTTCACGCCCCACATGTGGCCGTCAGGATCCTCAAAGCTGCGGCCATACATGAAATCATATTCGTCGACAGGACTGGGATCGGCGATTCCGCCGGCTGCCTTGGCCCGACCGACGATATCGTCGACCTCCTTCCGGCTCTCGGCGGACAGGCAGAACAGCGCCTGGTTCGAGGTCTTTGCGTCGGCGATCGGCTTCGGCGTGAAGTGACGGAATTTGTCGTGGGTGGTCAGCATGACGTAGATGGTCTCGGAAAAGACCATGCAGCTTCCCGTGTCGTCACTGAATTGCGGGTTCCTGGTCGCGCCGATCGCCTCATAAAAGGCGGTCGAACGCTTGAGGTCGGTCACCGGCAGATTGATGAAAATCATCCTGGGCATTGGAAGCTCCTTGGGTGGGATTCAGCCCGAGGACGGATGGCTGGGCCGCCATCCGACATCGCTTCCGATTTTTTTTGCGAACGCCTGCGGGGCTCTGTCGCCCCGCGGGTCTTCGACGAGCCTTACTTCTTCTCGTTCGGATCCCGATGCACGGGGTCGATCCACAGCACGGTCTCTGGCTTCTCGACCGGCTCGATGTCGAGATTGATCGCGACCGCCTCACCGTCGCTGCGCACCAGCACGCATTCCAGCACCTCGTCGGGGCTGGCGTTGATCTCCTGGTGCGGCACGTAGGGCGGCACGAAGATGAAATCTCCGGGGCCGGCCTCGGCCGTGAATTGCAGGCTCTCGCCCCAACGCATCCGCGCCTTGCCCTTCACCACATAAATGACGCTCTCGAGATGGCCGTGGTGATGCGCGCCGGTCTTGGCATCGGGCTTGATGCTGACGGTTCCCGCCCACAATTTCTGCGCACCGACCCGCGCGAAATTGATCGCGGCCGCACGGTCCATTCCCGCAGTCGACGGCACGTTGGTGTCGAGTTGGTTACCGGGAATGACGCGCACACCGTCATGCTTCCAGCGATCATCGTGATGATCGTGGTCATGGTGCGAATGGCTGTGGTCATGGCCGGTCATGGTTCTTACTTTCTGTTGGTTCCGTGCGGGCGAACCTAACCAAAGGCGCGACATCAAGCCATACCAAATTCGGAACTCTCATAGCCGCCAGATGTTGTCCTTGCGAGCAAACCGGAAGGAGAGTTTCATGGGTAGCACGAGCGACAAGATCAAGGGCACCGCCAACGAAGCGATCGGCAAGGCCAAGCAGGGCATCGGTGAAGCCACCGGTTCCGAGCGTCTGCAAGGTGAAGGCGTGGTCCAGGAAGTGAAAGGCAAGGGCCAGAAGGCCATGGGCGACGCCAAGGACAGCGCGAAGGAAGCGATCGACCGCGCCGCTGCAGCGGCACGTCGCGCGGCGGAGTAGCACGCGCAAGATCATGATAGAAATGAAAAGACCGGCCGAAAGGCCGGTCTTTTTGTCTATACGTTATTTCACGCCGAGCAATTCCACGTCGAACATCAGCGTCGCGTTCGGCGGGATCACCCCGCCGGCGCCCCGCGCGCCGTAGCCGAGCTGCGGCGGGATGATCAGCGTGCGCTTGCCGCCGACCTTCATGGTGGCAACCCCCTCGTCCCAGCCGGCGATGACGCGGCCCTTGCCGATGGGGAATTCGAACGGCTCGTTGCGATCGACGGACGAGTCGAATTTCTTGCCCTTCTGGCCGTTCTCATAGAGCCAGCCGGTATAGTGCATCACGCAAATCTGGCCGGGCTTCGGCGAGGCGCCGGTGCCGACGACGCTATCGGTGATCTGCAATCCTGAAGCTGTGGTCATGGTCTTTCCTGCGGTCTGGGCCGAGGCCGTGGTGGAAACGAATGTCGACACGCCGCCGATAAAAATGATCGCGAATGCCGACATGATGGCGAGGAGCACGCGCTGGAAACGCTGCATAAAGCACCTTCCGTTTGAGGCGGGAGGTGTCTAGCGCAACGAGCCTGCCGTTTCCACCCCTTTAGACCTCGATATTTTCCAGCCGCACCGGCAGCTTGCGGATGCGCTGGCCGGTGGCGTGGTAGATCGCGTTGCAGATCGCCGCATTGGTGCCGACATTGGCCAGCTCGCCAAGGCCCTTCGCACCGGCCGGGTTGATGTGATCGTCCTGCTCGGAGAGCAAGATCACCTCGACGCCGGGGACGTCTGCATTCACAGGCACGAGATAATCGGCAAAATTATCGTTGACGTAGCGTGCGGTGCGCTCGTCGATCTCGGTGGCCTCCAGCAGCGCCGAGGACATGCCCCAGATCAGGCCGCCCATCAGCTGGCTGCGAGCGGTGCGCGGATTCATGATACGGCCCGCGGCAAACGCTCCCACCAGGCGCGGCGCGCGGATCTCGTGCGTGAAGCGATTGACCCGGACCTCGACGAACTCGGCACCGAAGGCATAGGCGATCTTGTCCTTCATGGCTGCACCACCGACGAGCCGCGCGTGTCCGCTGTGCATCGCCTTGAAGGAATCCAGCGGCGCGCCTTCCGGCTTCCACTCGCCATATTCCTCGACCACGCCGGCACCGAGGGCGTCGAACGCTTTCTCGAGATCGAGAGGGCGATCGCTCTTCGCCGCCTGTGTCGATGGGGTCTGCCCGATGCCAACGGTTTCCTTGGCCTTGTCCGTGAGGCTCTCGTTCGGCATCAGCGCCTTGAACAGCCGCTGACGAACCTGGTCACACACCATCATCACAGCGGAGCAGGTACTGGCCGTCGAGTTCGATCCGCCAGCGACCGGACCCGGCGGCAGGTCGCTGTCACCAATGAAGACCGTGACCTTCTCAAGCGGCACGCCAAGCCGCTCGGCAGCCGTCTGCGCAAGGATCGTATAGGCGCCCGTGCCGATCTCATGGCCGGCGATCTCGACGCGGGTACGGCCGTCGCGTTGCAGGCGAACGCGCGCTGCTGCCGGAGCCATTTGCGTCGGATAGCAGGTGGCCGCGCAACCATAACCGATCAGCCAGTCGCCGTCGGACATCGATTTCGGCGCCGCCGAGCGCTGGGCCCAGCCGAAAGCTTTGGCGGCTTCGTCGAAGCACACCATCAGCGACCGCGACGTGTAGGGCTTGCCGCCGATCGGCTCATTGGTGGTGTCATTGACGCGGCGGAGCTCGACCGGATCCATGTTCAGCTTGACCGCCAGCTCATCTATCGCGCTCTCCAGCGCGAACAGATAAGGCACCTCAGGCGGCGAGCGCATGAAGCCGGGCGTGTTGCGGTCGGCGCGCACGATCGACACCAGACTGTCGACATTCGGGCAGGCATAGAGCCGCGTCGTGGTCTTGGTGCCGCCGACGCAATAGGGGTCGGCGCGCGAGGAGACCTCGGCGCCTTCATGCCTGAGCGCGACCAGTTTGCCGTTGCGGCTGGCGCCAAGCTTGATCTCGTGGCGGGTCTCGGCGCGATAGGTTGCAATCGTAAAGCCCTGGTCGCGGGTCGGCACCAGCTTGATCGGCCGGTTCAGCCGCTTCGCGATGCCGGCGATGATCGCAGTGCGCGGCGTCATCGAGCCACGCGAACCGAAGCCGCCGCCGACATAGGGATTGACCACCCTCACCTTGTCGGCGTCGATGCCGAGCTGTTCGGCGACGCCGTTCTTCAGGCCGTAGACGTATTGGCTGGGCTCATAGATGACGAGAGTGTCGCCCATCCAGACGCAACTTGTCGAAAACAGCTCCATCGGATTGTGGTGCTGCGTCGGCGTCTCGTAGGACGCGGTGAGCTGGACCTCGGCCTCGTCGAACGCCTTGGCAAAGTCGCCAACCTTCGGGTCTTCCTTGAATTGCGCGTTCTGGCCTTTCGCCGCGGCCTTCGTCGTTCCCGGCGAGTCGAAGCTCGCACTCGGGGTTGCGGCCGAGTAGCTGACCTTGACGCGGTTGGCGGCCTCGCGCGCAGCCTCGTAGCTCTCGGCTAATACCACTGCGATGATCTCGCCGTCGTGGGTGATGTCGGCCGATTTCAGGGGCTGAATCGTCGTGCCGGCATAGCCCCCATTGCTGAAGAGCTTTGACTCCTTCAGATCAGGCGCATTCTCATGTGTGACGATGTCGATCACGCCGCGGACGCGTCTGGCATCGTCGAGATCAAAACTGTCGATGCGGCCCCTGGCGATCGCACTGGTCACCAAAAAGGCATAGGCGGGATTGTCCAGCGGCATGTCGGACCCATAGGTCGCATGCCCTGTAACCTTTGCAACCGCATCATATCTCGGCACGGGGTGGCCCATATTCGCCTTGGGCTCGGGAGCAGCAGCGGTCATGGTCAGATCTCCATCGTTGCGGCCTGCTGGAGCGCGCGAGCCATCACGCGCTTGCCGAGCGCAATCTTGAAGCTGTTGTGCTGGCGTCCCCTCGCATCCGCGAATGCGGCATCGGCGGCGCGCTGCGCCAGACCGTCGTCGAATTTTTGCCCCTTGAGCTGCGCCTCTGCCTCGCGGGCGCGCCAGGGCACGGTCGCGACGCCGCCCAGTGCCACGCGCGCGTCCCGGATCGTCCCATCCTGCACGTCCAGCGCAACCGCAGCCGAGGATAGCGCGAACTCATAGGATTGCCGGTCCCGCGCCTTCAGATATACGGAGCGCGGCCAGCGCCCGGAGATGAGAAAGGCCGAGATCAGCTCGCCCGGCTGAAGCGTCGTCTCGATCTCAGGCGCATTGCCGGGGGCCTTGTGCAGTTCCGCAAATGGCATGCTGCGGGTGCCAGACTTGCCGGTCACCTCGACCGTCGCATCCAGCGCGATCAGCGCCTGGGCGAAATCGCCGGGATAGGTCGCAATGCACTGATCGGAGGTGCCGAGCACCGCATGCATGCGATTGACACCGTCCATCGCGGCACAGCCGGAGCCTGGATTGCGTTTGTTGCAATTCCCGTAGGAGACATCGCGAAAATAGCTGCAACGGGTCCGCTGCATCACGTTGCCGCCGAGCGTTGCCATGTTGCGGAGCTGGGCACTGGCGGCGAGTTTCAGGGAATGGGCGATGACCGGGTAGTCGCGCAGGATCTCGTCATGCGCGGCGACATCGGACATCTTTGCGAGCGCACCGAGCCGCAGGTTCTCGCTGCGAGGCTCGATCGCCGACCAGCCATGCGCGAGTGGATTGATGTCGACGATCACGGCGGGCCGCATCACGTCGAGCTTCATCAGATCGATCAGCGTGGTGCCGCCGGCGAGCGGCTGGGCCGAGGCCTGCGTCAACGGTTTGTTGGCGGCCGCAGCGGCGCTGAGCGCCTCGACGGCCACATCGGGGTCAGTAGCCCTCTGGTAAGTAAATGGTCGCATGCGCCTAGCCTTTCGTCATCTCGGGCGCGGCCTGCTTCACCGCAGCGACGATGTTGGGATAGGCGGCACAACGGCAGATGTTGCCGCTCATGTATTCGCGGATGTCGGCATCTGTGCCCGTATGTCCCTCCTTCACGCAGGCAATCGCCGACATGATCTGGCCCGGCGTGCAATAGCCGCACTGGAACGCATCGTTATCGATGAAGGCCTGTTGCATCGGGTGCAGGCGGTCGTTGGTCGCGAGGCCTTCTATGGTCGTGATCTCCTGACCTTCGGCCGCAAGTGCGAGCGTCAGGCACGACACCACGCGGCGATCGCCGATCAGCACCGTGCAGGCACCGCACTGGCCGTGATCGCACCCCTTCTTGCTGCCAGTGAGCTTGAGATGTTCGCGCAGCGCGTCCAGCACGGTGGTGCGTGCATCGAGGCTCAGGCGCTTGTCCTGACCATTCACGCGCAGCGTGACGTCGACGGGAAGCGCGGGATCCTGCGGCACTGGCGCTCGCGCATCCTCCGCCGCGCGCGCGGCAAGCGGAACGAGCGCGCTGCCGGCGGCGCCTGCCATGAACGCGCGCCGGTCGAATCCGGGTGGTCGGGAACTTGGGGTATCGGACATGGACGGCCTCCGCCGCTTCGACAACAAAGCAGCGCATGCCTGCACCGCTCACCGCCCACCAACTTGGGGCCATGAGCTCCGTTCCGAACGCGAAAGGGCGACGCTGCCGATGCCGCGCCGCCCTCCGTCAACTTTTTCTGATCTTGTCGCGAGGAACCTCGCGCGACAATCAATAACCCAGCGCGCAGCCGTCCTTGCGGGGGTCGGAACCGCCGGTGAGCGTGCCCTTGTCCCAATCGATCCAGATCGCCTGGGCACCGCCGAGCGGGCCGACCACGCTGGTGGTCTTGTGTCCGAGCTTCTTGAGGCCCTCGACGACATCAGCGGGCACGCTGTCCTCGAGCTGATACTGGCCCTCGTAGTGCAGGCCGCGCGGCATGTCGATCGCCTCCTGCACGTCGCAGCCATAGTCGAGAATGTTGGTCAGCAGATGAGTCTGGCCGGTCGGCTGGTACTGGCCGCCCATCACCGCGAACGACATCGTGGAGCGGCCGCCCTTGGTGAGCAGGCCCGGCATGATCGTATGCAGCGGGCGCTTGCCGCCTTCGATGCAGTTGGGATGGCCCGGCTGGATGCGGAAGCCGCCGGCGCGGTTCTGGAACAGCACGCCGGTCTTGTTGGAGACGATGGCCGAGCCGAAGGAATGCGCGACCGAATTGATGAACGAGCAGACGTTGCGGTCCTTGTCCACCACGGTGATGTAGATGGTCGAGGGATTCATCGGCGGTGCGACATTGGGCAGGTCGAGCATTCCGTCCATGCGGATCTTGCTGATGTACTCGTCGGCAAAGCCCTTCTCGAGCATCTCGGCGACGTTGATCTTCATGTGGTCGGGAGAGGCAACGTGCATCTCGCGATTCATGTAGGCGATGCGCGCGGCTTCCGCCTCGAGATGGAAGCGCTCGACGCTGACGGGTGCGTATTTGGTCAGGTCGAAGCGCGACAGGATGTTGAGCATCAGAAGCGCGGTAACACCTGGGCCGTTCGGCGGGCACTGCCAGACGTCATAGCCCTTGTACATGGTGCCGATCGGCGTCGTCGTTTCGGTGCTATGCGCTGCGAAATCGTCGAGCGTGTGCAGGCCGCCGATGCCGCGCAGGGTCTCGACCATGTCTTCGGCGATCTCGCCCTTGTAGAAGGCATCGCGACCGTCCTTGGCGATCGCGCGCAGCGTCTTGCCGAGCTCCGCCTGGCGGATGATGTCGCCGGCGACCGGCGGCTTGCCGCCTGGCAGCAGGTAACGCACGGTGTTGGTGCCGTTCTTCAACTTCTCGAACTGGTTCTTCCAGTCGAAGGCGATGCGGGGGGCGACGACATAGCCTTCCTCGGCCGCCTTGATCGCGGGCTGGAGCAGCCGGTCGAAGCCGAACTTGCCGTGGTCACGCAACACTGTTGCGAACGCGTCGATCACGCCGGGGATCGAGACGGCATGGGCCGAGGTCAGCGGCACGGAATTGATCTTGCGCTCGAGATACCAGTCGGCGTTGGCGGCCTTCGGCGCCCGGCCGGAGCCATTATAGGCGATGATCTTGCCTTCGCCGCGCGGCTGGATCAGTGCAAAGCAGTCGCCGCCGATGCCGGTCGATTGCGGCTCGATCACGCCGAGCAAGGCAGAGCCCGCTACGGCCGCGTCCACAGCCGTCCCGCCCTCGCGCAGCACCTCGATCGCGGCAAGGGAGGCCTGCGGATGCGAGGTCGCCACCATCGCGTTGGTGGCGTGGACCGTGGACCTGCCGGGGAAATGGAAGTTTCTCATCGTAGTTGTGCTCTCTCGGGCCGTGGGCGCGGAAGGGGGCGCCATCTCGGAAAAACCGGGCTTTCATGACACATTCCGGCCCATCCGGGCAATGCTGGCATACCAGCGAAATGGCTGCCATCCGCTGGGCGTATAGACCTTTTGCCGTCCGGGGCCATGCGGGTTTTCTGGGCGCCAGCCGCCTGCTAAACGGGCGCATGATTTACAAGGTCTGCGCCTTCTACCAATTCGCCGCCCTGCCCGATTTTCGCGAGCTGCGCGAGCCGCTGCGCGCGTTCTGCGCCGGCCTGTCCCTCAAGGGCAGCGTGCTGCTGGCCCAGGAGGGCATCAACGGCACTATCGCCGGCGCGCCCGAGGCGATTAACGCCTTCGCCCGTGAGCTCGCACACGGGCCGATGTTCGGTGGCCGGCTGAGCAATCTCGAACTGAAGTGCTCGACCGCCGAGGCGATGCCGTTCGGCCGGCTCAAGGTGCGGCTGAAGAGGGAGATCGTCACGCTTGGCGATGCGGCCGCCGATCCGACCAGGCAGGTCGGCATTTATGTCGACGCTGCCGAATGGAACGCGCTGATCGCCTCTCCCGATACGCTGGTGCTCGACACCCGCAACGCCTTCGAGGTGGCGATGGGAACGTTCGAGGGTGCTGTCGATCCTGACATCAGGAGTTTTGGCCAGTTCAAGGATTTTGCCGCGCAAAAGCTCGATCCGGCCAAGCATCGCAAGATTGCGATGTTCTGCACCGGCGGCATCCGCTGCGAGAAAGCGAGTTCGCATTTGCTCGCGCGTGGCTTTCCCGAGGTCTACCACCTCAAGGGCGGCATCCTGAAATATCTGGAACAGGTGCCGGAAGCGCAGAGCCGCTGGCGCGGCGAATGCTTTGTGTTCGACGAGCGCGTCGCGCTCGGCCACGGTTTGCGCGAGAGGGGCTTACTCGAACAAGAATTGGACGCCGGACGTGACGAATGAGATCAAGATGCTCACTGAGCGCATCGACGCCCTGGAGATGCGCCTCGCCTATCAGGACGACACCATCGAAACGCTGAACCAGACCATCACCGCGCAGTGGAAGCAGATCGATATGCTGACGCGGAAGGTCACAGAGCTCGGCGAGCGGTTGCAGGAGGCCGAGACCAACGCGCCGGGCCTCGCTAACGAGCGACCGCCGCACTATTAGGCCCGATTACTGACCCGATGCCTTGGGCAACAGGTTCATGACCTCGCCCGACATCATCAGCCGGTCGCGGCCGGCGTCCTTGGCGGCGTAGAGCGCGCGATCGGCGGCCTCGACCAGCGAGCCCGTGCCTGCGGTGCGCTCGAAGGCCGGCCGGCAGGTTGCGCCGCCGATCGAGACGGTGACGCACGGCCCTGCCGGATTGGAGGCATGAACCAGGCCGGCATCATGGATGGCGTTGCGGATGCGCTCACCGACCCGGGCGCAGCCGGCCGCATCGGTGTTCGGCAGCAACATGACAAATTCCTCGCCGCCATAACGGGCTGCGAGATCGCCGACCCGTTGCACCTCGGCCGCAATGGTCTTGGCCACCACGCGCAGACAGGCATCGCCCGCGGGATGGCCATATTCGTCGTTGTAGGCCTTGAAGTGATCGACGTCGATCATCAGGAGGCCAAGGCTGGAGCGGTCGCGATACGCGCGCGCCCATTCCTCCTTCAGCCGCTCGTCGAAGCGGCGGCGGTTGGCAAGGCCGGTGAGGCTGTCCTCGATCGCAAGGGTCTCGAGCCTTGTCTCCAGATTCTTCTGCTCGGTGATGTCGCGCGAAATCGCGACCACGCCGTCGACATTGCCGTTGTCCTTGCGCGTCACGCGCATGGTCGATTCCAGCCAGACCTCGGACTTCTGCCGGTGCACATTGCGGTAAGTGACGCGCGCTTCTTCCGCATCGCCCCGCTTCATGGCATCGACGATGGCCTGGACGTGCGGGCGGTCCTCCGGATGGATCCCGGCGAGCGCGTCCGTGCCGATCAGCTGATTGGACCGCCAGCCGACGACGCGGTTCGACGACGGCGAAACATAGCGCAGCCGCTCGTCGAGCCCGATGCGGGTGACCATGTCGCTGGAGCCTTCCGCGAGCAGGCGGAAATGCGCCTCCTTCTCGATCAGGGCCGCCGCCATGCGCTGGCCGCGCTGCAACTGCCGCACCAGCACCGCGCCGATGACCGCGATCAGCATCACCAGCGCGAGCACATACAGCATGCGCGAGATCGCGGCAGCCCGCCACGGCGCGAGCAATTCGTCCTTGTCGACGGTTGCGAGCAGCACGAGCGGATAACGGCCAGAGCGTTTGAAGAAGCTGACGCGCTCGGCCCCGTCGAGCGGCGAGGTGAAACGATAGGCGCCGTTTGGCCGTTGCAGGCTGGCGTCGCGGAACAGCGGCGTATCGCCGACATTGCGGCCGACGAACTTCTCGTTGTTCGGGTTGCGCGCGATGATCAGGCCGTCGCCGTACATCAGCGTCACCGAGCTGTTGCGGCCGATCTCGAACTGTTCGTAAAAGTGCGACAGATAGCGCGAGCCGATGGCCGCGAGCACCACGCCGCCAAAGCTGCCGTCGAGCTTGTTGAACCGCCGTGACAGGGTCACGACCCATTCGCCGTCCACGAGGCTCTTCACGGGGTGGCCGATATAGGCCTCGCGCTTGGGCGAGAGCTGGTGGTGACGGAAGAAGGCGTCGTCGCTGAGCGTCGAGGCGATCGTCCCGGGCGATGTCAGCCAGTTGCCGTGGTCGTCGATGATGGCGAGGCTGTGGACCCGGTCCATCGCCTTCTTGCGCGCCTCGAGCAGGTTGCGCAGCTTGCCGACCGTGGTGGCATCGGCACCATCCATCTCGAGACGGCTGACGACGCCCACAACACCGGAGTCCAGCAGATCGAGACTGTCCTCGGCATGCTGCATCAACGATCGGGCGACGTTCGCCATCTCGGTCTCGGCGCCCTTGAGCACCTGATCGCGCGCGGCCCATTCACGCCAGCCGCTGACGCCGAGGATCGCGACGCAGGTGAGCACGACGAACGCCGCCGCGCGCAACGGCAGGCGGCTCCATCCGGCTCTCTGTGAGGCGACGTTCATGCGACAGAATTCTCCAATATGGGGAAATTCTGCCGCTTCTCTTATTGAACCCTGAAGCGCTCGGCCGGATTCGCATTCATCTACGGGCTTTTCCGTACTCCTACGGACCGGGGCTTCCGCAGATCACTAACAAGGTCTTAGCAAGCCTATCGGAAACCGGCGGCCCTAGCTGAAGATCGCCTTGACCTTGTCCCAGAGCGAGGGGTTGTCGGCGTCCGCGTCGGCCTTCGAGGGCGTTGGCTGCGTGGCGCTCACGGGATCGGATGCGGGAAAGGTATCCTCCAACCCGGTGTCGAGCTTGGCGTGGCGATCTGCGGCCAGCGCTTCGTGCAAGTCGTCGGCGTGCTTGTCATGCGGCGCGGGATTGAACGTCTGGGCCATGGAATTCCTCCTCCATTGGCGGGGTCAACGCGACGCAATTGCGCTGGTTCCCCTGTTCCGCTTCTGCCCGCGGCGGTGTATCAGAAACCTCAATTCTGCAGCAGGATCTCCAGTGCCCCAGTCCGCGACAAAGCCCTTCATCGACGTGCTCTCCGGCCAGCGGCAAGCCGTCCCGCCCCTGTGGATGATGCGGCAGGCGGGCCGGTATCTGCCCGAATATCGCGAGGTGCGCGCCAAGGCCGGCGGGTTCCTCGATCTCTGCTTCAATCCGGAACTTGCCGCCGAGGTCACGCTGCAGCCGATCCGCAGGTTCGGCTTCGATGCGGCGATCATATTCTCCGACATCCTGGTGATCCCGTACGCGCTCGGCCGCTCGGTGCGCTTCGAGGTCGGCGAAGGGCCGCGGCTCGAGCCGCTGGATGATCCGGCCAAGGTCGCAACGCTCAAAGCGCAGGCCGACTTCGGCAAGCTCCAGCCTGTGTTCGAGGCACTCAAGATCGTGCGCGGCGCGCTCGATCCCAGGACCGCGCTGATCGGCTTCTGCGGCGCGCCGTGGACGGTTGCGACCTACATGGTCGCGGGCCACGGCACGCCCGACCAGGCGCCGGCGCGGATGATGGCCTATCGCCATCCCGAGGCGTTCGCAAAGATCATCGACGTGTTGGTCGAGAACTCGATCCACTATCTGCTGGCGCAGCTCGAGGCCGGGGCCAACGCCCTGCAGATCTTCGACACTTGGGCCGGCGTGCTGCCGCCGGCCGAATTCGCGCGCTGGTCGACCGAGCCGACGCGGCGCATCGTCGAAGGCGTGCGCGCCAAGGTGCCTGATGCGAAGATCATCGGCTTCCCGCGCGGCGCCGGCGCACAACTGCCTGGTTACGTCGAGGCCACCGGCGTCAACGCCGTCAGCATCGACTGGACGGCCGAGCCCGCCTTCATCCGCGAACGCGTGCAAAGCAAGGTCGCCGTGCAGGGCAATCTCGATCCGCTGGTGCTGATCACGGGCGGCGCGGCACTCGACCGCGCGATCGACAACGTGCTTTCCAATTTTGCGCAAGGGCGCTTCATCTTCAATCTCGGCCACGGCATCCAGCCGGAAACGCCGATCGCCCATGTCGAGCAGATGATCAAGCGCGTGCGAGGGTGAAAACAAGAACCTTCGAAAACAACCCCATGCACAGTACAAATCATTGAAGAATTTCGCGCCGCATAGATTTTGTATTTTCCGAATACGATTTGACCCGTCGGGCAAAACAGGTGTATGATGGCATCATCCCGACGATCGTGATTCTGCATGAAGTCAGCGACTGGCCGACTTCAGACCTTCGAGAATCTCTCGGGCACGCCTCATTGAAAAATCACGTGCCGCCCGATCGAAGGACGGGCTTGTCCGCATCATGTAGCCGTGGCGTACCCTGGGCAAGATGTGCACTTCGACGTTGTCCATGCGCACCGCCACGTCACGATACGCCGCCAGCACCTCGGCCGGCGCGCGATTGTCCTCGTCGCCCCACATGAAGCAGACTTGCTCGCGAACCCCGACAAGCTCGTGAAGATAGTCCAGCATCTGGGACCCGTGGCAGCAGATACCGGCGGCATAGCCAAGTCGCTGGGGTCCGAGGATCGCATACGGTCCGCCGTAGCAAAATCCCATGACCGCCGCCCGGCCGTTGAATTGCGGAATTGTGCCGAGGTGCCGCAAGGTGTCGATCATATCGTCTTCGCCGGCCTTGATTTGCTCGAGGCGCGGCTGCGCGCGCTGGGCCGCGCGCGGATCGTTCCGGGGCAGCGGGCCGGCGATCGAACGCCAGAACAGATCCGGCACCGCGACAATGAAGCCGTATGCCGCCAGTTCGTCGGCGATTGCGATCATGTCGGTATCCACACCGTGAATGGCGGAAGCAAGCACGACGGCGGCAACCGGCCCTTCGGGCTCGGGCGCGACCAGATAGCAATCGAACGCGCCACCGCCTTTCGCGCAGACCTTGCTGAACCTTCCACGCATGTCAGACTTCGCCCGCTACTCCGGCCGGATCTTCGCGAGGCTGATCACTTTGGCCCACTTCTCGGTTTCAGCCGCCATCAGCTTGCCGAAGTCGGCGGGCGAGCCGCCCAGTGGCATCGCGTCAAGGCCGCGCAGGCGCATCCTGAACCCGGCATCGGCCAGAGCGGCATTGGCTTCCTCGTTGAGCCTGTCGATGATCGCGCCCGGCGTGCCTTTCGGCGCGCCGATGCCGAACACCGAACTCGCCTCGTAACCGGGCACGAATTCGCCGATATCAGGTACATCCGGCAACGCTTCGGATCGCGTTACCGTCGTTATCCCGAGTGCGCGTAGCTTGCCGCTTGCGATGTATCCGATCGATGGAGCCAGGTTGACAAAGACGACCTGCACCTGTCCGCCAAGCAGATCCGTGATGGCGGGCGCCACGCCTCGATAGGGCACATGTTGAAGATCGAGCCCGCCGGCTGCCTGCTTGAACAGTTCCGCGGCGATATGGGTGATCCCGCCCACGCCGCCCGAACCGTAGGAGAGTTTCCCGGGATTGGCTTTGGCGTAGGCGATGAACTCCGGAATAGTATGCGCAGGGACCGATGGGTGTATCACCATCACCAGGGCGCCACGCGTCAGTCCTGCGACCGGCGCGATATCCTGCAGGAAATTGAAATCGAGATTTTCATAAAGCGTGGCATTGATCGCGTTGGGGGAGCCGACCAGCAGGAGCGTGTAGCCGTCGGGAGGCGCGCGCACGACCGCGTCGGTGGCTAGATTGCTTCCTGCTCCCGGCCGGTTCTCGACGATGAATTGCTGGCCGAGCCGCTCCGACCACCAGTCCCCGAGCAGACGCGCGAGGATGTCATTTGGGCCGCCAGCGGCGAAACCAACCATGATCCGGACTGGTCGGGATGGATATGTGTCGGCGTAAGCGAGACCCGATAGCAGCGCCGGTGCAGTCACTCCCGCAGCAAGGCGCAACAATTGACGTCGGGAGGGTGTCATCGGCGCTGCTCCGTCGAACCTGCACGCGTGGGCTTTCGTCAACGACCGAGGATAGTTGATGCTGCCATAAGCGCATAAGGCTATTGTCTGATGAGACCATCTCAAAACGGATATGGGTGCTCTCATGCAGATGAGCGATCGCATCGGACGACGAATGAAGCTGCAGGACCTGCATGTGCTCATGACGGTGGTGCAGGCCGGCGGCATGGGCAAGGCGGCACTCCTGCTCAACACCACCCAGCCCAATGTTTCGCGATCAATCACGGAGCTCGAGCGGGTGTTCGGCGTTCGCCTGCTGGATCGCCACCGGCGCGGCGTCGAGCCGACCGAATGCGGCCGTGCCCTGCTCGATTGCGGCACCGCCGTTTTCGACGAACTGCGGCGGGGCGTGAAGAGCATCGAATTCCTGGCTGACCCCACCGCAGGAGAGGTACGGATTGGAAGCACGGCTTTCCTGGCAGCGAGCTTCGTTTCCGCGCTCGTCGACCGGCTCTCCCGGCGTCATCCGCGGATCAGGTTTCAGCTGGTAACGGGCTACATCGAGACACTGCACCGCGAGCTGAGTGAACGCAAAGTCGACCTGTTGTTCGTGCGGAGTGGCGGCCCGATTGCCGACGAGCGCCTGCATTTCGAATTTCTCTTTGATGATCGCTACGTCGTCGCGGCGGGCGCGAAAAATCCGTGGACGCGTCGACGCAATATCCAGCTCCCCGATCTTGCGGAGGAGCGTTGGGTGCTACCACCGCGTGAGAGCGTGATCGGATCCATCATCACGCAGGCCTTTCTCGCCCGAGGACTCGCGTATCCCCAGGCAACAGTGGTCACCGATTCCCCCCATATGCGCGTCAGCTTGCTCGAGACCGGGCGATTCATCACGGTTTTCCCGGCTTCGGCGCTGAAATTTCTCGCCAGAGAGGCCACGCTCAAGGTCTTGTCCGTTGAACTGCCGGCAGCCGAGCGACCGAACGGGATGGTCACTTTGAAGGACCGCGCCGTCAGCCCGGTGGTGCAGCTCGTCATCGACAGCGCCCGTGAGCTCGCAAAGCCAATGTCGAAACGAAAGTGACAGACCGGATGTCCGCTGGGCCCATCGCGTCAGTTGGTCGGATGCAGCGGTTTGTCTGCAGTTGGGGGAAAGACGACCTGCCGGCTGAGTGCCCGTACTTCTCGGTTTGACCCGGAACGGAACTCGCGACTTCTTGGTGAAGTCCGGTCAGATCCTGGACCAGTTTTAGGGTTGGATCTTGATTCACGTCAAAAACAGTTGGGCGCGACTTGTTAATTAGCAATATGGGGCGGCACACCATTCGACATTCATGGAGACGATCAAATGGTTACGCAGAGCTTCTTTACAAATTGGGCCAAGGAGCGTCTCGACGAAATGGACGCAACGGTGACATCGCTCGAGGGCAAGGTTACCGAGGTCCAGGCCGATGTCCGCGACAAGGCCAAGAAGGTTCTTGCTGACCTGACCAAGCAGCGTGATGACTTCCGCGACACCATGAAGAAACAGTCGGAAGCTAACGAGGCTGCCTGGATCCAGGCAAAAACAAAACTGGAGGCTGACTGGCGACTGTTCGAGGCCGAGGTCAGGAAGTATGTCGAAGGCTTCGGCAAGCAAATCGAGCACCAGCAGGCGACGTTCAAGCTTCAGGCCGATGCCCAGTTGAAAGCGTGGCGCGAAGCGGCCGACAAACTAGGCAGCGACGCCAAAAAATTCGCTTCCGAGCGTCGGCGCGATATCGACGCCGCCGTGAAGCGTATGAACGCCGATGCAGTCGAGGCGGAGAAAAAGCTTGAGAGGTTGAACCAGGCGGGGACCCAGTCGTGGTCCGCACTTATGGCAGCTTTGACGGAAACGCGTGCTGCCTTTGATCGCGCCAATGAGGCGGCACGGGAGGCGTTCAAGCGAGCTGCTTGATCAAGGCACTGGTTGGACTCGGAGAGACCGCCGCAAGGCGGTCTTTCTTTTTTTGCTCGGCAAGGATCGAGAAATGACATTTGGCAGACTTCCGATTTTGGCCCATGTCAGCTGTTGGGCCCATCTGTGCCCTCCGGAAATGTCCGCTTTTGGGCCGCTGTTGGGGAGTGACCGGACATCACTCGGTAGCCGCAAGCCCGGCTCATTTCAGCTCAATCGTAGCAACCCTGCGACAAGGCAAGCATCTGTAGGCATGCACAGCCGGAAGTTTTGCAATCTCTGGCAGTGACGCGAGATAATCCATCGGGCGTCTGCATTCTTGGCAGATGAGGACGGGTGGATTGTCCTTGGCTCGGCGGCTCGTCATCCCAGCGCTCACTCAGAACGTGGCACCATAGGTTCAGGCGGTGGCGAGCACACCTCCGTTCAAATACCGAAGCCTATCGAAATTCGGCACCCTCAAGCATAGGGCCCGGCGCAAGACCCGGCCGGCCCAGCATTCACCGGCCGCAAAGCACCCGCTCAAACAACGCCGCAGCATTGTTCACAAGTGGACATAAGAAGCGCGTGGCTCGGTGGCTTCGCCTCCGTTCCGAAGGCAAGCGGCCTCAGCTCATCACCCTTCCAAAGTCGAGGTTGCGTGCTCCTTCCGAAGCAGGGCGCCAGAGTTTGTACATCCACGCTGGCTGTTCGCCAGGTTGGCGGAGCAGCAGGCGATGGGCCGTTGGCCGGGCGCGAGAAAAATAGGAACGACAGTTCGCCTGGACGATTGGGGTAGCGGTCTGTGGCGTGATACTAGCTTTACGCCATCCACCCGGAACGGCCCACTGTCGAACGCGCGTTCGGCCCTGGGCCGGTTTTCGTTTGAGGCCGGCTCACCTTCTTCAAGTTCGGGCTGCGCGGCCTGATCCGAGCAATTCCCATGTTGGTAAAGCAGCATCACCTGCATCCACACCGCCAGCGACGCGCACAGATCAATTCCAACGTTGCAAGCCTTCGTCGCATCACATGCGACGAAGGCGTTCGATCTTCAGCTGTCGCTGCCGCTGCGCGTCGCATGAGGTTCTCGATTCGGAACTGCGATTTTATCTCGCGACGAAATAATGCTGAAACAACGCCCTGCTTGATTGGCGTCACCGGGCACGGGGTTTGGATCCTTAGCTTTTTCAATCCCGGGGGCCGGCTTTGAAGCACCTATCTTTGGGATCTTCCGTAACTCCAGACTTCGCAAACGGCCGCCCTCAAGGCGGCCTTTTTTCCAGCCCTGTGCGAAGCTCCGGAGGAACAGCAACCGTTCCAATGTGGCGCTCAATGCTATCGAGACGCTGGAGCGTAGATCCATGCTGCGCAGCTAACGGAGACGGCGCGGAGCAGGACAGTTAAACTCACTCGAGGTCCCGTAGTCGACATAGCCCCCGGAGGTTCGGCGCCCGCCTCGTAACCAGTCGAGGGTTTTTGCAACTTCCTCAGCGGGCTCGCGTTGGTGACTGCACTTGCCGGGTGACAACCGGACGCAATAGGGATGTTGGACGCGAAGCATTTTTCCGGTTTCTGCTCGCGACATCAACGCATCGGTACGCGCTGACAACTAACCTGTTCCCGGCATGTGCCCCCTGGAGTAGCCAACTTGGTCGCTCCAGGTGCAAAGCTGACATAGCCGCACACCACTGGGCCCATGGATGCAGGGCCTAGCGCGGCCGGCTGCGCTCGATGATCTCGGCGGCGCCCTTGCCCAGCAGATCCAATCCGACGCTGCGGCCGAGTTCACGTGGCCGGCTCGCAGGGCCGGTGCCCGAGGCTTCGATGATGGTGTTGCCGGAGAGGTCGAGCACCGATGCGGTCAGCGACATCCGATCGCCTGTGATGGTCGAGAAGCCCGCCACGGGCGAATTGCAATGGCCGTTCAGCACCCACAGCACCTCGCGCTCGGCATCGGCACAGGCGTGGGCGGTAGCGTCGTCAATCGATGACAGGATTTGTCGCGTCTGCCAGTCCTGCGCGGCGCACTCGACGGCGACGATGCCCTGCCCTGCTGCCGGCAGCATCTCCGCCGGGGTGAATTCGTAGGCGATACGGCTGGCAAGACCGACACGATCGAGGCCCGAGCGGGCCATGATCAACGCATCCGCAGGTCCCACCGCGCCGCCATCGGGCAGCTTCTGCTTCTCGCCATGATCGAGCTTTCTCACCCGCGTGTCGGCAGCGCCGCGGAAGTGGATCACTTCGACATCAGGAAACAATCGCCGCGCATAGGCCGCGCGACGCACGGCATTGGTGCCAATTTTAAAGCCGCCGCCGCCGGACTGGCGTAGCGCGTCCAGCGTGACGCCCGCGCGCAGCACCAGCGCATCGCCGGGCGGATCGCGCGACAGCGTGGCGCCGATGACGAGGCCAGGCGTGTCCTCGTTGCCGGGCATGTCCTTGAGCGAATGCATCGCGGCTTGCAATTCGCCCGCAAGCACGGCGGCGCGGATCTGCGCGACGAAGGCGCCGCCCTTGCCGCCATGGGGCAGCAGCTTGCTGGTCTGGTCGAGATCGCCCGTGGTGTCGAACTTGACGATCTCGACATCGAGACCTGATACGGCTGATGTCAGGCGGCGCGCAATCTCTTCCGTCTGCGCCAGCGCCATCGCGCTCTTGCGAGTGCCGATCTTGAATCGTGATGCCAAGTCCAGGTCCTTTCAATGCGCGAGTTTACCGCGCATCCTCCAATATCATGTCAGACGCCTTCTCCGCGATCATGATGATCGGCGCATTGGTGTTCCCCGACACGAGGTCCGGCATGATCGAGCCGTCGACGACGCGAAGCCCTTCGAGCCCCCGCACCTTCAGCCGCTGGTCCACCACCGCGAGCGCGTCATTGCCCATACGACAGGTCGAGGTCGGATGGTAGATGGTGCTGCCGCGGTCGCGGCAATAATCCAGGATTTCGGCGTCCGTGGATACCTTCGTGCCGGGGTCATACTCGCTGATCACGAACGGCTTCAGCGCCGGCGCATTCAGGATCCTGCGCAGGATCTTGATGCCTTCGACATTGGTGGCGCGGTCGGTCTCGGTCGACATGTAGTTGATGCGGATTTCCGGCGGCACGGTCGGATCCGCGCTCCTGATGCGCAGTGACCCGCGGCTCTCAGGCCGGAGCTGGCACACCGACGCCGTGAAGCCGGAGAAATCATGCAGCCGCTCGCCCATCTTGTCGGTCGAGAACGGCAGGAAGTGGACCTGGATGTCAGGGGAAGCCAGCCGCGGATTGGTCTTGAAAAACGCGCCCGCCGTGCCGGCCGCGATCGTCAGCCATCCCTTGCGAAACAGCGCATAGCGTGCGCCGGCGAGCGTACGGCGGAGCGGATTGTTGACGGTGTCGTTCAGCGTGATCTTCTGCGAGCATTTCATCACGATGCGGACCTGCATGTGGTCCTGCAGATCGTGGCCGACGCCCGGCGCATCCAGCACCACATCGATGCCGTGCTTGCGCAAGAGATCGGCAGGGCCGACGCCGGAGAGCTGGAGCAGTTGCGGCGAGTTGTAGGCGCCGCTCGACAACACGACCTCCCTCCGCGCCCGCGCGCGCCGCACAGTTGCGCCCTGCCGGTACTCGACGCCGACAGCGCGGCGGCCCTCGAACAACACGCGGTGACCGAGCGCCTCGGTCTCGACCTTGAGATTGCCGCGCGCTTTCGCAGGCCCGAGATAGGCGACCGCCGTCGAGGCACGGCGGCCGTTGCGCGTCGTGGTCTGAAACAGGCCCACGCCTTCCTGCGTGGCGCCGTTGAAGTCAGGATTGTAGGGCAGACCGGTCTCGACCGCGGCATCCATGAAGGCCCTCGACAATGGATCGGTCACGACCATGTTGGACACCGGCAGCGGCCCGCCCGTGCCGTGATATTGATCGGCGCCGCGGGTCTGGTTCTCGGCCTTCTTGAAATAGGGCAGCACGTCGTCATAGCCCCAGCCGGCATTGCCGTGCTGGCGCCAGCGATCGTAATCCTCGTGCTGGCCGCGGACATAGAGCAGGCCGTTGATCGAGCTCGACCCGCCCAGCGTCTTGCCGCGCGGCTGGAACACCTGCCGTCCCTTCAGCTCGGGCTCCGGCTCGGTCTGGTACATCCAGTTGACGGACTTTTCCTTGAACAGCTTTCCGTAGCCGAGCGGCACGTGGATCCAGATGTTGGAATCCTTAGGTCCCGCCTCGAGCAGCAGCACGCTGTGCTTGCCGTTCGCAGAGAGACGGTTGGCGAGCACACAGCCGGCCGAGCCGGCACCGACGATGATGTAGTCGAACTCAGGATCCGACGGCGTGAGGGGCGAAGTTGCGTTCATGCGCTACCGTTTCTTCTTGTTGGTGTGGGCGTTTCCGTTCGTCAGTAGCACAATCATGCGCGCAGACGCAGCGCCTCGACCAGCGACTTGAACGCACGGGCATATTCCGCGCCTGCCCTTGCGATATCCGTGCGCCCGGCGCAGGCAACTGCGGCTTCCGTCACGGCGCCGAGCAGCAGCCGCGCCAGCGGCTCGACCGGCTGCTTTGCGATGAGCCCTGCCTCCATCGCCATCGCGAGCGCACGCGGCATCTTGCCGCCGAAATGCTGCGCGTCGATTTCGCGCCAGCGTTCCCAGCCGAGCACGGCGGGACCGTCGCGCAGGATGATCTGGCCGGTCGGTCCCTTGGCGGTCGCGGCAAAATAATGCTGGGTGCCGGCGACCATGGCGGCGAGCACGTCCTTCTCGGCCCGCGCGGCGCTGTCGATCTCGGCGACGAGATCGCGCGAGACGGAATCGAACACCGCTTCGAACACGGCCTCCTTGGTCTTGAAGTGATGATAGACCGCGCCCTTGGCGATGCCGGCGCGCTCGGCAATCTCGTCCATGGTGGTCGCGACAAAGCCCTGCGTCCCGAACAGCCGCCGCGCCGCCGTCAGGATCGCCTCTGTCGTCGCTGCGCGCCGCTCTGCTTGTTTGGCCATGTCGTTCCTGTCTAGCGCAGATTGGCGCGGGCTTGCTACGCCTCTCCCGCTTGCGGGAGAGGCCGACACGCTCGCAGAGCGTAGCGGGTGAGGGTTCTTTCCTCTTGGGGAATGTCCCATTGCGGAGACACCCCCACCCCAGCCCTCCCCCGCAAGCGGGAGAGGGAGCCGACCTTCCTCGCGGACGCAACTCGATCTGATCTCATCATGCTCTAATCGAATTCGCCCCGCGCCACCAGTTGACTTTTCGACCACCGGTCGGTATTTACCGACCAACAGTCGGTTTATTCATGAGGTGGTCCATGCCGAGCCGTGACGTCGTCGAAGCCTTTGCGCAGCGGCTCGAGAACGGGGAGTTCGTCGAAGCGATCGAGCAGTACTACACGCCTGACGCCGCGACGTATGAGAACAACGCCGCGCCGACGGTCGGCCGTGATACACTCGTTGCCAAGGAGCGCGGCGTGCTGGCGGCTTCCAAATCCGTCAAGGCCGTTCGCGTCGGGCCAAGCCTGATCGAGGGCGACAACGTCGCCACGCGCTGGATCTTCACCTTCACCAACACTGAGGGCGTCACACGCACGCTGGAGGAGATCGCCTGGCAGACCTGGCAAGGCGACAAGCTGATCGAGGAGCGGTTTTATTACGACCCGAAGCAGCTTGGGCGGTGACGATTTTCTCCTGAACACCGGTGTCATCGCCCGGCTTGCCGCCTTCGCGGGGCATGACGGCGGAATAAGTAGCGAGCATTCCACCCACCGTTACAGCCGTAACGCAGACCCACTGCATTTGTATCGATTTGTTATCGATACTCGGCGCGAACACGCAGAAGTGGTCGCGGTCACCGCAGCAATCGGGGATAATTCATAGTTCGTCAAAGATTTGCGGCGAATTCTCCCGATCGAGCCAAAAACAACGGCTCCTGCTGCAGGCTCTGGAATGCGGACTCAACTGACCAGTTATTTCGCGCGGCTGATTGCCGGCGATCTCTCCGTCTTTGGCGGTCCCGCAACCGACGAAGCCGTTGCCGGCCATATCCGCGCCGAACAGATGTCACTGGTGCTCGGCTACTCGGTCGGCATCATGCTGGCCAACGCGTGCAACGCCGCCGTGCTCGCGGTCGCGCTGTGGCACACGCCTGACCGGGTTTTTGCCCTTGGCTGGGCCGTGGTCGTCGCCGGTGCGGCGATCGGCTTCGGCCTGCAATCGCATCTGGCGCGCCGGATTACCAAGCCGCAATTCGTCTCGCGCCGCGCCATGCATCGGCTGGTTCGCAACGCCTTCATCCTCGGCGCCGCCTGGGGCATCGTCCCGGTCGCCTTCTTCGCGGATGCTTCGACCGGTGGCCAGCTCGTCATCACCTGCCTCTGCTCAGGCATGCTCGCCGGCGGCGCATTGGCCTTCGCCACCATTCCGGTGGCGGCGATCGCATTCACGACGCCGATCTTCATCGGCATTGCGATCTGTCTCGGCCGCGACGGCGATCCCGCCTATGTGCTGATGGCCGTGCTGGTGGTCGTCTACGGCAGCGTGCTGCTGCGCGCCGTGTTCGTCAATTCCTTCGCCTTCGCAAGGCGGGTGATCCGGCAGATCGAGGCCGAGCGCACGGTCCGGCAGGATCCGCTGACGCAGCTGCCCAACCGCGTCGCGTTCAACGAGACGCTCGATGCCGCCATGAAGCGGCTGGCACTATCAGGCGAGGAATTCGCCGTGCTGCTGCTCGACCTCGATCGCTTCAAGGAGGTCAACGACCGCTTCGGCCATCCCGCCGGCGACGAATTCCTGGTCCAGGTCGCAAGCCGGCTGCAACGCTGCACCCGCGCGGCCGAACATGTGGCGCGGATCGGCGGCGACGAGTTCGCGCTTGTCATGGCCAATCCGACGCGGCCCGAGGATGCGCTGGAGATCGCCGAGCGGTTCGTCGCGGCATTCAGTGAGCCGTTCCCGATCGAGGGCTGCGAGCTGGTCGGCGCCACCAGCGTCGGCATCGTGCTGGCGCCGCGTGACGGCAATACGGCGCTCGACATCATGAAGAATGCCGACGCCGCGCTTTATCGCGCCAAGAAGGCCGGACCCGGCACGGTCTGCTTCTTCGAGGACGCCGACGACAAGGTCTCGCGCGACCGCAAGACGCTGCAGGCGGACCTCGCCGGCGCGGTCGCGCGCGACGAGCTGTTTCTGGTGTTCCAGCCGTTCCTCGATCTCGACGACAACCGCATCACCGGTTTCGAGGCGCTGCTGCGCTGGCAGCACCCCTCGCGCGGCCTGGTGCCGCCGAGCGAGTTCATTCCGATCGCGGAAGAGACGGGGCTGATCCACGAGATCGGCGAATGGGTGATCCGGCGCGCCTGCATGACGCTGGCCGACTGGCCGGACGACATCCGCGTTGCCGTGAATTTCTCGGCCGCGCAGTTCCACAATACCGGCATTCTCCAGACCATCGTGCAGGCGCTGGCCGACGCCAAGGTCACGCCTGACCGGCTCGAGATCGAGATCACGGAATCGATGCTGCTGTCGAAATACGGCTCGGCCGCCTCGATCCTGAACGCGCTGCTGGAGCTCGGTGCCACGGTGGCGCTCGACGATTTCGGCACCGGCTTCTCGTCGCTGACATACTTGCGCAAGCTGCCGTTCAGCCGCATCAAGATCGACCAGTCCTTCATCCGCGACATGCTGGTGCAGCCGGACTGCGCCGCGATCGTCAAGTCGGTGATCTCGCTGGCGCGCGACCTCGACATCGGCGTGGTCGCCGAGGGCGTCGAGACCGCCGACCAGCTGGAATATCTCCGGCAGATCGCCTGCGACGAAGTGCAGGGCTATCTGATCGGCCGGCCGGTATCGGCCGATGCCGTGCAGGCCCTGCTCGGCTCGAAGAAGCTGCGGGCGATTTTTGCGGCGTAGACGTCCTCAGACCGCATCCGCCCGCAGCAGCGTATCCACCGTGATGGTGCCCCGCGCGCGCGAGACGCAGGTGCAGATCTTCGCGTTGCTTTGCTTCTGGTGATCGCTGAAGAAGACGTCGCGATGGTCGATCTCGCCGTCGACGGCGACGACATCGATGGCGCAAAGGCCGCATTCGCCGCGCTTGCAGTCGGATATCACCTCAAAGCCGCTGGCGTTGAGGACATCCAGCATCGAGCGCTCGCGTGGGATTTCGAGCTCCACATCAGAATCCTTCAGACGCACGCGAAACGCTTCGGTCGGCAGCGTGCCGCTGGAGCCGAAGGTCTCGTAGCGGAGATCGGACAGCGGATGGCCGGCGCCGATCCAGGCGTGGCGGGCGGCATCGAGCATGCGCATCGGGCCGCAGAACAGCGTCAGCGTGCCCTTCGGCAGCGAGGCGAACAGAGCGTCGAGATCGAGCCGCTTGTCCTCGTCGCTGGCATGGACCACCAGGCGATCGCCAAGCATGTCAGCGAGTTCATCGAGATAGGCGGCATCCGCGCGCCCGCGCACGGCGTAGTGCAGCGCGACCTGCGAGCCGCGGCGCGCCAGCGCCTGCGCGGCGCCGAGGATCGGGGTGATGCCGATGCCGCCGGCGATCAGGCAGTAGACGTCGCGCTCCCAGTCGACCGCGACGAGCGAAGCGGGCCGGGTGATGTCGAGCCGCGCGCCCGGTGCCAACTGCCACATGTAGCGCGAGCCGCCCCGGGAATCTTCGGCGCGGCGCACGGCAATCTTGAAGCCTTGCGAGGTCGCTTCACCGACCAGCGAATAGGATCGCGTCTCCGGCTGGCCGTCGATGGTAACGCTGACACTGATGTGGCTGCCGACCGGATAGGCGGAACCGTCGAACTGGTCGGGCATGATCAGGAATTCACGGATGCCAGGCGACAGATCGCGCGTCGAGACCAGCGTTGCGGGAATCCAGGTTTCGATGAAGCGCATGGTGCTCTCAATCGGTTGCGGTCTTGATCAGCGCGAGCGCCGGCAAGAGGTCGAGGTGGGTTCGGTTGCGCAGCGCGAGGCGGAGGTTCCGCACCGCCAGCCGCGCGTGCTCGCGCATCACAGCTTCGGCCCGCGCGCCCTCGCGATTCTCGATGGCGTCGATCACGACGCGATGGTGCTCCTGCCCGATGATCAGGATCTGCTGCGCTTCGGCCAGCGCCGATTGCGCCATCACGAATCCGCTGGGCGAGGCAAACGGCAGCGCGGAGACGCGGTCGATCTGGCGGACCAGCGGCGGGCTGCGCGACAGTTCGGTCAGCAGCGCGTGGAAGCGCGCGTTCAGCGTGACGTAGGACGAGAAGGCTTCGATCGAGATCGGCACCTGCCGCAGCAATTCGTCGATCGCAGCTAAGCACTCCTTCAGCGGCTCGAGCTCGCGCGCGGAGACGCCGCGCTCGGCAGCGAAGCGTGCGGCAAGCCCTTCCAGCGTGCCGCGCAGCTCGATGGAATCGGAGATGTCGCGCTCCGAAAACGCCTTCACCATGAAGCCGCCGGAAGGGATCGCCTCCAAGAGGCCCTCCTCCTCCAGCCGCACCAGCGCCATGCGCACCGGTGTGCGCGAGGCACCGGTGGTTTCCACCGCCTGGAGCTCGGAGATGCGCTCGCCCGGCCGCAAGGAGCCCGACAGGATCTGGTCGCGCAGCGCGAGCTGTGCCTTCACGGTCTGCGACACCGAGCGGTCGACCTCGCCCATGGATTACTCCGCGGCCTGAAGCTGCGTCGGCCCGTTTTCCTTGGCGACCATCCTGTCGATCAGCTTGCGCATCCACATCGCACCGGCGTCGATGTTGAGATTGTAGAAGATGCGATCCGGATTCTCGTCCATCGCGCGCTGCTGCGCCTCGAGGATCAGCTCGTCCTCGTGGAAGATGCCGGAGACGCCTTCGCGGATCTCGGTGGTGATGCGCTGCTCGCCGATCTGGTAGTTGCGGACGAAGGCCCAGAAATAGTGACAGGTCTTCTCGGTCTCCGGCGTAATGGTGTTGAGCACGAAGCCGTTGACGCCCTGCGAGCGGTCGCCTTCCGGCGCGCCGGTGCCTGTGGGCGCCACGCCGACGTCGATGGCGATGGTGCACGGTGCCTCGAAACGGATGATCTGCCAGCGATCGACAAGGCCGGGCTTGCCGAGCTGCTTGGCCCAGAATGGCGGTGCCTCGATGCCGCGCATCCAGCGCGTTACGGTCACCGTCTTCTCGCCATGGGTGACGTCGAACGGCGCTTCCGCCACCGCGTCATTGCCGATGGAGGAGCCGTGCACGAAGGTCTCGTGCGTGAGGTCCATGAGATTGTCGAGCACGAGGCGGTAGTCGCAGTTCACGCGGATGGTCTTGCCGTCGCCGGCCCAGGCCGGATCGTGATTCCAGTGCATGTCGGGCACCAGCGCGGGATCGGCCAATGCAGGATCGCCCATCCAGAGCCAGATGTAGCGGTGACGCTCGACGACGGGATAGGCTCGCACGCAGGCGGACGGGTTGATGGTCTCCTGCGAGGGCATGAAGGTGCAGCGCCCTTGCGCATTGTATTTCAGGCCGTGATAGCCGCAGACGACGGTGTCGCCTTCGAGCCGTCCCTTGGACAGCGGCACCAGGCGGTGCCAGCAGGCATCCTCCAGCGCAGTCACCGAGCCATCGGCCTTGCGGTACATCACAACGTGCTTGCCGCAGATCGTCCGCGGCAACAGCGCCGGCTTCACATCCGCGTCCCAGGCGGCGGCGTACCAGGCGTTCATGGGGAAAGGTTTGGTCACGGGCGGTCTCCCAAGGCTGATGTATGCTTTATGTATACAATATCAGGGATACGGAAGTCGCTCAAGGCCAAAATTGGCTTATAATGATACCTATTCCTGACAACATGTATACAATATGAACTCGACGTCATTCCCCGCGAAAGCGGGTGATGACGCCTGTCGATATGGCGAGCCCTTCTTGGAGGAGAAGCTGCGCGTCGGCAGCTACGCCCTGAACACTTTCGCGAGACCCGCCTGGGCTTCGTCCTGAATCCGCTTCAGGTGCTCGGTGCTGCGGAAGCTTTCCGCATAGATCTTGTAGACGTCCTCGGTGCCCGAGGGGCGCGCGGCGAACCAGCCGTAGTCAGTCTCGACCTTGATGCCGCCGAAGGGCTGGCCGTTGCCGGGCGCCTTGCTCAGCGTTGAGCGCACCGGATCGCCGGCGAGGTCCTTGAGGCCGAGCTGTTCGGGCGTGACTGACTTCAGGATGTTCTTCTGCGGGCCGGTGGCGGCAACGTCGATGCGGGCATAATGCGGCATGCCGAACTCGGCGGTGAGATCATTGAAGAGCTGGCTCGGATCGCGGCCGGTCCTGGCCATGATCTCGGCCGCGAGCAGGCCGAGAATGATGCCGTCCTTGTCCGTGGTCCACACCGAACCGTCGCGGCGCAGGAACGAGGCCCCTGCACTCTCCTCGCCGCCGAAGCCGAAGCCGCCGGTGAGCAGGCCATCGACGAACCATTTGAAGCCGACCGGGGTTTCGACCAGCTTGCGACCGAGCTTCTTGGCGACGCGGTCGATGATCGAGCTCGACACCACGGTCTTGCCGATCGCGGCATCCTTGCCCCAGTTCGGCCGGTGCGCGAACAGGTAGGAGATCGCGGTCGCCAGATAATGGTTGGGGTTCATCAGCCCGCCGGTGCGGGTGACGATGCCGTGGCGGTCGGCGTCGGTGTCGTTGGCGAAGGCGACGTCGAAGCGGTCGCGCATCGCGATCAGGCTCGCCATCGCGTAAGGCGAGGAGCAGTCCATGCGGATCTTGCC
>Ga0209148_1000508_pt1 | contig 39369 bp, 47 predicted proteins | sample AraplaCol_mMF_r2_2_FD_184288 | JGI IMG/M metagenome (GOLD analysis project Ga0209148, IMG submission 184288) | Arabidopsis root microbial communities from North Carolina, USA - plate scrape CL_Col_mMF_r2 (SPAdes) (version 2) | ecosystem: Host-associated > Plants > Roots > Endosphere | place... | reverse complement strand
CGCCGGGTCTTACATTACCCTTTTTGTTTTTCTTTTGCGCTTCTTCCATCGGAGCTTTTAGATCGTTCTTCAAAGCGGTCAGCGCCCTTAGCTAGATCGTGTCCCGACTTGGTCTCGTTTTTCGCTTCTTCCTTAGCAGTCGCCTCGCGCAAGCCTTCAGCGGCCTGTTCCCCCGCTTTTGATGATTTTCGTCCGTGATCCATGTGAAGCACCTTTCCTGATCAATTACACGCTTCTCCAGGAAAACTCCGTGTCATCCCAGCTAAGTCGTAACAAACTTCAATTAGATCGCTTGGACAATTGTTCCAGTTCGGGCGAAGCTAGTGCGTCTACTGTGATGGGTTTCAGATTGCCGCAGGTCGGCCGCAAGGCACTGAGCGAGGCGCCCTTCGATGTGGCGTCATCCGCTCGAGGTCCAGACCGGCAGTGGTGAGGTTCTCGCCGAGGTCGCCCGCAGGGACCTCGAAGCCGGCATCAAGAAGGGACGCCAAGAGCTAGGATGGGATCAGATGGAACTGCCGGAACTTGGGCAGGCGGCGACGGACAAGGTAGCGGTGCCGAACGAACGCGCCGGCGTGGGCGTCGCCTTCGACGCCGTGGCCTTCCACCAGGACTATGCGGTCAAGGGTCGCTTTGCTGAAGTGGTGCCTACGATGTTGGCCGAGCGCAATGTGCCCCGCTGATCCGACCGGAGCGAATGCGCCTGCCGCGGCTGCGCCCTTCAGCGCTCCATATCGTGCCTGATCCGTCATTGTTGCTCCTTGGCTTCGCGCTGGAAACGGGCCGGCGGCGGGACCGTTCTTAGAGTTGGGCAGGTGGCGCGCCTACGTGGTTTTGGACGCCTTTGCCGCAGTGATGCATGGGTTGACCGGTCGGTTGGTCAGCTTTGAGCGTGCTGCCAGTGTGAGGTGATGTCGGCGCCTGTCTTTTTGAGATGCACGTGCTGATCGACGTGATCGACCCATGAGAGCGGAATGAAGTGATGATGCTGACCGTCCGGCGAACTCTGCTTCGTCAGCTTGATCTTATCGGTTCCGTCCAGATGATCGACTTTTCCGACCATCTTCCTATCCGACGAAATCACGTCCATGTGTTCCTTGATCTTAGAAATGTCTGTCATCGGTATCTCTCAGTCAGCAATAATAATCGGTCGGTCCGGGAAACTTTTGATTGCTTCCCAACGCTCAGCATACGCCGATCAGGCCGCCCGCGAGAGCGAGCGCCGCTTCTGGCGTAGGTAGCGCGTGATCTCTGAAAGCGACATCGCGTTCAGGACCCGCTCGGCGGGGACACCACCCTTGCGGGCCATCAGGACGCCCCAGTGCATGTGGTCGAGCTCGGGAATCGAGTGCGCGTCCGGATTGATGCTCAGCATGCAGCCGAAGTCGAGGGCCGCCTGGTGCCAGCGCCAGTCCAGGTCGAGCCGCCATGGATGGGCATTGATTTCGACGACGACATCGTGCTTCGCGCAAGCACGCAGCACCTTCTCGACGTCGATTTCGTAGCCCGGCCGCCGCTGGAGCTGTCGCCCGGTCATGTGGCCGATGATGGTCGTGTGGGGATCGGAAATAGCCCCAAGCAGGCGCTGCGTCTGCGCCTTGCGATCCAACTTGAAGCGACCGTGGATGCTGGCCACCACGAAGTCGAAGCGCTCCAGCACGTCGTCGTCATAGTCGAGCGAGCCGTCGGCCAGAATGTCGGACTCGATGTCTTTCAGAATCCGGAAATTCTTGCCGAAGCGCTTGTTCAGCCGGTCGGCTTCCCGATGCTGCTGCGCGATCTCCTCGACGGAGAGACCGCCCGCATAGTGGGCAGACTTGGAATGGTCGGCGACGCCGAAATACTCGAAGCCTCGCTGGCGCGTCGCCTTCGCCATGGTCTCCAGGGTCTCGGTGCCGTCGGAGGCATCGGTGTGGCAGTGAAGGATGCCGCGCAGGTCCTGATCGGTGACGAGCATTGGAAGCTTGCCTTTCAGAGCCGTCTCGATCTCGCCGCGCCCTTCCCGGAGCTCAGGGTCGATGAAGGGCAGACCGAGGGCGCGGTAGATCTCCGCCTCCTCGCTGGCGATTAGGGTGCGCCCCTTGTGCAAGCCGTCGGGCTCCAATCGCATCCTCTTTTCCGCAGCCAAAGCTTGGAGTTGTTCGATATGAGTGGCGGAGCCTGTCGCGAAGAGGAGAGCAGCGCCGAAGTGCTTGCGGTCAGATACTCGGATTTGCAGCCCGTCGGCCGGTGGCGTCGATGTCTTGTCCGGCTTGGCCGCCTCCGCAACGATTAAGAGGTCGCCAACGAGTTCGCAGCCTCGACGGAAATCACCGGCGAACGTCGCGCGCTTGAGTTCGGGCCGGGCATTCCGGATGGAATCACGCGCGTGCTCGAGCAAGGCGGCGGCACGGTGCAAGTGAAGGCGACCTTCTCCACTTTTGGCGATCGCTAGGTTCTGCAGGATCTTGGTCTGCAGCGCGGCGCCGAGTCCTTTTGCCTTCTTGATGCGGTCGTCCTTGGCAGCGGCTTCCAATTCCGCGAGCGAAGCGATGCCGAGATCCTTGTAGAGGCGCAGCACCTTCTCCGAACGAAGGCCGGGCACAGCGAGCATCTCGAGCACGCCCTCGGGAATCTCCTTCCGCAGCTTTTCGAGGCTGGGATGACTGCCCGTTAGGTGAAGCTTGGTGATGATGTCGGTTATCGCGTCGCCGACCCCCGGGATCTCCGTAAGCCGGTCTTCGGCGATGAGCACGTCCAGAGGGACGGCAAGAGCCGCCAGGCTGTCGGCGGCCCGAGAGTAGGCTTTCGCCCGGTAGGGATTGCCGCCTCGCAAGGCGGTGCGCTGCGCGTACTCTCGCAGGAGACTTGCCACATCGCGCGCGTCGAGCGAAGGCATTCAGCCAGCCTCCCGGTCCGAGCTTCGCGGCGCCGCCGGAGTAAGGCGCCCCCCGGGGCGGTCGCTTGACCGACGATCGAGAGAGCTCTCCAGCTTCCGGGCCGCGCGAAAATCCTCGAGGTGCTGCGTGTTCGGGCCGTAAGCCGCCTCCTTCTTGAGAAGGTTATAGATCCGGCCGACCACAAGCTGCAGGTGCTTCATCCGGCCCTTCGGCATCGCTCGCGCCTTGCAAAGAGCCCGGACTGCGTAGGCGCGGAAATAGTCGAAAGCGTCTGACATGATGTCAGTAAACGCCGGCTACCCCTCATGGTTCGATCAGCAGCCATGGGTCTCATTCTCCGGCGCCGGCGCCGCGGCGGGCTCGCGGCGTCGGCGTCACGGCCTGAGTGCTGCGTCAATCCGACCGGGAAAACTTGGAACCTCTGGGCGCAGCACATGTTGTGCCCGGCCAATACTGGAGGACGACATGAACAAGAAAGTTCTTCTGCTGCTGACGGCCGCTTCGCTTCTGACGGGTCCGTCGTTCGCGCAAAATCCGCCGGCGACCGACCGCCCGAACAACAACGCGGTCAACAGTTCCGGCCAGAACAATTCCGACAAACCGGTTTCGGGGGCCAACAGCTTCACCGAGGGCCAAGCCAAATCGAAGATCGAGCAGGCCGGTTACACCGACGTCACGGGCCTGAAGAAGGACGACAAGGACGACAACGGGGTGTGGCGCGGCAAGGCCAGCAAGGGCGGCACATCGACAAACGTCAGCCTGGATTTTCAGGGCAACGTCAACGCGGCCAAGTAACACTGAGCGCAGTAGCGAACGCAGACAAGGATTCAAAATGACCGTTACGATTTCATGTCTCTACGACAACTATTCCGACGCACAGCGCGCGGTGACGAGCCTCGAAGCGGCAGGTCTGCCGCATTCGGACTTGAGCATCGTCGCGAACAATTCCGACAACTGGTACAGCACCGACAAGAAAGTCGATCGCGACCGCGACGGTGTCGACGATCGTGCGGAAGGGGCTGCCACGGGGGTCGGCGTCGGCGCGGGTCTCGGCGGCGCAGCCGGTCTGCTCGCGGGCCTTGGACTGCTGGCCATTCCGGGCTTGGGTCCGGTGGTCGCGGCCGGATGGCTCGCCTCGACGGCGCTGGGCGCGGTCGCGGGAGGCGCCACGGGCGGAGTGGTCGGTGCGCTGACGCAAGCCGGCGTTTCCGAGGAAGAAGCACCTCTCTATGCCGAAGGCGTAAGGCGCGGCGGCGCGATGGTTTCGGCCCGCGTTCCTGACGGCGATCGTGCGCGCTACGAAGCGATGCTCGACCAATCGGCCGTCAATCTGCGCGACCGCAGCGCGGCTTGGCAAAAGTCGGGGTGGAAGAGCTACGATCCGGCGGCGCAACCTTATGGGGCAGACGAGGTCCGCCGCGAGCGCCAACTCTACGGCGCAGGCGTGCGGTAGGGTCAAAAGGCGACCCGCCTTCGGGCGGGTCGCCTTTTCAGAAAGCTTCGCCCGCGTTTGCTTGATTTACCGGGGGCGCGGCATCAATGCTGGGCGCGCGGTGGAACTCGCTCGCTTGGCGGTCGTTGCATGGCCGCGGCAGCAGTAGCGGGTAGGAGTGCACGTGAACCGACGGCAACTTGTTCAAGGGTCTGCGTTGCTGCCGGCGTTGCTGCTCGCCTCGCGCAGCGGTTGCGCCGCTGCGTCGGATGACGCGTTTGGGTCGTCCACGGTCAGGGACTTGGCGCGTGCGCTGGCCGGCAAACCGTATGAGGCGCCGGACGAGAAGCTCCCCAGCGGATTGAAGGAGCTCGACTACGATCAGTATCGTTCGATCCGCTTTTTGCCGGAGCGCGCGCTCTGGCGCGGTAAGAACCTTCCCTTCGAGGCGCAGTTCTTCCATCGCGGCTTCTTCTACAAGAACAGGGTGACCATCTTCGAGGTCGCGGACGGGAAGGCTACCGAGCTCAAGTACCGCAAGACGGACTTTTCTTTCGGCGAGAAAGTCCCGGCGTTCGATGACGTCGATCTCGGGTTTGCAGGCTTCCGCATCCACGCGCCCATGAACCGTCCCGACTATTATGACGAGGTCTGCGTCTTCCTCGGCGCAAGCTACTTCCGCGCCGTAGCCAAGGGGCAGACGTACGGGCTCTCGGCGCGGGGACTTTCGATCGATACCGGCGAAGCCAAGGGCGAGGAGTTTCCGCTGTTCAAGTCTTTCTGGCTCGAGCGGCCGGCGCAGGGTGCAACATCGTTGGTGATCCATGCTTTGCTTGACAGCAAAAGCTGCGCAGCGAGCTACAGGTTCACCGTGCGGCCCGGGGACACGACGGTGTTCGACGTCGAAATGTCGGTCTACCCGCGGGTCGAAATGCCGCGGGCCGGTCTCGCGCCCATGACCAGCATGTTCTTCTACGGTCCGAACGACCGCAACGACATCGATGACTTCCGTCCGTCGGTCCACGATTCCGACGGCCTTGCGATCTTCAATGGGAAGGGTGAAAGCCTCTGGCGGCCGCTCAGCAACCCCCGCGATCTCCAGATCAGCACCTTTCAGGATCTCAATCCTCGTGGCTTCGGGCTGATGCAGCGGGAGAGAAACTTCTTCGCCTACCAGGACATCGAATCCAGCTTCGAAAAACGCCCAAGTCTCTGGATGGAGCCGATCGGCGATTGGGGCGAGGGCGGCGTCGTCCTGTTCGAAATTCCGACGAAGGAAGAGGTCCACGACAACATCGCCGCGTTCTGGCGGCCGAAGAATCCGCTGCAGGCCAAGGGCGAACACAACTACACCTATCGACTGCATTGGGGTCCGGACAGCCCGAAGCCGCATTCGCTGGCCCGCTTTACGCGAAGCGGAATAGGAGCGCGAGGCGAGGACGCCCGCCTCTTCGTCCTCGATCTGGTCGGTGACAACCTGAAAGGCATCGATCCCGCGGGCGTCAAAGGCGTGGTGACGGCGGAAAAGTCCGAAGTGAAGAACATCGTCACGCAGCCCAATCCCTACACGGGCGGTTGGCGGCTGAGCTTTCAGGTCCAGGTGAAGGGAGAGCCGATCGAGCTGCGGGCGTTTCTAACCGAAGGCGACAAGCCGTTGTCGGAAGTCTGGGTCTACCGATGGGCACCCTGAAAGCGGCGCCCCGCCCGGTCGCCGGCGATATCGCAACGCAGCGCCTGCTGCCGGGCGAGTCGCCCCTCCCGATGGCTCCCGGCGACCTCGGAAAGAAAGGGGTACCCGATCGCGTTCCCGCGCCGGCTGCACCCGCGATGGCCTGGCGACGCGGCGTCATCCTGCTCGCGACGGCGGCGCTCACGGGTGCCGGCGGGTATGAGATGTATCGCGTGCTGGAGGTCGGCGGCGTCACCGTCCTCGAAGCCATGGTGCTGGCGCTCTTCCTGGTACTGCTCGCGTGGGTCGCCTTCTCGTTCGCATCTGCGCTGGCCGGTTTCTTCGTGCTGCTGGCGCATCGTTCGGATGCGGCGACCGGCGCGGAACTGCCTGCGATTTCGAGCCGCACCGCCATGCTGCTTCCCACCTACAACGAGGACCCCCACCAACTGACGGCCCGGCTGCGAGCGATCATCGAGTCCTTGGAAGCGACGAACCATGGAGAGCTGTTCGACTGGTACGTTCTGAGCGACAGCACCGATCCGGACATCTGGGTCGCCGAAGAAAAGGCACTCCTCGCATTGCGACAGGCCGTCGGAACGCAGCGGCTGTACTATCGTCATCGCGCCGACAACACGGCGCGCAAGGCTGGCAACATCTCGGAGTGGATCACGCGGTTCGGCGCCGTCTATGACTTCATGATCGTGCTCGACGCCGACAGTCTCATGAGCGGGCAGACCATCGTCCGACTGGTCCATGCCGTCGAGACCAATCCCACCGCCGGCCTCGTCCAGTCTCTGCCCCTGATCGTCAATGCGCGAAGTCTGTTCAGCCGCGTCCAGCAATTCGCGGGACGGTTATACGGACCGATGATCGCCGCCGGCGTCGCCTGGTGGCACGGCTCCGAAGGCAACTACTGGGGCCACAACGCGATCATCCGAGTGAAGGCGTTTGCCGAAGCGGCGGCGCTGCCGCAGCTGCGGGGCCGCAAGCCGTTCGGCGGGCACATCCTCAGCCACGATTTCGTCGAGGCCGCGTTGATGCGGCGCGCCGGGTGGGGCATCTACATGCTGCCGATGCTCGGCGGAAGCTACGAAGAGGTTCCGCCCTCGCTGCTCGATTTCGCCGCGCGCGACCGGCGCTGGTGCCAGGGCAATCTTCAGCATCTTGCTGTCGTGCCTGCACGCGGTCTCCATTGGCTGTCGCGCTTGCATTTCATGGTGGGGATCGGGGCCTATCTGACGGCGCCGCTGTGGCTGCTGTTCCTGCTGCTGGGGATGCTCATCTCGCTGCAGGCCCGCTTCGTGCGTCCGGAATACTTTCCCAAGGGCTTCTCACTTTTTCCCACCTGGCCGGCCCAGGATCCCGTGCTCGCCATTTGGGTGTTCGTCGCCACGATGGGACTGCTTCTGTTCCCGAAGCTGCTCAGCATGCTCCTCGTTTGGATACAGCGCTCGGAGCGACGCCAATTCGGCGGGGCGTTGCGAATCTCGGCCGGCGTTTTCGCAGAGATCGTCGTCTCGGCATTGATGGCGCCGGTGATGATGATCTTCCAGTCGATCGCGGTCGTCGAGATTCTGGCCGGCCGCGATGCGGGCTGGCAGACGCAAAGGCGCGACGACGGCACGGTGGAGCGCCGCGAGCTCTATCGGAAGTACGGCGTCCCGACCTTGTGCGGCGTCGCGATGGCCGCAAGCGCCTACGCCGTTTCCTTGCCACTTCTGCTCTGGATGTCGCCGGTGATCGTCGGGCTGCTGTTCGCTGTCCCGATCGGGGCGCTGACGGCCGGGCCCGCGCCCGGCAAACTGTTTGCCACCCCTGAAGACCGGGAGCCGCCCTCGGTCCTGCGCAGAGCCAACGAATTGAGCGCTGCGGTGGAGGCCGGCATCAAACCCGCTCTAGTGACGCTGCGCGAAGACTCCGCGCTCCTGCGCTTCCACTTGGCGCAGCTTCCACCTCCGCGCACCGCCCGGCCTGACACGGTCGATGCGAACCTGGCGGTCGGCCGAGCCAAGGTGGACGCGAGCGATACGTTTGAAGGAGCCGCAGCGCATCTGTCCTCGCGAGAGGTCCTGTCGATCCTGAACGACGGTCCGGTGCTCTCGACCGTGCTGCAGAAGCGATGAGGATTTGACCTGCCGGGTGCGACTATCGGCGCGAGGCCAGAGTTGGGCCCGGAGACCTCGCCGGATCAGCGGAGCCGTTCTCAAGCGCCGCGCGTCTGTCTGCAAGGGCATGATCGAACAGGTCGAGGACGAGACCGAAGGCTACCATGTCCTCTTGTTCGATCGTTCCGTCGTCGTAGCACTTCAACGTTTCGGCGATGATTGCATCGACTTCCCGTCGCGCTGCCAGCAGATCTTGTTCGGACCCCGCTTCACGAAGTTCCGACGCCAACGCCAGGATGCGGTTGCGGCGGCTGGTGTCATCGTCCCGGTCATCCCTGTTCAGGTAGCGACGCAGCCAGGCGGCGGCCGACCCGATGCCGGAGAGAAGAAGCAGGGCGAACCAAAAGTAGTCGCTGTACTTGTCCAGGAAGGTGCGCTCAGTCCCGTTGATGACCGCAGCGGCGCCGCGGTGCACGGAGGGTTCGGTTTCCTTCTCCGTATCGGGCTTGGTGATGTGCGCGGCTCCGGCGACACGACGCGTAATCGTGTCGCGGACCGCGAACAATTGGCGATAGAAGGCTGCCGCCTTGGTTTCAGAAAGTGCTCTCCTGGTGAGAATGAGATGACTGACGCTGATTGTGTCGACCTTGTCCTCCGGCCAGGCCGGGCTCGCGCTGAATACGCTGCCGGGAATTTCCTCGGCTTCGTAGCGCGGTTGCCTCAAGGCGATAGCCTCAGATGCATCGACCGGAAGAAACTTCGCGGCTCCGCGCGATCGCGAGGTCGCGGCGATCGCGTCGGCCGTGATCCTGCTGTCGAGTGGTCCGACCGCGAGGTAGGCGTCGAGAGTGGTATCCTGCGCGAGCTTTTCGAGCTGGTCGGTCCCGAATTGAACCGTCGTCACCTTGTCAGGATCCACGCCCGAGCCGACGAGAACGCTGCGCAGCAGCGCCAGATTGGCGCCGGTTCTTCCGATGATGCCGACCTTGTGGCCGGCAAGATCAGCAATCTCTCCGATCGTCCCCTTCGGCTTCTTCCGAGAATCCTTGCCCGGTCTGCCGGAGGGCGTCCAAAGGACGACGTAGTTCTTCCGCAGCACTGCCAACGTCTGCGCGTCCGACGGCATGCTCAGGTCGCCGCGACCGACCGCGAGGTCGGCCTTGCCGGCGCCCAACAAAGCAAGGGATTCGGCCGCGCCTTCGGTCGTAATCGGCGATAGTCTGACCGACCTGCTCTCCTCGCCGAAGGCCTCGGCCATCGCCTCCACCACCTGATAATCGTCGCTTCCTGGGGGGCCAACCGCTATCCGGAGGGTCTCGGGCTGCAGGAGGTAGTAGAGAGCCGTGGCGGCTGCGGCGAAGACAACGAAACCCAGCGCCAGCACCACCAGCAGCCTTCGTTGGCGTCCGTTGTGCGCGATCTGGGCAGGGTCAGACGGGGTCATCGGCGGAACCTCCGCCACTAAACGGGTGGCTCAGGGATCAGTTCACGCGCCGCTTTTATTTTCTGCCTCGCTTCCCTCATTGCACCGAATATCGAGAAGCTGCCTCTTCTGGATTGGATTCGCGACGGGCGGGGCACGAACCGAGATTTCCACGCCTGGATCGGAGAGCGAGCGCTTCGCTCGCATTCGCCCTCCGCGATGGTCCAGTTACTTCTTTTCCGGCACCCAGGTGGTGCTGGCCCGATCGTACTTGAAGCCCGGGGCGCCCTTCAGGTCGTCCTTGGTTTCGTCGAGGGTCAGCCACCACTTGTCGTTCTTCTTGGCGGTCTTGACGGCGTTGAACGGCACGATGACGTCCTTCTCGCCCGCGCCGAGGAACCCGCCGACCCCGACGACGAGGCCCGTGATCTTGCCCGATTTGTCGACGAGGACGTCGTCGATGTCGCCGATCTTGCTCTCCTTCGGATCGTACACCGCCTGCTTGTAGTAGTTCGTCACCGTCCAGCTTTCCGTCGGCGCCGCGGTCAGCACGGTGGTGGCAGCGAAGGCCCCGGTTGCCGTCGTCGCGGCCAGCAGATATCCGATCGCAAGATTCTTCTTCATATCCGAACTCCTCATTTCGTAATGAGCCCATCCAACGGGATAAAATGGCAAATGTTCCGATGCTGGAACGCGCTGAGCGCCGTGCAGCAAGGCGTGGAATTTGCGCGAAGCGAGTCTGTCGGCCGCACCGTCAGTGCAGGTCGATCTTGACCGCCACCCTGACGAGGTCCGAGTGGCTTTTGGCGCCCAGCTTCGTTTTGAGCGCCGAAGTGACGTTCGCGACGGTCTTGTAGGAGATGCCGAGTTCGGACGCCACTTCCGCTATCCGGTCACCCCTCCCCAGCAGCCTGAGTATCTCGAGCTCGCGTGCACTCATCCGTGTCAACGGGCTGGCTTTGATCTCGGCGCCGGCGAAGGTCGTCGCTTCGGCCAGGCGAGGCGATACGAAGCGCCCGCCCGCTGCAACCTTCCGTATCGCCTCGGCCAGAAGCTTGGGATCGTCGCTCTTTGAGACGTATCCTTGGATCCCCATGTCGACGGCGCGCACCACGAAGGCCGGATCATCGCTCACGCTGAGCATGACGATCCGCGCGGCGGGATCGTCCTTGCGGATCCGGCGCGTCAGTTCGAAGCCCGTCAGGTCGGGAAGCCTCAGGTCCACGACGGTCACGTCTGGATGCTGCTGCAAGTACGCCTGATGACCCGTCTTCGCGTCGAAGGCCTCCTCGATTTCGACGGAACGGTCCGATGCGAACAGCGCGCGGCATCCCGTCACGACGACAGGATGGTCGTCGACAACCAGCACCCGCACGAACGATTTTGTTTTGTCCCGCACCGACGATCCTCGATTCTCGCGACAGGAACGCCGGGCACGCACCATTGGTTCGGTATCGTCCTAACGGAAAGACGGGCGAAGCGCTCTAAGAACGCAAGTCCCGAATCTCCGGATCGCTCCTTGCTCCGACAGTAAGCCGAGGCTGCGAGGAAATGCATCCGACGGGAAAAATAGGCAAACGACCTGTGGCAAATCCGGAACCTTGCCACCATCCGCGTGTTCTCGCATGCCGCACTTTGCGGAGAGGGAGACATTCATGAAGAAGCTGATGCTGACGTGCGCGGTTGCCGCGCTGATCTCGACGGGCGCGATGGCACAGTCCACGGTCGTCACAACCACCGGCACGGGTCACGCCGCCGCGGTCCAGATCGAACCGGAATACCGTACGAAGATCCGCACCTACGTGACCGAACACAAGATCCGCCCGGTGGAGACCCGCGAGAAGATCGTGATCGGCCAGCCGGTGCCGCGTGAGGTCGAACTCGAGGCCGTGCCCGCCGACTGGGGTCCCTCGCTCACCCGGTATCGCTACGTGTACTCGGGCGAACGCGTGATGATAGTCGACCCGTCGACCCGCACGGTCGTTCAGGAAATCGACTGAGTCCTTCGGGGCGGGTCGCCGAACGGCGGCCCGTCCCCACGTCAATCGGCCCCCGCCGAGTGTTGATGCCTTTCCCGCGAGCGGCCGTCCATGCCCATCATCCGCTACTTCGTCTCGGTCGGCGCTCTGCTGCTGGCGTTGCTCTTCGCCGCCGACAGATACCTGCCGCCTCCCGTCGAACGCGCGGCGGCGGCCGACCCCGACAGAACCATCATCCGGATCGCCTCGGCGAGAAGACTTCCCGACAAGATCGTCTTCGATACGCGGCCGCGGTCCGACCTTCCAGCCGTCGCGCAGGCCGATCCGGTGGCTGAACGGCCGCAGCAGCATGTACGCGAAGCCATGGCCGCCGCGCCCGCAGCGCCTCTTCCAGTGTCCAAGAAAGATCAGCCGACACGCGTCTCCGCAGCGCCCCGTCCGCACCGCAAGCGCGCGGCTAAACCGTCGAAAATAATACCCGAGCGGCAGCTCGCCTTCGACCGGCACGACCCGTTCTCAGTCCAATGGTGGTAGAAAGGCCGCGCCTTCCGAAGCGCGGCCCCCTTTGCTTCGTAGCGACCGTTCTCACCAGTAGTGACGATGCCAGCGGTGCCGGATCACGGGATAGGAACCGCCGTAGTAAGCGTATGCGGGTCGCACGACGCGCCGATAGCGGTAGCCATAGGAGACAGGGGCGCTGTAGTACGTACTGGTGTAGCCGCCGCCCCAGCGATAGGGTTCGTCGTACCCGTAATCGTAGGCGTACGGGCCGCCGTAATAGCCGGCGCCGTAGTAGCCGGAACCGCCGTAATATCCGTAGCCGGGGCCCCAGCCGTACGCTGAGGACGCAAGCCCGCCGATCACGGCACCTGCGACTAGGCCGCCGGCGATGCCCGGGCCCCAGCCACCACCCCGCCAGCGAGCTTCGGCGGGCGACGTCGTGGCCACCGAGGCCAGACCGAGGGCGCCGACCATGAGCGCCGACATTGCAATCTTCTTCATCGGAATTCCTTTCTCATTGCGTGCCCCGGCCGTTAACGGGAAAAATAGGCAATGGTTGCTGCTGCGGCGGCGTTCGGCAAAGCAGGATACGGCGTGAACTTCCATGTCACGGTGCTCAAGATCCTCGTCAGCTATCCCGACGGGTTCGCCGTCATGGCGGATCTCAAGCGGGACATGGCCATCCTGGCCACCAGCGGCCGCGAGTGGGCAGACAGAACTCGTCGCATTGCCGCCGGCGTCCCCGATCTCGACCTTTTCTCGCAAGGACTGGTCGAGCGCTTGAACGGCGGATGGCGGATCACTGATAAGGGACGCGCCGTGCTCGACTTCATGGAAGCAAGGCCTGTCGAGGCACAGGCGGAGCTAGGCGCTTCCGCCGAAATCCCCGCCTCCGAGAAGGCCACTCCAAGGCTCCTCGCCTCGACGAGGGACGCCCGAAGCAGGCGATTGCAGCGCCGCCGGGCGGCACGCGAGAAAGCAAGAGCGAAGGCGTAAAAACGCCTCGGCGCACCAATCGGGAAAAACTGGAAACTTTCGTCCGCGCGTGGAGTTTGCGTCGAAAGGAATGCGGCGGCCGGAGTGAGAAGATGTTCGGCGATATCGTATTGAAGACTGCCGCGGAGACCGCATGGACAGTGTACCGGTCGCGGCACCCCGGCATCGACGCGCGAGATGACCGGCGTTGCCTGCTGCAGCGTCATCTGCGAAGGAGATGGGAAGAGCGACGAAGCGATGCCGAAGAACTCGCGAGCTTCGGAATAGCTTATCTCGACCGGCTCCCTAGAGAGGAATGCTAGGACGGCTAAAAGCATTCGTTGCGCGGGCGGCTCGCGGAAGCACCAGGCCCTACTGGACTTTGCTCGCGATCTCCTGTCTCGCCTCCGCCGCGATCGTCATGGCGCTGCGCTTCGTGGTCGAGGGCTGAAAAGCAGACGCGTCATCAAAAGAAAACGGCCCGCCGGGTTTTTCCCGGACGGGCCGCTCCGTCGTCAACCGGTTCAGTGCATGTGAACCAGGAAGTATCCGGCACCGCCGACGAAGATGACTGCGGGGACGGCCCACAACAAGATGACGGGCATGACGTTCTCCTCCATTCCTCTATCGGGAGGACCTGGCGGCCCTTCGGTTACTGCTCGGTGCAGACCTTCGTGGTCTTCACGGCGGATTCCGCCTCGACCTTGGTCTTGTACATGCCGTCGCCGACGACGGTGGTAGTGGTCGTGGTCGGCTTGCTATCGACGACCGTGCACTTCTTCGTGGTCGCGTCGCGCACGATGTAGAACTCCGCGGCGCTTGCGGCCTGGGTGCCAAGGGCGAAAGCGGCAAGCGCGCCGCACACGATCAGTTTCTTCATGATGTCCTCTCCTCCAGTAGCGTTTCAAGTATCACGCAAACGAGAGCACTGAATGAAAGTTCCACTTATTCCCGAAATCCGATGAAGCTTCAGGGGCCCTTTGTCACAACATCTGGTGCGAACGCGAGTGGCCAGAACGCGAGAAGAATTGCCGCATATTCCCGATTGGAACTGGAGATCACATCGAATGTTGGTGGGCACCATGTTTCAGGAGGATCTGATGAACAAACGTCTTTTGTTGGCGACCACCGCCTTCGTCGCGATCGCGACTTCAGCTTTCGCCCAGTCTTCGCCGAGCACCTCGACGACCGCGCCGTCGGCGCAGCGTCAGCAGGATTCCACGTCGACCTCGACACCTTCGACAACGAGCTCGCCGTCGGCTTCGACCACCAGCCCGTCGACGTCGAGCACGACGCCGACCGGCTCGGCGCAGACCTCGAATCCTTCGTCGACTAATTCGGCCCAGACTCCGCCTCCGTCCACGAGCCAGAGCGCCGCTGGCCAGTCGCCCAATTCCGGCAACGCCACCAACACTTCGCAGGCTCCGGCATCCTCGAATTCGCCGAGCCAGGCGCAGACCAACACGACCACTCCGCAGTCGAATCAGGCCCAGACCAGCCAGCCCTCCGGCAACTCGACCCAATCGGCCAACCCGCCGGCGTCGGGCAGCAACCAGGCGCAGCAGAACCAGACCGGTTCGAACTCCACGAACGCCGCGCAGCGGACCGACGATCGGCAGAACAACGCCGACCGGTCCTCGACCAACGTGAACGCGTCGATCAACATCAACGATCAGCAGCGCACTCGCGTCAGCCAGTCGATCGCGCGTCTCGACGTCAGACCGCTCACCAGCGTGAATTTCTCGGTGTCCGTCGGCACGGTCGTTCCGCGCGACGTGCGCCTGCAGCAGCTGCCGGCCGACGTGGTCGAGATCGTTCCGCAGTACCGCGGCTACAACTTCGTGGTCGTGAAGGACGAGATCGTCATCGTGGAGCCGTCCAGCTACAAGATCGTCGCTACGCTGCCGTATTCCGGCAGGTCGACGGCTTCCGCGCCGGCCCGCAGCGAGGAGCGCAAGACCACCTTCAGCGATCGCGACCGGGAGGTGATCCGGAAGCACGCGAGGGCACGGCCGGTCGAGCGTGAGAAGCACGTAACCACCGGCAGCACTGTCCGCACCGAGATCCGGACCGGCGAGCGCGTGCCCGACGGCGTCGAGGTCGAGACTTTCCCCGAGGAGGTCTATCGCGACGCGCCGACGCTGCGCGAGTATCGGTACATCAACCGCGACAGCCACACCTACATCGTCGAGCCGCGCGAACGCCGCGTCATCGAAGAGATCGACTGATGTCGCTACGCTGACTTCGATGGCCCCCGGTTGTTGCTACCACGATTGGGGACCATTTCAGCGGCAGCTCAAGCAACAGTTTTGGCTTCGGCGCTGAAACTGGCGAGCAACATAAGGGCCGCTTTCCGCGCGGCCCTTTCGTTGACAATCTGGGATGAACCGTATGTCCACTCTCGCAAGGCTGACGGCACAGAAAGAACAATTGCTGGCGCGGCTCGGAGCCTACCCGGCCCCGAATGAGCGCGTCGAAATCCAGGCTCTGCTCGCCAAGATCGAAACGGCTCTCAAGCTGCTAGAGCCGCAAGGCGCTTCTCTGCCGAACAGGGGCTGACGAGACCCATTAGGCCTAGTTTTTAAGGTGATGACGATGATGCGATTGGTTGCCGGCTTGACAGCGGTCTGCCTGCTTGTCGCCAATTTAGGTGCCGCCGAGGCACGTTCCTATCGGAGCGACGCCTTCGACGGTTCGTGGCGCCTGATCTTCAAGACGCGATCCGGATCCTGCGACCCGAGCTACGATTTCAACGTCAACGTCTCGAATGGCAACATTTTTCATCCGAACCTCGTCAGGTTTCGGGGCCGCGTATCGAGAAGCGGCGCGGTGCGGGCCTCCGTGACGGTTCAGGACAAGCATGCCGCGGGTACCGGCAGGCTGGACCCGACAAGCGGATCGGGCACTTGGAGCGGATATTCGGGCACCGCCAAGTGCACTGGCACCTGGAGCGCGACCAAGGACTAGAAAGCTTCTGAATTATGGAAAAGGGTGGACGCGTCCCGCTCGATAGAAGACTGGGGAATCTGGTCGGCCCCGACTGGCAGACGGCGGCCGAGATTCAAAGAATTTCCGGCGGAGAAACGCTTGAAGTCGCGAAGACACTCGATCGGCTGTGGGAGGCCGGGCTGATCGATCGGGAGACCTTGGACATAGGCATCGGTGCGCGGCGCAAGGGTGGAGGAACGCAATTGCGTCGCATCAGATACAGGCGCAAATCCCCGAAGCCGTAGCGATCGATTTCAGCTCCGTAGGCGGCGCTGTACCCTTGTGACGCTTTTGATTGCTCGACAACGGCCCGGATTTCCGCGAGGCCATAGCCGCCGCCTTGGAAGGACCGAAAGCCGCACTCAGGAAATCTCCTGAAACGGCAGCTGTCCGTAGGTGTGATGTACTCACGGAGATCGTCCGCGGACAACCCAGGCGTCGTCGGCGACCTTCTTGAAGCGATTGGTCCAGTCGTGACCGCGGCGGGTGAAGACCTTCACGGCTTCGTTCGCCAGATGGACCTGGACGCGGTAGCCATCGAACTTGATTTCATGAATCCATCGCGCTCCGGACGGCACCTTCTCGATCGATGATGCCAAGGCCGGCTCTACGAAGCCAGGGAACGGCGCCTTCACGCCGATCGCCGCCGGTTTACGCCGCTGAAACGCCACACAACGAACTCCAACACAACAACTGGCGGACTCAAGCCGAGACGGCAGGATTCGTTTCCGGAACCGACGAATCCTTGCGGCGTTGCATCGGCATGAGGTTCGCAAGAGGAGGAGCCGATGGCCGCAGCAAAGAAGAAGACCGCGCGTGGACGCAAACAGGACCGGGCCCGCGTGGCCAAGGGGCAGGACGAAGTGCGGTACGAAGCGAAGAAGACCGGGCGCTCGGCATCGGCCGTGAAGAAGGCCGTGAAGAAGGTCGGCAATAGCCGAAAGCGCGTCGAGAAGCGCCTCGGTCGCTAGGCCGCCTTAGATCCGGCCGGATAGCCTGACGCAGTTATCTAGATTGCGAGCGATGACCGGCGAAGCGAAGTCGCCCAAGTCAGCGAAGAAGAAGCGCCGGCGCAAGCCGCGCGAGGAGATCGTCGACTACGTCGTGGCGATCGAGGACTGGGACTGGGGCTACTCGTTTTCGCTCAACAGCGAGCGGCAGCCGATCGACCCCTACGACGAATTCCGCCACCTGCAGGTGAAGGGGCGGCTGCTGCGCCCGGCGGGGCAGAAGACCGACAGGGCGGAGATCTCGCTGCTGCCGTCGTCCGATCTGGAAGAGGAGCGGCGCAGGGACTTGCACCCCATCGCACTGGGGTCGCTTCACCTCACGGAGGAAGCGGTCTTGGGCAACATCGGAATCCCGCGGGACGCGCTGACGCCAATCCTGCAGATGCTGATCGCCAACAGGTTCAGGTTCGTCCTGATGCGGGGCACCCGCTTTCCGCATCGCAGCGCGAAGGTGAACAGTCTGCGGCTCGAGACGAAGCTGACCGAAGACGATATGGCGCTCGAAGAGGAAGCGGCGACCTGACCGGCCACTCCGCCGCTCGCGTCTCAGGCCTCCCCGGGTCCGGTGAAGATCGAGGTCGGAGGCGTCGTCCGCGGCAGGGGTAGCGGGCGCTCGGGCGGTGATCCGCCCCTACTACCTCCGCCCCGACGGCAAGGTCGGGCACGACGCCTTCGCCGTGATCCGCGAGACCATCCGCGAGATGGACAAGGTCGCGATCGGGCGGGTCGTGCTGACCAACCGCGAGCACATCATCGCGCTCGAGCCGATGGACAAGGGGCTCGTCGGGACGCTGCTGCGCTACCCTTACGAAGTGCGCTCCGAGCAGGAGTATTTCGACGAGATCCAGGACGTCAAAGTGACCAAGGACATGCGTCCGGCCGGCCGCCATGGGCCGCCTAGATACTCCCAGATCAGCAGTCCGGTCACCGCGCCGGCGCGGGGCGCGAACTTGATCTGAAGCTCGTCGTGAAGCCCCCGCGCTACTGCGGCAGTCGCCTTGTTTTGGATGGTCACGTGCGGACGCCAGCCTTGGCTATCCTGCCGAGAGAAATCGCCGCCCATGGCCGTGCGCAATGCAGCCCGCAATCGCTCAAGCTCGGAGGACCGAATTTCGACCGCCACTCCGAAGCCGAGCAAACGTACGCCATCACATCGAATGGCTATCGGCGCCGAGGGCACGGTGAAATCGTCCAGGCGGCCCGTTTGCGCCGAAGACAGGCGATGAAACAGCGTTAGGTGGGCCGGCAGCAGGTTGCGTTCCGGAGGGAAATGTTCGCGCCGCAGTCCGTCCAGCCACGCGAAACTGGCCGGATCCAGCTCGGCTGTCAGGATGAAGGTTCGATCCATGCGGAGACCGAATATCGCGACGGGCGCCGCCTCAGCAATCTTCGTTCGGACACTCCGGGCAGGTATCGCCGGTCGAATTCAGGACGTCGCGTATCTCCGCGACGGCGTCCGCCCGCGAGGCACCGGGCGGTGGTTCGCGGCGGGCCACATCGAAGGCGCGCTCGCGGGCATGGGGATCGGCGCGGTCCTGCATCCAACCGTGCTCCTCGCATTCGCGGATGACGCCGGCCTCCTGCAGCACGCCGATCGCCCAGCCCCGCAGCCGTCCGGATTGCCGACCGTCTTTCCTTCGTCATCAGCATCGAGATCGCTCCTGCCGGACGAATCCTTCCGCCCACCTGATCGTTCCCGGCGGTTAGCACGGGTCAGGGATTCGCAATCGGCGGAGCTCCAGCTTGTCCACCTGTTCCTGTGGGGGCAAAGCGGACTTACTTTTCGTTGAATCACGCTGCCAAGGGGTGCGCAACTTCGAGCTTGTCCGCCTTAGCGCTCGCGTTCCCATTCTAATGTCCCCACGACTTTCTTGCCCGGATAGACGGCGCTGATTTGTTCGGCCGTTCTGAGGCTCAGCTTGTCCCCTTCGAGCTTGAAGAACCTGACTTGATCTTGACCCGTTAGAAGCTCGTTCCACGAAATGTCGACCTTGGTCGTAAACCTGTCGCTCTCTATTGTGAATTTTCCGGTGTAGGCAAGTAGACTCTTGAGCAGGGCTGCCGACTCCGCATCGTTGGCTGCCGGCTTGCGATTTGCCGCGGCAATGATGAACGCGACGTGCCCGTCCGGCGTAAAAACTGCCCGCCCTTTCGGATCGTGGCCCATCGGTTCGGTGAGCTCGCCACCGATAATCTGAATGGTCCAGGCTGTGAGTTTCCAGCTACCTGCGAGTTGCCCTGCTGCATCGTCCGCGAGAAGCAACGCGGGCTGCAGATAGCAATAGGCGGCAAAGGCCAAGGCAAGGAGACGCACCACGTTGTCCTCCTCAAAAGTAGATCGTGCTCAACTTTGGCAGATTAGCCGAAACCCACAAGACCCGCGATACCCTTCGGGCGAGATGTCCGATGCCCGAAACCGCCTTGTACAGCGCACGTTCTCGTTGATATGCTGATCGTCCAACGAGGAGTAGCGAACGATGTTCGATATTTCGCGCCGCGACCTCACACTTGGCGCAGCAGGTGCCTGCGCCGCGTTTGGACTCGATAAGCCGATCACCTTTGTCGACGCGGCTTACGCTCAACAGTCCGTCACTCAACCTTTCCGCAAATACAAGGTCGGCGACATTGAGGTCTTCTCCCTGATCGATGGCATGCGGGAGGCGCCGCTGCGCGACGGTATGGTCAGGAATGTCAGCGCCGACCAAGTGAAGACCGTGTTGCGTGGTGCCGGTTTTCCCGAGAATCAGGCGCCCGTGCGGTTTATCGTCATGGCGCTCAAGCTGCGCGATCAAGTGGTCCTGATCGACGCGGGTACGGGCGGTCATTCGATTTATGGCGAGGGGAACGGCCGGTTATTCGAGAGCATGGCGGCGGCGGGCCTTGACCCCAAGGCAGTCAAGACGATCCTCATCTCCCATCTCCACGGCGACCACATTTATGGCCTCATGAACAATGAGAGCGATGCGCAGGTCTTCCCGGATGCCGACATCGTAGTGCCCGCCGCGGAATTGAAATGGTGGACGCGCCCAGGGGTCGAGTCACTCGATCTCGGACCGACGCGCAAGGGCCTCGCGCGGCGCATTCAGGCTACCGTGGCGACTTGGAAAAACGTCAGGACATTCGAGGGAGAACCTGAACTCCTGCCTGGCGTGCACGCAATTGAGGTGCCCGGCCATAGCCCGGGAATGGTCGCGCATCTCGTCGCTTCCGGCGGCGAGCAGTTCCTGATCAGCGCCGACGTGGTCAATCTTGCGCCCCACATTGCAACACATCCCGAGTGGCAGCTCTCGATCGATCAGGATCCGCAAATGGCGGTGGAAACGCGAAGGAAGATCTTCGATCGCGCGGTCGCCGACAAGCTCACCATTTCGGGTACTCACTGGTTGATGCCGAACGTCGGCACGCTTGCCAAGGATGGCAACGGCTACTTATTCGCAGCCAAGGGGTGACATCCCCCGTGGCACTAAGCCATGACTATGCGACGACGACTGCAGCCGGTAGCGGGCGAAGGATTCAACCGGCGTGGCTGTGCATGGTACCGTGCAGGCGTCTGGTCGAGACTATTGCCTAGGGATGGACCGATGACTTTGCGTGCAATTTTCGCCGCGTGCGCGATTGCGGCTTCTGGATTTATCATGATGACAGTCGACGCGATCGGGCAGAAGCAATCGTTGAAAGATCAACTGGTCGGTACGTGGACGCTGCTGTCGTGGGAGCAGAAGAAAAGCGACGGCACCAAGATCGAGCGTTATGGGGCCGCTCCGAAGGGCATCGCTTTCTTCGACGGGAATGGGCACTACATCATCACGGTGATGCGATCGGATCGAGCCAAATACGCGAGTAATGCCCTGTGGCAGGGCACATCCGAGGAGAACAAAGAGACCGCGGACGGCACGATAACCTACTTCGGAACGTATTCGACGAACGAGGCAGATGGCAGCATCGCGATCCAGGTCGAAGGCAGTTCGTTTCCCAACTGGAATGGCACGCAACAGAAGCGCTTCGTCGCGGTTGCGGGAGATCAACTGACGCTGACTGTTCGTCCTCCTGCGGGAGACGTAGTCGACGTGACCTGGAAAAGAGCGAAGTGATCCGACAAGTGGGCAATCGGGCCGTAGACATGCGGCGACGCCCCCGGTCCACCCGTCCCGCGGCTAGTGCAGAACTTTAAGCCGCAGGCGCCGGATCTTCCTTCACGCCCCGTGCCACGATCCGGAGAGCCCCGTCCGGAAGCGGTCGCTGCAGCTTCAAGGCTTCCTCGAGGTCTCCGCCATCCTGCGAATGGCGCCGTCAACGGCTAAGCATCACGCTACCGCGGATACCGGCGGCGTCGAACTATCCACCTGTGATTCCAGCCCGCTCTCCCCAGTGTCTTAATTGGACGAAGACAAGAGAATCACAGACAAGAGTCGAGGTCCCGCAATCAGACAACTGGTCCCCGATGGGTCGACCCAGCAAGAAGCCTCCCGCCAACCTCGCCCGTAATGCGCGGACCTTGGGCGAAAACGTGCGTCGGCTGCGGCAATTGGCAGAGCTGTCACAAGAAGAGCTTGCTGAAGCTGCCGATCTTCGCCAGGCTCTGATAAGCGAAATCGAACGCGGCGAAGCGAATCCCCGGCTAGAGTCGCTGACGAAGATTGCCGATGCGCTGAAAGTGCGATTGACCGATCTGTTCAGCCACGATCGATAGTCGGCTGGCCTCCCCTGGCGAGATCGTAATCTCAACTTGGCAGCGCCATTGGGCGGCCTATTGACATTCCTATTTCTATACGCTATAACGTATAAATCAAGGCGAAGTGCCGCGTCCGAATGAGAGTGACATGCCGATTGATCCCACCCTCGGTCTGTTGACCACCGACGAAGCCATCTCGCGCGCAGCGAAGCAGGTCGTCGCCAACGCGCTCGATGCGACCTCCTCGATCGATCCGATCATCGGCGCCGAATTCTCGCGCGCGTTCTCCTTCGCGGGACTGGTCGTGCAGCGCCATGGCCTCCTCATCCAGCGGGTGCTGGCCGATACGCTGGCCTCTAGCGGCCGGTTCGAGGTGCTGATGGAAAGCCCCATCCCGATCACCGCGGCCGCTCTCGATCTGCTGGCGTCGGAAAACTCCGAGAAGGATCTCTCCAGCATCAAGCTCAAGTCGGATTCCCGTGTGGAGCGCTCGGTGATGGTGGACATCGTCGTCATCGACGAGACCAAGCGTTGGGCCGGAGTCTACGACGTGAAAAGAGGCAATGGAGAGACGACCTGGAAGACGCGCAAGCCGATCGAGAATGATTTGCGCGCGGCGCGTCTGGTCCTCCAGTCGCATCTCAAGAAGCTTGGATACGACGTCGACCACGTCGACTCCGCAGTCATCGACTATTACGGCTCCTCCGGCTTTCCCCGCAACATCAAGATCAGCGGCGGCGAACTCGATCGCCATTTTGGCGTTCCCATCACCGACAAGATCGACAACATGACGATGGCCCTCCGCGACGAGGTGCACGCCGGTCTGCTCCAGATTCTCGACCCGGTCATTCGCAAGCTGTCCGCGTCGCAGACGAAGGTCGCCACCGAACAGCCCGTGCGCACGACGGCCGAGGGCGCCGTCCGGGTCGCCGATATTCTGCAGGCCCGGCCCCGCGGCCCCGATCAGTGGCAGGCCGGTTTCGCGCGTTAGGCAGCGCGTAAATCGCAATCTGACCGTATGTCGAGGACGACGCCGCCTCCTTAGCGGCAGCGGCCTCGGCCTTGCACGAGGCGATTCGTGGCGTAGGAGCTCAACGATGGATGAAGCGAAGGCCGACAACACGCAGGAGCGGAATGGTCGCCCCCTTGAAGGCCCGCGTTTGGCCGTCGCACGGCAAGCTGGCCCGACGTTGCCGCTCGACCCGGCGCGGGGGCTGACGCGGTTGTCTCCCTGGCCGTATGAACCCAACGACACTTCCCCCCTGGCGTGGTGGCGCCGGTTGCCGCCGGACTCGTTTCACGATGCCGAACGCTCGCTGTTGCGCGCGACGCTCGGAGATGTCCGCGTCCTCCGCGGCGGGAATGACCTCGCCGCCGCTCTTCAAGGCGATGCAGTCGCCGCCGTCGGCGCCGCGTTGGGCCTGATGCCGATCACGGAGGTCACGTTGCCGGTCGACGTCACCATGTCGTGCCTCCTGTACACCGCACTCAAGCAGGATGCGACGGCCGCGCTGGTGATGTCGCAGATCGCTGGCCTCACCGATCTCGGCCACGGGTTCGCGATCGAGCTCGCTGGATCCTGGTTCAAATACGGCCGCCGACATTCGGACGATCCACGCAAGTTCGACCTGGCGGAAGACGTCCTTCTTATCGCGTTCCGGCAGCGTCAGAACGGGGACCATGGCGCATGAAGCTTCAGGTGTTCTCGGACCTGCATGTTGACGATAACGACGGTTCGGAGAACGAAGCATGAGCACGAGCGAGGACGCCGATGATCTCGGCCTTTCGGCAGAGGCCAACGACGCGGTCTCGACCGGCGCAGCGGCGGATTCGGTCGACACGAACGCTAGTCTGATTGATCTTCCCCGGCTGCTCCGCTATGCCATGCTCGTCACCAACAGTGCTGACCATATTGAGCAGCGGCTGATCGCCGAGATCGACGAATTGTGTCCGCAGCTCCCTCAGAATACGGCTTGGGCCAAAGCGTCCGGCGTCGATCCCGGACTCGCGCTCGCCGCCGAACTCGACCACCGCGCCGTCGTCCAGAACGAGCCGAACCTGCGCAGCCTCGCCGATTGCGCGAGATTGGTGTGCCTGCCGACGCCCAGCGATCGGACCTATTTCGCGGACTATCGCAGGGTCGGCAAGGCGCTGATCCAGGCTTTCCAGGCCGCCTCGCGGCACGTCGAGGACGAGCTCTGCTGCGACCTCGAGCGTTTTGTCTTTGGCTGGGCGGCCTTGCCTTCTTGCACCGACCTGCTGTCGAAGACAGCTTCCGCGGCGCGGAACGCCGCCTTCTTGGGTAACCGAATGGCAGCGTGCCGCGTTGCTGCGGCGGAAAAGACGGCTTGGCGGAGGGCCAAGGAGCAGGAGGAGCGCAGGAGGCAGGAGGAGGCCGAAGAAGAGGCCGTCGAAGGCGAGGAGCAAGCTGCATCAGTTGTCGCAGAAGCTGTGCCCGGACGTGAGCTGGTGGTCGCTCGCCTAAGCAGCGAAGCGATGAAGAACACGAAGCTGAAGGACATCCTCGGTCCGCTTAAGAGTGTCATCAACACGCCGCTGCCGCTGGTCGAGGTGCCCCCGCTGTACGAGGTCCGATCCAAGCTCCTGTTCGAATTCCCCTATGCACTCGAAGTCATCGATTTTGCGCTGGCCGACTTGGTTAGCCGGGCCACGGTCCGCCTTCGTCCGCTGCTGCTGGTTGGCGACGTTGGCGGCGGCAAGAGCAGGTTCGCGCGGCGGCTCGGCGAAGTACTCGGCCTGCCGGTTTGGCGCACTGACGCCAGCCGGAGCGACGGCGCCGCGTTCGGCGGTACCGACCGGCGCTGGTATTCGGCCGAGCCCTGTCATCCGTTTCTCGCGATCGCACAGGGCAAGACCGCGAGCGCTCTGATCCTGCTGGATGAAATTGAGAAGGCGGCAACGCGATCAGATTATGGTCGCCTCTGGGATTGTTTGCTCGGATTTCTCGAGCCCGAGACAAATGCCCGCTATCCGGATCCGGCACTCCAGACCAACTTGGACCTTTCCCAGGTCTCGTACATTGCCACCGCCAACAGCCTCGATCCCCTGCCCTCGCCCATCCGCGACCGGTTTCGCGTGGTGAGCTTTCCGAAACCGACCGCCGGCGATCTCGATGCGCTGTTGCCAGCCGTGATCGCCGATCTCGCCAGGGAGCGCGGCCTCGATGCGAGCTGGGTTCCGCCGCTCGACGGTGCCGAACACGCCGCCGTCACACGCAACTGGCGCGGCGGCTCGGTCCGACGGTTGCGCCGCATTGTCGAGGCGATCCTGCGCGAGCGCGATCTCCATGCCACGAGGAACTGATATGCCCGACAACACTGACACGAACTCCAAGCCGACGCCGTCCAAGCGCTTGCCGCCGCGTCCGATGCGATTGCCGGGGATAACGCCGCCGACCGTCGCAAGAGCGGTCCGAAATGCCGATACCATCCCCGACAACCGCATCAGGACCGATACCATGACCGCCCCACAGATCGTCTGCCCCAACTGCAAGACGCAGATCCCCGTGACGGACGCGCTCGCCGAACCTCTCGTCGCTGACGCACGCCGACGTTTCGAGCAGCAGCTGGCGGACAAGGAAGCGGCCTTCGGCCGCCGTGAGGCTCAGCTGCGCGAGGCGCAGAGCGAGCTCAGCAGGGCGCGCGAGACCATCGACGAGCAGGTGGCGGCGAAACTGAAGGCGGAGCGCTCCGCCGTCGCGGCAGCCGAGGCCAAGAGGGCACGACTTGCCCTGGCCGACGAAATCACCGCGCGCGACCAGCAGCTGACGGACATGCAGCAGCTGCTGGCGACTAACGCGGAGAAGCTGGCCGTCGCGCAGAAGGCCCAGGCGGATGTGTTGCGCAAGGAGCGCGAGCTGGACGACGCCAAGCGGGAGCTCGATCTCACCGTCGAAAAGCGGATCCAGGACGGCCTCGCCGGCGTGCGTGACAAGGCCAGGTTGGAGGCGGAAGACGCTCTCAGGGCCAGGGTCGCCGAGAAGGAGGCGCAGATCGCAGGCATGCAGCGGCAGATCGAGGATCTGAAGCGCAGGGCCGAGCAAGGATCGCAGCAGTTGCAAGGCGAGACTTCGGAACTCGAACTCGAGGCCCTGCTGCGCGCGAACTTCCCCGGCGATCTCATCGAGCCTGTCCTCACTGGCCAGAACGGTGGTGATCTGCTGCATCGCGTGCTTGGCCCCGGCGGCCAGGTGTGCGGCACCATCCTCTGGGAATCCAAACGCACCAAAAACTGGAGCCACGACTGGCTCGCCAAGGTCAGGAATGACCAGCGCGCCGCGAGGGCAGAGATCTCGTTGATCGTCTCCAGCGCCCTGCCGAAGGGACTCGAAACCTTCGACGTCATCGACAACGTCTGGGTCGCGGCCCCCCGTTTCTCGATCCCTCTCGCCACCGTCCTGCGCCAATGGCTGATCGACGTCGCGGCCAGCCGCGCCGCTCAGGAAGGTCAGCAGACCAAGATGGAGTTGGTCTACGCCTACCTGACGGGCCCCCGCTTCCGCCAGCGCATCGATGCCATCGTCGAGCGCTTCACCGACATGCACCAGGACCTCGACCGCGAGCGGAAGATGATGACCCGCCTCTGGGCTAAGCGCGAAGAGCAGCTCCGCAGCGTGCTGGACTCGACGGCGGGTCTCTACGGCGACCTGCAGGGTATCGCCGGTCGGGCGATGCAGGAGATCGAGAGCCTCGACGTGCTGATGATCGAGGTGGAGGAGAAAGCGGCGGAGTGAATGTCGCATGCCCAGGAAGCGGCTACTTAGCTTTGTAACGAAACCCGAATAGTCCACCTGACGGATCAGTGTCGGTCAGTACAAGACGGATAATCACCATTTGCCGCGATTGAGGGCGCAAGCAACGCCTTTGCTGCGACCTCCAGTTCAGCAAAACCGATATCAGTGAGTTTCGCAGTCAGCTTCTCGCGGTAAGCGCGCTCGTGCTGGAGCTTCCATTGCTTCAACAGGCTTGCTGGGTATGTCTCATGTTGCGCGTCGATAATGGCGTGATGTGTTGGGCAAAACACGATGAGATTGTCCGCCTCGCGCAGTTGGTCCTCCGTCATCGCGGGGTTTCCTCGGGGCCCCTTCCCGCTGTGCGCATAGATATGACAGATCTCCCCGATGACCTGATTGGGTGATTGCTGGGTCTCAGCTTGGATCACGGCTTGGCTGCACTCAGGGTGCGCACACTGATTCTTGCAGAGCGCAAACAGCAGCTTGAGCGTCCTGTCCGAATAGGATCGCGATTTTCCGCCCTTCTTCGCAGGAGACTTTGGCTGAGACTCACCAAGAGAGCTCACTACGCATAATCCCAATTGGTTGTTCGCAATACCGCTAACTACCACAAGCAGAAGGAGCCGCCGAGAGGGCGAGCACAACTGCGCGTCATTTCTGCCTCCTTGTCCTCAAGTAACGCCTTGACTCAATGTTCTTGTTTCGTTCTAGGCAAAATCCCAGGTTTGGTCATGCCCACACTCGAATTAATCCGCTTGGAGATCGAGCACATGCGTTCGCAGATCGGTCGGCAGCGCAAGGAAATCCTCCAACTCCAGCGGGCTGGCATCTCCACGGCCTCAGCCGAAGCACTGCTTGGCCGGATGCAAGCCAAGGTCGATGATCTATGCGATCAGCGAGACCGGCTCAAAGGCGAGGAGACGAAGCGACCGACCTACGCCTCCGGCAAACCCCTCAAAGGCACTCCGGCGCATCGCCGAATGTGATGGACAACCTCCGGCGATTTCCAGCGCCGTGGACCATGGAGGAGGAAGAGGAATGCTTCCGCGTGACGAATGGCAACGGCTTCACCACCTGCTGCGTCCTCCATCGGCAGGATCTTCACAGCTGGGGCTATCAGTATGCTCACCAATACCTGTCACGCGATGAGGCGAGGCGGATAACTTCATGTGCCAATCATTTGCCATGTAAAAAATTGTAAAGCAGGGCAACCGTCCGAAAGAACATCGGGTAACCAGCTGAATGGCGCAAACGCGCGGGAGTCGTCTGCAAAACATGAAAAAGCCCGCCAGAGGCGGGCTAATTCTTTTATTTCATTTTGGAATCTTGGTTGCGGGGATAGGATTTGAACCTATGACCTTCAGGTTATGAGCCTGTCAATCTTTGCAGCTCACAATCTCGGAGCCAACATTCCTCTACCTGCGATACTCTCACAAGTTGAGTTAGGTCATCCGCGACGAAATGGGGCGCGTCAAATCCGCGCTAGTGCGCGTTGCGGGTAGGAGGTCCGGAGTCAACATCCAATGCTTCCCTCAGCCTACCAGAAAGAGCCTTGATTGTCGCTTTGCTCGCGCAGCGAAGAAAGGATTCGACCTCCCGAACACCGCCGGCATCCAGGCTTTCGAGCAGCAGATCAGCAATCTTATCGACTTCGAGCGTGTCCAAGGTCGGTCGTTTGCCCTTCGCTCGGCCAATTCGTTCCTTCACCTCCTCCTCGGTGATTGAACGTCCAGCACGAACTTCGGAAAGAACCTCCGAAATTACCGTTTCGGGTGTATCCTTCGCGGCGAGTTTGTATGCGGCACGAGCAGGCAACTTGGCCAAATCGCCGGGGTCCCGGGTGCGGGCAAGCTTTGCCAGGTTCATGTAGTTCTGCGCTGATTTATTGCAGATATCCATCTCATCTTTGCAATAGGCGCCGAAATGGCCGTGCGGGATCATCGCCTTTGCTTCCGCCAAATGCTCACCGATCTGGATGATGATCGGAATAACGGTAGGGAGAAGCTCGTTGACGCGTCGGGCGATCCGCTGCAACTGCATCGCCTTAAACGAAGGAATGCCTGAATAGTCGAAAGCCATGATGACCTCAGATGAGTTGCGCATTGCGAGGATCATCGCAAAGGCGCGAACGGACGCTGGACTCTGAAACGACGCCGTTACAACGCTCAACGAGAGGCCAAAAATTGCACTGGGCAATCGAGGCTGGATGTCATCATTCTGGAAAGCAAAGATAGGATTGCAACTGAAAACCAACCAACCGAAGGGTTTTTTATGTGGAGGGGAAGCTAAGGCACCTTAGCTTCACATTCGATGTATGCCGATGAGATTGCCCAAGGCCGCCTGCCCAGAACTCCAAATGCGAAACTGTTTCGCATTCGCTGAACCTCAGCCTCGTCGCGCTACAAAGAAGGCCAGCCGCGGCAGTCCTTGCTGAGAACGAAAGTGAGGATTTTGAGTACGGCGCTCAACGACCCGGTCAGCTTGGTGTATCTGCTAGGCGAATTGACGGCAAGCGCCAGCACGAGCCTGCTTATGGCTAAGTTTTCCTTTTCACCTGCGTTTGCCGTCTCGGACGAGCGGACGGCCGCTGTCGCTTTTGCAAGACATCCGGACGTAGGCAAATCTCCCTCACCACAATTTGCGCTGTCACGATCGGAAGCTTTTCGAGCGCTTCGAGCATCTGCCGCAGTTTGGCGCTGCTGGAATAGCGCTCTTCCGTGACGTTGTCTCCACCATGGCCCAGAATGTCCGCCCGAAGTTCGGAGGCAACCCCGCCGTCCTTCAGATCAGCACCACCGACCTTCCTGAACGCATGGAAAACCTTCCTCTCTTCAGCAGCGTTGGGAACAGCCAGATCCTGAACCTTGATCCAGTCCCCATAAAAGACGTCGCCCAACGGCGTGCGATCGCTTGCGGCGCGAAGCTCCGGGAAGAGCAGTTTATGCCCGAGCGATTTGATTTCCGCCCTGTAGCGAAGAAACCCGAGACGAACCACTTCGCCGATCAGCGGAATTCTTCGCGTGGACTGCGGATTTTTGAGCGTCCTGTGTTCGTTTGGACGAACGAAAATGTAGGGGATCCCACTCTCCTCCAATACATCATCGACATCGAGGCCGCAGAGTTCCTCTCGACGTGCCAACGTGTATCTTGCGAGATAAGGCACGATCGAGAGAGCGTCGTGATAGATCACCTCGCCGGGGACCACCCGGTTCTTGAGGCTTTCGCATCCAGTCCACGGCGGCTGTCGAAAGATCGAGGTCAGGTCTTCTGGAGAGAATGGATTCCGTTCGTCTCGGGCGCGGCCCTTCTTCTTCGACAACAACTTCGAAACGCCGGAGAACTCGGGAATCTTGTGCCCGCAAGCCTCGATGTAGACCAGCACTTCCTGAAGCTGCGTAAGTTGGCGATTGAGCGTACCGGATGCGCGCCCGACTTTGTCGTCAGGCAACTTCTTCGCTCGCTCCAGCCATTCAGAAAGCGGCCTGCTGCGGTCATTCTGGCCCTTGCCGTAGCTTCGCGGAAGAGCGAGCAGAAGCGAGCGGTACTCGGCAATGCGGCTCTGGGCGAGGGCTCGAACATGGTCCTCGCCGATCATTTCGACGAACGTCGCGACAAGTGAACGGACCTGCCGCTGGGTTTTTTCGTTCCACTCACCGAGCTGTGCCTTTTCCTTGATCAGGTTTTCGGCAAGCTTCGTAATGGAGGTTTCCTTGAGAGACGACCCAGCGACGCTCTGAGAAGGCGCTGGACGACACTGCGAGGGAGCAGGACTGTCGTGCGCGACCGTCCCAAGTCCCACGGCGCTTGATGCTGGATGCTCGCGCGAGACAGGGGTCGAGGCTATCACCCCAGGCGCAACACCATGGTCGGAGAGAAGCTGGTCGACCAACTTATCGTCTTCGCGATAATCCCCGGTCCAGCGTCGATCAACTGACAACAAAGCCGCGGCCTGCCCGCGGTAGAAAATGCGCTCTGCCTGCCGAAGATCGCCTTCCCCCTGGGACGCCCCGCAGGCTTCCAATAACGCCATCAACTTCTGACGCGGAAAACTGCCCATTGAACCCTGACGCAGCAGTTCCAGCGTCCAGTGCACCTCTTCGATTTCGTCCGGACTGAGACCGTTCGCCACCAACAGGGCGCGCTCAGCTTCGCCGACGGCCGCGGCGATACCCTGAGAGGCCTGGAGACGCCGAGCCCACCCCATGACCCGGTCAGACCTACGGCCCTCATCCGCAGTGATGCCGTCGGCCGTCTCCAGGACGGCGAGTCGATCGAGCTTCGCCAAATGGGTTCGCGCCACTGACTCCAGCATCGACCTGACCTGAGCAGACGACAGCACTTCTCTTCCCTCCTGCCGGCGCAAGATGCCATCACTCGCTGCGGCCAAATGAGCTGCGATGCTGCGCGCCTTGAAAAGGTCCCGCGTTCTTAGGCTAATCGCAATCGGCGCAAGTTCTCTCTCCCCGGTTTTCTTGAGAAGGCGCCGGCGCCACCAGTAGACAGCGCCTCGCCTGAAGACATGTTGGACCACGCGCACGTAGACACTCCTGTGGTACAGGCGCGTGATACAGTCGCGAGACAACTCCCCAGCCAAATCCGGCGAATTGCATAATTTCAAGGGGTTAGAGGCTGCCTGGCTGGGGCGGGAGGGATCGAACCTCCGAATGGCGGAATCAAAACCTGTTTGATTATTTAATGATTCCAATGGGCATTTGGAAAATTGGGTAGAAATCCCCTCTAGCCATATCAATTGCTTAGTGAGCATTTCCAAATAAGGAAGCCACATCGCTAGGGAAGATCAGCTCCGACCAACCGCAACTGGAGTTGTCGGTGGTTCGAGTCACTGGAGCGCTACCGCCTTTCCCCACACCAGCCCAACCTACGATATCTCATCCAATTCTTCGCATGAGGCGGTCTGTGAGGTCAAGCAGGGCGTTGCTCTATGCTCTTCTAGGCGTTCTTTGAAGGCTACGAAACTTTGGTATTTCGCCAACGCGGCGGAATTCGCGAAACTGGAAAGATGTCGCATGTTCGCCGCCACCCTCGTTGGTTCGGTTCGGAAAGCCCCGGCGGCCGTGAGCGAACGTAACCCTCCGAAGGTGGAGGCCACACCTTCGAATCATGTCGAGCGCGTCAGTCGGAATAAAACTACGAACTCGCACATCATTGAGATTCCATGTGATTCAGCCGAACCTTCGGCACTATCGACGCCGCCACCGGGGAACCGCAAGGACGATTTCCGTGTAACCGTAACGAAAATAGACGCCATCACTCTGCCGCTTCGGATGCAACCGGACGCGGTGGATTATCCTGATCGGGCCGTTCACTTGCCGCTCAGCTCTGCCAGCATCGCCTTCGCATTCGTGTCGATCAGCATGTCCAGCGGCCAGTCCGGCCGACCCCGGATGGTTTGCTCGCGGGTTTTAGCAATGCAGTCGTCAACTAGGTTCGACGCCGATCTGCATTGAGAGACGGTTTTACGGAATTCCAGGATATACCTGCGCTGCTCATCGAGAAGCTCTCGTCCCCCTTCCGGTCCGTGGCCTGGGAAAATCCGACTGACTTGGCCGAAACGTTGGTCGATGTCCTCAATCTGACGCAGCCATGCATTGGACCGCGACTCCGCAAGCCAGGGATGGCATCGGCTATAGATGAGGTCCGAGGCGAGAAGTGCGTCGGCGTCGGGCACGTGAATGACCGTCACGTCCGACGACTCGCCGGGGCCGAGATCGAGCATTCGGAGCTCGATTCCGGCGATAACGAGTCGCTCGTCGTCGACAACTCGGTTCGGCAGCACGTTCACCTTTGGATAGTCATCACCATATATCGGGGCCCAAGCGGCGCGTTTTTCCGCGTGCGTGGCCTTGATCCCGTCGATGGTCGGCCGAGTCGCGTAGATGGGAGCCACCGGCAGGCCCTCCAGAAACACCGATAGTCCATTATAGTGGTCCGGATGCGGATGGGTGATGATGACAGCGGCCAATGGTTTTGCGAGCGCTTCGAATGACTTGCGCAGCGCACCGGCGGACGAGACGAGGAATTGAGTGTCGACGACGATCACACCGTCGTCTCCCTCGATAAGGAAGCTGTTCACGTAGAATGCATTTGTCGGAGCAGTATAGATGTGAATCTTCGGGCTCATTGAGATCTGTTCCTTTGGCAGCTTGCCGACTAGCACAGGCAACACCATGGCCAACCGGTGGCCGTCTGCTGACGAAGAGTCCTCGTAGGCGGTCAGATCCTCGCCGACTACGACGAGGAAACTTGTCGGCTCCGATACCGAACTCGCTCCCCACCCTGGCTGCGGCTGCACGCCCCCAGGGTGGCGAAGCGTGCCGGCATCTAGGCGGCTTCGGACATCGCGGGCATCAGCCCCAGTTGCAACATGACGCCGAGCGTGTCGAATGCGCCCCAATGATGGGAGATCAAGCCATTGGCATTGAACTCGAAGATATCGACGCCGCTGGCCTCGAACCGCTTACCGGTCGCGGGCGCGCCCATGAAGAGTCCCAGGTGCGTGCCGGTAGTTTTCAAATAGACGGCCAGCTTTTCGCCGTCCGCGATCATGAATTTGATCGAGAGGTGGAGGTCAGGGAAAGCTTCGATGAACGACCCAAGCACGCGCCGAAAGCCCTCATGGCCGCTAGTCGTCCCCTCCGCCATGCCGTAGTTTTCGTGATCGACCCGGTCGGCGGCGAGGTAGCGTTCGCAGAGATCGAGCCGCCCTTTATTGATCACTTCATCAATCAAACCGCGAACGGTCGTCATGTTGCGTTCGGTGGTCGCGGAAACTGTGCTCATGATGTTCTCTCCTGGGTTGAAGGAAGGCCGCGCCTTCGAACCTTGAGACGGGAGAGCATCGCCGGAATCGACAGCTGCCGAAAAAAATGTCGAGGTTCACGCGAGTAACACGGCGAGCTTGCGCTCCAGCCAGAGTCGCTCCGCTGGTGGGGTTGGCAAGGACAAAACAGCCTCGTACGCCATGTGCGCTTCCGACCGTCGACCAAGGCGGGAGAGGAGGTCCGCCCGAACAGCGTGATAGGGCGGAAAGTCTGCTAGGAGGGCTGCGTCCAACATCTCAACCTCGCTCAGAGCCGCTTCCGGGCCGGCGACCTCTGCAACCGCAACGGCTCGGTTCAGCCGAACGATCGGATCGTCGCGAAGCGTCAAGAGCGCATCATACAGCGACAGAACGACGGCCCAGGGCAGCGGATCGATCACGGTCCGACGTGCGCACCAGGAGCTGTGGATTGCCGCCTGGAGGGTACGGGGCCCGGACGGCGCAAGCTCCGCCGCGGACCTCAGGTAGATCTCCGCCTGGTCGATAAGGGACCGATTCCATTGCGCGGGATCCTGCTCCGACAGCGGCGTCATCGCGCCGCTATCATCCAGCCTCGCAGGGCGGCGGGCCTCAGCATAGCGAACGAGAGCCGCCAGCGCCAAAGCTTCGTCTTCCTTTGGAAGGAGTTCGACCAGGACCCGGGTCAGGTCCAGGATTTCGGTCGCAAAGCCCGCATTGTGGCCCGCGCCCGCCGCATCCGCATGGGCACTCGCGTACGCGACTTCCAATGTGGAAAGTACAGAATCGAGTCGCGAGGGCCAAGCATCCGCGCCAGGGATTTCGAACGGTATTCCGGCCTCAGCTATCTTCGCCTTTGCGCGGACGAGGCGCTGCGCCATCGTCGTTTGGGACACAAGAAAGGCTCGCGCAATCTCTTCGGTCGTAAGACCGCAGACCATCCTAAGTGTGAGTGCCACGCGTGCTTCCCAGCTCAGAGCTGGGTGACAGCAGACAAAGATCAGCCGCAAGCGCTCATCGGGAATCAGGACTTCATCGTCGCTCATCAAATCCTCCGCCGTCGGCGGGAGTTCAAGGGCAGCCGGCTTGATCCGATTGCGGGTATTGCGCCGGCTCAACATATCAAGGGCGACGCGGTCTGCGACCTTGTAAAGCCAAGCCCCCGCGTCACGTGGCGCGCCACGTTCGGGCCAAGTTATCGCCGCGCGAAGACAGGCCTCGGCGAAAGCTTCCTCCGCAAGGTCAAGGTCGCGATAGCGGGCAGCCAGCGCGGCGATCACTCGCCCACCGGCCACCCGGACCGCCGCGTCGAGGGCGGTTCTGGTCAACCCGCACCAAGCATCGGGCGGATCTCGATCGCACCGTCGCCTGCGAGCGGGACTTTACCCGCGATGGCGATGGCCTCGTCCAGGTCGGCGGCCTCGATCAGGTAGAACCCACCCAGTTGTTCGCGCGTTTCGGCGAACGGACCGTCATGAACCGTTCGGGCGCCGCCTTGGGTCCGCACTGTAGTGGCGCTGGAGGTGGACTTGAGGCCGGAGCCACCAATCCGCTTAGCGCCCAGCTCCTTGGAGAAAGCCATGTGCCGGCTGACAATGGCCGCCAGCGCGGCGCTTCCGGGTTCCAGGCCAGCTACGGCCTCTTGTTGGTAGATCAATAGAGCATATTGCATCGAAACGTTCCTTCGTTCTGGAGAGCGCGCTTGCGCTTCCCACAGGTCCGAGACGGGCGGCGCCAGCTTACATCGACATGCAGTCAAAAAAAATTTTGGGTCGTCACCACCACCACGCTTACATCGGGGCACGAGACAGCCCGCGTCCTATCCAAGTCGCCACTCCGCAGGCAGTCGTCGGAGCTAAGGTTGCAATCGGATGAACTATATTGCCCGAAAATCATCCACAGCGACTCGAAACAGACTAGCTGATGCGCGACGCCCAGAATGTGAATCGGCGCAGCTTTTGCCCCCGAACCAGCGCCCAACATTGGGCTTGACTCACTTTCGCTGGCGACTTCGGGTTCTCCAATGGGGAATCAACGCCGTGCGAACTAGCTTTCGAATTACGTCACTTGTGCCTCGTGGGTTGGCGTTTGACAGCGTAAGCGATTCAAGGGCTTGATAATTTTGACAGTCCGTTCGGAGATGACGGCGGCGAAGTCTCCGTTGACTGGGATGCTGTCGCGTCGAATTCACGTCGCTACCTTCGACAGGTTGCCGATCTGCCCTGCGTCGGCAGGGAGGTACGCATCCGAATGATCACACGGCGGGTTGTTTGCGAGGTACCGCATTGCCGGCGGCAGATCTTTGCCGAGCGGTTCGGAGACGATGTTGTCCCGATGCGGGCGCGTCATAGGGAGCGGCTGGAGCGCATTCGCCTTGCTCATGACGAGCCGAGGAATGCATCTGCAGCCGTTGCCGAGATAGGCGCCGGCGCGTGCTGGCGAAGTTGCTTTTGTGGGACGATCAACTTCTCCTCGCAAAAGGACATTGCCGCTGTAGAGCGAGCGCGTCCTTGTTGCGCTGGTTTCTGCTTACTTTGCCGCGCGCCCGGCCGCGACCCAGCTGTCGAATTGTGTCTTGTGCGCACCGACCCATTCATCGGCCATCTTGGTGATGTTGGCGTTGCTGCCGCCGTTCTTGTTGATATTGAACTCCCAGTGCGACCAGTCCTCGAGCGGGAATTTGACGTTCTCAATGAGCGCCTTCACGGCAGGGTTGGCGGCGACGAACTTCTTGTTCGCGACGGCGCCCCAATTCCAGGAGGCCATGGCCATACGGCAGGGATCGGCGCCGCCGGCGCAGCCCTTCACGCCCGTGACCAGCGCCGAACCCTTGTTCGGGACAGAGGGCGGCAGCGCGTCTTCCGGTGTGGGCAACCAGACGACGTCCTTGCCAGGAACGAGCGCATTGTTCACCCAGGACGGGCTCCAGGCGTAGAAGAAGGCCGGTTCGCCCCGCTTCACGCGGGCCACGGCCTCGACCATCAACGGCTCGTACTTACCGCGGATCGACTTCACGTTGTCCTTTAAGCCGAACTTGTCGAGTTGAAAGTCAACGACGTCGCCGCAGCTCCAGCCCGGATCGCAGTTGATCAGGTCGGCCTTGCCGTCCTTGCCGAACAGCGCCGCGATCTTGGGATCCTTCATCTGGAGCAGCGAGGTGATGTTGTGGGCGTCGGCCGTCTTCTTGTCGATCAGATAGCCGTTGATACCGCCGCCTTCGATCAGGCCGCCTCCAACGATTTCCGCATCCTTCTCCACCGCGCGGAAGCCCGGCTCGCGCTGCGGGAAGTTGACGTCGGTCGCGAGGTCGAGGTCGCCCTGCGCCGCCGCCTGGAAGAACAGAGTCGTGTTCACTGTACTGAGCTTGACGTCGTAACCGAGCTTCTTCAGCGCCTTCATCACGATCTGCGCGGTGACGTAGTTGGCCCCAAGGCTGTCGCTCTGGGCGTAGCGCACGGTCTTGCCTTTGCCGGGCAGTTCCTGCGCCTGCGAGGGCGCTGCCGCGAAGGCGAGCCAGCCAGCGGTCACCGCTGCCGCCAGCACCTTCAATCTAGTCGTGGTCATCAGCCGTTCTCCTCGTCGTCGACCGTCCCGGTCGTGTTTTGTTGCTTTCACCGCCTTGCGACGGGCCTTGAAAGGCCGGTGCTCCGGCCGTACGTAGGACTCCGCGAGGCGCTCAGAGCGCGTGTTTTGCAGGTGTGGCAGCCTGGACGGTCTCGTCCGGCCGACCGCCCTTGAACAGCCGCGCGACCGTGCCAAGCAGCGAGTCGCGTGCAGCGCCCCGACCGCCTGCTTTCGGAGCGGCGAGCTTCTGGGTGATCCGGTCGAGCACCATGGCGAGCAGCACGATGGCGATGCCGCCCACGGCCGCACGGCCGACATCCAGGCGGCCGAGGCCCTGCAGAACGACGAGACCGAGTCCCTCCGCGCCAATCATGGCGACGACGACCGACAGCACCATCGCCGTCAGGACGGTCTGGTTCAGGCCGCCGAGGATAGTCGGGATGGCGAGCGGCAGCTGGATCTCGAACAGGAGCTGGCGCTTGTCGGCGCCGAAGGCGAGGCCGGCCTCGACGATCTCGTGCTCGACCATGCGGATGCCGAGATTGGTGAAGCGGATCAGCGGCGGCACGGCCGCTGTCACGACCGCGACCTCGCCCGGCACCGTGCCGACGCCGAACAGCATCACCACCGGAACGAGATAAACGAAGCTCGGCGTCGTCTGCATGATGTCGAGAATGGGCCGCGTGACGTTCCAGATCCGGTCGCTGCGCGCGCACCAGATGCCGATCGGAATGCCGATGACGGCGCAGAAGACGACCGCGGTCGAGATCAGCGAGAGCGTCGTCATCGCTTCGTTCCAGACGCCCAGCACGGCGATGACGATCAGCGAGACGGCGCTGAACGCCGCGATGCCGAGCGTTGCGAGCCGCCAGGTCAGCAGGAAGAATCCGACTACGAAGACCGGGAATGGAATGGCGTGGAGGATCTGGTCGTTCAACCAGAGAAGGTTCTCGACCGGCCATTTGATGGCGAGGAAGATCGGACGCAGGTTGAGGGCGAACCAGCTGACGCCCTGCTGGATCCAGGCGTCGATCGGGAAGACGGCAAGATCGTCGGCCTTAAACATGGGGCTCTCCGGCGGAAACGGTCTTGGGAGTGGCGGAGGAGATGCGGCCCAGGATGTCGCCGGCGCCGAGCGAACCCATGAACTTGCCATGGTCGTCGACCACCGCGATTGGGAACCCGTCGCGATAGCAGCGGGCCACCTCGAGAAGCTTCGCGCCGGGCGGGACGCTGACGTAGTCGCTGCTCGGCGCAGCGATCTCGCCGCTTGCGCGGGCGCGCCCGCAGGCTTTGGCGTCGAGCATGCCGAGCACCTTGCCGTCGCGATCGAGCACGAAGCCGGTGCCCCCGGCCTCGCCGACCAGCGTGCCGCGATCCGACTGCAGGATCGGCTCGCCCGCCCGCATCACCGAGCGCGCGTCGAACAGCCGCGCGCGGTCGACCTCGCGCGTGAAGGCCGCGACATAGTCGCTGCCCGGCTCCAGCACGATCGACTGCGGAGTGCCTTCGCGCACCAGCTCGCCCTCGGACATGATCGCGATGCGGGTGCCGAGCTTCAGCGCCTCCTGGAAGTCGTGTGTGATGAACAGGATCGTCTTGTTCAGCGTCCGCTGCAGTCGCAGCAGCTCGTCCTGCATCTCGGTGCGGATCAGAGGATCGAGCGCGCTGAAGGCCTCGTCCATAATCAGGATGTCGGCATCGGTGGCGAGTGCGCGGGCAAGGCCGACGCGCTGGCGCATACCGCCGGACAACTCATGCGGGAAGTGGTAGCCCCAGCGGCTCAGCCCGACGGCTGTGAGCACCTCTTCGGCGCGGCGGCGGCGCTCGGCCGGAGCGATGCCGCGCAGCTTCAGGCCGAACTCGACATTCTCGAGGACGCGCTTGTTCGGCAGCAGCGCGAAGTGCTGGAAGACCATTGAGATGCGCGTGCGACGCATCTCGCGCAGCTCCTCCTCGCCGAGCGGGACGATGTCGCGCCCATCAAGCAGGATCTTGCCGGCACTCGGTTCGTTCAGCCGGTTGATGCAGCGTGCCAGCGTGGACTTGCCGGACCCCGACAGGCCCATAACCATGTACATGGCGCCCTGCGGCACGCTCAGCGAGACATTGTTGAGCCCGACCACCTCGCCGAGTTTCTCGAAGACCTCGTTCTTGTTGCCGCCCTTCGCCAGCATCTCGAGCGCCGGGCGCGGCGTCTTCGAGAATATCTTGTACAGATTCTGGATCTGCAGTCGCTCGGTCATGTCTGGCCCCTCCTCTCGGCACCCGATTGGATCGATGGAGGAACGAGCTCCTGCCTCGTCCCTCCGAAGGAAAATGCGTGCGACCGCCACTAGCGCAGCGGTGAAAAATCCGTCGGCAGCAGGATCCGGTTCTCTGCATGCTCGATGTTCTCCGACAGCTTGGGCAAGAAGGCCTGCCAGCGTGGATCGTCGGCGAGCTGCTGGCGCCGGCGCATCCTGTCCTCCAAATTGGCATAGGCCCATAGATGGGTCACGTGGCTGAGCGGCCCGATCTCGGTGGTGAAGTAGCCGATCAGATGGCCGAGGATCGGCTGCTGGATCGCGAGCCCCTCCTCGCGCACCAGCTGGAGATAGCGGCCCATGCGGCCGTT
>Ga0209148_1000505_pt1 | contig 39613 bp, 40 predicted proteins | sample AraplaCol_mMF_r2_2_FD_184288 | JGI IMG/M metagenome (GOLD analysis project Ga0209148, IMG submission 184288) | Arabidopsis root microbial communities from North Carolina, USA - plate scrape CL_Col_mMF_r2 (SPAdes) (version 2) | ecosystem: Host-associated > Plants > Roots > Endosphere | place... | reverse complement strand
GCCTTGTGGCCGGTTGTGCGCTGGCGCTCTGCATCGGGCTTGCCGTAACAACCTTCACGCTGGAAGGTTTGATGACGACGGAGGTCCTGACCGCGCCGGCACTGGCGCTCATGGGGGCCTGGCTCATGCGGTGGCGCTGGGGCGAGCGGCCGGCGTTCACCATGCTTGCATGCGCGCAAATGGGGTGTTTCGTGACTTTCGCGGTGCCGCTGTCGTATATCGGCTTGGGCGCAGGGATGCCGCTGCAGGACGCAAGATTTGCCGAGCTTGACCGATGGCTCGGCCTGGACTGGCCCGCATATTTTCATTTTGCCATGGCCCATCCGGGATTGCTGGTTTACGCCAAGCTCTTTTACGGAATGATCCTGGTGCCGGCCTTCGGCGTCCCGGTCATATTGGGGCTGACCGGGCAATATATCCGCCTGCAGCAGTTCGTGATGGCGTCGGCATTGGCGTTGTGCGTGGTGATGCTCGTCTCCACCCTGCTTCCGGCGATCGGCACCTATTTCCAGTTCGGACTGCCCTCCGAAACAGAGCTGTTCAATGCGAACGGATATGGAGGACAGGCGCGCGATATCCCGATGCTGCGCGATGGCACGTTGCGAGCTCTCAAGATCGCGGAGCTCGGCGGCATCCTGACCTTCCCGAGCTTTCACGCGGCCACTGCAATTCTCAGCCTCTGGAGCTTGTGGAGCATCTGGTGGCTGCGTCCTGCCCTGCTGATGCTGAATGCGGGAATGCTCGTCGCGACCCCGCTGGTCGGGGGGCATTACTTCGTGGATGTGATCGCGGGCGTGGCGGTGGCTGCGCTGACGATCCGGGCATCGAAAGGCCTGACGGCCTTCGCCACACTATCTGACCGGGCCGTGTCGCCGGAAGCTATCCCGGCACGCGATACGCCCGTGAACGTCGGCTCTTGCCCCTTGGCCGACGCCGCCGTGCCATCTCCGGCTCTCGCTCCCCAAGCGGACAGTCGTGCAGACCAGGTTACGGGTTGCGTCTCTTCTGCCGCCGCTCTTCGCGCTTGAGCGGACAAGGTGCCCCACAATGACGCTCGCGTTCTGGACCGCTGCAGGCAGCCGCTTCAATTCGTCGTGGTCTTGCCGCCGCGCATGGACACGAGCCTGTCCTCACGAAATCCGAGAATGAGCCATGCGGTCTCATCGAAACCGTGTGCGACCTTTCCCCTGTGGGAATACATCATCTGAGCAGCTTCCGACTTCGACGGCGGTCCCAGCACCCTGACGACCTCCCGATGCGACATACCCACATGCAGTTTGCCGTCCAAGACGAGGGGCGCAAACTTTTCCGGGATGATGGCGCAATCGGTCGAGGCCTCGGTGTCTTTCTCGGTGACCTCTTCAACGATCTCCGTGACGAGATGGTCCGGGCCGCCGATCTCTCCGGACATGACCCATAGTCGATGCTGCGCGCGCCGATAGCACAGCCAATGGATGCTACCTCCAGCGTCGCCCTGGTGTTGGATGGTCCCTTCGCCCACGGCTTGGCTGATAGCGTCGAGCGACGTCTCATCGAAGCGGCCGGCAAATGCGCCCAGCGAAAAGCGGGTCGCCAATCGCTTCACGACCGTCGGCGGCACGCGGTCGAACGCATATTCGTCGAGTGGCGGCGGCGGTGTCTGCGCGAAGCAAACGTCCGCGGGGATCGCGAACAGGAGAAGCAGCAACAGGAAGAGCGTCTTTCGACCAGCAACTCCTCGCCTCAGCAGGTCGCGCCCAGCCGTCGAGAGTGCGGGCGTCAGTTTCCGGGTGTCGAACACGTCAGTCCATCTCCTGCAATAAAGATCAGCGTGGCCGAATTTCCACAGCGCCCATACGCATTGCACGCACCACAATGGTGCGTCATCAGACCCTTCGTTGCGGCCGACGGGAACCAGGTTCACGCGCAAACTCAAATCTGTAAATCCGCCAAGAAGGGTTGAGCCGATCCAGGATCGCACAACAGCGCAGGTTCCAGGAACAACTTGACATTTGTTAAGTTGACCCCTGCCATCGCGACGGGGCGCGCAATGCCAGAAGACGACTTATCCAACAAGGCTGATCGGGCTCTCGTGACGGTCGCACTGAGCACCGCGATACTCATCATGTGCCTCGGATCCCTGCTGTACAGATGAGCCAGCTTTCGCGGATGTATGATCTCGCGGATCCTACCGCTCCTCGGTCGGATGCACCCATTTGTACGGCGTGATGCTCCGCGTCTCCGTCAGCTTGATCATGTGGACGGGCGGCGCGGACCGTCCCTTCCGGCATGACCGGCACTTGAGCGAGGCCTCCAGCTTCCAGATCGGCGTATCGCGCGGGCGCCGGATCGCATCGAGCGGCAGGCTCGCGCGCGCCTTACATCTGTTGCACTCGACCTCGAGCCAGCGCATGCCGCCGTTGAGGCATTGCCCGATCGTCGGCGATGGCTGCGAGGGACCACCGTAACCTTCCATGCGCACCGACCAGGCTTCCGCCTCGGCACGATCGGCCTCCCGCACGGCCTTCGTCGCCTCCTCGCGGGCATGCTTGGCGGAAATCTCCGCGCCCATGATGCGGCCGCTCCAGATGACCTCGCGCGATTTGGTGCCCATGCCGCGATCAAAGCAACGTGACCGCGCATTGGCAAATTGTCGATTGCTGGTAGGTCGGATCGGGAGCTCGCTACTGCGTGTCGTGGGTGTGGACAAGTGGCGGTGCGGATTCCCTGGCGAAGCAGTGACGCCGCCTCCCGGATGAACCATCAACACCGCAGCCGCGTCATGGCCTGCGGCAGCGACGCCAGCAGCAGCACGACGCAGACGCAGAGCAGCACGATGTCCTTGAACAGGAACTCGCCGGCGAGATTCCAGGCCATCGGGTCGGTCGAGACGCTCCATTTCACGACCCCGGGCGTCGTGAAAAAGAACGACCATGTGACGGCGAAGGTCATCACGCCCATGAACGATCCCAATGCCGACAAGACCGGGCTGAATGCGCCCGCGGCGAGCATGGCCGCGATGACGAATTCGGTGACGCCGAGGACATAGGCCTCGCCCCTTAATCCGAACACCGACAACCACGCGACAAACGGACTGTTGGTGATGAATTGCGCGATGCCTTGCGCCGACTGCAGCGTGAATTTCTGCATGCCGAACGACACGAAGATCACAACCATGACCCAGCGCAGGATGGCCAGAGGTCGATAAGACCCCGCCCCGCCTTCCGCGATGTTGAATGCACCTGCCAGCTCTTTCATGTCGCCGTCCTTTGTGGGGGATGCCAGCTATACGGCGGCGCTTGCCCGGCCGTTACGCACGCCCGCGATGCCTGGCTTCACGATTGATTGCGCACGCGTGAAAGGAAGTCATCGCCGGTTACAGCATTGACATGCTTGGCGAGGACCGTGTTGGTTCAGGAACCGTGCGGAATTCGCGTCAACTTCCAACACCGCCGACGAGCCGCGGCCTGTGGCTGGCGCGCGCCTTCTCGTCCATCACGGCACGCAGCCATTGGCGAAAGCTGACGATCTCCGGGCAATCCGCGGTGCCCTCGGGTGCAATCAGCCAGTCGCCGAGCCCTGTTCCCGCGGCGATCCTGTCACAGCGATAGCCGGGATGATGGCCGAGGCTGCGGGCGATCAAGAGATCGACCTTGCCCTCGACCAGCTCATGCAGGCCGGCGGGCTGGAGCACGCGCAGGCCGATCTCCGCATGCGCGCTCCGAAACGCCGCGAGATCGAGGCGGCGCAGATCTAAGCTGGCGTGGACGCCCAATTGCAGCAGCACCGCACCTTCAGGCTTCAATTGCGAGGTCGCCTCCGCGATGTGGCGAAAGCCTTTGGAGATCCCGGGCAGATAGGCCTGACCCGCCGCGGTCAGGATGAGCTGCTTGTGCAGGCGCTCGAACAGCTGCACGCCAAGGCGCGCCTCCAGCGCTTTCACCTGCTGCCCGACGGCAGCGGGCGTCACGTGAAGCTCGTGCGCGGCCAGCTTGAAGCTGAGATGGCGCGCGGCGGCCTCAAAGGCGCGGAGCGCGTTGAGCGGCGGAAGGGCGTAGGTCATCGCATGTCAGTTTGACACCGATAGACCGTCGCCTTGCAATAGATTTTCTTGCGCTGAACCGCAGGAATGATGCTTTGCGCAGCCGTGATGTCGCCGGATACGGTCGCGGCGTGACAACAGGTTCAACGATTTTCAATCATCAGGTGCCCCATGGCTGAGACCATCCATCCCTTCTACGAGGCCCATCGCGGTGCGATGGAGGCCGCGATGCGCCAGCGTCTCGACCTCGCCGAACCGATACTGCGCGAGCGTACGCATCTTGCCGACATCGACGGGATCAAGCGGGAAGTGATGGACGAATTCGCCATTGTGCTCACCCAGATGCCCTATGTCGGCGGCGCTGCGAGCCGCATGAGTGAAGTCTTCGTGCGTCTGTCCGGCTTCATGGCAACCAGTCGTGTGCTACGCCGACACGGCGTGCCGCTGCCTGATATCCGCAACATCGAGCGGGAGACCCACAAGGCGCAGTTGCTCACCATCCCGCAGGCGAAACGTCTCGCCGCGGGGGATCAGTTCATGTCGCCGGAGAACCAGGCCGTGCTGCGCGAGCAGGCGGCGAAGAGCACGACCGAGAGCCATCAGGCCGAATTTCCGGAGGATTTCGTCTATGATTTCGTCGAGCCGGGCCCTGGCGACAGCTTTGAATTCGGCATCAACTACAAAGCCTGCGGCTTCTGCAAATTCGCGGGCCGCCATGGTGACAAGGAGATCTTGCCGAGTATCTGCGGGCTCGATTTCGACGCCTATTCCACGCGTGGCATCCATCTGGAGAGAACACAGACGCTGGCGGGCGGCGCCAGCCATTGCAATTTCCGCTTCTCCCGATTGCCCCGAGAGGATTGACTTGGCGCCGCCGGCGCAACCGGCAATAAGCTATCCGAGCAAGCCCTTCAGGCCGGCATAGATCGAACCCACCGCGGTCGCGGCGACGCCGGCCAACGGGCCGACGGTCTGCATCAGGTCCTGAATCAAGCGGGCGCGGCGGCGAAGCTGTTCCTCACCCACATGCTGCCCGAGCAGGCGCGCCATCCTGAAGGCGAAGGCATTGGGTTTGCCGCCCTGGCCCAGCACGCGCGGCAAGACCTGGAAGATGACGATACCCAGGATGTTTCCGGACACGAAGGCGAGCAGGATGCTCGCACCGTATTCGAACACTTCGCGCCATTCGACCCACACGGTGGGCAGGATCGGAACATCATCGTGGAATCCCGTGACCGTCAGCATCGCCTGGATGCTGACGGTGGCGAGCAGGAACGCCAGCACGAACGCGGCCAGAGCCGACACCCTGTTGAGGGGATAGGCAACGAACCCGAACAGCAGCGGGATCACGATTGAGGCGATGCGGAGCGGAATCGGCGACAGGTTGAAGGTGATCGTCACCAGAACATGCGCGAGCGTCAGCAGGACGGACGGAATGACGACGTAGAGAACGGCATGCGTCCCGTAATAGCGCAGCGGGTTCTTGTACCGCTCGAGCCGGACATTGACGCGGTCGAGATCGCGCCTGAGCTTGTCCAGCTCGGCGACGATGTCGTCGATCTCGAGCAGCGTCGGCCGCACGACGCGCAGATCGCGCGAGCAGTGCTTGCACGCGATGGCCTCGTCCTTGATCGTCTCGGCGCAGAATGGACACTCCATCGTCAGCGCGACGTCCTGCGCCGCATGATGGTCGCGACCTCGTCCCTGGCCCGCGCTAGCTCATCGCGCAACTGGTCGCGCTTGCGCAGGAGATCGTCGCGCTCGGCAATCAGCGTCGCGGGCACGGCGATGTCGCGCGAACAGGATGCGCAGACCAGCGCGCGATCGGCGTTCTCGGCCTGGCAGTAGGGACACATCACTTGGGTGCGACCTTGAGGGTGAAGATGGCCGTGCCCGGCCGCCCGTCGCTGTCCTTGATGTCGACGCGCACGGTGTACTCGCCGGGCGGCAATTCGGCGTCCTGCATGTTGATGCCGTCGGCCTGGACGAACGGCTTGATCCTCGACGTCAGATCGACGTTGGGCGAACGGAGAAAGACCATCTTGACCGATTCCGGATCGATCTTGGCGCCCCCGAACGACTCGAACTTCAATTGCAGCCGCATGGGCGAGGATACGGAATCGCCGGGCGAGATGAACTCCACCTTGGGGCCGCGCAGGATGCCGCGCCGGTCAGCCGCGACCGCGCCCTTCGGCGGCGGCAGCTTGGCCTCCTCTTCGGTGATCAATTGCGTCGCCCGCGACGTTCCCGAAAACAGCAGACCCGCCGCAACCAGCCCGAGCAAGACATTCCGCGTCATTGTCCTTCCAACCTTCCCATACAAAGCGCGATGAGATTAGGCTCAATCGTCATCGCGCTTTAGATTATTGTTTGAGCATGATCTTTTCGGAAAACCGCTTCGCACTTTTCCGGATCATGCTTTGATCATCGCACGCCGCCATCGCCGATGATCGTATACGGCGCCCAGAACAGCGGATGCGCGTAGGCGAACTCGGTCTTGCCCTCGCCGTTCAGGTAACCGGGACCATCGACCAGGGCCATCATCGCCTGCCGCAGCGCTTCGCTCCGCGACAGTTTTGGATCGTCGGCCTGCCGCTTGAACAAATCGGTCACGAGCTGGCGGGCCGATTGCGAATGCACCGACCAGTTGGTGACCAGCAGGGCCCGCGTTCCCGCGTAGAAGAACGCGCGGCCAAGGCCGGAGGCGGCCTCAGCACCGGCGCCTGCACCGGCGCCGGTGTTGCAGGCTGACAGGATGACCCAGTCGGCGTCGAGCTTCAGGCCCAGGATTTCCTCCATGGTGAGGAGGCCGTCTCCGCCCTCTCCCGTCACCTCCGGCGACGACAAGGCAAGCGCGGGCTGCGTCAGGCCATTGAGCTCACCCGGCACGAGACCATGCGTGGCGAACGCCAGAATCCTGAAGCCGGAGAGATTCATCGTCTTCACCGCGCTCTCGGTCGCATTCTTGCCGAGGAACAGCACCTTCGAGGGATCCGCCTGCAAGGCCAATGCGATCGATTTGAGCTCGTCGGCCGTATCGGGCAGACGCGGCAAGAGGCCGAGCTCGGCGCTGTCGACGCCTTCGAGCTTCGGGCTGCTCCGACGCTTCAGCGGCATGCCGCGGGTGACGTTGCCGCCGACATCGGCGACCTGCACCTTGCTGTCGGTGCTTTCTGCCTCTGCCTGCTGATCCCGGTTGAAATAGGGATCGCCGAACGCGACGAGATCACCGCGCCCGGGCTTGCCGGGCGGCAACTGCCGCAGCGTGCGCAACGCAGCCGCGGACGGCACCGTCGAGACGGCATGGGTCCGCGCCAGCCACGGCACGTTGCGATAACCGACGAACAGCGGATCCTCGTCCGCGGCCACCTCCGAAGGTGCGGTCGGCAGCAGCGACAGCGGCAACAGGCCGAGCGCGCCGTTGGTCACCACGATCAGGTTCTTGGCCGGCTTCCATCCGCTCTCGACCGGCTTCAAGAGCAGCTCGTAGAGCTCGTAGCCGAGCTTCAGGTCGAACGGCGGAATATCCGAGATCATCGCCGCCTGCGGCTCGAGCGCCTCGCGCAGCTTTCTGATCCTGGTCTCGATATCACCGATCCCGGCGTTGACCGCGGCGAAGGCCACCGGACCCGATTTCGGCACGGCCCAGACGAAGCTGCCGCTCTGGCCAAAATAGAACGACAACATCGCCTCGTTGTCGGCGAGCGTCGCGCGGATCTCGGCAACGCTCGGCGGCTTCGGCGAAACGAGGTCGGCGTAGACAGGGAATTTCTGCTTGATCTCCTGGCGCGCCTTGTCGCGTTCAGCGCGCAAGGCCGTGATCGACGCCTGGATCTGCTGCACCCCCTTCTCGTCGCGCTCCGCCGAGGGAATGGCGAGGACGTTGTTGAGCGTACCGAGCTGGGCGTTGACCTGCTTTGTCAGATCCTGCTCCTTGCGGACGAGCTCGGCCAGCGCGGGATCCTTTGCCGCCGCACGCGCGCTGGAGGCTGCCAGCGCCTGCTGCACGGAGCGGCCACGAATGGCATCGGCAAGGCTGAAAGTCTCCTCGCCGACGGCGCCGCTGGTGCCCTCGGCCCGCGCCAGCAGCAGGAGGTAGCTCTCGACGATGGCCTGGAGCCGCTGGCTGCGCGCGGCCACGACGGTGGTGTTCTCGTCGTCGGCGTTCTCATTCGCATTCGCCATCATGATCGGTATGGCGGCCTTGAACTCCCTGATCGCATCGGCATCGCGCCGCGCGCGCATCAGGCCGATCGCCAGGGTGCCGCGCGCCGACGCTGCGTCGAAATGGTTCTCGCCGACCCGCCCGATCTGCTTCTTGACCAGTTGCTCGGCAGCGGCGATGCCGGCGTCGAGCTGGCCGGAATTGTAGAGCGCGAGAATGCGCGCCGGATTGAGCTCGATGACCTGACGACGCTGCGGATCCCAATTGGCGACGGCCTTGTCGATCCGCGCAAACATGTCGTTGGCTTCGGCATTCTTGCGCCGCAGGTTGAGAATGCCGGCGAGCTGCGAGAGCAACTGCACGGTCGATTGCGAGTCATCAGGCACGCCGACCGTCTTGTTGATCTCGAGCGCGACGCGGCCAAGCTGCTCGGCTTCCTCGTAGCGACCCTCGTCGACCAGGATGCCGGCCAGCCCCATCACGTAGCGCGGCATGACCGGATTGTACTTACCGGTATCTTTCAGTCGCGACAGCAGAGCGCGGCGGGCGTCGACCTCCGCTTCAGCAAGCCGGCCTTGCCGTGCCTTCATGCGGGCCTGACTGAGCACGAAATTGTCGATCGCCTGGCGCACGACGGTTTCAGCCGGCGGATTGTCCGAGTCCAGCAAGGCCTTGATGGCGGCGCGCTTGCGTTGCTCTGCCACGCGATAGGCGGCCTCGGCCTCGACGAACTGCCCGCGCGCCTCGAAGATCAGTGCCCGGGTGCCTTCGAGATCCGACTCCCAGCTCTGTCCCATGCGCGCATAGGACTTGCGCCAGCCCGGAAGGCCGCTGGTTCGCGCTTCTTGGATAGCACTCATGGTCCGGCGCAGGTAGGCCTCGGCCTGGGCGATGTCACCCATCTGGATGAGGATTCCGACAACGGACCTGTTCGCGCTGAGTTGATACCCCTTGGCACCCGGCAGGCTCGCGGTGTCGCGCAACAGCCGCTGCATGACTTCGAGCGACCGCTTCGGATCGCCGGCCGCGGCATATTGCAGCGAGAGGAGCTGCATCAGGCGGCCCATCATGTTGGGCTCCACTGCGCCGCGTCCCACCTCGACGGCCTTGTTGGCGTCGGCGATGGATTCGGCAAGCCGTCCGAGCTGGGAGCGCGCGTTGGCGCGATCGAAATAGAACTGAGCGAGATCCTCGCGGGACTCCTTGCCCGTCGGCGTCGAATCCGCGTCCGCCTTCAGTTCCGCAATCAGCTTTTCGTTCGGCTTTTCGCTGTCGAGGATCGCGGTGATGTCGGAGATGGTGCGCGGCGGCGCAATGAAATCCTTGGGCAGTGCGGTACCCGGCGTCAGCTTGGGCGCCTCTTCCTTCGGCAGCTCGACGGCGACGTTGGCGCGTCCGTTCGCAGCATTGAGGGCGGCAAGCACGCAAGCATGGACCTGCGGTTTGGCTTTGGCGCGGCACCCCTCGATATCGGCACCGGCCTTGCGGCCGCCCTGGGCCTGCATGCAGGCTTGCACGATCGGCTTGCCGACGGTCATCCGGCAGTTCTCGAGCGCCGCCTCCTGGGTGAGCGCGGCAGCCGAGCCGGTCGATCCGAGCAGAACGGCAAGGACCAGCAGTTTTCGCGGCAGGGTAACTTCCAGACGGCTCTTAACCGGACTCGCGGCGTTGAGGCTCATCGCGAAGGACCTTTGGGTAAAATCACTTGAAGAAACGCGCCAATCCTACCCCTATTGCTCGGCAGGACAATCACCAATCGGTAGGGTGGCGGAATGCCTGGGAGGGTTAGCGGCAGCGGTGGGCACCGATTCGTCGGGCGGACGTGCCAGCGGAGGCGACGCAGGCTGATCGCGCTGGTTGTCGGGCTGCTCGCCGGGTATAGCACTGCGCGTGCGACGGACGGGCAGGAATGGAAGGCGGCGGTGTGGGGGTCCGAGGCGATCTACCGCGGTGCAACGATAGCCCCTGATCTCGTTCTCCCCGACATCGCCGAGACGGTCGACGGGCTGACGTCGCCACGGATGGCGTTGATCAAGCCTGATGGCTCCGGCCCGTTTCCAGCCATCGTGCTCATGCACCAGTGCGCCGGGATGAACGTTGCCGTTGCGGCATGGGCTCGCGCCGCGGCCTCGCGCGGCTATGTCGTCCTGCTCGTCGACAGCCTGGGGCCACGCAGCGTCAAGAGCGTCTGCTTCGGTCCCAAGAACGGCGTGAACTTTTTTCGGGGCGCGCGGGATGCGCTGCAAGCGGCAGAACGCCTGCGAGGCATGCCTGAGGTCGATGCGCGACGAATTGCGCTTGTCGGTTTTTCATGGGGCGCGATGGTGGGCCTGCTGGCCGCCAGCCCTCACTACGTCGAGGCCCTGAAGTCGGGTCCGGGATTTGCGGCTGTCGCCAGTTTCTATCCCGGCTGCTTCCGCATCACGCCGCCAGAACGGCCACCCTACGATCTGGTCAATCCGGATGTGTCGCGACCGCTTCTGGTCCTGATGGGCGATGCCGACACCGAGACGCCCGCGCAGCAATGCCTCGATCGGCTCGACATCCTGAAGCGAGCCGGCGCGCCGGTCGAATGGCATCTCTATGCCGGCACGACGCACTGCTGGGACTGTCGGCAACTGGACGGCCTCACCAAGATCGACGTCCGCGGCGATCACGTCGAATATCACTTTCGCCAGGACGTGACCGACGATTCCCGCCGCAGGCTTTTCGAGTTTCTTGAGCGGGTGATGCCCAGACGACCGTAGCGTCCGCGCTCAACCCTTCGACACGACCGCGCGGCCGTAAGGCGGCTGTGAAATGATCGGCGGATTGGCCGTTTGCGCGGCGAGCTCGCCGATCAGGCGATCGGCGTCGGCGGCCATGCCGTCGGGCGCCTGGATCACCAGCCGCTCCAGCGCCCAGCGATAGGAGGAGACGCGCTGTTCGAGGCTTTGCTGCACCCACTGGACGATCAGCGCGTTCTCCTGCATGCGCGCGACGGCATCCGCCTTCTCCTGCGGCGAAAGCGCGGAGACGCGCGCCATGCTGGCATCGCGTTTCCTGTCGAGATCGATGACGCGGATCGCGCAGCCAAAGAACGGCTCGAAACGGGTGATGTCGTTGCGCACGTCCTCGATCAGCTGCGCATAACGCGAGGAGTGCGAGCGATGCGGCTCGTCGATCAGCGTGCGCCCGTACATGGTGCGGTCGAACACGACCTTCTGGTGCCACGGTGACGGCAGGGCCCTGTAATCGCCGAACACGCTCTTCCACGCCGGCCGGGACAGCGGCGGCTCGATCATGGGATAGGCGAGATCGCGAAGCTGGCGCTCCTCGTCGGTCAACTGGAATTGGGAGGACTTCAGACCGAGGCTGCCGGTGGCTTCACGGCCGAGCCAGCTGTGCATGTCGTCGCTGCGCATGTCGGCGCGGGTGCGGCCGAAATCGCCGCCGCTGCAGCCGGCGAGCGCGGCGCCCACGGCCACGAGCAGGATGGCCGAGAGAACGGTGCGGATCTGGCGGATGGTCTCCGGCATTGCAAAAGCCGCAAATCAGCGGCGACGACGACGGCGCCCCGGCGCGGTGCCCTGCTCCGGTCCACGATCGCCGCTGGTTTCGTCGCCCTCGCGCTCGATGCGGATGACGGGAAGGATCAGAATCGTTCCCATGTCCGCGCGCGGTGCGACGTCCCCCGACGAGCCCACCCGGCGACCGGCCGGAAATTCGATGATGGTCCCCATGTCAGCTCTCTCAACTGCCGCGCGACCAAACGCGCCCCAGCAACATGGGGGTCATTAGGATCAGTTTATGGTTAACGGGATGTAAAGATGGCCTTTGGACCGTAACCGCACGGACCGGTCTCTCGCCGTCCCGCAGCGAGACGAGACGGCTTGAATCGAGCGGGTCTGCTTCACATCTCGTTTTCCTTAACGAGCCTTTAAAGGAACCCCTGATAGGCTGAGACAACAGTTCTTCCCGAGTTGCGTACGCCTCCATGACCAAGTCGCTGTTTCCCGGATTCGACGGGCTGATGACCCTCTCCCGCCGCGAGGGCGTGGATGTTCGTCCCACCCTGCTGCGCGTGTTGACCGACCTCTATGTCCAGGCCAGCACCCACACCGAGGACGAGCAGCGGCAGTTCATCGAGCTTGCGACGCGGCTGATCGACCAAGTCGACGACGCCACCCGTGCCTCCGTCAAGGCCAAGCTTGCGATCTATCCGCACACGCCTGTGCCCGTGCTGCAGAAGCTCGGGCTGGTCGCTGCGCAGGAAGGCCGCCGGGTGCCGCTCGCGCGCACAATCCCGCAAGTGGCGCCCGCCCCCTCGCCTGCCCGCACGCCGACCGACGCGGAAGCGCGCATGGCCGCCAACATGGCGATGCAGCCGAAGGACGCGGCCGAGATCCACGACATGTTCTTCGGCGCCGATGCGAGCCAGCGCGCGCTGATCCTGCACAACCTGGCGCAGACGCCGCTGAAGGCCGCACCGCGGATTCCGACCGTGCACGCCAAGCGCGCGATCCAGATCCTGGAGATGGCGGCGATCGCCGGCGATGTCGACAGCTTCGCCTACGAGCTCGGCGATACCCTGATCCTGCCCTCGCGCGTCGCAGCCCAAATCGTCGACGATGCCGGCGGCGAGGCGCTGGCGGTTGCCGCGCGCGCGCTCGACATGCCGAGCCCGAACTTCCAGCGCATCCTCTTGTTCTTCAAGCCCGCGATCGGCAATTCCGTGAACGAGGTCTACCGGCTGTCGCGGCTCTATGACCGCCTCAGCGACCGCTCAGCGCTGGTCATGCTCGCCGCCTGGCGCGGCTCGACGCTCGCCGTCACGCGCGCCAAGTACCAGCCGTCGTTGCACGACAGCGACCGCCTGCGCGCACGCGCGAGCGCAGGCCAATCGCGGCCGAGCGTGCAGCCCGGCTCGAGCCAGGTGGCGCGCGCGGGTAGCAGCGGATCAGAGCGCTAAGCCTCCACGTCGTCATTGCGAGCGCAGCGAAGCAATCCAGAGTCCCTCCGCGGAAAGATTCTGGATTGTTTCGCTACGCTCGCAATGACGTTGGGCTAGGTCTTCGCCAGATCGAGAAAGTGCCGCCCGGCGCGATCCTCGGTCTCGACAATCCAGGCATCCGGATCGAAGCGGAGCTCCTTGGTCAGGCGCTCTTCCACGGCGGGCTCAGGCACCGGCTGCGGCGCAATCGGCACGAAGAAGCGATCGACCGGCCGGCCGTCGTCATAAGAGGTCTGCGGGGCCGGCACGTACAGCATCGCGTTGCCGTCGAGCAGCGCCACCTTGACGAACACCGCGCCCGCCTCTTCGGCGCCGCGATGGCGCACCGCGCCGAACACGCCCTCGGTCTGGCACCGGCGCAAATAGGCTGAGACCCAGATATTTGATTTCAAGCGCATGATTTAACCTGTGGTGGAGCTACGCTTGCGCTTCACCACCTTGACCAGCGCTTCGTCAATCCGACTCTGCCAACCTGGGCCCTCAGCCTTGAAATAGTCCACCACGACCGGGCTCAAGCGCAAGGTCACCTGTCGCTTTGTGGGAGCCTTATTGGGACCGCGGCCCTTCCGCATGCCCGGAAAGACCTCATCGAACGCCTTGGCTCTGGCGAAGTCATCCTTCGTCCATTCCGGATTGTCACTCACCGCACGCATGTCCCGCGCGGTGTAGCCCTTCCTAGCGACGGCTCTTTTCATAGAGCTCCCTTTCCTTCTTGCTGGCAGGACGCATGCTGATAATGCTGATGCCCTCGGTTCCGCGGGTCGCGAAGATGACCGAGACGACGCCACGAATATTGATTCCTATCGCGCGCCAGCGGTTGCGATACGTGGCCAAGACCAAAGCGTTGTCGAAAAAGGCCTCGTTGAGATCAGCGAAATCCATCCCGTGCTTGTCGAGATTGGCTCGGCGCTTCGGCTCGTCCCAAACGATCTTCACAAGGTTATTTTGTAGCTACAAAATAACCTTTGGTCAATTGTAATCGCCCCCTCCCCCCGCGTAGCGGTCGCGAGGACGATCGAACGACAGATACCGGCAAGCCTGACGCTTATTCGACGGGATGGCCGATCGCGGCGGCGAGTTCGCGCAGCAGGCGGTCCGACACCTGGCCGGTGACAGGCATCTTGCGCTGGCGCTCGAAGGTCTGGATCGCCGACTGGGTCTCGCCGCTCATCGTGCCCGTGATCTTCAGATTGCCATAGCCGTATTCCGACAGCGCGCGCTGCACACCGGCGAGGCGACGTGCCGCCGGGCTCTGCTGCGGGATCGGCGCCGGCGGCCGCGCGACGGCCACCGCTGATGGTGCCGGCGTGGGTGCCGTGGCCTTGATCACCAGATTGGTCATGGGATCGCCCGAGCGCGGCGTCGAGGCCGTCGTTTCAGCGGGCTTCTCCGGCGCCTTCTCGGTGGGCTTCTCGGCCGGTTTGGGCTCGACGCGAAACTCCGTCGCCTTCGGCTCGAGCGGCGAGGTATCGGCGCCGACGGGGCGCGGGCGCGGCATGGGGCTGGACAGCGACGCGGGCGACGGCGCGGGGAGATTGATCACGGTGCCGAACATCGGCGCCGGATGCCGGCCGGTCTGGAGGAACAGCGCATTGGCCACAATCGCACTGACGGCCGCGGCAGCGACGAGGCCGGCCAGCGTGTCCTTGGGGCTATGCAAGAGCACGCGCATAACGAGGTTGCGCTCGGTCTCGATATCCACGACCGCGGCCTTGGCCTTGGCGCCACGGCGGCGCGGAGCGGCTTCGTCGTTGGCAGACTTCTTAGGCACTTTTCTTCACCAGAGCAGGTTGGTCCTGAACGTCATGACGCGGAACCGGCGTCAACGTCGCGATCTTGCTCGCCACCGGCTTCGCTTGCGGCGGCGTGTAGACGAGCGGCAGCTTGACGGTGACTGCAGTGCCCTCACCGAGCTTGCTTTGTACAGTCAATTCGCCGAGATGCAACGCTATGAGGCTCTTCACGATCGAAAGCCCAAGGCCGGTGCCTTCGTGCCGGCGCTCATAGGTCTTGCCGCACTGGAAGAACGGCGCGCCGATGCGCTTGAGATCGTCGGGCGCGATGCCGACGCCGGTGTCGCTGATGCGCAGCGTGAGCTGTGAAGCCGATGCCGACGCCGACACCGTGACCTGGCCGCCGCGCTCGGTGAACTTGACGGCGTTGGCGACGAGATTGAGCACGATCTGCTTGAAGGCGCGGGGATCGCCGGTCATCACAGGCAGATCCTGCGGTGCATCGGTGATGAGATCGATGCCGCCTTCGCGCGCCTTGAGCGCGAGCAGGTTGCAGCAGTGCATCAGCGCGGCGCGCGGCGCGAACGGCTCCGAGGCGATCTCGAAATTGCCGGATTCCATCTTCGACATGTCGAGGATGCCGTTCACCACCGACAGCAGATGCTGGCCGGAGGCGTTGATCAGCTCGGCATATTCCCTGCGCTGGGATGCGGCCAGCATCAGGGTCTGCTCCTGAGCGATCATCTCGGAGAAGCCGATGATGGCGTTGAGCGGCGTGCGCAGCTCATGGCTCATGGTGGCGAGGAAGCGCGTCTTGGCGGCATCGGCGGCTTCCGCCGCGCTGCGGGCCTGGTCGAGCGCCTGCTCCGACAGCTTGCGATCAGTGACGTCGCGCATCACCGCGACGACTTCGAGCTCGGCGGTGACGTCGCTGTAAGGATTCTGGCGCTGATCCTGGTCGAGCGGACGGCAGCGCATCTCGACCCAGATGAAGTCGATCTGGCCACGTTCGGAACCGGTAGGGTCCCGCCTCAGGCGGAACTCGACGCTACGGACCTCGCCACGCGCGGCATCCGACAGTGCGGTGAGATAGGCCGGGCGATCGGCGACATGGACGCGATCGAACAGGCCGTGGCCGAGCAATTGCGCGACAGGCATGCCGAGCATGGCTTCCGCCGCCGGCGAGATGAACTGCACCGCGCCGTTGCGCTGATGCCGCGAGATCACGTCGCTCATGTTGCGCGCCAGCAGGCGATAGCGCTCTTCCTCGCGCGAGAGCAACGTCACGCTGGTGCGCGCAAGCGACTCGGCGCCGAACGCAAGGCCGGCGGCATAGAGCGTCGCCGAGGCAACGCCGAACGCCATCATCATGCCGCGCTCGGTTCCGCCGAGCTCGCCGGAAGGCAACCAGCCGAACTGGCTGAGCAGGATCAACAGGCCCGCGCAGGACAATGCGAGCAAAGAGGCAAAGGCCGCGACACGGCGCGAGGCCGACAGCGCAGCCTCCAGGGGAACCACGACCAGCCAGATCGCAGCGAATGATTCGATGCCGCCGGTCGTGGCCGCGATCGCCATGATCAGGCCGGCGAGCGCCAGCGACGACAGCACATGGGCGCCTTCGTAACGCCCGGTGCGCGACAGGAACCAGGACAGCAGGATCGGTGCGATCAGCCAGGCAAAAGCCGCGACCTCGATCGCGCTCGGCACGCCACGCAGGACGAGATAAACGGGAAATGCGGCAAAGGCAGCCAGGCTTCCGAGAAGCCGCGGCGCCATGAAGGCCCGATGCCGCGCACGCGTCAGCGCATCGTAACGCGCGGAGGGATGCAGCAGTGCATCGAGACAATCGCGGATGATACTCAAAACTGTCACGGGTCTCGCGCTTCGGCTCACTCGTCAAAAGACGCGCCGGAACGCCTCCTTGTCGTTGAGCCACCGTGTCAGAGCGACCTTAAACGAGTGCTAAGGCGGATCGGCGTGCGACCGAACAGCATGTCATCGCAGAGATTTTTAGGCGATTTGGCGATGTCATCATCGCAGATGGTGAACACAGGGTTTCGCCGTCCCGCTCATGGTTTCGAATTGGTGGATGCACCGGACCGGACGATCACGGAGGCCGGCATCAATCGAAAATTTACGAGGTCCGCGAACACGAAGATTTTTGCGTAAATTTTCCGCGAATTAAGCTCAAGGCAATCACTTGCGATTTATCGAGAGTTGCTAGGTCGCTGGCGCCGCGCGGAGATCGCCGTGGACCAGATCTAACTACAGGTCGATAAGATGCGCTTTCTGCTCCGCATCACATTCTGGCTCGGGCTGGTGCTGGTGCTCCTGCCGCGGGACAAGACACCCGAATCGGACAAGCTGCCCAACATCGGCGCTGCCGACGCGGTGCAGGCTGCGACCGCGGCCGTCTCCGACATGAGCCAGTTCTGCAAGCGCCAGCCGGCGGCCTGCGAGGTCGGCGGACAGGCCGCGACCATCATCGGCCAGCGGGCCCAGGACGGCGCGAAGAAGATCTACCAGATCATCAACGACAAGAAGGAGCAGATCACCAACGAGAAGAACGAGAAGACCGACAAGAAGGCGCCCGACCATACCGGCTCGATCGCGGTGGCCGGCGAAGGCGACGCCACGGCGAGCGACGTGCCGCACGACACGCTGACCCAGGACGATCTCGCGCTGGAATGGCGCGGCCCCGAGGCGGCGAATTAGGCCCCAAATCCTATCGATTTCGACGCTTCGCGTGCCTATATTGGCCTGAACGCGAACCACGGGCCATCAATGACTGAGATCGACGACATCCGCGAGAATTTCGAGCTTCTGGACGATTGGGACGACCGCTACCGGTACGTCATCGAGCTCGGCCGCACCCTGGAACCGATGCCCGAGGCAGAGCATTCGGCCGCGAACAAGGTGAATGGCTGCGTCAGTCAGGTCTGGCTTCAGAAGACGGTCGATCGCAGGGATGGCGCACCGATCCTTAAGTATCGCGGCGACAGCGATGCGCATATCGTGCGCGGGCTGGTCGCGATCGTGCTCGCGCTTTATTCCGGCCGCACGCCGCAGCAGATTCTCGATACCGATGCGATTTCCGTGTTCAACGAATTCGGCTTCCGCGATCATCTGACGCCGCAGCGTTCCAACGGCCTGCGCTCGATGGTGGAGCGGATCAAGACGGATGCGCGAGAGGCGTTGGCGGAGGCGTCGTAGGATGCTCTCGTAGCGCGTAGCTCCTACTTCCCCTTCTTCCGCTGCTGCTGCCCCAAGCCCATCTTCTTCGCCAGTTGCGAACGGGCCACCGCATAGTTCGGTGCGACCATGGGATAGTCGGCCGGCAGGCCCCATTTCTCGCGATATTGCTCGGGCGTCATGTTGTACTGGGTGCGCAGATGGCGCTTCAGCGACTTGAAGCGCTTGCCGTCTTCCAGACACACCAGATAATCAGGCGCGATCGACTTCTTCAGCGAGACCGCGGGCTTTGCCGGCTCGTGCGGCGCCTCGACGCGGCCCGACGACACCCGCGTCAATGCACCGTGCACCTGGCTGATCAGGTTCGGAATCTCGCCGGCCGGCGTCGGGTTGTTGCTGAGATAGGCCGAGACGATGTTCGCCGTCAGCTCGATGAAATTCTTGCCCGCGGCATCCGACATGGGCGCGACCTCTCTCCAATCCGGCTCCGTCGCGCTGCATTGGCGGCGGTGAAGTATTCTCTGTCAACAATACGTTTGGCCGAAATACGACGACTGGCGAATATGAACCGATTACTGATCTCGCGACAATAGCCGCAAGACCTTTACTTGGACGCAAGAAAGTCTTCAGCCACCGCGCTGGTCGAGATGGGCGCGCAGCTCGTCGATCGAGGCAAAGCGCATCATGCCCTCGGGCATCTGCGCCTCGATCGAGCCGTCGGAATAGAGCGAATAGGCCATGCCGTCGACGATGCCGGATTTCAGCACCGTCACCTGCGGCTGTTCGGCCGGCGGCGGCGCGGGCGCCGGCGAAGGTGCTGTGGGCTGAGGCACGGCCGGCTCGAAGGTCGATGACGGGCGCGGTGGCGGTGGCGGTGGACGACGCACCGCCGGTGGCTCCGGTGGCCGCGCGCGATCCGGCTTCGGCCAGGCATCGTCGAAGCTCGCATGCGGCGCCTCGGGCGCGGCGGGCTCGGGCGGAGCGGCAGATACTTGCGGCGGCGTGCCATCGGCGGCCTTCGCCTCGGCACGTTCGCGCTCCTTGCGCGAGCTCGAGGCGAACAACAGGTTCCGTTTGCGCGGCGGTTCGGGCGCGGCGGGCGGTGGCGGAGGTAATTCCGGCTCGGCTGGTGCCTCGACACGCGGGCGCGCAGGCGCTTCGGCCTGCCATGGCGGCGCGGCCGGCGATGGCGGCGGCTCAGCCCGCATGGCCGGAGCAGGCTCCGGCGCGGCCGCACCGAGCCCATTGGGCGAGGCAAGGCCCGGCGGCAGCACCGGCCTGACCCGGACGTCCGACGGCGCCGCGGTTCCGGCGAGCCTGCGCGCGATGGCTTGCAGCTCGAGCAGCACGACGTAGAGGCCTATCAGTAACATACCGGAGCAGACGCCGATCGTTCCGCTCGTTATGAGCGTGCTGCCGAGGCTGAAATCCCTGATGGAATAGCCAAAAGCGACCGCAAGGAGGCCCGCCACCACGGCGAAAATCCCAGCGATCAACAAAGCCACGCTCATCGAACACACCCCCGGCCGCGCCTGCATGCGCGAAACCCGCTACGCCACGATACCGTCATACTGCGTTCCACGCCAACGACCAATTGCCGCCGCTGTTCCTAAAGGGAAGGATATCAGGGACTTATTCACATTCCCTTCAGCAATGGCCAGCTAGCTCTCATGTGCTGACAAGCGTATCGGAAATTGCTGCGTCGCATCAGGAATTTAGCCATAATGCCCAATTACTTGGTCATGGAACTGCGCTATAGGGATTCCGGGGAGCAGGCCTGTGCGCACCAGCAGGGCCACGAGGGGATTCCGGGTCACCAATAGCCATGACATCCATCACGACTTCGGCGATCGACACGCCTCAGGGGCGCTCGGTTGAACGGACTTGCGACGACCTCGCCATGCTGGTGCTGGCTGCCGTCGCCGTCATCGCAGGCCTGACCTTCCGCGACTACGGGCTCGGCTGGGATGACTACACCCATGCCGAATATGCCGACCTGCTGCTGCGCATGTACGGCTCCGGCTTCAGGGACACCTCCGCCCTCTCCTTCGCCAATCTCTATATGTATGGCGGCGGCTTCGACATGGTCGCGGCCCTGCTGCACAAGATTCTCCCGCTCGAGCTGTTCGAGACGCGACGCCTGGTCGGCGCGATCGTCGGCGTGATCGGGCTTGCGGTGACGTGGCGGCTGGGCCGTCGCATCGGCGGACCGCTGGCGGGCCTCGCCGCGCTGCTGCTGCTGGCGCTCTGCCCGATCTTCTACGGCCACATGTTCATGAACCCGAAGGATGCGCCCTTTGCGGTGGCGATGATCATCCTGATGCTTGGTCTCGTCCGGCTCGCCGAGGAATATCCAAAACCCTCGCCGCGCACGATCCTGATCGTCGGCCTGGGAGCCGGTCTCTCGATCGGCTCGCGCATTCTCGGCGGGCTCGCGCTGGTCTATGCGATGATCGGCTTCGTCCCGCTGTTCCTGGAGGAACTGCGCAGCGAGGGCCTGCGCGAGGCCGTCAGGCGTTTCGCCCATGTCGTCTACGTGCTGCTGCCCGGCCTCGTGCTCGGCTATCTCGTGATGGGCCTGATCTGGCCGTGGTCGATCATGGAGCCCGGCAATCCCTTCGAGGCTTTGACCTATTTCTCGCACTTCTTCGAGAAACCCTGGAAGGAGATGTTCGACGGCGCGATCGTGTCCGTGCCTGATATGCCCTGGTCCTATCTGCCGACGCTGTTCGCGCTCCAGCTTCCGGAAGTGATGCTGGTGTTCATGGCAGGCGCCGTGGTCAGCACCATCGCGATGCTGCCGCGCCGCGAGGTTCCGGCGCGGCGCAAGACCATCATGCTGATGCTGACGCTGGCAGCGACGTTGCCGCTCGCGATCGCGATGGTGAAGCGTCCGGCGCTCTACAACGGCATCCGTCATTTCGTGTTCGTGATCCCGCCGATGGCGGTGCTCGGCGGCGTCGCCTTCGCCTGGACCATGGAGCGCCTGCGCGCCAACCATCGCGCCTGGCAACCGGCCGTGCTCGCACTGTTCTGCTTCGGTCTTGCGCTGCCGCTGGCCGAGATGATCCGGCTGCATCCGTATCAATACACCCACTTCAACCACATCGCCGGCACGGTGCGCGCCGCCGACGACCGCTTCATGCTGGACTATTGGGGCCTCGCCTTGAAGCAGGCCTCCGACGAACTGCGCGAGCAGCTGGTCGAGCGCCAGGAGGTTCCGCCGCGCAATCGCAAATGGAAGGTCGCGGTGTGCGGTCCGCAGCGCCCGGCGCAGGTCGCGCTCGGCCCCGACTTCACCATCGGCTGGGATTCCAATGCCGCTGATTTCGCCATGACGCTCGGCGAATTCTACTGCAAGGGCCTCACCGCCCCTGTTCTGGTCGAGATCAAGCGCGACGACGTGGTGTTTGCCCGCGTCTACGACATCCGCGGCCGCAGCATTTCCAGCCTGCTGTCGATCCCGGCGCCGTAAAATCCTTCTCCTAGGCCGTATCGCTCTCCGCCTTCGCTCTTCGAGCTACGGCGGACAAGCATGCGGGCTACGCTCAACTGCCGCGCTTTGGCCGCCTTGCTGCCGGCTTCACCCGAGACTACGCTCGCTCCCCGCAACAACGAAGTTCGGAGAGATTTGCCATGTCGCCAGCGGAAGCCCGCCTGAAGGAAGTGCCGTCAAACATGACGGAAGCCGAGTGGCAGCAACGGATCAATCTCGCCGCCTGCTATCGCCTCGTCTCGCTGTATGGCTGGGATGATCTGGTCGACACCCACATCTCCGCGCGCGTGCCCGGCCCCGACCATCACTTCCTGATCAACCCCTACGGGCTGATGTTCGACGAGATCACGGCCTCGAGCCTGGTCAAGGTCGACCTGCACGGCAACCAGCTCTCCGAGAGCGAGTACAGCATCAACCCGGCCGGCTTCACCATACATTCGGCGATCCACGAGGTGCGCGAGGACGCGATCTGCGTGCTGCATCTCCACACCCTTGATGGCACCGCCGTCTCGAGCAGCGCTGAGGGCCTGTTGCCGCTGAACCAGACCGCGCAGCTCGTCACCCACGACCTCGCCTATCACGACTACGAAGGCATCGCGCTCGATCATGACGAGCGGCCGCGGCTGCAGAAGGATCTCGGCAACCACAACCACATGCTCCTGCGTAACCACGGCACGCTCACAGTCGGCCGCTCGGTGGCCTCCGCCTTCGAGCGCATGTACCACCTCGAGCGCGCCTGCTCGATGCAGGTGCGAACCCGCGCGCTGGGCACGCCGGTCTATCCGGTCGAAGAGATCGCGATCGAGAAGAACACCGAGCTGCTCGCCAACCGCGACAACGCCGAGCTGCGCTCCACCAAGCTCGTCTGGCCGCCGCTGCTGCGCAAGCTGGACCGCGAGAGTCCGGGCTACCGGTCTTGAGATTTTCATGAATGTGAGGTAGTGTTTTCGTCGAACTACCTCTGCACGTTCTGGAATGAAACGCCGTCCAATCCCGGGCGGCGTTTTTATTTTGGGCGGCGCTCACATGTGCTTCCGTCTCCATTGCGAGGAGCTCGCGACAAAGTTGCGAAGCAATTTTGCGCTGATGCGACGACGCAATCCAGACTGTCTCCGCGGAAAGACCCCTGGATTGCTTCGCTGCGCTCGCAATGACGAGGATAGAGCGGCGCGTTACTTCACGTCCGCCAGCGCTGCGAGGATGCGGGCCCAGGAGCGGATGCCTTTCTGGAAGCTGCGCAGATCGTACTTCTCGTTCGGCGAGTGGATGTTGTCGTCGTCGAGGCCAAAGCCGACCAGCAGCGAGTCGAGCCCAAGCGCACGCTTGAAATCGGCGACGATCGGGATCGAGGCGCCGGAGCCCATCAGCACGGTCTCCTTGCCCCATTCCTCGGTCAGCGCCTGCTTGGCCGCAGCCAGCGGCTTCATGTTCCAGTCGAGCGCCACGGCGGGCGCGGCGGAATGGTCACCGAACTCGACCTTGCAGTCGCCGGGAATGCGGGCGGTCACATAATCGCGGAAGGCCTTGCGGATCTTTTGCGGATCCTGGCCCTGGACCAGGCGGAACGAGACCTTGGCCGAGGCGTGCGACGGGATCACCGTCTTGGAGCCCTCGCCGATATAGCCGCCCCAGATGCCGTTGACGTCGCAGGTCGGCCGCGTGGACGCCTGCTCGACCATCAGCCGCCCCTTCTCGCCCGCGGGAATCGACAGGCCAATCGGCTTGAGAAACGTCTCCGGCGTGAAGTTGAGCTTCTTCCACTGCTCCAGGATTTCCGGCGGCGTATCCTTCACGCCGTCATAGAAGCCGGGAATGGTGATGCGATTGTCGTCGTCGAACAGCCCGCCCAGGATCTTGGTGAGCACCCGGATCGGGTTCATGGCCGTGCCGCCGAACACGCCGGAATGCAGATCGCGGCTGGCCGCGGTGACCTTCACCTCTTCATAGAGCAGGCCGCGCAGCGCCGTGGTGATCGCCGGAGTGCTCGGGTCCCACATGCCGGTGTCGCAGACCAGCACGTAATCGGCCTTGAACTCGTCCTTGTTGGCCTCCACGAACGGCACGAAGTTCTTGGAGCCGACCTCCTCCTCGCCTTCGATCAGGAAGGTGATGTCGATCGGCAGCGAGCCGGTCACTTTCTTCCAGGCGCGGCAAGCCTCGACGAAGGTCATCACCTGGCCCTTGTCGTCCTCCGCACCGCGCGCGACGATGATCTTGCGGCCGTCGGCATGATCGGTGACTGCGGGCTCGAACGGCGGACGGTGCCAGAGCTCGAGCGGATCGACCGGCTGCACGTCGTAATGGCCGTAGAAGATCACATGGGGCCGTCCGCCCGTCCTCACCTTGCCGACGACAGCGGGATGGCCGGCGGTCGGCCTCACTTCGGTCGCGACGCCGAGGCTCGCAATGTCCTTGGCCAGATGCTCGGCTGCCGCCTTGCAATCTCCGGCATAGGCTGGATCGGCGGAAATCGACTTGATCCGCAGCAGCGAGAACAGGCGCTCCAGGCTGTTGTCGAAGTCCTTGTCGATGTGGTCGAGCACGGATTGAAGCTGCGCATTGGCCATGGTCGGATGTTCCGCTTTTGGAGTCTCAAGATCGCTGTGATTTTAGCCCTGCCGCGGCGTCGGAGCTAGCCGCATCAGGCGGATGCCGGATGTGCCAGGCGAGCGCAACGGCGAGGATCGCCGTGGCGAGGAGGTTGTTGCCCCAGGCCTGGATGGTGTTGGGAAACGGCGGCAGCGACAGCAGCATGAGGATCCCGGCCGCACCAAGCGCAAGCCAGGTTCCCAGCTGCACCTTCGGCCTGATGTCGAAGGCGGCCCGATGCATCAGCACCGTCAGCGGGAAGAACAGCCACATGAAGTAATATTGCCGCGCCAGCGGCGAGGCCACCGTCATCAGACAGAACAGGATGCCGAGCTCCTCGGCATCCGATCGCGCCGTTCGTTGCCGCTCTGACGGCATGACTGCGATAAAGCCGAGCCCGAGCAACACCGATACCGCGAGCACGATCCAGTTCGCCGTCCTGTAGTCCACATCGATGATATTCATCGTACGCACCGGCTTGCCGGGATCGTCCAGATTGAAGTTGATCGGCCGGACCAACCGGTGCGTCACGGCGATGATGGACTGGTTGACCCACGACCAGTTCTGCTCGTCGCGCTGGCCAAAACCTTTTTCCGAGCTCGAGCCGACCATGCCCTGGTACCAGGTGTTGAGCTCGGCAGCGTTGCGCTCGAAGCCGCGGATCGGTGCCGGCACGATGTAGAGCAGAATGCCCAGGAAAGCGATCATGCTGACGACCGCGGCCCACTGCCGGCGCCAGACCAGATAAGGCAGCACCGCGACCGGAAACACCTTGATCGCTGTGGCGAGCGCGAACATGAAGCCTGCGAACCAGGACTGCCGACGCTGAACGCACCAGAAGCCGCAAAGCATGATCGCCAGCAGAACGAGGTTCGGCTGACCGAGATCGAACATGTCGAACACGAAGGTCACGGTGGCGACCGCCGGCAGCGCTTCGAGCCACGGACCGGGCTTGCGATCTGATCCGGTCATGGCGTTGGAAAGCAACCCCGTGTACCACCACGCCACGGCGTTCAGCACCGACAGCAGGAGGTAGAGCGGGATCTTGCCAAACCAGCTTGGGATCGCCAGCAAAATCGCCGACAGCGGTGGATAGATGAACTCGTAATAGGCGTGGACGTTGCTCGGATAGAGCGAGCCGCCATGCAGCACCTGCTGCCCGGCCCAGTACCACAGCGCATAGTCCTTGGTCTTGCCACGACCGAAGATCTCCGGCCCGAGGACATCGGCGGTCAGGAGCAGGCAGCAGAACAGGAAGAGCAGGTCGAGCGGCGCGCGCAGCGACAGAGACCTGAGCGCGCCGGGCTTAGTAGGCGAATAGGGTGCGGTCACAATGCCTTCAATCTCGGCCGGGGAACCGACGATATATGTCCAGACAGACACATGCCGCAAGTGTGCCCCTGCCCCGAACAGGCACGAGGTGACCCGCGATGGCGCAGAAAGCCACGCCAAAATGCTCTTGGCTGCCTACCTTCGCAGCAGGCCGCCCAGCGCACCGCGGACAAGCGCGCGGCCGACCGAGCCACCGAGCTGGCCGCCGACCGATTTGCCGAGATCGGCCACGACGCCGCCGACCACCTTGTCGGTGACCGTGCGCGTGACGTCGCGCGCAATGCGCTGCCCCGTCGTCAGCCGGTTACGGCCGGTATTGGTGCCGAAGACGGTGCCGACGATCGCGCCGATCTGGCCGAGAAGGCCACCACCGCTCCCTGCCGCCTGACCATCGGCCGGCGCAGCGGTGCCCGCGATCCGTTTCTGAATGATCTCATAAGCCGACTCGGCATCGATAGCGGTGTCGTATTTGCCCTTGACCGGGCTTGCATCCATGATCGCCTTGCGCTCTTCGGAGGTGATCGGCCCGATGCGGGCCGATGGCGGCCGGATCATGACGCGCTCGACCATCGCCGGCGTGCCGTTGCCTTCGAGGAAGGACACCAGCGCCTCGCCCTTGCCGAGCTCCATGATGACCTTGGCAGTGTCGAGCTTGGGGTTGGGCCGGAAGGTCTGGGCGGCGGCGGCGACCGCCTTCTGGTCGCGCGGGGTGAAGGCGCGCAAGGCATGCTGCACCCGGTTGCCCATCTGCCCGAGCACGCGATCCGGCACGTCGATCGGGTTCTGCGTGACGAAATATACGCCGACGCCCTTGGAGCGGATCAGGCGGACCACCTGCTCGATCTTGTCCATCAGCGCCTTCGGCGCATCGTTGAACAACAAATGCGCCTCGTCGAAGAAGAACACCAGCTTGGGCTTGGGCAGATCGCCGGCCTCGGGCAGCTCCTCGAACAGCTCGGACAGCATCCACAGCAGGAACGTCGCGTAAAGCCGTGGGCTCTGCATCAGCTTGTCGGCAACGAGGATGTTGACCATGCCGCGGCCGTCGCGGTCGGTCTTCATGAAGTCCTTCAAGGTCAGCGCCGGCTCGCCGAAGAACTTGGTGCCACCCTGGTTCTCCAGCACCAGGAGCTGGCGCTGGATGGTGCCGACGGTCGCCTTGGTGACGTTGCCGAACCCCTGCGCCGCCTTCCGGATCGGCGCGAGCGGATCCTCTTCCGCATCCGGCCCCTTCTTGCCGCTGTCGGGCACGATCGCATCCAGCAACGCCCGCAGGTCCTTCATGTCGATAAGAGCAAGGCCATTGTCGTCGGCGACGCGGAAGGCGACGTTGAGCACGCCCTCCTGAACGTCGTTGAGATCGAGCATGCGTGCGAGCAGCAGCGGCCCCATCTCGGTGATGGTGGCCCGCACCGGATGGCCCTGCTCGCCGAACACGTCCCAGAACACCGTCGAGAACTGGTCGGGCTGGAAATTCAGTCCCATCTCGCCGGCGCGCTTGACGATGAAGTCCTTTGCCTCCCCGACCTCGGAGATGCCGGAGAGATCGCCCTTGATGTCGGCTGCGAACACCGGAACGCCGGCCCGCGCAAATCCTTCCGCCATCACTTGCAGCGTCACCGTCTTGCCTGTTCCGGTGGCGCCGGTGACGAGGCCGTGGCGATTGGCGAGCGCCAGTGTCAACCAGGCCAGCTCGTCTCCCTTGCCGACGAAAATCTTGTCGTCGGTATCGCCGAGCTTGTTGTCCTGCGCCGTCATCGCACTCTCTATTGTTGGTTTCGCGTATCGAAAACTCGAGCCCGCCAGTTCCGTAGTTTAACGCATGTTACAAGCCGATTGAAACCTTTCAGGGCGCCGTCGACATCCGTCATGGCCCGAGACTCCGCGCGCGGCATGCGCCAAAAGTCGGATGCGCGCATTTGCATCGCGGCAATATTTCATGAATTTCTTCTCCGCTCTTGCATCGCTGCAACACTTTTCGTGTCTTCGAGAATGAATCGGAACGTTGCGTGCGTTCATCGCTTGTATTTCACATCGCACCGGCTCAAGATCATTTTTCGAAAATAATCTCCGGCATGTGAACCGGCTGAGGGGCGGGTCAATATGGACGAGCTGATCGGGCGGCTGGCGACAAACGCCAGCATAGATAGTGCTGTCGCTGAAAAGACCGTCGGCATTATCCTGGGATTTCTCCGCAACGAAGGTCCTTCCGACAGCGTGCAGGCCCTGATCGACCAGATCCCTGGAGCAGAAGGGGCGATCGAGGCGTCCAAAAGCGGCGGCGGACTGTCGCGGCTGATGGGCGGTGGGCTGATGGCCGTCGGTACGCGCCTGATGGGCCTCGGGCTTGGCATGTCCGACATCCAGACAATTGCCCGTGAACTTTTTCGCTTCGGCCGAGACAAAATCGGAGCGGATCAGATGGGCAAGATCATCGCGGGGACGCCGGGCCTCAGCCAGTTCGCCTGAGCGACGCTATCATACCGAGTATCATGACATATCCGATCTCCGAGATTGAGGGCCTGCCGGCCTTTGCCGCCAACAAGTTGAAGGCGCAGGGTATCCGCACCACTGACGCGCTGCTTGAAGCCGCGAGTACCGCCAAGGGGCGCAAGGCGCTCTCGGCCAAGACCGGCATCAGCGAACAGCAGCTGCTGGAGTGGGCCAACGTCTCCGACTACATGCGCATTCCCGGGATGGGCCGGGCCAAGGTGGGCCTGGTCCGCGCCGCTGGCGTTACCACGGTGCGCGAGCTCGCCTATCGGAATCCGGCAAGATTGGCGCAGAGCATGCGCGAAGCGAACGATCGCAAGAAGCTCGTCCGCATCCTTCCTTCCGAGAAGTCCGTCGGCGACATCATCGCCAAGGCCAGGAAGCTGTCGCCGAAGATCACGTATTAGACGCTCCGTGCTAGCCCACACGCTCTCCCAGTCATCCTGAGGTGCGAGTGGCGCGATGCGAAGCATCGCGCCGGGAGCCTCTAAGGATGCACGGCCACGCTGCCGCCACGCTGAGAGAGCCGGGCCGTCGCCCTTCGAGGGCTGCTGAAGAAGCGGCCACCTCAGAGGCGACGGTCAAAAAGCAGCGCTCATTTGCATCTTCTCCCGTCTTGACTCCCCCTGCCCGACCGCGCAAAGCCTCGCGCATGAATGCCTCGCCCTCCCCATCCGTCCCGCAGGCCGGCTCGGCCGGGCCAGATGTGCTGCGGACGCTCTTGGGCCGGCCGCTGCCGGCGGTGATGGGCGTGCTGAACGTGACGCCCGACTCCTTCTCCGATGGCGGCGATTTCATTGCGCCGGAACAGGCGCTGGCGCGGGCGCGGGCGATGATTGCCGATGGCGTCGACATCATCGATATCGGCGCCGAATCCACCCGGCCCTACAAGGGGGCGCAAGCAGTGACGGCCGCGGACGAGCTGGCCCGGCTGAAGCCGGTGCTGGCAGGCATCGTTGCGCTCGGCGTGCCAGTCTCGATCGACAGCATGAAGGCGGAGGTCGTCGCCTTTGCGCTCGACCAGGGTGTCGTCATTGTCAACGACGTCTGGGGATTGCAGCGCGACGCCGGCATGGCACCGCTGGTGGCCGCGAGAGGCGTCCCTGTCATCGTCATGCACAACCGCGAGACCGTCGATTCCGCCATCGACATCGCAGCTGATATGAAGGCGTTCTTCATGCGCTCGCTGGACATCGCCGCGAAGGCCGGCATCGCGCGCGACAGGATCGTGCTCGATCCCGGCATCGGCTTCGGCAAGACCGCGGAGCAAAGCATGATCGCGTTGGCGCGGCTGCGCGAGCTCGACATGTTCGGCCTGCCGATCCTGGTCGGCGCCTCGCGCAAGCGTTTCATCGCCTCGGTGTCGCCCTCGGAGCCGAAAGAGCGGCTGGCCGGCTCGATCGCCGCGCATCTGATCGCCGCGCAGAAGGGGGCGAAGATCATCCGAACCCATGACGTCGCCGAGACCCTGCAGGCCCTGCGGGTCGCCAACGCAATCGAGAGCAAGCAATGACAGATACGATCTTCGTGACCGGCCTGTCGATCCATGCGCGCCATGGCGTGCTGGATCACGAAACCAAAGTCGGGCAGCGTTTTGTGATCGACCTCGAACTTTACACCGATTTGTCGGAGCCTTCGCGCAGCGACCGCCTCGGCGATACCGTCTCCTATGCCGACGTGGTGGCGACCACCACGGCGGCGTTCAAGAACACCAATTACAAGCTGCTGGAACGCGCGGCCGGTGCGGTCGCCGACGCCATCCTGTCGCATTTTCCGCGCATCCGCACCGTGAAGGTCACGGTGCACAAGCCGCACGCGCCGATTGCCGCGATCTTCGACGATGTCGGCATCATGCTGACGCGCTCGCGGCATCCCTGATGGCGAGCGTGCTGATCGCACTCGGCGGCAATGTCGGCGATGTCCGCACGACATTCAAAAAAGCGATCGCCCATATCTGCGGCATGGCACAGGCCTTGATGATCGCGCGCTCCTCCGACTATGCGACGCCGGCCTGGGGCGACGAGGACCAGGATCCTTTCATCAATGCCTGCGTCGAGATCGAGACCGATCTCGATCCGCACGCGCTCTTGTTCGTGATGCAGAAGGTCGAGCAGAAATTCGGCCGCACGCGGGAGAAGGATCGGCGCTGGGGTCCGCGCACGCTCGATCTCGACATGATCGCCTATGACGACGTGTCGATGGCAAAGCCCGATTTGACCCTGCCGCATCCGCGCCTGTTCGAGCGCGCTTTCGTGCTGGTGCCGCTGGCTGAAATTGCGCCGGACCGCGTCATCTCAGGCATTCGCGTGCGCGACGGGCTTGCCAGCGTCTCGACGCAAGGCATTGAGCGGCTTCCGGATACCGGTTAACCAAAAACAACCGTTTGCAGGGGCAGCCTGCCGTGGCAATTTCGCCTGCGAATAAGAGACGTTTGGGAGCCCTTGGCCGTATGACCTCCGTGACTGACGATCTGCCGCTGGCGGCCGATTTTCCCAAGGCGACGGACGCGGACTGGCGCAAGCTGGTCGATGGCGTGCTGAAGGGCGCGCCGTTCGAGAAGCTGGTCGGCAAGACCTATGACGGCCTCAAGATCGAGCCCCTCTATCCGCGCGCCAAGGGGGTAGCGCCGTTGGCAGGGCGGCCGGCGGCCGCACCGTGGCAGATCATGCAGCGGATCGATCATCCCGATGCACTTGCGGCGAATGCACAGGCACTGACCGATCTGGAGAACGGCGCCACGGGCCTCTCGCTCGTGTTTGCCGGCGGCGCCGGCAGCCACGGCTTCGGCCTGGAACCTACGGCCGATGCGATCGCAAAGGTGCTGAAGGACATTCATCTCGATGCCGGCATCGGCATCGAGCTCCAGGTCGGTCCACAATCGCGGATGGCTGCGATCCATGTCGCGGAATATGTGAAAAGCAACGGCATCGATCCCGCCGCCTGCGACATCCGCTTCGGGCTCGATCCGCTCGCGGCCTGCGCGGTGTGGGGCTTCAGTCCCTATAGCTGGGAAGAGATCGTTCCCGCCGTCACAAGCGGCATCAAGGGTCTTGCCAGGCTCGGCTTCAAGGGACCGTTCGCGTCCGCAGACGGACGCGTGATCCACAATGCCGGCGGCTCCGAGGCGCAGGAGCTCGCCTTCGTGCTCGCCTGCGGCGTGGCTTACTTGCGCGCCATCGAAAGCGCCGGCGTTCCGCTCGAGCAGGCGCAAGGCATGGTCTATGCCCGGCTCTCTGCGGATGCTGACCAGTTCCTGACCATGGCAAAGTTCCGCGCGCTGCGATTGCTCTGGGCGCGCGTCGAGGCCGCCTGCGGCCTGACGCCGAAGCCGTTGTTCATTGCCGCCGACACGGCCTGGCGCATGCTGACGCAGCGCGACCCCTACGTGAACATGCTGCGTGCGACCATCGCGACATTCGCGGCCGGCCTCGCGGGCGCCAACGCGATCACCGTGCTGCCGCATACGCTCGCGCTCGGACTGCCCGATCCGTTTGCGCGGCGCGTTGCGCGCAACACGCAAGCCCTGCTGCTCGAGGAAAGCAACCTCGCCAAGGTCAGCGATCCCGCGGCGGGATCCGGCGGCATCGAGACGCTCACGGCGCAGCTCTGCGAAGCAGCCTGGGCGCTGTTTCAGGAGAGCGAGAAGGCTGGCGGCGCCTTCGCCGCACTTCAGCAGGGCCTGTTCCAGGGCAAGGTCGCCGCCGCGCGAAAGGCGCGCGAGACCAACATCGCCAAGCGCCGCGACGTGCTGACCGGCGCGAGCGAGTTTCCGAACCTGCACGAAAGCGAGACGGCCGTGCTGAAGGCGACGCCGATCGCGCTCGCGCCTTATGGCGAGGCCAAATACAAGTTCGACGCGCTCACCCCGATCCGCCTGGCGCAGCCGTTCGAGGCGCTGCGCGACAAATCCGATGCGGCATTGAAGGCACGCGGCACGCGGCCCAGCGTATTCCTTGCCAACCTCGGCACACCCGCGGATTTTACGGCACGTGCGACATTCGCAAAGAGCTTCTTCGAGGCTGGCGGCATCCAGGCCCTCGACAGCGAAGGCTTTGCCGATCCGGCCAAGCTGGCTGCGGCCTTCAAGGTGTCAGGCGCGGACTTCGCCTGTCTGTGCTCCAGCGACAAGGTCTATGCGGAACACGCCGAAGCCGCCGCGAAGGCCCTGCAAACGGCAGGCGCGCGACATATCTATCTGGCAGGCCGCCCGGCCGAGGCCGAGGCGGCCCTGCGCGCGGCCGGTGTCACGGGCTTCGTATTTGCCGGGAGCGACGCGCTTGCGACGCTGCAAGACGCTTATGTTCTGATGGAGCTGGCATGACCGACGCGAGCAAATCCGTTCTCACCGGCGGCTGCCAATGCGGCGCGGTGCGCTTTGCGATTTCGGCAACCCCCAACAGGGTGTCGATCTGCCACTGCCGGATGTGCCAGAAGGCGAGTGGCGCACCCTTTGCTTCCTTCGCCGACATCAACCGCACGGACTTTGCCTGGACCAAGGGAGAGCCGGCTGCGTTCCAATCCTCCACGATCGCGATGCGCGACTTTTGTGCGGCCTGCGGCACGCCGCTGAGCTTCCGTCGCATCGACGGCCCGCGCATCGAGATCATGACCGGCGCATTCGACCGACCTGACCGGCTGGTGCCGACGCGCCAGTACGGAACCGAGTCCCGCCTCGGCTGGGTGGTCGGAATCTCCAACCTGCCGAGCCAGACCACGCAGCAGAATTACGGGCCGGAGAAGATGGCAACCATCGTCAGCCATCAGCATCCTGATCATGATTGAGCGCAAACCATGAGCCGCATTCCCAATTTCGCCGATGTCGCCTTCGAGCGCATCGACGCCACCGCGCCATCAGGCAGCGCCGAGCCGTGGCTGACGCCCGAAGGCATTCTGGTGAAGCCCGCTTATGGCGAAGCGGATCTTTCCGGGCTCGATTTCCTCGAGACCTATCCGGGCATCGCGCCGTTCCTGCGCGGGCCCTACCCGACCATGTATGTCAACCAGCCCTGGACGGTCAGGCAATATGCCGGCTTCTCCACGGCGGAAGATTCCAACGCGTTCTACCGCCGCAACCTCGCGGCCGGACAGAAAGGCCTCTCGGTCGCCTTCGATCTCGCCACCCATCGCGGCTATGACAGCGATCACCCGCGCGTCGGCGGCGACGTCGGCATGGCGGGCGTTGCCATCGATTCGATCTACGACATGCGCACGCTGTTCGCGGGGATTCCGCTCGACCAGATGAGCGTGTCGATGACCATGAACGGCGCGGTGCTGCCGATCCTCGCGCTCTATGTCGCGGCGGCCGAGGAACAGGGCGTTCCGCCGGAAAAACTCTCGGGCACCATTCAGAACGACATTCTGAAAGAGTTCATGGTGCGCAACACCTACATCTATCCGCCCGCGCCCTCGATGCGGATCATCTCGGACATCTTTGCCTACACCTCGCAAAAGATGCCGAGGTACAATTCGATTTCGATCTCCGGCTATCACATGCAGGAGGCCGGCGCGACACAGGATCTCGAGCTCGCCTATACGCTCGCCGACGGCGTCGAATATCTGCGTGCCGGTCTTGCCGCGGGCCTGGATGTCGACCGCTTCGCACCGCGCCTGTCGTTCTTCTGGGCGATCGGCATGAACTTCTTCATGGAGGTCGCCAAGCTGCGTGCCGCGCGGCTGCTCTGGGCGAAGCTCCTGAAACCCTTCAACCCGAAGGACCCGCGCTCGCTGTCGCTGCGCACGCATTCCCAGACCTCCGGCTGGTCGCTGACCGCGCAGGACGTCTTCAACAACGTGATGCGCACCACCGTCGAAGCGATGGCGGCGACGCAAGGCCACACCCAGTCGCTGCACACCAACGCGCTCGACGAGGCCCTGGCTCTGCCGACCGATTTCTCGGCGCGCATCGCCCGCAATACCCAGCTCGTCCTGCAGCAGGAGAGCGGCACCACTCGCATCATCGATCCCTGGGGCGGCTCCTACTACGTCGAGCGGCTGACGCGTGACCTTGCCGCAAAGGCGTGGAGCCACATCCAGGAGGTCGAGGAGCTCGGCGGCATGGCCAAGGCCATCGAGGCCGGCGTGCCCAAGCTGCGCATCGAAGAGGCTTCCGCCAAGACGCAAGCCCGCATCGATGCCGGCAAGCAGGCCGTGATCGGCGTCAACAAGTACAAGCCAACGGACGAGGCGCCGATCGACATCCTCAAGGTCGACAACACCAATGTCCGGCGCTTGCAGATCGACAAGCTGACGCGGCTGAAATCCGAGCGCAACCAGAAGGACGTCGACTCCGCGCTCGCCGCGATCACGCGTTCGGCCGGCGAAGGCAATGGCAATCTGCTCGCGCTCGCCATTGACGCTGCGCGGGCCAAGGCGACTGTCGGCGAGATTTCGGACGCGATGGAAAAGGTGTTCGGCCGGCACCGCGCCGAGATCAAGTCGATTACCGGTGTCTACAAGCGGGAGGCGTCCAGCATGGGCAACCAGGTCGAGAAGGTTCAGGCGCTGATCGACGCGTTCGAGGAAGCGGAAGGCCGCCGCCCGCGCATCCTCGTCGCGAAGATCGGCCAGGACGGCCACGACCGCGGCCAGAAGGTGATTGCCTCGGCCTTTGCCGACATCGGCTTCGACGTCGACATCGGGCCGCTGTTTGCCACCGCCGACGAAGCCGCGCGGCAGGCGGTCGAGAACGACGTCCACATCCTCGGCGTCTCCTCGCTCGCCGCTGCCCATCTCACTGCCGTGCCGGAGTTGAAAGCCGCGCTCAAGAAACAGGGCCGCGAGGACATCATGATCATCGTCGGTGGCGTGGTGCCCCCGCAGGATTACGACGCCCTCTATGCGGCTGGCGCCGAGGCCATCTTCCCGCCGGGCACCGTGATCGCCGAGGCCGCCGAGGAACTGATCCGCAAGCTGAACGCCCGGCTCGGGCATAGCGAGGCGGCGGAGTAATTTCCGCCGCCCTTGCGCTTGCGGTATCAAACCGGCAAGCGCGCTGCGGCGACCAATCCTCACTCCCGGTGTTCGCACCGCGCGTTCTGCGCCGGTTCATCTTGCGGTCATTACGTTAATGCAGACATCCGGCAGCGCCGCGACGGCGGTACGGATGCAGAATTGATGGATATTGAAGTGACATATCATCGTGCAAATGTGCGGGCCGGGTTGCTGGCGATCCTCTCTGCTGTCGCCACGATCGCCCTGGCCTCTCCCTCCCTCGCCGCCGACCCCAAGCCGGACGCCGCCGTCAAGAACAGGAACATCGACGCACGCGTGTTTCTCGACGACACGATCAAGGCCGATGCGCCGCTCGCAGCCGATTGTCTGGCCGAGGGCAAGAAATGGCTCGACAAGAACGCGGCTGACGCTGCGGCCTCGCGCAAGCAGGACCCGCAATTCTTCAAGGACGGCGGCTGGGACTTCGAGCGCAAATATTCGATCCGCTCCGTCGTCGCCGACCGTTATGTCAGCGTCCTGCGCGACGACTACATGGACACCCATGGTGCCCATCCCAATTCGGATGTGAACACGGTGCTGTGGGACAAATCGGAGAACAAGCGCATCTCGATCCGCCCGTTCTTCACCGAGACTGCCGACAATGGCGCGACCATGAAGGCGATGGTGAAAGCCGTGATCGCTTCGCTCAAGATCGAGAAGAAGAAGCGCGACAGCGGCGAGACCGCGACCGAGGAATGGTTCAAGAGCGTCGAGCCGAGCCTGCTCAAGATCGGCGCGGTGACGCTGGCGCCGTCGACCGAGACAGGCAAGAGCTCCGGCCTCACCTTCCATTACCCGCCCTATGCCGTCGGCCCCTACGCCGAGGGTCAATATGTCGCATATGTTCCCTGGGAGACACTGAAGCCTCACCTAACTCCTGAAGGTGCACGCATTTTCGGCGGGGCACGGCCAAAAGGCGACGCCGAGGAAGCTCAGTAAGTCCCGCGCACCGTCAAGCGAAGGCCGCTGCGCACTTAGATTTGATTGTATCGGCAAGCGGCCGAAACTATACTTTTGGTTGCATTTTGAAATAGTCATTTTTGGCATTGTCCGGAGTAGCGTCATGCTTGATCGGGGCAAGGTTTTAAACAATTTGAGTACTCCAGAGCTCGCCTGGCAGGGTTGCTTCGAGTTCACACGGCTGGCTCTCGCGGGCGTCTATACACGCGGCGCCGCATTTCGCCGGCAGCTTCTGCTCAAGGCAATGAATCCGGTTCAAGCGCCGCCTTTGGAGATCGGCTGCGACCCGCGTCCAATGACCTATCTCGCCTGGATGGTAGAGCGCGGGGAGTTGACTTATCGCGCATTCTGCGTGGCCGTTCTCATGGCATATATTGGCGCAGCACTCTTCTACGCTGGCATCGTTTCGACCGGTCGCCCGCCCAACATACCCCTCCTCATCCTGATGGGAGTTTTTGCCGTCGGAGCGGTCTGGACGATGAGGCACAGCGCACGCGAACGCAGCGCGCTCGAACGGTTCTCGAGAGAGCATTTCAACCTGGACGCCGTCGCATCCCTGTTGGACACGCCACACGACGAAAAGCTGGACCTCGGCATCGGCGGCGATCACCAGCGCCTGCTCGTCTACAGGGATTACGATCCGTTCAGATGTGCCGGAGCCCCCATAGGCCGATGGTCATTTACCGTTGACGTGGAAAAACCTGCGCAGACCGGATCGGGAGTGTCCGACCTGATTCCGATCTCGCTGTCGCAGATCAATCAAGCGATCGCTGAAGAGCTGCCGCAAAGCGGTTTCGGGGATATGGTCACCCGGAAAATCGCCGCGCTTCGCGGCACGGACGCCTGGACGCTGCCGTTGCTGGCCCACGATACCTGGACCAGGCAACCAAGCGTCATTCTGAATGACTCGGCAGTCGCAGATATCGTCGCCAGACATCCGGACCTCGTAAGGGAGTATCTGCTCTTTCACGACGTCAGATGGAATGGAGAGCTCATACTCACCCATGCGATCAAAACGACGCATCGGGGAAGAATATTTTACATCGAAGCCAGCAGGTTCCTGCTTACGCCGCCGTTCAAGGAGTTCAAGACGGTCGACAACATGCATTTCCGCGACCGGAGTCTGAGAACCAAGATCGGCCGACTCGTCGGCGAGGCCATGGCAAGTCCAATTCTCGTGCTGCACGAAACGTACAACCTGCTTGCCTACACCTTGCTTGGGCACGCGATACGACGTCTCAAGAAGGAGTACCGGCATAGCGTGGAGGCGAGCCCGCGGTTCGATTACGGTGCGGTCGACAGCACCAGACGCGAGATCATGGACGAAAATTTCGAGCACTATTTCCAGAAGACCGACCTGGACTTCGGGATCAAGGCCTTCGACCAATGTATCGTCGAGCTGATCTGCCGATACATGGAGGACCATGGTGTGGACATCTCGGACCTCCGCAAGAAAGCCTTCGCTATCTACAATTCCGGAATTCTGGTCCAGGGTGGCGACGTGACGGCGCAGGCTATGGCCGTCGGACAAGGCGCCAGCGCGGCGTCCACTCACGAAGCGAACCCAGTACACTGAAAGGTTCTCGCGTGATGAACAAGAATTCCAAGCCCGCAACAAACGAGGGCGTCATAGCGACGAATGTCAGCGCCCAAGTTATGGCCGTCGGTAAAAACGCCACGGCGAGCCAAACTCTCGCGGTTGGTGACTCCAAGCAACTTGGCCTTTGTATCGAAGAGCTCCGCCGGGAACTCGCGAACCTCCAGGTTCCGGATAGAGCCAAGGCCGCAATTTCAGAACACATCAACAATCTGGCGGAAGAAGCGGCAAAGCCATCGCCGGACCGCGGCCGGATGGAAACCGCAGCAAAGGCCGTTGCCAGTTCAGCGAAGCTACTCGCCGAATTCGTATCGGATGCATCGAAAATTCTTGCGCCCATCGCGAAAATCGCAGCTTTTCTTGGCCTGGCCCTTTTCTGACAAATCCAACGAGTTTCCCTTTGCCAATAGCGAGTTCTTTGGCGCTGTCTTGATGTCCTGCTGGAAAGCCGACTAAAATATTGCCCGGACCCGCCCGATTCCCGAGGCCGCCGGGAACATTGATGCCAGCAATCACCCGCCGCGCTTTCGCAGTCTCTTCGATGGCCGCTGCCACATCCGCGCTCCTCTCCCCTGCGCGCGCGCAAGCCTATCCGGCGCGGCCGGTGACCTTGATCGTCCCCTGGGGCGCGGGCGGCGGCACGGATGCGACTGCACGGATCATTGCGACGCTCCTTCAGAAGGAGCTCGGCCAGCCGTTCAACGTCGTCAACCTCACAGGAGGGTCCGGCGTTGTCGGCCACGCCGAGATCGCAACCGCACCGCCGGATGGCTACACCATCGGCATGATCACCGTCGAAATCGCGATGCTGCATTGGCAGGCCGTGACACATCTGACGCCGCGGAACTTCATGCCGCTGGCCCTGATGAACGAAGATCCGCCGGGCATCCAGGTTGCCGCTTCCTCGCCGTACAAGACGGTGCGAGAGCTCGCAGACGCCATCAGATTGGCGCCGCCGGGACGGTTCAAGGCATCGGGCACCGGACAAGGCGGCATCTGGCATCTCGCTCTCGTCGGCTGGATGCAGGCGATGGGGTTGCCGGCAAACCAGGTCAATTGGTCGGCGTCGAATGGTGCGGCACCGGCCATGCGGGATCTGGTCGCGGGCAGCCTCGATCTCACCACCTGCTCGGTGCCGGAGGCACGCGCGACCATCGAGGCCGGCCAGGCCCGGAGCCTCGCGATCATGGCGCACGCGCGCAACCCGAGCTTCCCCGACGTCCCGACTTTGAAGGAGGCGCTCGGCGTCGACTATTCCACCAGCTCATGGCGCGGCATCGGCGGGCCCAGGGGCCTGGCGCCGGAGATCGCGACCAGGCTGACCGGGGCCTTGAAGACGGTGTACGACTCCGCCGCCTTCAAGGACTTCATGACCGGGCGCGGCTTTGGCACCGTATGGCGGGATGCGAGCGACTTCGAAACCTTCATGGACGAGGCTGATCGCCAGATGGGCCAGGCCATGAAGGCCGCCGGTTTTGCCAAGACCTGAGAGGCCCTCGCCTGCTTGCTTCCTCCGTTGTAAAGCAGGGCATGGCTGAGAAGAAGACTTCGCTGGACATCACCACCCTCGCCCGCGACCTCCGCGCCGGCCATCGCGCCGCGCTCGCGCGCGCCATCACGCTGGTTGAGAGCCGGCGTGGCGATCATCAGGCACAGGCGCGCGAGCTGGTGCAGATGCTGCTGCCCGACACCGGAAAGGCGGTGCGGGTCGGTATCACCGGCTCGCCCGGCGTCGGCAAATCCACCACCATCGATGCGCTCGGGACCTATCTGATCGCGCAGGACCACAAGGTCGCGGTGCTCGCCGTCGACCCGTCCTCGGCCCGCAGCGGCGGCTCGATCCTCGGCGACAAGACGCGCATGGCGCGGCTGTCGGCATCCAGCGATGCCTTCATCCGCCCCTCGCCGTCCTCTGGCACGCTCGGCGGCGTCGCGGCAAAGACGCGCGAGGCGATGCTGCTGTGCGAAGCCGCCGGCTTCGACGTCGTGCTGGTCGAGACCGTCGGCATCGGCCAGTCCGAGACCGCGGTCTGCGACATGACCGATTTCTTT
>Ga0209148_1000504_pt1 | contig 39653 bp, 39 predicted proteins | sample AraplaCol_mMF_r2_2_FD_184288 | JGI IMG/M metagenome (GOLD analysis project Ga0209148, IMG submission 184288) | Arabidopsis root microbial communities from North Carolina, USA - plate scrape CL_Col_mMF_r2 (SPAdes) (version 2) | ecosystem: Host-associated > Plants > Roots > Endosphere | place... | reverse complement strand
CACCGACAAGGACGCGGTGATCCCCGTGCATCCGGGCGCGGCCGCCTTCGTCGACGGCGAGGAGAAGACCTTCCTCGACAAATACAGCGACTACATCTGGTGGAGCCTGATGGCGCTCTCGGCCACCGGCTCGCTCGGCGCCTGGTTCGCCGGCTACCTGAAGAAGGACGAGCGCGACAACAACAGCCATTTGCGCGAACGCCTGCTCGACATGCTCGCCGCTGCCCGCAAAAGCGAGACGGCCGACGAACTCGACCAGATGCAGGCGGAGGCCGACGAGATCCTGCGCGACACGCTGCGCTGCTACGATCATGGCGCCATCGAGGAAGGCGCGCTGACCGCCTTCAATATCGTGCTGGATCAATTCCACACCGCGGTCGCCGACCGCAAGGCGGTGCTGCTCAGCCTGCCGCAGAACCTGCAGCGCGCCGGCGCGCAATTCCGGGCCGCCGGCAACGCATAAACGCTTGCGCGCGTAATTGCCGCGTCACATTGTCTCAATATAGGCTCTGACTTCATCCTCGCGACCGCCGCCCTGGCGGGCGCCGCGCGATATCGAGAGCATCGCCATGAAGATCAAATTCTCCCGCCGCAAATTCCTCACCACCGGCGCCGGCGCGCTCGGCGCGATCGCGATGCCGTATCTGTCGCGCGCGGCCGACCGGCCTGCGGTCACCCATGGCGTGCAGTCCGGCGACGTCACCGTCGACGGCGGCGTGGTCTGGGCACGCACGGACCGGCCCGCGCAGATGCTGGTCGAGGTGGCGACGACTGATACCTTCAAGGACGCACGAGCGCTGCCGCCGATCGCGGCGCTGCCCGAGAGCGACTTCACCGCGAAGATGCTGGTGGACAATCTTCCGGGCGGACAGGACATCTTCTACCGCGTCCGCTTCCGCGATCTCTCCCACACCGCGATCGAGGGCGAGCCGGTGGTCGGCCGCTTCCGCACCGCGCCGGCGGATCGCCGCGACGTCAGCTTCGTCTGGGGCGGCGACGTTGCCGGCCAGGGCTGGGGTATCAATCCCGATGACGGCGGCATGGTCACCTTCTCCGCCATGCGCAAGCACAAGCCGGATTTCCTGCTGCATTCCGGCGACACGATTTACGCCGACGGCGTGATCCCGTCCGAGGTCAAGCTTGCCGACGGCAATATCTGGAAGAACGTCACGATCCCTGAGAAGGCCAAGGTTGCGGAGACGCTGGACGAGTACCGCGCCGCGCATAAATACAATTTCACCGACGACAATGTCCGCGCCTTCAATGCCGAAGTGCCCATCTTCGTGCAGTGGGACGATCACGAGGTGACCAACAACTGGTCGCTGTCGAAGGATCTGCCTTTGGCCTACAAGGTGCGCGACATCTCGCTGCTCGCAGCACGCGCCGGCCGCGCCTTCCACGAGATGTATCCAATGCGCGAGAGCATCGTCGAGCCGGGCCGGGTCTATCGCAAGATCTCCTATGGCCCGCATCTCGACGTGTTCGTGCTTGACGAGCGCAGCTATCGCGGCGGCAACGGCCCCAACCTGGAGACCGCTTACGGACCGGCGTCCTACTTCCTCGGGCCCGAGCAGATGGCGTGGCTGAAGCGCGAGCTGCTCAATTCGCGCGCGACCTGGAAGGTGATCGCCTCCGACATGCCGCTCAGCCTGATCGTCTATGACGATGCGACCAACAAGAAGGGCTCGGAAGCGTTCGCGCAGGGCGACGGCCCGGTGCGCGGCCGCGAATTCGAGATCGCCGACATCCTGCGCTTCATCAAGATGGCGCCGATCAACAACACGGTGTGGCTGACCGCGGACGTGCACTACGCCGCCGCGCATTATTACGATCCGAACAAGGCGCAATTCCAGGATTTCGAACCGTTCTGGGAGTTCGTCTCGGGTCCGCTGCACGCCGGCACCTTCGGCCCGAACGAGCTCGACAACACGTTTGGCCCCGAGGTCCGCTTCGTCAAGGCGCCCGGCCTCGACAAGCAGAACCTGCCGCCGTCGGCGGGCATGCAGTTCTTCGGCCACGTCAAGATCGACGGCACCTCGGGCCAGATGACGGTGACGTTGCGCGACCGCGCCGACGTCGCGCTGTGGTCGACCACGCTCGATCCGAAATTCGCCTGAGCTACATCTGATATCGATGATCTGAACCATTCCGCCGGCTCGAACGACCATTGCAGGTCCGTCTCGCATGCGAGACGGACCTGTTGCTTTTGATCGATGATAGAGCCGCCGCCGTGCGATTGCGCCAAACGATCCTCATTGCCTGGCTGCTGGCACAGGCGACCTGCGCCTGGGCGCAATCCCCGGAGAAGGACAGGGCTACGCTGGTGCGCGAGGCCTTCGCATCGCCTTATGGCCTTGCCCTGACGGCCGAGCTCGGAAAGTCACTGCGCGCAAGCGCCGACCCAGCCTGCCTCGCAGATAAAGGGCTGAGCGCCGACCAGCTGGAGCCGCGCGGCCGCGACGTCGTCATCAAATGGGGCACGCGGATGATGGAGAGCGCAGGCGCTCTCATCGACCAGCAGAATGCCGCCAATCCGTTTCCCGATGCCGCCGAGCTGGACAAGCTCAGGCGCAATGCGGACGTCCAACGATACCTTGCGATCGATGAGCCGAGGCGGCAGGCCAGGATCCTCGACCTGGTCTTCGAACATTTCGACCGCTACGTCCTGATCAGCCGGATCAGGCTCGGCGCGGTGTCGCCGCTGGCGACCGGCAACAATGACTTGCTCGGCCGCAATCCGTCCGAGGCAACCGAGGACGCGCTGGAGAGATTCGTCGCGAAGAACAAATCATCGTCGCTGAGGCGCTTCCTGCAGATGTCCGAGCAGGCCGCGCTGGTTCAACAGGCCGCGATCAAGAAAGTCACGTCCCCGCCACCGCTTCCGCACACCTTCTTTCGCGGCGTCGAGAACGATCTCGCCGAGCTCTGCATTCGCTCCGGCAAATAGGAGCTTCAAGTGCTACGCGCCTGCAACGCCGCCTTCAGCGCATCGCTGGAGCACGGCTTTTGCAGCCGCGGACGCGCGGAAAACTGCGCGGGAATGCTGGTCTCCGCGCCGTAGCCGGTGACGAAGACGAAGGGAATGTCCAGCGCGCCGAGCCGCTCGGCAATCGCGAAGCTCTTTTCGCGGATCAGCTCGACATCGAGCAGCGCGAAGTCGGGCGCGCGCCTTGCGATCGCATCCAGCGCCTGCGCCACCGACCCCACGGTGCGCACGTGTCTCACGCCAAAGCCAAGCAGGCGATCCTCGAAATCGATCGCGATGATCGGATCGTCCTCAACGATCAGAACATCGACAGGGATGGCGGACGAGCCGTCCGGGGAAGCAGGTATCATGATCCTGACTGCTATCGAGGGCTGCATGTTTTTCCAATCTGGACAGCCTCAGGCCGACGCCTGCGCCCAGCGCATCGGAGGGTTCCCGGAACGAAACTCACCACAGAACAGTTTTGACGTCTGTCCACATGTGCACACAAGCCGTGGACGGAGATCGCTAGTGTGGAGATGAGGACGGGGGATTTCACGATGGATGCACGCATCAGCAAGACGAGCGAGATCGAAAGCCGCCCTGCCAACAATCTGTTGCGGCGATTGAATGCGGCGGACTACGCGCTGCTCGCACCACATGTTGCCGTTGACGACGTCGGGCCGAACCATCTGCTCTACAGCCCCGGCGACGATGTCCAGGTCGTGCACTTTCCCTGTGGGCCATCGCTCGCGACCTTCCTCGTTCCGAACGAAGACGGCCGCGACGTCGAGACCATTCTGGTTGGCCGCGAAGGCGCCGTCGGCGGCATCGTCAGCGAAGGATTTCTGCCGGCCTATACGCGCATCTGCGTGAAATTCGGCGGACCATTCGCACGTATTCACGTCAGCAAGATTGAGGCGGCCAAGGCGCGCTCGCCGTCGCTGCGCAACATCTTTGCCCGCTACGCCGACTGCATGCTGGCGCAGATCTTCCAGTCGACCGCCTGCAACGCGATCCACTCGATCGAGCAGCGCACGGCGAAATGGATCGTGGCGGCGATGGAGCGGACCGGCGACGAGCACAGCGTGCCGCTGACGCATGAGCAACTCGCCACATTGCTCGGCGTCGGCCGAAGCTATGCCAGCCGCGTGCTGCAATCGTTCAAGGCCGAAGGTGTGCTCGACACACGGCGCGGCGCGATCCTGGTCCGCAACCATGACGGCCTGCGCCTGCGCGCCTGCCTCTGCAACGATGCCGTCAAGATGCACTTCGAAGAGGTGCTGCGCGGGGTCTATCCGACCGAGGAGCCGGAGACCCGCGCGAGCTGATCTTTCCATGCTGACGATGGATGGTGCATAGTCGCGCAATGCGTGTTGTGCGTGATATATCGTGCTAAGGTAGATCCCGCATGAGCGGGGCGTTCCTACACACGATATTCGATATCGCGGCGTGGCTTTCGGCGGCAGGTGCCGGTTACTGGCTGTCGCGACAAGGCTTGCGATTTCCGGCCCAATCCTTCGCGCGGCCTTATATCGCCGCGCTTGTTCTCGGAGCAGGACTCGGTGCCTGCGTCTTTGGTTCGTTGAACCTCCGGCTGTCAGGCGAAAGCGGAATTGCGCGCTCGGTCGAGGGCGCGATCGCCGGCGGCATTATCGCGGTCGAGCTCTACAAATGGTCCGCGGGCATCGGCTTCCGCACCGGAGCGCGCTTTGCGCTACCGCTCGCAGTCGGCATCGCGGTCGGACGGCTCGGCTGCTATTTCGCCGGCCTTGACGATTTCACTTTTGGCACGCCGACGGCGCTGCCATGGGGTCATGATTTCGGCGACGGCATTTTGCGCCACCCGGTGCAGCTCTACGAGAGCGCGGCGATGGCGATCTTCGCCGCCATCTATGTCGTCGCGGTTTTGCAGCGGAACGCCTTTGCGATCGCCAATGGATTTGACCTCGCCGTCGCCTATTACGGCGCGCAGCGCTTCATCTGGGAATTCCTCAAGCCATATGCCGCGCTGATCGGCCCGCTCACGCTGTTTCACCTGCTGTCGATCGGCATCTTCGTCTACGCGGTCGTCATGCTCGCGACGGGCGCCAAAACCAGTCCGATGCATGAGCGCGCCATCGCGCGAGCTGCGCGCTGATGACTGAGCCACAGCCGCCGCTTCCGAAGGAACGATGGAAGGGACCGCCGGAGGGCGTGCCGGATGACGTCAGATATGCGCGCTACGATGGACTATTGGCCAAGTCCGGCTGTTCGACGTCCGCGATGGTGATCGTGGGTTGCTCGCTGACCCTGCTGGGTCTGTGGCCGATGATCCGCCTGCTGCTCTCGTTCGATTGGACCATCAGTCCCGATTTCTGGCTGCTCGTCCTGGGATGCTTGGCCGGTGCCGTTGGGATCGGTCTGGTTCGGAGAGCCAAGCGCAGAGCGGCGCTTAGCGATCAAGCCAAAGCAAGCGAACCAGTTGTCTCCGAGCCGAATGGCTGCGTCACCCTGCTCGTGATCCTGGTCGGGGCACTTCTGCTCCTGCCTGGTCTCTGCTCATTCGGATTCGGCGTGATTTCGCTGGGTTCTCGAGGATTTGGCGAGACGTATTTCCTTGAATTTCTCGAGACGCTCCTGACCGGCTTCCTGTCGGGCTCGATCGGGGCGGGGGTGATCTGGTTGGCCGTGGCTCGTCCGCCCGCCATGGCAGGACTGATGATGCTGGCCGGCCTCATCCTGCTGGTGCCGGGCGGCTATTTCGTCGCTTTCGGCGCGAGCCAGGTCTATTCGGTCCGCTCCGGTGTCTTGTTCCTGCTTTATCTGCCGTTCGGGATCGTGCTGCTGGCGGCGGCATGGCGGCGCCGCCGCCTGGGCCAGCCACCAACCCCGTAAGCCCCGGGGATTCCCGGGCAAAATTCAATCAACCAACCCCGAAAGAACGCATTGTTTTTTGGCGTTTTTTGCCTATATTGCGGCGCAAACGCATAGGCTACCCGGTCGACATGGCCGGGTTTCCTTTTTGGGCGAAGCAGGCCCCGTTTTCCACGTTTCCAGCGTTATCCGTGAAGAGGTCCCGGTCTGACCGGCGAGATCGCGCTTAACCCATTGTCCGATCGCAAAGAAGCTCACTCATGAATCTCCGTAACGTCGCCATCATCGCCCACGTCGACCACGGCAAGACGACCCTCGTCGACAAGCTCCTCCAGCAGTCCGGCACGTTCCGCGAGAACCAGAAGGTCACGGATCGCGCCATGGACTCCAACGATCTGGAGCGTGAGCGCGGCATCACCATTCTGGCCAAGGCGGCCTCGGTGCAGTGGAAGGACACGCGCATCAACATCGTCGACACGCCAGGCCACGCCGATTTCGGCGGTGAGGTCGAGCGCATCCTGAACATGGTGGACGGCGCGCTGGTGCTGGTCGACGCCGCCGAAGGCCCGCTGCCGCAGACCAAGTTCGTGGTCTCCAAGGCGCTCAAGGTCGGCCTCAAGCCGATCGTCGTCATCAACAAGGTCGACCGCCCCGATGCGCGCCCGACCGAAGTCATCAACGAAGTGTTCGACCTGTTCGCGGCGCTTGACGCCAGCGAGGAGCAGCTCGACTTCCCGATCCTGTACGGGTCGGCCAAGCAGGGCTGGATGGCCGATAGCCCCGAGGGTCCGCAGGACAAGGGCATGGAGCCGCTGTTCGACCTGGTGCTGCGCCACGTCGCGCCGCCGAAAGTCGAGGAAGGCCCGTTCCGCATGATCGGCACCATCCTCGAGGCCAACCCCTATCTCGGCCGTATCATCACCGGCCGCATCTCGTCGGGCGTGCTCAAGCCGAACCAGCAGGTCAAGGTGCTGCATGCCGACGGCAAGCTGGTCGAGTCCGGCCGGATCACCAAGATCCTGGCATTCCGCGGTCTCGAGCGCACGCCGCTCGAGGAAGCCGAAGCCGGCGACATCGTCGCGATTGCGGGCCTGACCAAGGGCACCGTCGCCGACACCTTCTGCGATCCGACCGTCGAAGTGCCGCTGCCGGCGCAGCCGATCGATCCGCCGACCGTGTCGATGTCGTTCATCGTCAACAACTCCCCGCTCGCCGGCACCGAAGGCGACAAGGTGACGAGCCGCATGATCCGCGATCGTCTGCTCCGCGAAGCCGAGGGCAACGTCGCGCTGCGCGTCGTCGAGGCCGCCGACAAGGATGCGATGGAAGTGTCCGGCCGCGGCGAATTGCAGCTCGCGATCCTGATCGAGACCATGCGCCGCGAGGGCTTTGAGCTCTCGGTGTCGCGGCCCCGCGTCGTGTTCCAGAAGGACGAAGCCACCGGCGGCGCCATGGAGCCGATCGAGGAGGTCGTGATCGACGTCGACGAGGAGCATTCCGGCGTCGTCGTGCAGAAGATGAGCGAGCGCAAGTCCGAGCTGATCGAGATGAAGCCCTCGGGCGGCAACCGTCAGCGCCTGGTGTTCTACGCGCCGACCCGCGGCCTGATCGGCTACCAGGGCGAACTGCTCACCGACACCCGCGGCACCGCGATCATGAACCGTCTGTTCCACGGCTACGCCCCGTACAAGGGCGAGATCCAGGGTCGCCGCAACGGCGTCCTGATCTCCAACGACCAGGGCGAAGCGGTGGCCTACGCCATGTTCAAGCTGGAAGACCGCGGCCCGATGATGATCGAGCCGGGCTGGAAGGTCTACAAGGGCATGATCGTCGGCGAGCACACCCGCGACAACGATCTCGAGATCAACGTACTCAAGGGCAAGCAGCTCACCAACATCCGCACGACGTCGAAGGACGAAGCGGTGCGCCTCACCCCGCCGATCCGCATGACGCTGGAAAAGGCGCTCGCCTATATCGAGGACGACGAGCTCGTCGAGGTCACGCCGAAGTCGATCCGCCTGCGCAAGAAGCACCTCGACCCGAACGAACGCAAGCGCGCGGAAAAGGCCAAGGAAGCGGTGGCGTAAGGCCGCCGCACGCCCCTGTGCCAGGGTGGGCAAAGCGCAAGCGTGCCCACCGCTTCTGGATGGTGGGCATGGCGCAAGAGCGCCTTTGCCCACCCAACGGCACTCACTTTGTGGTGCCTTTAGCGCGTATCAGAGACGTGCTAGAGCCCAACCATGTCGTTCCCCTCCTCCGTCGACGTCGCCATCATCGGTGCCGGAGCCGCCGGTCTTGGCGCAGCGCATGCGCTTGCAGGCTCCGATCTCTCCGTGATCGTGCTGGAGGCGCGTAACCGGCTCGGCGGCCGCGCCTGGACCGTGCAGGCCTCGCCCGAGGTGATCTTCGACGTCGGCTGCGGCTGGCTGCACTCGGCGGACAAGAATTCCTTCGTTCCGATCGCGCGAAAACTCGACTTCGAGCTCAACAAGGATCTGCCGCCCTGGCGCGAGCGCGCCTATGGCAATGCGTTTCCGCAAAGCGAGCGCGACGAGTTCATGCGCGCGATGGACGCCTTCTATGAGCGGCTCTGGCAAGCCGCGCAGAGGGGCAAGGACGAGCCCGCGAGCCTGAGCCTGGAGCCCGGCAATCGCTGGAATCCGATGATCGACGCGATCTCGACCTACATCAACGGCTGCGAACTCAAGGACATGTCGACGCTCGACTGGGACGCCTATGAGGACAGCGAGCTCAACTGGCGCGTCCGCCGCGGCTATGGCGCGCTGATCGCCGCCTATGGCGCGTCCTGCCCAGTGGCGCTGAACTGCAACGTCACGCTGATCGACTATTCCGGCAAGCGTGTCCGCATCGAGACGTCGCTGGGCACGCTGACCGCGGACAAGGTAATCGTCACCGTGCCGACCAATCTGATCGCTGATGAGGCGATCCGCTTCTCTCCTCCCCTGCCGGCGAAAGTCGATGCCGCCGCCGGCCTGCCACTCGGCGTCGACGACAAGGTGACGCTGGCGCTCGACGGCGCCGAAGCCTTCCCAAAGGAGGGAAACCTGCGCGGCGCCACCATGCGCACCGAGATGGGCACCTATCACATCCGCCCGTTCGGCCAGCCCTGTATCGAAGGCTTTTTCGGCGGCAGTTTTGCTCGCGCGCTGGAAGATGCCGGCGACGGCGCCATCGCTGCGCACAGCATCGACGAGATATCAGGCTTTCTCGGCAACGACATCCGCCGCAAGCTGAAGCCGCTGCGCGAGTCGCGCTGGGGGCACGATCCGTTTGCGCGAGGCTCCTATTCGCATGCGCTGCCAGGGCACGCGGGCGATCGCGCCGTGCTGGCGGCGCCGGTGGATGGCCGGCTATTTTTTGCCGGCGAGGCGACGTCGCCAAATTTCTTCACGACGGCGCATGGCGCAAGGGACAGCGGGGAGCGCGCGGCGCAGGAAGTGCTGGCGGAGATGCGCAAGCGCTAGCGAACGGCCTCGTTGCGGCGTCATCCTCTGGCGTCGTTGTCCTTCACACTGACGAAGCGGCCTACTCGATCACCCGCGCCCTTAAATCCGCATCCGGCACAAAGCACGCATCGTACTTGCCGAAGATGCGGTAGCGGTTGTGCGCGATGAGGCTGTACACCGCATTCCGTAAAGGCTTCGGTACGGCGAACAGGACGCGCGTCCATGCCCAGCCCGGCAAATGCGATAGCACCGTCAGCGCGGCATCCGACTTCAGAAACGCCTCGCCGCCATGGACGACGGCGTTGGTGTCGGGATCTTCAGGGTCGATGCCGAACGTTCGCGCTAGCTTCGCGCCGTACTCCGACTGGATCGGCGTGAAGCGAAACCGCTTCGCGGCGTCTCGCTTCGCGACGAACCGTACCCAGCGCGAGCAGAAGATGCAGACGCCGTCGAACAGGATCACGTCGTCATCAGGCCATTTTTGCATCAGCGATTATCCAGCATCAACAGAGCGACCAGCATTAGGACAATCGCCGGACCGGTCTTGACCAACGCCCCGAGCGGTTCGATCCAGAGATCGGGCGTGAGGATTGCCGCACCAAACATATAGCCCAGAGAAGCGAGAATACCTGCAATCAGCCCGATCGCGGCGGTGCGGCGGAAAGCGATGAGCACGCCAATGCTCATGTCCATTAGGCTGGTGCCTATCGTGATGGGATCGACCAGCACGGGCGGGAAATTGTGCGCGGTCAGGATGCCAGCGGCGGCGCGATAGGACACGAACAGCGCGATGAAGCCGGAGACCAGCCAGAATACGACCAGGCTCGCAAAGATCAGTGCCTTGATCAGGAACAGCCGCGCAAACCAGACGTCCTGAATGGTGGCAGGATGACGCCCGATCGCATCCGTCAGCGTTTTCGGCGTAATGCCGGTCGCGGCGATCCATGCCGAGGGATCACCTCGCACGCCGCGGCGAAGCTCGGCGATGGCCGTGGAACGCATCGGCGGCATCCAGCCGAGCGTGCTGGCGAGATCGCCCAGTCTTGCGCCGAGATCGAGCATGAAGGACGGCATCGCGATAGCGGGCCATCCGGCCGTGCCAAATGCGTGCCGGAACTGCTTGATGACGCCGGCCATCGTCACAGGCTCGGATTGCATCAGGTCCCAACTCACGGCTTTCACGGTGGCATCGTCGATCTCACGCGCGGCGAGCCAGGCGATGGTCGCGGAGATATCCTCGACGGTGACGGGCTGGAACGGCATTCCCATCTCCCTGGCTGGAAGATCCAGCGGCAAGGCGGCAAGCGCACGCAGCATGGCGCTGCCGCCATAGGCTGACGGCGCGACCACGAATCCGGGCCGCAGGATGGCATGCGGAATGCCGGAGGCTGCGATGAGCCGCTCGGCCTCGCGCTTGGTTGTGGCAAAGGCGGTGCGATCGGCCTCAGCGTTGCCGGGAATCGAGATGTGCACCAACCGGATGGCGCGGCCGCTACCCGCAACGGCCTGAAGCAGGCGCGCGACGAAATCGCGATGCACGGCATTGGTGTCGCTGCCGGGGCCATCCTGGAGCACGCCGAGGCAGTTCACGACGACATCCACCGCATGCTCGCTCAGCAGGCGCGTCAGCGCGGCCGCATCGAGGATGAGGATCGGCAGCTCGATATCGAGCGCACTCATCGTCTGCGCCGGCGATAGCTTGCGCGCGAGACCGATAACGCGAAAACCTCGCGCGCGCAGATCATCGGTGACGAAGCGGCCGATCAGGCCGGAGGCGCCGAGCACCAGGATCGTTCGAGGGTTCATCATTTCTTTCAAAACGGTTTTGCGATCATCAGCCAGAGGATCGCCATCGTCGCGCCGAAGCCGGGAAAGCCGAACGCGAACCAGCGGCGAAACAGGACAAAGTAGCGCTCGGGGAGCGCGGCATGCTGCTCGAACGCCTTGCGCGCGAGATCGCGCATCTCGATCTGCATGAAGACGACCGGGATCCAGAACAGGCCTGCGATGGCGTAGAGCACGAGCGAAGCGAGGATCCAGCGCTCCGTGATCGAGGTGGACGAGAGCATCATCAGCAGGCCGCCGGTGACCGGCTGCAGGATCACGGCCGACAGCGTGAAGATCGCATCTGCGATCACCACCACCGACGCCGTACGCGCGATGAACTCGGCATTGTCAGTGCGATGCGCCATCAGCATGAAGAAGGCGATGCCGGTTCCGGTGCCGAGGATGACGATGGCACCGAGCACGTGCAGATATTTGACCAGGAAATACAGCGTCATGGCTTCTTCGTCGCCGGCTTGAGCACGCGATCGAGCTCGCCGCTTGCAGCCTTGACGCCGGACTCAGTCTCGATCATCCAATGGCCATCGCTGCCGACGGCCGGGAGCGTGCGAAGATCATCCTTGCCGCCACCGCTGCGAAACGCCTCGGCCAAGGCCTTCGAGAAGGCCGGCGCAAAATAGCTGTCATTGGCCGCAACGATCGATATGACAGGAATGCGCGCCGCCTTGCCGAACTCGGCTGCGGCCGTGAGAAGCGTATGCGGCGCACAGATCTTGTTCGGCTCGTCATTGGCATGTCCGCCGCGCCCTGGCGCAAATGCGATGATCGCGGATATCTGCTTCGGATCGGCATTCGCAAGTGCAAGCGCGCCCCAGCCGCCGGCGGATTGGCCGATCACGATCGCGGAATCCTTACGAATAAAATCCTGCTGCTGCAGATAATCCAGTGCGAGCGAAATTTCTTCCGCGGTGGCGCGGCCGGCGCGCGCGTAATCGGCTTCGTCGCAGCCGCCTTGATCTTCGACATAGCGGCCGCCAGTCGCGCCATGGCCGAGCCGCTCCGGCACCAGCACGGCAAAGCCGCGTGCGACGAGAAAGGCTGCGAGTGCGCGATATTCGGGCTGCGGCATTTGTGCGCGACGAAGCACGTTCTGCGTCGACGCATGTGCAATCACGGCAAGCCGGAACGGACCGGCACCTGAGGGGCGAAACAACAGCGCGCGCGCAGCTATATCGGTATCCGGCGACGGCACGCGCCATTCCTGTCGGCGCAGCGGCTCGCTCTCCGGTCCCGATGCCCCGAACGTGACCTGCGCGCACACAGGCGACGCAGTCAGCAGAACCAGCAGGGGCAGGAGTGCGGGGATGTTGAACGGTCGCATGAGTTGCCGGGAGCGAGCGCGGACGGCGACGGCCACACTAGTAGGAACGAATCATTTGGGGCGGACTTTCTGCGCTGCCATTGCCGTTCATTGGTTGCCGCAAGCAGTTTTGCACCGACGCATGGCACGCCGGTGCCGTTCGAAGTGGCGTCTTGTCTTTTTTCGGTACAACATGGTTAAAATACTGATGCAGAAAGTCCACAGGTTAACCGATAATTAACGATAGGTCTTGCCGCCGGCGCGGCGACTTGGTTTGATCGCGTTCATGAGCACAACCCTGATCGAGGTCCGGCCGGCCAAAGCTGCAGATGCAACTGCGGTGGCGTCCACCCATGACGAAGCCTGGCGTTCCGCCTATCAGGGCATCATTCCCGGCGCCGAGCTCGAGAAGCTGATCAACCGCCGCGGTCCGCAGTGGTGGGACAGCGCAATCCGCAAGGGCAGCCGCGTCAGCGTGCTCGTGTTCGGCGATAAGATTGCAGGTTATGCGAACTACGGCCGTAACCGCGCCCGCAGCCTGCATTTCGACGGCGAGATCTACGAGCTGTACCTTCGCCCGGAGTTTCAAGGCCTCGGCTTCGGCCGCCGCCTGTTCGCCGCCGCCCGCCGTGATCTCATGCAGAGCAACCTGAAGAGCATGGTGGTGTGGGCGCTCTCGGACAACGATCCGGCAACCGAGTTCTACCGGGCCCTCGGCGGCCGCATGGTGGCACGCTCCTCGGAGCGGTTCGGGCCGAAGGCGCTCGACAAGGTTGCCTTTGCTTGGACGAACTAAGATTTGGACGAATTGGATTTGGACCAAACAAGGTTTGGACCAATTGATTTGCTGAAATCTTAGCCGGCAGCCTTCCCACCCGTCGATACCGCCGGCGTTTGAGCCGGTGATCGCGGGATTCATTATTTCGCAAAAACACGATGGATCGAGGGGCCAAGCCCGCGTATGACAGCGCCAAAATCGCTGCCGGGCGCGATTTAACCTCGGCGACAACGGAGCCTGCCTAATGCGTATCGATGCTATCTCGATCGGAAAAAACGTCCCCCACGACGTCAACGTCGTCATCGAAGTCCCGGTAGGCGGCGAACCGATCAAATACGAGATGGACAAGGAGGCCGGCACGCTCGTCGTCGACCGCTTCCTCTACACGCCGATGCGTTACCCCGGTAACTACGGCTTCATCCCGCACACCCTGTCCGACGACGGCGATCCCTGCGACGTGCTGATCGTCAACACCCGCGCCATCATTCCCGGCGCCGTGATGAGCGTGCGCCCGGTCGGCGTGCTGTTCATGGAGGACGAGGCCGGCGGCGACGAGAAGATCCTGGCGGTGCCGTCGTCGAAGCTGACGCAGCGCTACGACAAGGTGAAGTCGTATTCCGACCTGCCCGACATCACGCTGCAGCAGATCCAGCACTTCTTCGAGCACTACAAGGATCTCGAGAAGGGCAAGTGGGTGAAGATCCTGCGCTGGGGCGGCCCCGAGGAAGCAGCGAAGCTGATCCTCGAAGGCATCGAGCGCGAGAAGAAAAAGAAGGCGTAATTGTCATCCGGGACGCGCCTTAGCGCGAACCCGGAATCCAGAAGTTGTGGCGCGAGATTCCGGGTTCGCACTTCGTGCGCCCCGGAATGACCACCAGCTACACCGCCGGCTTCGACAAGCCTGCAATCGCACACGCCGCGCGCAGCGTATTCACGAGCAGGCAGGCGACCGTCATCTGGCCGACGCCACCAGGCACCGGCGTCACCGCACCGGCAACCGCAAGCGCTTCCTGATAGGCGACATCGCCGACAAGGCGGGTCTTGCCGTCCTCCTTCGGAATCCGGTTGATACCGATGTCGATCACGGTCGCACCGGGCTTCAGCCAATCGCCGCGCACCATCTCGGGCCTGCCGACCGCGGCATAGACGAGGTCGGCCTGTTTCACGATCCCGGGCAGATCGCGCGAGCGGGAATGCGCGATCGTCACCGTCGCGTTCTCGTTCAGCAGCAATTGCACCAGCGGGCGGCCGACCAGATTGGAGCGGCCGATCACGACGGCATTCATGCCTTCGAGGGAGGGGTGCACGCTCTTGGTCAGGATGATGCAGCCGAGCGGCGTACAGGGCGACAGGGCCTCGAAGCCACCCGCGAGCCGACCGGCATTGTTCGGATGCAGGCCATCGACATCCTTGGCGGGATCGATGGCGTTGATCACGGCCTCGGTGTTCAGCCCCTTGGGCAGCGGCAATTGCACGAGAATGCCGTGCACGGCGCGATCGCGGTTGAGCTTGGCGACGACCGCCAGCAGATCGGCTTGCGAGACGTCTGCCGGCAGCTTGTGCTCGAACGAGGCCATGCCGGCGGCCTGGGTCTGCGTATGCTTGGAGCGGACATAGACTTCGCTGGCGGGATCGGTGCCGACCAGGACGACGGCAAGGCCAGGCACCAGATTGTGCTCGCGCTTGACGCGGGCGACCTCGTCGGCAACGCGGGCCCGAAGGTCGGCTGCGATGATTTTTCCATCGATGATCTTGGCCGTCATGTCAGTTCCCCTCGTCCGTCGATTTGACTGGCGTGAGCTCGCGCAACGCGTCGGCAAGCCGTGCCGGATCCCCTTCGATGGCGACCTGCTTCAGCCGCGACGTCGCTCCCGACAGCAGACTGACGCTGGCCTTGGGCACACGAAGCGATTTCGCCAGCAGCGCCAGAACGGCGCGATTGGCCTCGCCACCATCGGCGATGGCCCGCACGCGCACTTTCAGCACGCTGCGGCCGTCGGAGAGCTGCTCGATCCCGTCGATGCCGTCACGTCCACCGCGCGGCGTCACCCGTAGCGCGATGCTGATTCCCGTGGTGGAGATGCGCCATGGTTCCGTCAAGGCGCTACCCCCAGTTCCACTAGGGTACGTTCGGATAGACGTATTCTGCGAGATAGAGCTGAATCAACCAGAGTATGAAAAAGGCGACGATCGGAGAGATGTCGAGCCCGCCCATGCTGGGCAGCCGGCGCCTGATCGGCCCCAGCACCGGTTCGGTAATCCGATAGAGAAACTCCGCGATCGCGCCGACGAACTGATTGCGGGTGTTCACGACGTTGAACGCGATCAACCAGGACAGGATTGCCGATGCGATCAGCAGATAGATGTAGAGATTGATGATCTGGATCAGAATGAAGACTATCGGGCGCATCAGCGAAACACTCTCTGGGCCAGTGTCATGGGGTGATGACCGCTAGATATCGGTTCCGTCAGGCCCAAACAAGGGAAGTCGGTGCCCGGATGCCTAAAACCGCGTTACAGCCGTCCTTGACTTGACCTTGGCGGGGACTTAAATGGCGCCCGGTTGTCGGCCGCGTTTACCAGAGCGGCCAGCAAAGGGGCCATAGCTCAGCTGGGAGAGCGCGTCGTTCGCAATGACGAGGTCGGCGGTTCGATCCCGCCTGGCTCCACCAGCCTTCGCAGGCTGCGCCGGCTTCGGCTCGGCAAGCCGCTTCGTAGCGAAGGCTGCCGCGCCATAGCCCGAAGGGCGACGGCGGGCTTCCTCAACAAAGCCCCCCTACTTCCCCGTAAACCTCGGCGGCCGCTTCTCCATGAAGCTCGCCACCCCCTCGCGGAAATCGCTGCCGTTCAGCGCCACCATCATCTCCCTATTGGCCTCGATCGTGGCCTCGGCCAGCGTCTGGAACGGCACCTCGTAGAGCTGGCGCTTGATCACCGCCATTGCGCTCGGCGAGACGAAATCGGCGAGATCGCGTGCATAGGCGTAGGTCTCCTCGCGCAGCTTTTCGGGTGCGCAGAGTCGGTTGACGAGTCCGATCCGCAGCGCCTCCTCGCTTCCCACGCGACGCGCCGAGAGCAGAAGATCCATCGCGTTGGCATGGCCGACGATGCGCGGCAGCATCCAGCTGATGCCGTGCTCGGCAATCAGGCCGCGCCGCGCAAAGGCGGTCGTGAACACGGTGTTGTCGGCGGCAAAGCGCAGGTCGCAATACAGCGCATGGACGAGGCCGATGCCGGCGGTGGCGCCATTGAGCATGGCGATGACAGGCTTGCCGATCGACGGATAGAAACCGTAGCGGGTTTGCCAGTCCGGCCGGCGGTTCATGTCGAAGGGCGGCAGGCTCGAAGCACGCCTGACATCGTTGGGGTCGAGCCCCTTCAGCGCGTCCATGTCGGCGCCGGCGCAGAAGGCCCGGCCCGCGCCTGTCAGCACGATGACGCGGACATTGTCATCGGCGCTCGAGGTTTCCATCGCGTGGCGCACATCGCGCTCCATGACAGGCGTCCACGCATTCATGCGGTCGGGGCGATTGAGCGTGATGGTCGCGATTTTATCGCTCACCTCATAGAGAATGTGCTCATAGGCCATCGCGCTCTCCCTTGGTTGGCTGGCACGCGTTCACGCGCGCTCGTTAACAGCGAGCCTAGCATAGTCCGGAATGAGGCGAGGGCTTGCGCGGAGGCGCGATTTACTCGGCGGCTTGCGCCAGCACCGGCCGGCGCGCCAGCCAGCCGTCGATGAAATGATCGAGCCAGGCGCGTTCGGCAGCGTCGAAGACCGCACGATCCGCGAAATGATGATGCCGCTCGCGGGCCCCCGGCGCGCTGAGGCCGTCATAGCCGCGCGTGGTCCAGCAATGCATCATGGCGTAGGTCACGTCGGGATGAAACTGCACGCCGAAGGCGTTGCCGGCACGGAATGCCTGGTTGGGAAAGTCGTCGCCTTCCGCCAGCAATTCGGTGCCGCGCGGCAGCTCAAATCCTTCGCGATGCCAATGATAGACCTGCGCCGGCCAGTCCGGGCAGAGCGCGTGGCCTGCCGCGGTCGGGCGGATCGGGTAATAGCCGATCTGGGTCAGCGCCTGCGCATGCGGCGCGACACGCGCGCCAAGCTGCTTCGCCAGCATCTGCGCCCCCAGGCAGATGCCGAGGAACGGCCGCTGTTCGCGGAGCGGAACTTCGATCCAGTCGATTTCGCGCCTGACGTAATCGTCCGAATCGTTTGCGCTCATCGGACCGCCGAATACCACCGCACCGGCATGCCGGTCGAGCGTATCGGGGAGGGGATCGCCGAATCGCGGACGGCGGATGTCGAGGCGATGGCCGAGCGCGCGCAGCGCATTGCCGACGCGGCCGGGTGTCGAGGATTCCTGGTGCAGGATGATGAGAACCGGCAGACGCGGTTCGGAGGCGGTCGCGCCCAGCGTCCTTCTCGGGAAGGGCACCAATTCTGCGCCACCAAACCTGTCCGTCCGAAACGACATGGCCTTTTGCGAGTGCTATCGGTTCAAGCCGCCAGCATAGCTAAGCGAAGGTTAACATCGTGTGAGTTTGCGCACACACGCACCCATACTGAAGCAAGCTCCGGGCCACTACGGACCGTCGGGCTTGCTTCAGTGCCGCTGCCGCTGAAACCGGCTGGTGGCGGACAGGATGAAGCTGCGCGGGAAGAAGCGCAGCGCAAACGGCACAATCTTGATGCCGAGACCCGGCAGCACTGCCCGTTTGTTGGCCATCAGCCCACGATAAGCCTGCCGCGCAACGTCGGCGGCAGGGACGTTGAGAATCGCCGTATCGTGCCCGGACCCGACACCGGCACGCCCCTGGAATTCGGTTTGCACCGGCCCCGGGCACAGCACAGTGACGCGCACGCCGCGCGGCGCGAGCTCCGCCCGCAACGCCTCGGTGAGCGAGATCACATAGGCCTTCGACGCGTAATACACGGCCATGCCGGGACCCGGGAGGAAGCCCGCGACCGAGCCGACATTGAGAAGGCCACCCTTGTTCCTGACAAGCTGGTCGGCAAAGCGCAGCGACAGATCGGTCAGCGCGCGGACGTTGACGTCGACGATGCCGACCTGCTCGTCGCGGTCGCGTTCGATCGCATCGCCGAATACACCGAAACCAGCATTGTTGACGAGGTTGTCGAGCTCGACCTCTTCCGCGGCAAGTGCGGCGGCAATCCGCTCGCCGGCATCGGCTTGCTGGAGATCGCAGGCGATCACGATCGGCTTCTTGCCGCATGTGGCAGCGAGCTCGTTCGCGAGCGCCTCGAGCCGGTCCGCACGTCGCGCCGTCAGCGCTAGACGGTGTCCGTTCGCGGCAAACACACGCGCCAGCTCTGTGCCGATGCCCGCCGACGCACCGGTGATCAACGTTACCCGCTCAGTCACGATCGCAGTCTCTTGATGTAAGTTTTTTGGCCCCGAAACAGCGGAACTGGAGCATAGGCCACGCGCGACAAGCAAGCGGCGCTGGCAGCATGGCGGCCTGAGAAACCAACAGGGAATGCGAGAAAGCCCCGAATTTACAGGGACATCCGGAACCGGGACGTTCCGGCGGCTACATTAAAGTTTCGTCATGTGGTCGATACAACCGGCAATCACGCCGCGCCGGCGATCGCTCAGCCGCCGAGCACACCATCCTTGACTTGACCGCCGGCACGCTCAGCGACGGCACGCTTGAGATCGATCCGGTCGCGCTGGGATATCCCGAGCAGGTCGGAGGCGCGCCAGACGACGTTGTCCTCGAACTCGGTGACCTGTCCGTCGGCATAGACCAGCTCCCACATCATCTGGACGATGCGCCTGCGGGCGTCTTCGTTGAGCGAGCGCATGATTACGCTGGTGAAGTGGTAGAGATCGACCGCTTCGCCCTCGACCTCCGTCGCATCCGCGATCAACCGGTCAGCCGTGCCACGGTCAAGCCCGAAATGGCTTTCGATCAGGCTGTGCAGCTTGCGCTGCTCGGTCTGCGTCGGCTGGCCGTCAAGCGAAACCACGTGAACGAGCAGTGCGGTTGCCGCCAGCCGGTAATCGCTGTCGCCAAAGGCGCGGTCCCCGGCATGAGGGGCAATAATGTCGGCGATGAATTGGCGCAAGCCGTCGAGCATAAGGTCCTACCGAAATCGATGACGTCGCGGGGAAGCGGGGGCCGCTACCGGCATTATATGAGCGGGAAACTCAACCGGCGCAACGTGCGTCAGTTCCGCGCGCTGCATTACGTTTCGGCAATGTCGCGCGGATGCCTCACGGTATCTCGTACACCACCATCTTGTCGGCGATGCCACGCAGGGCCGCCTGCTTCTGGATCGGCTTGATCTCGCGCCGCTGCAGGATCTCGGCCACCGCCGGCGCATCCAGCACCGGACCGGTGATGTGGATCTCCTGCGCGGTCGACAGGCTCTGCACGCGGGCTGCGATGTTGACGGTCTGGCCGAAATAATCCTGCCGCTCGTTGAGCATCACCGCAAGGCAGGGGCCTTCATGGATACCGATCTTGACGATGAGATCGTCCGTGCCGCGCTGCTTGTTGAGCTCGTCCATCGCCGCGCGCATCCGCAGGCCCGCGACGATGGCATGTTCGGGACGGACGAAGGTCGCCATCACGGCATCGCCGATGGTCTTCACGACCGCGCCCTTTTCCGACGAGATGATCTCCAGCAGCGCGTGGAAATGCGCGCGCACGAGATCGAATGCGGCAAGATCGCCGACGCGCTCGTAAAGCGCGGTCGAACCCTTGAGGTCCGTGAACAGGAAGGTCAGCGACGTAATCTGCAGCCGCTGGTCGAGGCTGAGATTATCAGCCTTGAACACATCGCGAAACGTCTGGTTCGACAACATGCGCTTCGCAGTGAGGAACGGCTTGCGCTGGCCGATCAGATGATGGAGCGCCTCGGCCGCGATGAACACCGACGGCAGCACCCGCACCCCGGCCTGGTTCTCCAGCGACAGCCGCAGCGGCCCCGGCCGCATCGTCGTGGTTCCCGTCGGGGCCTGCACCTTGTTGTACATGATGGAGAGCTGCTGGCGGTCCTTGGTCGGCTCGCCCTGGACGTCGATGAAATGCGCGGCGTGGGTGACCGGCTCGAAGATGATGATGAAGTCGTTCGGCAGTTGCAGCGACATGGTCGCCTTCTCCCCGGCCGGCAACTCCATCGTGTCGAGCGTCACCTCATTGGCGAGCGTCGCAAACGATTCCTTGTTGAAGTCGACACCGGAACTCCAGAAGACCTGCTTGAAATACTCCCACACCGGAAGCGTATCGGGATCGTGCGCGGCGATTCGCCGGACACGCGGATTCACGGTGAAGGAGACCTCGACCTGGTCGTCGACGGAAGCCTTGTAGCCGCAGGCGCAGAGCGCACAATGGTAGTCGTCCGGCTTGAGCGCCTTCAGCGTCGTATGGGCACCAAGCACGCCGCCGCAGCCTGGGCACAGCACGTTCCAGCCGAGATCGAACAGCCCCAGCCGCGCCGAATGCAGGAAGGTGGAGATCGCGTGCTCTTCGTCGACATCATGCTGCCTGGCGAAGTCGAGGACATTGACGCGGTTAAGCTCGTGATCCTCTCCGTCTTCAATGAGAGACGCGATTGCATCGACCACCTTTGCATCGGCGGTTTGCTTCAGAACAGAAATCTGGGCCTGGATATCGCTCATGGCGTAACTCTATTTGGGGTGGATCACGCCAGCGGCCAGACGACGGCCTGTCACCGACGCGTGATGCGGAACATGGGTGAGTGGTCCGGCTGGGTCGTGACGACGCCAAACGGAATGACCGGCATTGCGTCCACCAGCTCGACGCGGAACGCGCCGATCAGGCGCGCCAGCGCCAGCACGGATTCGGCCTGCGCGAACGGCGCGCCGATGCAGACGCGCGGGCCAGCGCCGAACGGCAGATAAGCGAAGCGATCAGGCGGCTCCTTCGACATGAAGCGCTTTGGAATGAACGCGTTCGGCTGATCCCACAGCTTCTCGTGCCGGTGCAGCAGCCAGGGCGCGATCATGATGATGTCGCCCTTGCTGACCTCGGCACCGGCCACGATGTCCTTGTCGCGCGCGGCGCGCGCAACGAGGAAGGCCGGCGGATAGAGCCGCATGGTCTCCTCGATCACGGCGCGGGTGAATTTCTGCCGGTCGATATCGGCCATGCTGTCGAGATGCTCGCCTCTTGTCTCGGAAGCGACCTCCTCCTGAGTGTCAGGATCGAGCGCCAGCAGATAGAGCGCCCAGAACAACGCAGTCGCGGTCGTCTCATGACCCGCCAGGATCATGGTCGCGACCTCGTCGACGAGCTGCTCATCGGAAAAGCCCTTGCCCGTTTCAGGATCGCGCGCCTCGTCCATCAGGTCGAACAGATCGCGCGGCGGCGCGCCGTCCTTCTTGCCCACCGCACGCCGTTCGGCGATCAGCATCGCGACGAATTCGACCCAGCGCTTGCGGAAGCGGGCGCGGGCCCGATCTATCGGCGTCGGCCATGACACCGGCAGCGCCATGTCGAGGAAGTGGGCCCGCCCGAGCCGCTCGCCATATTCCATGACGAAGTTGCGCAAGGTCGGACCATGCTGGTCCATCCCGAACGAGAACATCGTGCGTCCGGCAATCTCGAGCGTCATGCGCTGCATGATCTCGCGCAGATCGACCGGCTCGCCGGTTCGGGTCTCGAGCTTCGCGATGGTCTCGTCAAGCACCGCCGTCATGTGCGGCACGAGATTGGCGGTCGCACGCGGCGTGAACGCCGGCGACAGCGTGCGCCGTTGAAATGTCCAGGCATGGCCTTCGGCGAGCAGGAGACCCTCGCCGAGCACCGGGCGCAGCATGCGGATGCCCGCCGGGGTCCGCGTGTAATTCTGGTAGTTGCTGAGCAGGACGTGCCGGATCGCGTCCGGCTGATTCAGGATGAAACTCTTGTGCAGGAAGAAGCGGCCCTGGATGACCTCTTCCTCATAAGCGCGCTGCCCCCAGGTCGCGATCATGTTCTGCTTGATCACCGCGATACGGCCGAAAAACGACATGTTGTCGGGCGCGCGCGGCGGGGTCGGCGGGATGATGGGCCGGCGCACACTGGCGATGTTCATGGCTCTCTCCCGCAGATTCTCGTCGCAGTAAGGGCTTGCGCAAGCAAATAGCTAATAAGTCAGCTCGGCAACCGCAATCCTGTTCTCGGAGGCCGGCCAGGCGCGCGCCACAATTCGTTCTTCGTTGAACTGGGCCACGACATTACGCCCGACCTCGCTGGCCGGAAGGCGCAGGGTTGCTGTCGCATCCGTGGGCACTCCCGGCGTGACATCGGCGGGCTCGCGCCCATCGAGCAGGACGGTGTCGCGCGGCAGCCCGAAATAGCCGCGCGGACGCGACATGATGACGACCGCGCCGGCATCCTTTTCTTCCGGAAGGAAGGGCCGCGCGGCGCGCAAATGCACGACATTGGAGGAGCGCGGGAAGGGCGAGCGGTAGAAGTGCGTCGTCGGTGCGTCCGGCGAAGCCAGGATGATCTCGAGCGGCGAGGCGGGATCGACTTCTGCCGGCCCCCAGCGACCATCGGCTCCCGTGATCAAGCGATACGCCAAATCGCCCCTGCGCTCCCCGCTCTCGCGGTCGACATGGTAGATCTCGACCGTTGCGCCGGCGACAGGGCGATTGGTCGGCGCGCCATCCGATGCGCCGGTGACCCGTCCACTGAGACGGACCGTCCGCTCAGGCGTAATCGCGATGCGTGCGGGCTCGCGACCGGCGATGAATTTGTAGATCTCGCGGAACGCCCGCGGATGATACGCCGTCTCGCGATGATCGATCGTGCCGAGCACGAGGTTGGTCGCTCCCTTCAGCTCCGGCCCTGCGGCCGTGACATTGGTCGGCACGCCCGGCTTGCCCATGAAGCGGCCGTCGGGCTGGGCGTATTTGTCCATGCCGTCGCTTCGCAAGGTAAGGAAGGCGACACCCGGCGTCACCTCGCTCTCGCCCTCGTTCAAGCCGCGCAGAAAGGCCCCGCGTCCATTGAACTCGCTGCCGAGCAGCGCGTCGAGCGCGAACACGCCGTGATTGGGCGTGCCACACAGCACCGCGTGGCTGACATCGCCGGCGCCGCCATTCTTGATGACGTTGCGGATCGCGTTGCCGCCGCGCGAATTGCCGACCAGCGCCACGCGCGCCGCACCGGTGCTGCGTTTCAGCTCCGCGATGGCCGCGGCAAGCTCGCGGCGTTGGTCCTCGGTCGAGGACCGGTTGGCCTGCTCGACCGTGTCGTCGGCCCGCGCGCTGGGACTGTTGAAATTGATCGCCATCATGCGGTCGCGTGCGACGCCGTTGGACTCCATCCGCCACAGCGTCGTGATCCAGAGCGCATCGTAGTCGCCGTTGCCGTGGACGAACAGGATCGGCGGGACCTCGGAACTGCTGGCCGTGGACGACGTTTGCGCCAGCGCCCCCATCCGCAAGCTCGCAGCCGCGAAAGGCACGCTAGCCGCACCTTGCAGAATTGTCCGTCGTGATAGCCTCATCCGATCCTCCCCGGCAAAACCCAAGCCCCAGACAAAACCCAAGTCTTTGCACCGCTTATAGCGGCCTAACCACTGGACAGCGAAGGACTTTCGCGGGCATCACTGGGTCTGCCGGAATTATTCAAGCCATTTCTGCCAGACGACTTGGAAGGGTATATGACCGAGCAGACGAACCGTCAGAGACGTTCCGCCGACGGGATCACCGCGCCCCTGCGATACACCGTATTCCGGCGCATCTGGCTCGCCAGCCTGCTCTCCAATCTCGGCCTCCTGATCCAGGGCGTGGGTGCGGCCTGGGCGATGACGCAGATGGCGGCCTCCGCCGACAAGGTGGCGCTGGTGCAGACCGCGCTGATGCTGCCGATCATGCTGATCTCGATGCCGGCCGGCGCCATCGCCGACATGTATGACCGCCGCATCGTGACGCTGGTGGCCCTCATGATTGCCCTGACCGGCGCGTCCGCCCTCACGATCCTGGCCGGGCTCAAGCTCATCGCTCCGGAATCGCTGCTTGCCTTCTGCTTCGTGGTTGGCAGCGGCAACGCGCTGTTCGGCCCGGCCTGGCAATCCTCGGTCAGCGAGCAGGTGCCGCCGGACGCATTGCCGTCCGCGGTGGCGCTGAACGGCATCAGCTACAACATCGCGCGCAGTTTCGGGCCCGCTGTCGGCGGCGTCATCGTGGCCGCAGCCGGTGCAGTCGCCGCGTTCGCCTGCAATGCAATCCTCTATTTGCCGCTTCTGGTCGTGCTGGTGCTCTGGCGGCGCGTGGTCGAGCCGTCGCGACTGCCGCGGGAGAAGCTCAACCGCGCCATGGTTTCGGGCTTCCGCTACATCACCAACTCACCGCCGATCAAGATCGTGCTGCTGCGCACGCTGGTGATGGGCCTGATCGGCGGCGCGATCATGGCGCTGATGCCGCTGGTTGCGCGTGACCTGCTGCATGGCGGCGCGCAAACCTACGGCATTATGCTGGGTGCGTTCGGCATGGGCGCGGTGGTCGGCGCGCTCAACATCCACGAGCTGCGCAAGCGCATGAGCGGCGAGGCTGCAATCCGGGCCTGCACCATCTCCATGGCCTTTGCGATGGCCGCGATTGCCTTGAGCACCGAGCCGGTGCTGACCGCGGCCGCGCTGGTGCTGGCCGGCGCGGTCTGGATGGCGGCGGTGGCGCTGTTCAACATCGGCGTGCAGCTCTCGGCACCGCGCTGGGTCGCGGGTCGATCGCTCGCCGCGTTCCAGGCCTCGATTTCCGGCGGCATCGCCATCGGCGCCTGGGGCTGGGGCCATCTCACCGACTATGCCGGCGTCGAGGTCGCGCTGCTCACGGCTGCCGGCCTGATGCTGGTCTCGCCGCTGCTGGGGATCTGGCTTGCCATGCCGCGCGTCGGCGCCCGCAACGAGGATGCCGAGGTCCTGGCCGATCCTGAAGTCAAGCTGTCGCTCACGGGGCGCAGCGGACCGCTGGTGGTCGAGATCGAATATCGCGTCGCCCAGGAGAACGCGCGCGCCTTCCACAATGTGATGCAAGACGTGCAGCTCTCCCGGCAGCGCAACGGCGCCTATGGCTGGTCGATCGCGCGCGACATTGCCGATCCGGAATTGTGGACCGAGCGCTATCACTGCCCGACCTGGTTCGATTATCTGCGCCAGCGCAACCGCTCGACCCAATCCGAACGCGCGCTGCATCAAGAGGCGATCGACTTCCACATCGGCCCCGATCCGGTGCGGATCCGCCGCATGCTGGAGCGACCGTTCGGCTCGGTGCGATGGAAAGAAGAGACGCCGGATCGCGCGGCAAGCGAAGTGCTGCCTGTTGTCGCGACCGCTGCGGGGAGCAGCATCAGTCGCTAGCGGCGCCGTGGCCCCGAATCGCTACTGACCGTGATCCGTCAGCACCTTGTCGCAGGCCTTGCTCAACTTGGCGCGGTTCTGCTTCAGGCAAGCGAGCACGGCGCTGTCGCCATTATTCATCACGGCGCGGCAATGGCGCGTGACGTCGCGCGCGCAGGCATCGTGACCGGGCTGCTGCTGCGCCGAGGCGCTTGACGCGCACAGAACCAAGGGAAGAATCAAAAGAAATCTGCTCATCGCGTCATGCCTCGTGCCCGGAAGATATGCGGGCGAAGCTAGAGCGGCGGTGCAGGAGCCGCAACGGCTTTATTGACAGGCGGACTTGTGCCGCCGCGTGGCCCCGGCTTGAGGCCGGGGCACATCGCGAGGGGAGCTCGAAACGACGACGCGCGATGCGTCGCGCCGCTACTGACCGTCCTGGGCGTCAGCGACCTTGCGTGAGGCGCCCTTGGCGAGGTCCTTGTCCATCACCGCGCGGCAGCCGGCGCTCAGGTCGGTGCGATGCTTCATCATGCACGCCGTGATCTTCGGAATGTTGGGGATCTCCGACGAGCACAGGCGGAAGGCGTCGCCGGTGCACATCTGCTGCGCCTCGGCCGAGAAGGCGAAGCTCGAGGTCGTCGAGACGATCGAGACGATGGCGGCAAAGCCCAGAGCCAGGCTGGTGTCGCGGATCTTTGCCGTCAAGGATTTGGCAGTGAACGACTTGGTCATTTTGCAGCTCCCATTGGCGCCGCCGTAGCGGGGCCGGTTGTTGATGGGAACTACGATGCTCCAGCAAAACAGTTTCCACTGTGATGATGGTCACGGGCGACCACCCCTTTGTGACCTCGGTCACTTTGGCGCACCCGCCTGAAATTCCTCCAGAACGGCTGTCGCGTTGGTGTCACGTTAACTGTTCCTTCGCATTAATGGCTCGTGACGCGGGGAATTCCGCTGGTTTGGTTGCGTAATTGGAAAGAGTAGCGATGCGTAATGCGTTGGGCCTGATGCTGGCCAGTGTGGTTGCGGCGATCGTGATCGCCGGAGGTTGGTACTTTTATTCCGCGCGCGCCGACCAGGGCGCCCCCAAGACAACAGCCGCCCGTGCCGCCGATTCTCTGCCGGCGCAGGCCAAGCTCGCCGCCAAGGATGACGTCGAGACCACCGCGGCGATCACAGGCAAGCCCGCCGCTCCTGCCGCGGCACCTGCTCCCGCGCCGGCACCGGTAGTCGCACCGGTTCAGCAGACGAATTGCACCAATCCGAACGCCCTGGGCGTTTCGCGCGTGGTCGAGATCGACACGACCGGCGGTCCCGGCTTCGGCTTCGAGCAATACAAGCAGTTTGATTTTCTTGCCGACAAGGAGGTCGTGCTGACCTTCGACGACGGTCCGTGGCCGGTCAACACCCCGGCGGTGCTGAAGGCCCTCGCGGATGAGTGCACGAAGGGCCTGTTCTTCTCCGTCGGCAAGCATGCAACCTATCATCCGGAAATCCTGCGCCAGGTGCTCGCGCAGGGCCATACGGTCGGTGCGCACACCTGGTCGCATTTCAACCTGAACGGCAAGAAGATGACGGAGCAGCAGGCCAAGGACGAGATCGAGAAGGGCTTCAGCGCCGTGAAATGGGCGCTCGGCACCAATCCGTCGCCGTTCTTCCGCTTTCCGCAGCTGTCGCAAAATCCGGCGCTGGTGAGCTATCTCGGCACCCGCAATGTCGGAATCTTCTCGACCGACCTCGACTCCTTCGACTTCCGCAAGGAGAGCACGCCGGACAAGATCATCAGCAACGTGATGACCAAGCTCGACAAGCTCGGCAAGGGCATCATCCTGATGCACGACTTCCAGAAGCGCACCGGCGAAGCCCTGCCGACGCTGCTCGCGCGCCTCAAGGCCGGCGGCTACAAGGTCGTGCAGATCAAGGCGAAGACGAATTTCGACTCGCTACCTGACTATGACGAAGCCATCCTCAGGGAGTTGAAGGTGCCGGCGTCCAGCAGCGCGACGAATGCGCGCCCGGTCTCGAGCGTGGTGCAGACCGTCTCGCAGCGCTAGGCGCGCAATGTTGCGATCAAACTGCGATGGCCGGGCTCAGCCCGGCCATTTTGTTTTGGGACAAGCGCCGCTCGCTTACCAGTAGATGCCGTGGCGATGCAGTTCGCTGATGATGCGGCCTTCGGTCCAGGTCTTGTTATGCCTTGGCTTGTTAGCCGTCGTCTTCGGCGCGGGCTGGGTTGCAGCAGGCGCTGATGTTGGTGTGGTCGCGGTTGTGTTCGTTGTTGGCGCAGTCGAAACCGCCGTCGGACGATCGACATAGGTCGGAGCCACAGCCGCTGGAGCGACTTCGCTCACCTGCGTGGTGGTCGCCGTCGGCGCGACATTGGCTTGCGCTGCCGGAGCCTGATCGTTGGCCGCGGCCAGCGAGAGGCTGCGTGCGCCGCCGGCCTGGGCCGATGCCGAGACCAGAACCATGGCGGCAACCAGAATGATCTTGCGCATGTGAAATCTCCCCGTGTTTGCGTGAGGAGACAGTAGGAGAGAGGCGCGCGAGGTTATGTGAGAAAAATCACGCAAGCGCAGCCACGGCCTTGAAGCTGGCCTGTACCAATCGAGCGAAATAGAGGAGCCTGCCTTCGCTACGAAGCGGCTTGCCGAGCCGAAGCAGGCGCAGACTTGCGAAGGCTGGTGCCGCAAGAGGGATTCGAACCCCCGACCCCGTCATTACGAATGACGTGCTCTACCGACTGAGCTATTGCGGCGAACCCTGCCGGGGCTTGGCGCGATGCCGGCCCCGATACGCGCGCTCCTGATATCGGGCATGGCCCGAATTGGCAAGGACAAGCGGCAGGCGAAATGCGGCTCACGCGCCCCAGCGGGACCAGAATCCACGCCACCCCCCGGCCTGGGCCTTCGGCGTGCCGATTTGTTCCGTAAATTCATCGCTCGGACCGTCGTCATCGATGCCGGGATCATCAGGGGCACGGACGATCGGGATGACGGTCTGGATCGGCGCCTGTGCGGGCCTGCCGAGATCAGCGCGGGTCCGGAACACCGGGGTTTCCACCACCGGCGATGATTCGGCCACTTCAGGAACCGGTTTGGCCGGCTCCGCTGTTGTTCCCGCCGGCTCTTCCTTGGCCAGCGGGGGCGCGTTGTCCTGCGCGGCCGGAGCAGGCGCGGGGACTGACGTCTGGGTCGGAGCCGGCGCGATCACGACCGGTTCCGCAGGGGCTTCGCTAACTGCCGTCCCCCGCTTCGGCGGCGGGGCGGCCAGCATGGCTTCCTCGAACGCCGAGGATTCGATGGTCGTGCCCTTGTCCGAGGGCAGGCTCGCCACCGGCGTCTGCCACTGGAAAGCGTCGAGGCGGCCGGTGACCGGAGAGACGGGACGCCAGCGGTCGCTGACATAGCCGTCCGCGGTCCAGGCCGGGTCGTGGCGGGCGCGGACCGCACGCAAGGTCCAGGCGCGGGCACGGCCGCTGTCGCCGTGCTCGGCACGCTCGAGCTCGGCCATCAGCAGCGCCACGCGCTGGGTCGGATCGTTGACGTAAGGCGCCAGCACCTCGCGTGCACGGGCAAATTCGGAGGCATCGATCGCGGCGCGCGCGAGCGCGAGCTGACCCTCGACATGGCCGGCCTTGTCGGCGGGCGTCTTGGCCGCGAGCGTCTCGATCCGCTGCAGGCGCTGCCGCGCGGAATCGCCGAGCTTCACATGCGCATAGGCGTCCGCGAGATCGGGATGCGGATTGGCGAGCCAGGCGGCCTCGACCAGCTTCATGGCGCGGCGCACCTGATGCGCTTCGCTTTCGAATTTCGCGGCGAGCACGGCGGCCGGCACCAGGGTCGGTGCGAGCTTGACGGCTTCCATCACGCTCTCGCGCGCGACGTCGCGGTCCATGGTCTCCAGTTCCAGCGCGCGAGCGGTCAGCAACACGCCGCGCTGGCGGCGATAGGCCCGCTTGTCGATCAGGCCCGCGGACAGATTCGAATCCAGGATCGCAAGCGCGCCGCTCCAGTCGCCGCGCGCGCAGCGGAAGCCGAGCACGGCATGCGAGGCCCAGGTCGAGGACGGCGACAGCTTGATCGCTTCCTCCGCGATCATCACCGCCCCGACCGCATCGTCGGCGCGCTGCGCCTCGATGAACAGGCCGCGCAGGCCGAGCAGCCGCGTATCCTCGCGTTCGGCCATGGCGCGGAAGGCGCGCTGCGCCTCGTCGCGATTGCCATCGAGCTGGGCCGATTGCGCATGCAACAGCAGCGCGAGCGGATCATTGGGCGTATGCCGCCGCGCCGCGTCGGCGTGACGGCGGGCCAGCGCCGTATCACCATGTCCGATCGCGAGCAGGCCGTGAGTGATGGCGTGGCGCCCCCGCGCGTGACGCTTCTCATGCCGGCGGCGGCGGACCCGTCCCGGCATGCGCCAGATCACCGTCAGGATGCTCCAGAGGAAGACGATCAGAACCGCGAAGATGCCGAGGCAGAGCACGAACACCGGAATGCTCGGTGAAGCCCGATACGCGCCCCAGGTCAGCACCACATTGCCGGGCTGATCGGCAACCCAGGCCGCGCCGGCGCCTGCAAGCGCAATCAGAACAAGGAAGAGGACAATGCGAAGCATGGCTATCCCTATACGCGCGGATTGTTGCGCGATTCTTATTGAGCAGGCGTGGTGAGACCAGCCAGAGCGTCGTCGGCGAATTTGCGGGAGGCCGCGAGCGCCGCGTCGCGGGCATCGGCCTTGTCGAGCCAGGCCTGCGCCGGCGCGCGATCGGCTTCGGGCAGCGTCTTCAATTCGCGGCGCGCTTCGGCGAAATCATTGCGCAGCGCCGCCGCCGTGACCCGCGCAGCGATGGCACCGCGGTCGTTGCCGACCCCGTCGGTGCGCTCGATGCGAACGAGCTTCGACGCGCCCGCCTGCAGGCGCTCGACGATGCCGGCACCAGCGGCTGGAGCCTCCGGCGGCGGTGACAGCTTCGGCACGATGTTGAGGAGCTCGCGGGTCAGCGCAACAGGCGTCGGAATGCCTGATGCGGCAAACGCATCGAGCGGTTTCAAAACCTCGGGCTTCGCCGCAAACGACCGCGCGGCCTTGAGCTGCGCCTCATAGGGATCATTATGTCGAACGGCAACGTCGAGCAGCGTGGCGGCAACCACATGGCGCAACGGCTTGTCGTCAGCCGCCTTCGCGTCGGCGATCTTTTCGCCCTGCTGCGCGAGCTCGGCGCGTGCGGTCGTGCTGGCGCGCTCGAGCTGGGAGATCCGCTCGTCGAGGGCGGCGAGGCCGGATGAGGCTGATGTGTCGCGCGGCGCAGACTTGGCATCGCTCAACGCGCTCGCGGTCTTGTCGGACTGTGCGCGCACATTGGCGATGTCGCTGCGCAAGGTGCCCACGGATTTGTCCAGCGCATCGAGCCGCGCGACAACAGCCGGATCGGCGGCGGGCTTGCCCGCCTTTGCTTCGACCGCGGCGACACGTCCGCTCAGCGCATCGACGGTTGCACTCGTCACCTGCGGCGCGGCCGGCGGCGCCTGCACCGCGGGCCAGCCCAGCACCCAGCCGACCGCGATCACGACGGCCGCCGCGGCAGCGCCGGAGAATGGCGCGATCACCCAGGGTGAAATGGCGGCCGACGCAGCGGCGGCCTGAGCCTCAGCGCGCTCCGGCTCTGCCTTGTTGGTTTCGACCTTGGCTTCTTCGGCACTGGCCTGCCCGGTATTGGCCTGCTCGACCGCAGGATCCGCCTCCGGCTCGCCCGCCACATCCTGCGGCTGGGTGGAGACTTCGGTCGCCTCGAGGTCGATGGTCGGTGGGGTGCGCTTGGCACGGCCAGACTCGGGAGCCAATACTGCGTCTTCAGGCTTGCCTGCGTCTTCAGGCTTGTCGTCGGCCATCGTGACGGTTCCTCACACTTGCATACCAGAGACGAGCCCGATTGCGTCGGATTCGGCCCGTCCTCTTACGCCAAACGGGTCCGCAAAGCACGCTCCAAGGCGTCGAACAGGGCATTTTCGTCCGGGGTCGCGGCGACCAGGACCTGCGACGCACCGGCATCGCGCAGTACGCTTGCGACGGTTTCGGACAGGCAGCATTGCGGGACCGCCAGCGCCGAGATTTCGACACCCTCGTCCCGGGCCGCGTCCAGGAAGGCCCGCGCGCTCCGCCGGGAGTAATGCAGCACCGCCTCGATGCCATGTGCGGCAAAGCCGTCGCAGACCTCGCGCGGCAGAACCTTGACCGGAGCCATGCGATAGGTCGTCTGTGTGACCACGCTAAACCCTTTCGCGCCGAGCTCGCCGGCGAGATCCCGCGACAGATCCGCACCCGCAAGATAAAGCAGCGTGCCTTTCTTGCTGACGCGCTTGTCCCGCACGCCCTGCATCACCTTGTCGCGCAAGGATGCGGCATCGCCGCCGGCGACGATGACATCCGTGAAGCCGACATCGCGCGCCACCGACGCCGTATGTTCGCCGACCGCGAACAGCGGCAGCTCGACAAGGCCGAGGTCCTCTAGTTGCGGTGCGACGGCGCGGATTGCATTGGCCGAAGTGACAATGATGGCACTGTAGCCCGCCTCGCTCTCGTCATGGAAAGCGACGGGCTCGAACTTGAGCAGCGGCGCGAGCAGCACCACATGTCCCCGCGCGCGTAGATTTTCCGCGGTCGCCGCGTTGTCGGGATGCGGCCGTGTGACAAGAATGGACATCGCTGGTGTTCCCGGACCAGGTGGCGGTGAAGCATTCGCGAGGGACGGCGGCGCGTGACGATTGCATAAGCCAACCCCGGAATGCTACCGCGTTACCAGAACTCTGCTTTACGGATGAGCGCAAGGGCGCAAATTGGATAACAATTCGCCAATGCTGGTACTGGGCATCGAGACCACCTGCGATGAGACCGCGGCGGCCGTGATCGCGCGCGCGCCTGACGGCAGCGGCAAGATTCTCTCCAATATCGTGCGGTCGCAGGTTGACGAACACGCGCGATTCGGCGGCGTCGTGCCGGAGATCGCCGCGCGCGCCCATGTCGACCTGCTCGACGGCATCATCGATCGCGCCATGACCGAGGCTGGCATCGGCTTCGCCCAGCTCGACGGCGTCGCGGCCGCCGCAGGGCCGGGCCTGATCGGCGGCGTCATCGTCGGGCTCACCACCGCAAAGGCGATTGCGATGGTGCACGACACGCCGCTGGTCGCGGTCAATCATCTCGAGGCACATGCGCTGACGCCGCGCCTCACCGACGGCATCGAATTTCCCTATTGCCTGTTCCTCGCCTCCGGCGGCCACACCCAGATCGTCGCGGTCACCGGCGTCGGCCAATATGTGCGGCTCGGCACCACCGTCGACGACGCGATCGGCGAAGCCTTTGACAAGGTCGCAAAGATGCTGGGCCTGCCCTATCCCGGCGGCCCGGAGGTCGAGCGTGCGGCCGCGAATGGCGATGCCACGCGCTTTGCGTTTCCACGGCCGATGCAGCATCGTCCCGATGCCAATTTCTCGCTGTCAGGGTTGAAGACGGCCGTACGCACCGAAGCGAGCCGGCTCACCGAGATCACGCCGCAGGACATCAGCGATCTCTGCGCGAGCTTTCAGGCCGCGGTGCTGGATTCGACGGCCGACCGCCTTAGCGTTGGCCTGAAACTGTTCCGCGAGCGTTTCGGCGCGCCGCGCGCACTGGTCGCGGCCGGCGGCGTCGCCGCCAATCAGGCGATCCGCGGCGCGCTGTTCGATGTCGCACGGCAAGCCGGGACGCAGCTGATCATGCCGCCGCCCGCGCTCTGCACAGACAATGGCGCGATGATCGCCTGGGCCGGCGCCGAGCGCCTCGCGCTCGGCATCAGCGACACGATGGAGGCCCAGCCCCGCGCGCGCTGGCTGCTCGACGCCAATGCCACGGCGCCTGACGGCTACGGCAAGACGCGGGCGGGGTACTGACCATGACCGCGTTCCGCTCCGTCGCGGTGATCGGTGCCGGGGCCTGGGGCACGGCGCTGGCGACGGTGGCCGCGCGCGCCGGGCGGAACGTGACGCTGTGGGCGCGCAATACGGAACATGCGGCGCGGATCGCATCGACCCGCGACAATCCGCGGCTGCCGGGCGTGCGTCTGGCACCTGATATCGTGGTGACAAGCGATCTTGCGGCGGCGGCGCGCGCGGACATGGTGCTGATCGCGACGCCGGCGCAGCATCTGCGCGGCGCGGTCAACATGCTGGCCTCGCACCTCACGGCGCCCGTACCCATCATCGCCTGCGCCAAGGGCATCGAGCACGGCACCCATAAATTCATGACCGACGTGATCGCGGAAGCCGCGCCCCATGCGCGGCCTGCGATCCTGTCGGGCCCGAGCTTTGCCGACGACGTCGCGCGCGGCCTGCCGACGGCCGTAACGCTGGCGGCCAAGGACGAGGCTCTGGCGAGCGACCTGGTGCAGGCGCTGGGCTCGGCGACTTTCCGGCCCTATCACACCACGGATGTTCGCGGCGTCGAGATCGGCGGCGCCGCCAAGAACGTGCTGGCCATTGCAGCCGGCATCGTGGTTGGCCGCAACCTCGGCGCCTCCGCGCTGGCCGCGCTGACCACGCGCGGCTTCAGCGAGCTGGCGCGACTCGGTCGCGCCTGCGGCGCGCGCGCCGAAACGCTCTCGGGCCTCTCGGGCCTCGGTGACCTCCTGCTGAGCTGCTCAACGGCGCAATCGCGCAATTTCGCGCTCGGGATCGCGCTCGGTCGTGGCGAGGGCGCGCCCGCGGGCAAGCTTGCGGAAGGTGCGTTCACCGCGCCGGTGCTGGTCGAGCTCGCGGCCGCACGAGGCGTCGACATGCCGGTCTCGCAAGCGGTGGCTGCCATCCTGAACGGTCAATTGACGATCGACGCCGCGATCGAGGGGTTGCTGACGCGTCCGTTCAAAGCCGAGGAATGACGGCGGCTTCCCGCGTCGCGGGTAGCACTTCACGGCCTGTGCACGCTGGTCTAGCCTAGCGGCACACCGCAGGATCCCGGTCCAACAATAACGAAACGGATCCCAGGGGAAGAACGCATGCGCAAACCGCATCATGCGATCGTTTCGATCGCCATCACTACACTCGCCGCCATTGCCTTACCCGCCTCGGCCTACGCCCAGGCGGCAATCTCCTATGACGAGCTCGCCAAGACCGAGGCGGCCGCCAATGCCGACAACGGCAAGCGGGTCGCACCCATCAAATCGATCGCCAATCCCTCCAGCGACGTCAGCGCCGACATGCAGGCCATGATCGGCGCACCTTTCCCGCCGCATTTCAATGCCGACCCGAAAAATCCTGCCGAATGGAAGGAGTTGATCGACCGTCGCGCGAAACTGTCGATCGCCGGCATTCCCGCGATGAAGGAGAAGCTTGGCGTCAAAGTCGAGGAGACCAAGATTGCAGGCGTGCACTGCTTCATCGTCACGCCAAACAAGATCCCGCCCGAGAATCGGCGACGTCTTCTGGTTCACGTCCATGGCGGCGGCTATGTGTTCGGGCCGGGCGAGGCCGCACTGCCGGAAGCGATCATGATGGCGGGCTTTGGCGGCTTCAAGGTGATCTCGGTCGACTACCGCATGCCGCCCGACTTCCCCTATCCCGCCGCGATGGACGATGCGATGGCGGTGTGGAAGGAAGTCACCAGGGATCATGATGCGCGCCGGATGGCGATCTTCGGCACGTCGACGGGCGGCGCGATGACACTGGCGATGGTGCTGCGCGCCAAGGACGAAAAACTGCCGAAGCCGGCCGCAATTGCACCGGGCACGCCGTGGGCCGATATCGACAAGATCGGCGACACTTATGCCAGCAATGAGTGGGTCGACAACGTGCTGGTGACCTGGGACGGCTGGCTTGGCCGCGCCGCAAAGCTCTATGCCAATGGGACGGACCTGAAGAATCCCTACATTTCGCCGATCTACGGCGACTTCAAGGGTTTTCCGCCGACCATTCTGACGTCAGGCACACGCGATCTGTTCCTCAGCAACACTGTCCGCACTCATCGCAAATTGCGCCGCGCCGGCGTGATCGCCGATCTCAACGTCTACGAAGGACAGTCGCACGCGCAGTACCAGTTCAACATCAACGTGCCGGAGACAAAGGAAGCCTTCACCGATATTGCAAAGTTCTTCGATCGATATCTGAAGGAATGAGCGCCGCGAGGGATATCGGATGCCCGCGCTTGTCGCCGGCATCTGCGTCCCTGTATTGTCGCGGCACGACAGGCGGCAAATCCGAGAATGGGGCAAGTTGCGATGAACTATTGGTTGGTGAAATCCGAACCATCGGTGTGGTCCTGGGACCAGCAGGTCGCGAAAGGCGCCAAGGGCGAGGCCTGGACCGGCGTGCGCAATTTCACTGCGCGCCAGAACCTCGTCGCCATGAAGAAGGGCGACAAGGCGTTCTTCTACCATTCCAACGAGGGCAAGGAGATCGTCGGCATCGCTGAGGTCATCAAGGAGGCCTATCCGGATCCGACCGACAAGACCGAAAAGTTCGTTTGCGTCGACATCAAGGCCGACAAGCCCTTGAAGACGCCTGTGACGATGGCCGCGATCAAGGCCGACAAGAAGCTCGCCGACATGGCGCTGGTGAAATATTCGCGCCTGTCGGTGCAGCCGGTGACCGCGGAGGAATGGAAGCTCGTCTGCAAGATGGGCGGGATGTAAGGGCTACGACGTCCGTCCCTGCGCCTCCGGCGGCGCGAGCACCTCGCACGGCGAGGCGATGCCGCGCAGCTTGTGCAGGCCGAGTTCGACGAGAGGCATGTCCGTCTCGGCGGCGAGCGCGCCCGACACCAGCACGGTCCTGCCGAGGGGCTTGCACAGTCCTTCGAGCCGGCTAACGAGATTGACGGCAGGGCCGATCGCGGTGAAGTCGAGCCTGTTGGCGGCGCCGATATTGCCCCAGAGCATCTCGCCGAGATGAAGCGCGGCACCGAACGCAAGTGGCGGCAAACGTTGCGCGCTGCGCTCCGCGTTGAGATACGCCATCCCGGCTTCAGCAGCGCCCGCGGCACGCAGAGCGGCCTCGCAGGCTCTGCGCGGCGACGCCTCGATCACCGGAAAGATCGCGAGCACGCCGTCACCGATGAATTTCAGCACCTCGCCGCCGAAGGCGTGGACAGCACCGGCGATGCGATCGAACCAGGCATCGAGTGCGGCGATGATGTCGGCCGGCGGGCTGGATTCCGACAACGTGGTGAAGCCGCGCAGGTCGGCATAGAGCAGCGCCGCCTGAATGGTCTCACCCAAGTCGCGTCGCAGAGGCGCCGCCAGCACCCGTTCCGCGCTGCGCTTGCCGAGATAGGCTTCCAGCGTCGCCCGCAAGGTAGCGCGCGCCGCAAGCACCGCGAGCGGCGTCGCGGCAAAGCGTGCGGCCTGGCGCAATTGCTCGATGTCGTCTGATCTGAATGGACGCGGCCCGATCCAGCCGAGCAACGGCCCATCACGCCCGACAACGTCCTCATGCACGTCGCCATCAGCGATGCCGCGCAGCCAGCGGCGGCCGGCATCGTCAGGCAAATCCGGCGCGAGGCCGCCCGGCGCAAAGCCAAGCGCCTCGATCACCCGGCCATTGTCCGCGCGCCACAGCCATGTCCGCTTTGCGATCAGCGGGTGCGGCACCTCCAAGGTCAAGGCTCCTGCCGCAAGCGGCACGCCGTCGGCGAGCAGATGTGCACCGAGATCCGCAAGCAGGCGATCGGCGCCGGCGCTGTCTGAAGCGGCATCGACAAGCCAGGCGAGGGTGGGGGACATCTGCATGGTCCGATGATGGCGAAGGAGGGCCGTCTTTGTCACGGGCAATCCTTGACGGGCCGCTTTGGCGCCGCCATGTGCCAGTAGCACCCCAGGGATGATCGCCGATGACCGAGCCGTTCGTATTGCGTCGCGAGACCCAGATCGCCGCCCCGCGCGCCACCGTCTTCGCCTATTTGACCGATCCTGAGAAAATCCTGAGCTGGATGGGCTCGGATGCGACCACCGAGCCGCATCCCGGCGGGCTCTATCTGCTCAAGGGCATCGGCCCGCGTGCCAGCGTCGCCCGCGGCGCGTTCCGCGAGGTCGTGCCGGTGCATCGCTTGGCTTACACGTTCGGTTGGGAGGGCGGCCAGGAAGTGCCGCCCGGCTCGAGCCTGATCGAGATCGACCTGATCGAACACGACGGTGGCACGCTGATGCGCATGACGCATAGCGGGCTGCCGACCGAGGAACAGATGGCCGCGCACGCCAAAGGCTGGGCGCATTATCTGAGCCGACTCACGAACGCGGCCGCAGGCCGCGATCCCGGCCCCGACAAGGGTATTTCGGACAACATGTAGCGATGCGGCGGGTTACACCGCCGCGGTCGCGACCACCTGGGCCAGCAGTTGCTCGCGCCTTGCCTGCGAGCGCTGGCCCTTCATGGTCGCAGCGAAGCGTTCGAGGATGCCCTCCTCGAAGGCGGTGACGATGGTGTCGTGGACGTAGCTCTTGCGACAGATCGCCGGCGTGTTGGAGAGCTTGTCGGCCGCCGCGCGGATCGCATCCAGCACCTGCTTCTTGCGGCCGCGCTCGCTGGTCGCCGGCGTGATCCGCGACAGGGATTCCACGACGACGGCCGAGGCCATCAGCGTGCGGAAATCCTTCAGCGAGATCTTGATGCCGGCGATCTCGCGCAGGAACGCGTTCACCTGCGTGGTGCTGACGGCCCGGACGATGCCGTAGGCATCGCGATACTGAAACATGCGCTTGCCGGGGACGCCCTGCAGAATGCCGATGGCGCGCACCAGCTTGGCGGCGTCGCACTCCTTGCGCACCGCCTTGCCGCCCTTCGCCTTGAAGGTCAGCACGAAGCAATCGTCTTCCAGCGTGACGTTGGACTTCAGCAGCGTGGTGGCGCCGCGGGTGCCGTTGAGACGGGCATAGGATTCATTGCCCGGACGGATCGCGGTGCGCGCGATCAGCTCGATCACGGCCGAGAGTGCAAACTCGCGCGTCGGCTCGTCGCCCGACAGGAACGCCGAGACCTTGCGCCGGATTTTCGGTAGCGCGCCGACGAGCTTCTCCAGGCGATGCGCCTTGCGATGCTCGCGGACCTTCTCCCAATCGGCGTGATAGCGATATTGCAGCCGCCCCGCTGCATCGCGACCCACCGCCTGAAGGTGCGAGCTCGGATCGGCCGAGTAGCGCACCTCGCGATAGGCAGGCGGCACCGCCATTGCGTGCAGCCGGCGGATGGTGCGGGCGTCGCGGATATGGGCACCGTTGGGGCGGACGAAGGAATATCCCTTGCCGCGCCTGATACGGCGGATGGTCAGCTCGTTCTGGTCGCCGAGCCGCAGGCCCAGCTCCTTGGCGAGGGCCTCGACCGTCGCCGGGGATGCCTGATCGAACACTTTCTTGGGGCTGGGACGGGCGGAACCTGATGGTTTCGGCCATTGTCCGAGGGCTTTGGCCAGCCCAATGGCAGCAGAATCGGCCGCGGCAGGCCGCATCGTCCCGAGATTCTGCTGATCCATCATAGTCTTATGCCTTGGCCCTGTCTGTTACCGTTCAATGCCGCTGTTCTGATTTTTGTTCCAAGCCTTGCCTTGAGGTCTCTTGGAGGGTCTCTTGGTGGTTCTCTTGGGACCCGGGTTAGCCACTTAGGGTGTTCCGAACGGCATTGCGAGTCCCGAATCAGTGAAAGGCGGTTTCTAAATACCTCCTGCGGCGCATGGGCGCCCTGCACGGGCCTCTTCCCGAGATTTGGGTAAAGAGCCAAAAGCCGCCGCGCAGCCTGTTTCAGATTTGCGACATCAGGCCTTTGCCGCTTGATTTTCCGCATGGCCGGCCGCTCACCGAAGGTCCAGCTTGTGATCCTTGTCGGGGCCGGTTAGCCCGACGCATAATCGTGCAACGATGAAGTCGGCTCGCCAGTCAGCTGTGCTCGGCTTGCCGTATGTGGAGGGAAGCATGTCCGAGAAGATCTACGACGTCCCCGCGGAATGGGCCAAGCGGGCCTGGGTCGACCAGGCCAAGTACAAGGACATGTACGCCCGCTCGATCGCGGACCCGAACGCCTTCTGGGCCGAGCAGGCCAAGCGCATCGACTGGATGCACGCGCCGACCAAAATCGAGAATGTCTCCTTCGCGCCCG